>Ga0208617_1000253_pt1 | contig 16353 bp, 13 predicted proteins | sample CryBogCBE06Nov07_FD_184581 | JGI IMG/M metagenome (GOLD analysis project Ga0208617, IMG submission 184581) | Freshwater microbial communities from Crystal Bog, Wisconsin, USA - CBE06Nov07 (SPAdes) (version 2) | ecosystem: Environmental > Aquatic > Freshwater > Lake | place: Crystal Bog...
GGCTTCAAGCACGGCGCCATCTTTCATCACCAACACCTGGTGGGCCATGGCCCGGATCACATCGACGTCGTGGGTAATCAGCAGGTAGGTCAGGCCGCGTTCCTTTTGCAGGCGCTGGAGCAATTGCAAGACCTGCTGCTGGATGGTGACATCGAGCGCACTGGTGGGCTCATCCAGAACCAGCACCTGCGGCTCGACGATGAGAGCGCGGGCGATGGCAATGCGCTGGCGCTGTCCTCCGGAAAATTCATGAGGATAGCGTTGCAAAAGCCCGGGAAAAGCTTCTTGCGTCAACCCGACGTCACCCAGTGCAGCCAATGCCTGCTGTTGGCGCTGGCTGGGCTTCATCTGCGGCTCATGGACCCGCAGGCCCTCGCCAACGATCTCTTCTACCGTCATGCGGGGCGACAGGGATGAATAAGGGTCCTGAAACACAACCTGGATATGGCGTCGCAGGGATTTTGGAAACTTGCCGATTGCCACGCTTTTGAGGGCAAATAAACCAGTCCCTGCACCGGATTCCGGCCCGAAACCCTGGAATCCGGGATATTCAAGCAGGCCCGAGAAAGGGAGCAATCCCAAAATGGCCTGAGCGAGCGTTGATTTGCCCGACCCCGACTCTCCAATGACTCCCAGGGTTTGGCCTGCCTGCAAGTCGAGGCTGGCAGATTGCACAGCCACAAAGCGCCCCCGGCGGAACCAGCCTTGGATGCCACCAAGGGGTACCGGGTAGCTGACATGCATTGCCTTGGTGCGAACCAGTGACTGGGGAATGTCCGACGGATGGGCCTCGACCACGTTGCGAACCGGCTTGCTGGCCAACAGCCTTCGGGTGTAGGCATGCTGGGGCGAGGCGAACACCTCGTCCACATTACCCTGCTCAACCAGGTTCCCGCTTTCCATCACGGCTACGCGGTCGGCAAAGCGGCGCACCAGATTCAGGTCGTGGGTGATGAGCAGGACGGCCATGCTGTACTGGCGCTGCAGGTCGGAAAGCAGATCCAGAATCTGCTGGCGCAGGCTGACGTCGAGTGCCGTGGTCGGCTCGTCGGCCAGCAGCAACCGGGGTTTGCAGGCCAGTGCCATGGCGATCATGGCCCGTTGGCGCTGCCCGCCACTGAGCTGGTGCGGGTAAGCGCCGGAGCGCCTGGCCGGTTCCGGAATGCCCGTGCCGGCCAGCAGGTCGATGGCCCCCTGCGTTGCCTGGGCATAAGACATGCCGCGCTTGAGCTGCAGGACTTCGGCAACCTGCTGGCCCACCATCATCAGGGGGTTCAGCGCTGTCATCGGCTCCTGGAAGATGCAGGCAATTTCCTGACCCCGGATGCCGCGCAGGGAGTGCTCCGAAAGTGATAGCAGATCACGCCCATCCGCTGCGTGCTCCCGTCCTTTTTCATCATTGAAAAACCGTGCCGAGCCGGATATGTGGGCGTTCTGCACCAGGCGCAGCAGGGCCAGGGCGGTGACCGACTTGCCCGAGCCCGACTCACCCACCAGGGCCAGCTTTTCGCCCGCCTTGATGTGGAAATCAATGCCGTGCACCACCTCCTTGCCCGAAAAGGATACGCGCAGGTCCTGGACATCCAGCAGCGGGCTGATCATGCGTCGGCCTTGCGCGGGTCCAGCGCGTCCCGCAGCGCGTCGCCCATGAGGGTCAGCAGCAGCAGGGTGACAACCAACACACCAAAGGTGAACAGGGATATCCACCAGGCATCCAGATTGCTCTTGCCCTGTGCCAGCAATTCACCCAGGGAAGGGGTGCCTGGCGGTACGCCGAGTCCCAGAAAATCGAGTGAGGTGAGGACAAGAATCGCTGCACTCATGCGAAACGGCAGGAATGTCACCACCGGCGTCAGGCTGTTGGGCAGGATGTGGCGCGTGATGATCTGCCAATGGCCCACACCCAGCGCCCGCGCGCCGCGCACGTAGTCCATCTGGCGGTTGCGCAGGAATTCGGCGCGGACATAGTCAGAAAGGTCCATCCAGCCAAAAAGACTCAGCAATAGCAGCAGGACCAGCACCGACGGGTCGAATACCGCCGAAAAAATGATGAGCAGATACAGCTCAGGCATCGAGCTCCAAACTTCAATCAGCCGCTGCGCGACCAGGTCGGTCTTGCCCACAAAATAGCCTTGCAAGGCACCTGCGACAACGCCCAGCACCACGCCAATGGCCATCAGAGCCAGGCCAAACAGCACGGAAACGCGAAAGCCGTAGAGCAACTGGGCCAGCAGGTCGCGCCCGCGCTCGTCGGTACCGAGCCAGTTTTGCGCCGAGGGCCCGGCCGGATTGGGCACTTTGGCAAAGTAATTCAGCGTGCTGTAGTGGTACGGATTGAGCGGGAATACGGCCCAATTGCCGTCCTTGCGGAATTGCTCCTGGATGAATGGGTCGAGGTAGTCGGTGGCCGTCTTGGAATCGCCGCCGAAGGTGGTCTCCGGCAGGTTCTGGGTTATGGGGAAATAGATGTGGCCGTTGTAGCGCGCTATCAGCGGCTTGTCGTTGGAGATCAACTCGGCACACAGACTCAGCCCGACCAGCCCGCAAAAAACCAGCAAGCTCCAGAAGCCCAGGCGATTGCGCCGGAAGCGCAGCCACGCGCGGCGGCTCGGCGATGGGGATGCGGCGCTATTCATATTTCACCCGGGGGTCCACCCAGACGTAGCAAAGGTCCGACACCAGTTTGGTCACCAGCCCGATCAGGGTGAAGAGGTAAAGCGTTCCAAGCACCACCGGATAGTCGCGCCGGATCACACTCTCATAGCTCAGCAGGCCAAGGCCATCGAGTGAAAACAGGGTTTCAATCAGCACAGAGCCGGTAAAGAAAGCTCCGATGAATGCACCCGGAAAGCCGGTGACAATGGGAATGAGGGCGTTGCGGAAAACATGGCGGTAAAGCACCTGGCGCTCGCTCAGCCCCTTGGCGCGCGCCGTCAGTACATATTGCTTGCGGATCTCCTCCAGAAAGGCATTTTTGGTCAGCATGGTCGTCACCGCAAAGCTGCCCAGCACACTGGCCACAACGGGTAGTGCAATGTGCCAGAGGTAGTCGGTAATCTTGCCGCCCAGGGTGAGGCTGGCCCAGTTGCTGGATGTCAGCCCACGCAGCGGAAACCACTGCAATTGCCCGCCAAAAATCACGAGCAGCGCCACGCCCAGAACAAAACCCGGGATGGCATAGCCCACCAGGACAGCCAGCGTGCTCACGAAATCAAAGTGCGAGCCTGCACGCACGGCCTTGTGTATGCCCAGGGGAACGGCCACCAGATAACTCAGGAGGAAACTCCACAAGCCCAGGCTGATGGAAACCGGCATTTTCTCCCTGACGAGTTGCCAGACGTCCTTGTGGTAGTAAAAACTCTGCCCCAGGTCGAAATGGGCATAGGCCTTGATCATGATCCAGAAGCGCTCATGGGCCGGCTTGTTGAAGCCGTATAACTTTTTGATCTCCGCAAGCTGGACAGCGTCTACTCCTTGGCGGCCCCGGTAGCTGCTGCGCCCCGCGGCTGCCTCACCACCCGAACTGCGACCCTCGATCAAGGCGGTCATCTGCTCCACAGGTCCGCCCGGCACGAACTGGATGACCGCAAACGTCACGATCAGCACCCCAATCAGTGTGGGCACCATAAGCAGACAGCGTTTGAGGATGTAGCTGAACATGGGTGGTTCTAGTGGCTGCCGGGCAAGGCGCTTCGGACCCACCAGACGGAGGAGATCCAGCTTTGCGCGCTGTAGAAATCGGGCATCTTTGCGGGGCGCTCAAATGCATTGCCTTTGTAGGCAACCCGGTAGGTGGGCGCATACCAGTTGGGCACGGCGTAATAGCCGTGCCCCAGGACCCGATCCAGCGCCCGCACACCCGTCGCGAGTTGCGCACGGGTTTTGGCTGCAATGATGTTTTCAACCAGCGCATCGACCACGGGATCGGTGATTCCCCAATAGTTGAGGTTGCCGGTGCGCCCCGCTGAGGCTGAGCTGTACACATCACGTAAATCCGTGCCGGGCGTTGAACTGCTGCTCAATGCCACGCTCGTCATGTCGAAGTCAAAAACATCGAGGCGCTTTTTGAGCAAGGCGTAGTCCACGATGCGGAACTTCATGCGGATGCCCAGTTTTTCCAGATTCTTCTGGAAGGGCCCGAGGATCCGGATCAGGGAGGGCTGGTCGAACAGCATTTCGATCTCGAGGGCCTGGCCCTTGGCATTGCGCAAAACACCATCGCTGTCGCTCCAGCCCGCTGCCTGGAGCAATGCACGGGCCTCGCGGAGGTTCTGGCGCAGGCTGCGCGGTGGCTCCGTGCTTGGCAGGCGTGCTGCCGGCCCGAAAACCTGGGGCGGCAACCGGCTCCGCCAGGGCTCCAGCAAAGCCAGCTCATCGGCCTTGGGCAAACCAGAGGCCGTGAACTCGGCGGTAGGGAAGAAGCCCTCGATCCGCTTGTAGGAGTTGTAGAAAAGCTGGCGATTGAGCCAGTCAAAATCCATGGCCATGGCAATGGCTTGGCGCACCCGGACGTCCTGCAGCAGGGGGCGACGCGTGTTGAATACATAGCCCTGGTAAAAGCCGGGGTTGGGATTGGCAAACTCGCTGCGCGTCAGGGAGCCATTGTCAAAAGCCATGCCCTTGTATTGACGGGCCCAGCGCCGGGCGATGTTTTCCTCGATCACATCGAACTCGCCAGCCTTGAAGGCTTCCAGGCGCACGGTGTCATCGGTATAAATCTTGTAGGTGATGCTGTCGAAGTTGTAGCTACCGCGGCGCACATTGAGGTCACGTGCCCAATAGTCCAGGCGCCGCTGGTAGGTGATGGTCTTGCCGAAATCAACCGGCCCGACGCGGTACGGGCCGCTGCCAATCGGCAAGTCGGTGATGATCTTGTCAAAGGCCTTGCCGCCGCCCCATGTGTGGCTGAAAATCATGATGCTGCCGGCAACCAGGGGCATCTGGTCATCGGCCTTGCTGAAATCAAAGCGCACCAGGCGATCGCCGAGCACGGTGACCGCCTTGATGCCTTCAAACAAAACCCGGATGCGCGGCGAAGCCTGAGGGCTGGTCTGCATGTCGTAGGAAAACTTCACATCCAGCGCCAGCACAGGGTCCCCATTATTGAAGCGCGCCAGCGGGTTGATGCGGAAGACGGCTGACAGCTTGTCCGGCGCCACGGTGACGTCGTCGGCCAGCAAGCCGTAGGCGGTTGTGGCTTCGTCCAGGTTGCCCGTGAGCAGGGTTTCAAACACCAGACTGGACTCCTGCCCCTCGTTCATCAGCCCTGGCGGATGCTCACCGCGCAAGGTGAAGGGATTGTATTTGTCAAAATTGCTCTGCCGCGTGTTTGGCACGAGAGTCAGACTGCCGCCCTTGGGGGCCAGCGGGTTCACATACTCAAAATGATCAAAGCCTGCAGAGTATTTGATATCGCCAAACTGGGAGTAGGCGTGCGCGGCCCAGGCTGGTAAAGCCATCATCGCCAGGCACATCACCCACAAAATCCGCATGCGACAATTGTCGCAAGATTTACCGAGGAGATTGCTTCATGGGTTTTTTAAGCGGCAAAAAGTTGTTGATCACGGGCGTGTTGAGCAACCGCTCTATCGCCTACGGCATTGCGCGGGCCTGCCACCGCGAAGGGGCCGAACTGGCTTTCAGTTATGTGGGCGAGCGTTTCAAGGAGCGCATCACCGAGTTTGCCGCCGACTTTGGCTCCAGCCTCATTTTTGATTGCGATGTGGGCTCGGACGAGCAGATCAACAGGCTATTTGCGGACCTCTCCGTTCATTGGCCCCAATTCGATGGCTTCGTGCACGCCATCGGCTTTGCACCACGCGAGGCCATTGGGGGTGATTTCCTGGAAGGCTTTTCACGCGACGGATTCCGGATTGCCCACGACATCAGCGCCTACAGCTTCCCCGCCATGGCCAAGGCCGCCCTGCCCCACTTGAATGACAACGCCTCGCTTCTGACCTTGACCTATCTGGGCGCGGTGCGCAGCCTGCCCAACTACAACACCATGGGTCTTGCCAAGGCCAGCCTGGAAGCCTCCGTCCGCTATCTAGCGGAATCACTTGGAAGCCACAAGCGCGGCCTGCGCGCCAATGGCATCAGCGCCGGGCCGATCAAGACGCTGGCGGCCAGTGGCATCAAGGACTTTGGCAAGATCCTCAAGGCGGTGGCCGACACGGCGCCGATCCGCCGCAATGTGTCCATCGACGACGTCGGCAACGTGGCGGCATTCCTGCTGAGCGACCTGGCGGCCGGCGTGAGCGCCGAAATCACCTATGTGGATGGCGGCTTCAGCAATGTTGTGGGTGGAATTGCCGAGTCGTCAGCGGCCTGAGTTTCAAAAGAAAATGCCTACCAACCGGCGTAAATGCAGCGTGGAAAGCCATTTTTTTGATAGCTAATCAATTTTGACGCAATCTGCGTAGTAGCGCTTCACGCCGTCCGCGCCCTTCTCTTCGACCAAGCCGTGGATATCCGTTTCGAAACCCGGGCAGTGGGTGTTGAACTCGCGTGAGAATTTCAGGTAATCGACGATTTTCTTGTTGAAGACTTCACCGGGAATCAGCAGCGGAATGCCCGGCGGATACGGCGTCACGAGCCCCACAGTGATGCGGCCTTCAAGGTGGTCGATCTCCACGCGCTCGGTCGCGCGCCGCGCGATGCAGGCATAGGCATCGCTGGGCGTCATGGCCGGTTCGAGGTCGCTCAGATACATCTCGGTGGTCAATCGGGCGATGTCGAATTTCGCGTACAGCTCGTGCACATGCTGGCACAGGTCGCGCAAGCCCATGCGCTCATACAAGGGTTGGGCCTTGGCGAATTCCGGCAGGATGCGCCACATCGGCTGGTTGCGGTCATAGTCATCCTTGAACTGCTGCAAGGCCGTGAGCAAGGTATTCCAGCGGCCCTTGGTGATGCCGATGGTGAACATGATGAAAAAGCTGTACAGCCCCGTCTTCTCGACAATCACGCCATGCTCGGCCAGGAACTTGGTCACGATGCTGGCCGGAATGCCGGTCTTGGCAAACTTGCCGTTCAGGTCAAGGCCGGGCGTGACGATGGTGGACTTGATCGGGTCCAGCATGTTGAAGCCCTCGGCCAGATTGCCAAAGCCGTGCCATTTGGCCGTCCGGGCCTCGCCCTTGATGATCCAGTCATCTGCCCGGCCGATACCTTCGGCCACCAGCTTGTCAGGCCCCCAGACCTTGAACCACCAGTCTTTGCCGTATTCCGCATCCACTTTGCGCATGGCACGACGGAAATCCAGTGCCTCCATGATGGATTCCTCCACCAGGGCCTTGCCGCCCGGCGGCTCCATCATGGCGGCAGCCACGTCGCAGCTGGCGATGATGGCGTATTGCGGGCTGGTGCTGGTGTGCATCAGATAGGCCTCATTGAAGAGGTGCCGGTCCAGCTTGGTGTTTTGCGAATCCTGCACGAGCACATGGCTCGCCTGGCTGATGCCGGCGAGCAGCTTGTGAATGGACTGGGTCGCATAGACCACCGAGTCGCGCGGCCGCGCCCGCTTTTTGCCCATGGCGTGGTACGGCCCGTAGAAAGGGTGGAAGGCCGCGTGGGGCAGCCAGGCTTCATCGAAATGCAGATTGTCGACATAGCCATCGAGCATCCCCTTGATGGTCTCGGTGTTGTAGATCACGCCGTCGTAGGTTGACTGGGTTAGCGTCATGACGCGCGGACGCACCGTGTCGGCATTGACATGCTTGAGCAAGGGATTGGCCCGGATTTTAGCCTTGATGGCCTCCGGCTCGAACTCGCTTTGCGGAATCGGGCCAATGATGCCGAAATGGTTGCGTGTTGGTTTCATGAACACGGGAATCGCCCCGGTCATGATGATGGCGTGCAGGACCGACTTGTGGCAATTGCGGTCCACAACCACGACATCGCCCGGCGCCACGGTATGGTGCCAGACCATCTTGTTGCTGGTGCTCGTGCCATTGGTGACAAAAAAGCAATGGTCTGCGTTGAAGATGCGCGCAGCATTTTTTTCGCTCTCGCCAATCGCGCCATCGTGGTCAAGCAGTTGGCCCAGTTCCTCGACGGCATTGCACACGTCGGCGCGCAGCATGTTCTCGCCAAAGAACTGGTGGAACATCTGGCCGACTGGCGTTTTCAGGAATGCGACCCCGCCAGAATGCCCGGGGCAATGCCAGCTGTAGGAGCCGTCTTCTGCGTAATCCAGCAAGGCCTTGAAAAACGGCGGCTTGACGCCCTCCAGGTAGCTTTTGGCCTCGCGGATGATATGGCGCGCCACGAACTCCGGGGTGTCCTCGAACATGTGGATGAAGCCATGCAGCTCGCGCAGGATGTCGTTGGGCAGGTGCTGCGAGGTCTTGGTTTCGCCATAGATATAGATAGGCACATCGGCATTCTTGCGACGCACCTCCTGTATGAAGTTGCGCAGGTTCACTACCGCCGGATCCAGGTCCGGGCCCGGCGTGAACTCCTCATCGTCAATCGACAGGATGAAGGCGCTTGCGCGCGACTGTTGCTGTGCAAATTGGCTGAGGTCGCCATAGCTCGTCACGCCCAGAATTTCAAACCCTTCCGCCTAGATCGCCTGGGCCATGGCGCGAATACCCAGGCCCGAGGTGTTTTCGGAGCGGAAGTCTTCGTCAATGATGACGATCGGGAAACGAAATTTCATGGCGCACTCCGGATGGCTTGCCCGCTGCGGGCGGGCTGCAAATTGGCAAACAGGGGCGAAGTGTAAGGAATAAACGGCCGCCACCCTTGCAATGACACACATTTAGCTCAAAATGTCGCACTTGGCCTACAAGCATGGCCGCGAAAGATGCGTATGAGTGATTCTGGTGTGTGGTGGTTACTGGCGGGCGGTGCCGTTGCTGTCGAGCTGCTGACGGGCACCTTCTACCTCCTGATGATTGCAATCGGTATGGCAGCGGGTGCGCTGGCTGCCTACGCCGACTTGTCCCTCACATGGCAGCTGCTTGCGGCGGCGCTGGTGGGCGGCGGTGCGGTAACGGCCTGGCATCTCAAGCGCAATGTGCGCCCGGCCAGTGAACCAGCCAGCGCCAACAAGGATGTCAACCTCGACGTGGGCGAAACCGTGCACATCGCCCACTGGAAGGACGACGGCACGGCCATCACGCATTACCGTGGCGCTCAATGGACCGTGGTGGCAGCCCCCGATGCCCCGCAGCAGTCCGGCAGCTACCGGATTGTTGAAGTTGTGGGCAGTCGGCTCGTCGTCGCGCCGGCTTAAGCCCGACATTTCATCCCGGTTCGATAAACACAAGGAGTTCTCATGGAGTTTGCAATTATTTTTCTCGTCGTGGTGGTGATCTTTATCACGCAGTCCATCAAGGTCGTACCCCAGCAGCATGCATGGGTGGTCGAGCGCCTGGGCAAATACCACGGCACGCTCACGCCGGGTCTCAATTTCCTGACGCCATTCATCGACAAGGTCGCCTACAAGCACGTGCTCAAGGAAATTCCGCTCGACATCCCCAGCCAGGTCTGCATCACGCGCGACAACACACAACTGCAGGTTGACGGCATCCTGTATTTCCAGGTGACCGACGCCATGCGTGCCAGCTATGGCTCATCCAACTATGTGGTGGCTATCAGCCAGCTCGCACAGACCTCGCTGCGTAGCGTAATCGGCAAGCTCGAGCTCGACAAGACCTTTGAGGAGCGCGACATCATCAACGCCCAGGTGGTTGCGGCCATTGACGAAGCCGCCCTCAACTGGGGTGTGAAGGTCTTGCGCTACGAGATCAAGGACCTCACACCCCCGAAGGAAATTCTCCACGCGATGCAGTCGCAGATCACGGCTGAGCGGGAAAAGCGCGCGCTGATCGCGGCATCGGAGGGGCGGCGGCAAGAGCAGATCAACATCGCCACCGGCGAGCGCGAGGCCTACATTGCACGCTCCGAGGGTGAAAAGCAATCGATCATCAACAAGGCACAGGGCGAGGCGGCATCCATCTCGGCCGTTGCGGAGGCCACGGCTGGTGCCATCGAGCGCGTGGCGGCAGCGATCCGCCAGCCCGGGGGCGCGGAAGCGGTGCAACTCAAGGTGGCCGAGAAGGCTGTCGAAGCCTATAGCAAAGTTGCCAGCGAGGCGACCACCACCCTCATCGTGCCTGGCGACATGACCCAGGTCTCGGCATTGATTTCTTCAGCCATGAAGATGGTGCAGGCCGGCCAGGCTCCAACTCGCTGATACAATCGCAGGCTTCGCGGAGCGGTGGATGAGCGGTTTAAGTCGCACGCCTGGAAAGCGTGTGAGGGTTAATAGCCCTCCGCGGGTTCGAATCCCGCCTGCTCCGCCAAATCAATGATGTGCAGACAAAAAAAGGCCACCTTGCGGTGGCCTTTTTCGTTGCGAGTCGCCTGATCAGTTCAGGGGAATCTTCTTGTCGCCCTGGTAGGAATAGAGCGTCATGGCGGGGTTCTTCAACTCGCCATTGGGCTCGAATTGCACCGTGGTGGTGATGCCCTTGAAGTTGGTCTGGCCGATGAAGGGGGTATAGACCTTCGGGTCGGAGCTGCCAGCGCGCTTCATGGCATCGACGAGCACAAACACGGCGTCATAGACGTACGGGCTGTAGACCTGGAACTGGCCAGGATACTTGGCATCATAACGGGCCTTCCAGGCCTTGCCGCCGGGCATCTTGTCCAGCGATGCGCCGCCTTCGGCGCAAATCACGTTGTCCAGGGTCTTGGCGCCGCCAGCCTGCTTGATCAGGTCTTGCGTGCAGATGCCGTCACCGCCGAAGTACTTCTGACGGGTCAAACCGAGTTGTTCCATCTGGCGCAGCATAGGGCCAGCTTGGGGGTCCATGCCGCCGTAGAAGATGGCGTCAGGGTTCTTGGCCTTGATGGCGGTCAGGATGGCCATGAAGTCGGTGGCCTTGTCGGTGGTGTATTGCTGATCCACCACGGTCATGCCCTTTTGCTTGGCCGTATTCATGAACACTTCGGCTACGCCTTGGCCATAGGCGGTGCGGTCATCAATGATGGCAACCGTCTTGAGCTTGAGGCCGTCAGCTGCATAGAAAGCCAGGCCAGCGCCCAGGGCGTTGTCATTGGCCAGCAGGCGGAAGGTGGTCTTGTAGCCGGGCTTGGTCAGGTTGGGGTTGGTCGCCGAGGGGGTGATGTGGGGAATGCCGCATTCGTTGTAGATCTTAGATGCGGGGATGGTGGTTCCAGAGTTCAGGTGACCCGCCACGCCAGAGACCTTGGCATCGCACAGTTTTTGTGCGGCTGCAGCGCCTTGCTTCGGATCGGCAGCGTCGTCTTCGGCGACCAGTTCGAACTTGACTTTCTTGCCGCCGATGACCACGCCCTGGGCGTTCAGGTCTTCAATGGCCATGCGGGCGCCGTTTTCGTTGTCCTTGCCATAAGAGGCTTGGGCACCGGAAATGGGACCCACGTGACCGATTTTCACTACCATGTCTTGCGCGCACGCCAGACCACTCACAACAGCCACGGCAGCAGCCACGGTCAGTTTCAACTTCATTTGCATAGAGCCTCCAAAAAGGATGGGTTTGTTAACGTTAAGAGGTTGAGAGACTTTTTAGCTCAACGCCCTAGAAGATACCGCAATTTTCAGGCCCGAACTATAGGGAACACGCTTATCGGCATCTTTACCTTGTGCGCGATAAGCCGGATTGCGCAGGCGAAAGTGCCGCTAATGCCGGTCGCCAGATCCGACATTCTTGGCACTACGCGAGTTGGTGCCTCACGGGAGCATATCCCCGGTCCGCATAGTGACGCCAGCGCCGCCGCGCCGCCTGCAATTCCGACTCCGAACCTCCAACGATTTCGATCAGGCGCTCGAAGCTCTCAAAGCCGGTCGGCACCTGGTCACCCAGATTGACCAGTACCTGATGGTGGGGCAAACCGGAGATCGGGGCGCCCGACAGATCGGCCAACACCACCGGGCTGGCCTCCAGCACCAACGCGTCGCCACGGGTGAAACAGTGCGGGATGAAGTCCATCGGGGAAAAGGTCCACAAGGCTTCATCCAGGACTGCTAGTTGCTCTGCCTGCCCGGTCACGACAAGCCGCGCGCCGCTGGCAACCGCCTTTCGCAGCAGCCGGCAGGGGTAGGCGCCTGGGTCGGGTGGATTGATGTGAAAGCTGATCTCGGTCATGCAATCGGTGGCAGACGTTGCCGCCCTCAGCGTGGCACGGGCTGGCGGGGCGCTCTCTTTTTAGGAGCGGCAGACGGCTTCTTTGCAAGGATTTCAGCCTGATTGAGCACATACTGGACAAGCAAGCCGACGGGTCGGCCAGTGGAGCCTTTGGCCGCACCACTTTTCCAGGCGGTGCCGGCGATATCCAGATGGGCCCAGGCAAACTTGTCCGCAAAACGCTGCAGGAATTTGGCGGCCGTGATGGCGCCTCCGGCTCGGCCGCCAACGTTGGCCACATCGGCAAAGTTGCTTTTGAGCCCCTCGGCATATTCATCGTCCAGCGGCATGCGCCAGCACAGGTCCAGGGCTGCTTCGCCCGCAGAATACAGGGCCTCTGCGAGAACGTCGTCGCTAGCAAACAATCCGCTGCGCACGCCGCCAAGTGCAACCATGCAGGCCCCGGTCAGCGTGGCGATGTCGATGACGGCGCTCGGCTCGAACCGCTCGGCGTAGCTCAGGGCATCGCACAGGACCAGCCGCCCCTCGGCATCGGTGTTGAGGATCTCGATGGTCTGGCCACTCATGCTTTTGACCACATCGCCGGGTTTGATTGCCCGCCCGTCAGGCATGTTCTCGCACGACGGGATCAGGCCGACGAGGTTGATGGCGGGCTGAAGCTGGGCTATGGCCCGGAAGGTGCCCAGCACGCTGGCTGCACCGCACATGTCGAACTTCATCTCATCCATCTCGGCAGCAGGTTTGATGGAGATTCCGCCCGTGTCGAAGGTGATGCCCTTGCCGACCAGGACAACAGGGGCCTGCTTTGCGGCGGCACCCTGGTAGCGCAAAACGATAAAACGAAGGGGCTCACTGGAGCCTTGCGCGACAGCCATGAATGAGCCCATGCCCAGCTTGGCGACCTCTTTGGGCCCGAGCACCTTGCATTCAATGGCATGGGCTTTCTTGTGGGGTTTGGCGGGTCCGGCCTGGGTCAGCGCTTTTGCGGCCTCGGCCAGCAAACGGGGCGTAGCGTGGTTGGCCGGACGATTCCCCCATTCGCGCGCCAGGTTGATACCTAGCCCGGTCGCCAGCCCGGTCTCAAACGCCTTTTCGGTGGCCCCGACATCGCCTACGGCCACCAATACCGATTCAATCCCACCCTCGGGTGACTTGCTCTTGGTCAGACTGTAGGCATAGCCGGCCTCCACGGCAGCCTGTACCACGGTCGCCACCAAAGCCGATTCGGCCTTGGTCAGGGCACCCAGTGCAATGATCAGGCTGCCAAGCTTTACACCCTTGAGCGCGGCAAAAGCCGCTTGCACGGCGACCCGTGCATCGCGCGGCTTGCCCTCCCCGGTACTCGCGAGAACAACCCGGCGTGCGGCAACTCCCGCGACCCGATACAGCGAAAGCACCTGCCCGGCTGCAGGTTTAAGGTCACCGTCCGCCCGGGCCGCCGCGACGAGGGCAGCTATCGTATCCTTGCCCGCGAGAGCGGTTTTCGGCAAAAGAACCAGGAGCGCATCGGCTTTTTCGGCACAACACGCCGGGAGGGAAAGGGCTTTGAGTTGGAAGTTCATAATCGGGGCCTGCTGCACATGCCTGCAAGCCTGTTTGAGGCAGTCAGGGCTTGGCAGCAATGGTGCTGTGCAATATAAAACCCGATGTTATTCCATTCGACCCTTCGCAAGGAGCTTTCCCGCAGTTTTGGCGCCACCCTGGTCGTGCTGGCCACGATTGTGCTCACCATGCTGTTGATCCGGTCGCTGGGCATGGCGGCGCGCGGCAGCGTGGCCTCAGCGGATGTGCTCCTGATCATCGGCTATTCGGTGCTAGGGCAATTGCCCACGTTGCTGGCGCTGTCGCTGTTCATTGCCATCGTTTCCTGCCTGTCGCGCATGTACCGCGACAGCGAAATGGTAATCTGGTTTTCGAGCGGGCGCGGCCTACTGTATTTCCTGGCTCCGATCTTTCGTTTTGCCTGGCCCATCCTCGTCACCGTTACCCTGCTGTCCCTGCTAGTCTGGCCCTGGTCGAACCAGCAGGTGCAGGATTTGCGCGACCGCTACGACCGGCGTGGCGACCTGGACCGGGTGGTACCCGGGCAATTTCAGGAATCGGCCGGCGGGACCCGGGTATTTTTCGTGGACAAACAGTCTGTTGCCGGCATGCTGGGCAAAAACGTTTTTATATCGTCTTCAGAGAAAAGCAAGGAAGCTGTCACCTCCGCCCGCAGCGGGCGCATTGAAGTCATCAACGATGACCGTTTCCTGCTGCTGCAAAACGGCCAGCGGCTGGAAAGCGTGCCCGGCCAACCAGATATCCGTGTCAGTGAGTTTGTCGACTACGGCACGAATATGAGTGCGTCCGCACAGGACGACCAGGATGAGGTGCTTGTTCGCTTTAAGTCCACCCTGACCCTGTTGCGCCAGCCCACCCGGGTACACCTGGGTGAATTGGCCTGGCGTATCGGACTGGCCCTCGCTGCAATGAACTTCGTGGTCATTGCGGTTGCCGTGTCCAGCGTCAACCCGCGGTCGGGGCGCAGCACCAATCTGGCTTTTGCGCTGTTTGCATTTATCTTCTATTACAACCTGCTCAATCTGGGCCAGAGCTGGATCGGCGCAGGGCAGATCAGCTTTGCCCGCTACATGGTGACGGTCCATCTGGGGGCCTTGCTGCTGGGCCTGCTGTGGCTTTACAAGCGGCATGTCAACTGGACGCTGCGCGGCGCACTGCGTGCTTCATTTGAGTCTCCGGTGCGAGTTGGCGGCGACAGGCAGGTAGGCCGACCATGAAGACCGTTCGCCGCCTGATCTATATCGAGACGCTCACCGCCGTGGGCTTTGTGACTCTGGCATTTCTCGCGCTTTTTTTCTTTTTCGACTTCGTGGATGAATTGCAGTGGCTGGGCAAAAGCGTCACCGGCAGGCCCGAGGACGCCTATCAGTTGATCAATATCCTGAATTACGTCTGCCTGGTCATTCCCAGCCACCTGTACGAGCTGTTGCCCATCACCACCCTGATTGGCACTATTTTCGTGATGTCGCGCCTGGCGCAGAGCTCCGAGTACACGATCCTGCGCACCAGCGGCCTCGGACCGACCCGTGCGCTTAAAACCTTGCTGGGGCTTGGATTGGGCTTTGTAGTCCTGACCTTCGCAGTGGGCGACTATCTTGCACCGGCCACCGATCTTCAGGCCCAACTGTTGAAATCTCGCTACCAAGGCAAGATCACATTAGGGCAAACAGGCGCCTGGCTCAAGGAAAAGCAGCTCTACGGATCCTATGCGGTCAATGTCAACGCTCTGTCCTCCGATGGGGGCATGAAAGGCATCCGGATATTTGAATTCGACTCCAAGGGCTTGCTGGTGTCACTCACCCAATCCGAGCACGGCAGCTTCGCAACAGACGACGCATGGATTCTTGACAGCGCCACCCGAACCGAATTCCAGCCCGTGGCCGCTTCCCCTGATACGCCCGCCAGCCCGGTTGAAGGCCGCGGCCATATCATCCGCGTTGTTATTGACAACTACCGTTGGCCGACGGAGATTTCGCCAGAAATGGTTTCCGTTGCGTTGCTCAAGCCCGAGCGGATGAGCACGGTCGACCTGTTCCAGTACATTCGCCACCTGGAGGCCAACGGGCAGGCCTCCTTGCGCTATGAAATCGAGTTCTGGAAGAAGGTTTTTTATCCCCTGAGTTGCCTGGTGATGGTGGTGCTGGCCCTCCCATTTGCCTATCTGCATTTTCGTTCGGGCAACATCACCAGTTACGTTTTTGGCGGCGTCATGATTGGCATCAGCTTCTTCCTGCTGAACAATGTCTTTGGCTACATCGGCAACCTCAACAACTGGTTGCCCTGGGTCGCCGCCGGTGTCCCGGGCCTGATTTATTCCATTGCATCCCTGGCCGCCTTTGGCTGGCTGGTTCTGCGCCGCTAGCGGGCTGTCGATGAAACAAGGCATACTGCTCTTTGCCCATGGGTCCCGGGATTCCCTGTGGCGCCGGCCAGTGGAAGCCATCGCCGAGCGCATTCGCCAGCGCGCCCCGGACTGCGCCGTCGCCTGTGCCTATCTTGAACTGTGCGAACCCGACCTGCCGACTGCCGCTATTGATTTGATAGCTGCGGGCGCTGGCTCCATAAAGGCTTTTCCGCTCTTTCTTGGTTTGGGCAAACATGCGAGAGAGGATTTCCCGGTCCTGATTGCCGACCTGCGCCGCGCCCATCC
>Ga0208617_1000255_pt1 | contig 16340 bp, 17 predicted proteins | sample CryBogCBE06Nov07_FD_184581 | JGI IMG/M metagenome (GOLD analysis project Ga0208617, IMG submission 184581) | Freshwater microbial communities from Crystal Bog, Wisconsin, USA - CBE06Nov07 (SPAdes) (version 2) | ecosystem: Environmental > Aquatic > Freshwater > Lake | place: Crystal Bog...
TATACCCAAAATTCTGTGATTGAGTTACGCCGCCGGTAAGCCAATTACTATTGCCAGCAACTGAGTATCCCGATACTGTGCCAACTTGCTGTCCGTTGATATAAAATGTCTGACCTGTGCTATCACCGGTAACTGCCCATTGAGTCCATACATTGGTTAGATTTGTTACATCATATCCTGCTGAATGAAAATTGGTGCTATTATCCCACATACCCAAGTTATTTGAGCCTATTTGTATTAATATCGCATGATCATCGGGGCTAGATCTAAACAATGTTCTATAATCAGCACTACTGGACTTCATTTTCGCCCAGGCTATGTAGGTAAACCCTGTGGTAGGTAACACAGGCCCAATACTTGCGGCTGTAATACTATTACTGTTACAGTCAAAACATTTTACATCAAGCAAAGTAGCAAACTGCGAAGCCAGTGCTAAATTCTGTGTACGATTATTCCCTGACAGGTCAACAATACCAGTACCTGTACCGGGATAGCTGACCGAACTATTAGCATCAATCCAGATAGCAAGGTTACTGGTAATGATGCTAAAATAACCCCTAGCTGCCATAGTATTATGATTTTGTTGTATTTCGCTAGCGTTAAGAGCGCGACCATAGGCTGCACACAAGGCAATATCACCATACCAATAGTTGTCCCCGACACCTATGTTTTCGTTGCCATTGCTAACCCATTGAGTGAATGTTTGACCTGTTATGTTAGTTCCCGCAGGTTGTCCATTAAAATAATAGGTAACAGTTCCGTCGGTAGTCTGTGTTACAGCAATACTGAACCACTGACCTAATGTTAAAGATATATTATTTGAAAACCCTCCACCACCGCCTGCACTGTAATGTATTTGATAAACACCACTACTAGGACTGTATATGTAGGTATTAAAATTTCTAGTACCGGCAGCTGTGCCAAACAGGCAACGAAATGTACCGGCAGTGATGCTGGTCAATCTAGCTACAATGAACACAGTCTTACCTGTGTAAGTTTTGTTGTATTTGGCTGTGGCTGTGGCAATATACTGATTGCCTGCGCCGTTAAAATTAACATAACCGCCATACTGATTACTATACACAGGACTACCTGCACTAGTGCCATTGTTGGCATTACTAGATAGGTCTGTATAGGTCGTTCCACTGCCCGAATAACTACTAGGATTGCCTAGATCTATATATAACAAAGCATTGATACTGTTAAATGATCCGTCATATACCGTAGAGTTAGTTAGGCTGATATTTTGAATAATCATATTAGATATATTCCAATGCTACATGGCAGCACAACTGAGCTGAGATAGAGCCGCCGGTGGAAGCACCTACAGCAATCCAAGTCCCTGCCGGAGACCAGCTGGTAATATCAATTGCATTGTCACATACTCCACCAGTTCCTGTATAAACATAGGCATATCGTTTAACACCTATAGTACGGACCATTATACGACTGGTTTGCCATATACCTTGATATGTAACACCTGCACGGAAGGGAACAGCATTGCCTGTAGTAGAACCATTATTAAACCATTGAGTTTTAAGATTGGTATAAGTTAAGTATCTTAGACCAATAGCACCGTTAGTAGTTGGGCCAACTACGCCAGCACCATTAGAGCTTCCGCCAAATGTAGCCCAAACACCGTCGGCAGCATTTGTACCAACCGAAGTAAACCAAGACCATTCCATTACAAAGTCTTTGGTAAAGTCGAACCCAGTTACATTCCAGGCCACAGATCCAGTTTGGTTAGTAGTGTTAGAAGTAAGTTGAACACCGTCGCTGGCATTTGAATATGTAGCATTATTCAGTATTGACCCAGTGATCGACCCGCCAGTTGCAGGTGTACCGTGAATCATTGCTGTCCAATCGAACTTGCGTTGGTTGCCCCATACTGATCCGCCAACGGTTAGGTTAGCATTAGTCCCTGTCATTACAATGTCACCATTGGCGGGCATTGTAAATGTACCAGTGTTATCAAACAGATATGAGTAGTTGCCAGCAATTAGTGTAACATTAGGTTGTACACCGACAATGTTGGCCTGTTGTGCAACTGTGACATTGGTTAGCTGTGATCCGTCGCCGACAAATTTAACTGTAGATGTTGTTTGTGTAATGGCACCGATATTAGTACCAGCAGCATTAAAGAACGACATTGCCGTTGTGTTATCAGCTGCAGGTTGTAATGCTAGTCCGTATTGAGTACCACCGCCTAGATACTTGATACCTGCTTGACTTGCCCATCCGGCATTTTGTGTATATCCACCTAGCAATATACTGGTAGCAGTAATGTTAGGAACGGTTAAGTTTCCAGTACCGCTTAATGTTGCAAGTGTAGATGTACCGCCATACCATTTGAAAGCATAGTTACTTGTTGCGCTAGGAATGCTAGTCCATAATCCGCCTGGTTCGATACCGGTTGCATAGTCAACTGTGCTAGTAGACTCTTGTTGATAGTATGATATCTTTGTGCCTGTACTAGTAGAAACAAAAGTAGGAGCACCAACACCAACAGTACTGAAACTAATATCAGTAGATAAATTAGTTAAACTTGCAACCCCGCCTGCGCCCGATGGACCGCTCGGGCCAGTTACTCCTACACCACTCGGTCCGGATACACCGCTTGGGCCTGTTACGCCTACACCACTAGGACCAGATACACCGCTTGGACCACTTGGACCAGTTACACCCACTCCACTAGGACCGCTAGGACCTTGACTACCATTGCTGCCCGAAGGCCCACTCGGACCTGTTACACCCGATGGTCCTCGAGTACCTTCAAGACCTACCGGGCCACTTGGACCCGATGCCCCGTGAGGTCCACTTGGTCCTACGATTGTTCCCACATTTGAAAAACCGTCGTAGCTAGCTGCACCTGTATAGACCCATAAGTCGCCAGTATCTCTAGCAATATAAGCATCGCCTGATGCAGGACTTGGATCTAAACTAACAAAACTAGCAGTTGATGCTGTAGCTAGAGAACCTTTGATATTCACACTGGTACCATCAGCACCACTTGGCCCGCTAGGACCTGTCGGACCACTAGCACCTGATCCACTATAGCCACAGGCTGCACTACCTGTGTAGGCTGTTACCTGCACGCTACCATCTGGGAATACTAGACTACCAAGCAGGCCTGTATTAGAAACACCTGTAATTACCAAAGTAGCATTACTGCCGCCGCCCTGTAGTGTAACTACATCATTGATTTGATAGTTTACCCCTGGATTAAAAACACTAATACCATTGACAACACCGGCAACTGCAGTATAACTGATAATTAATCCATAACCACTGCCGCCCTGTGCACGCACCTTGCCCGAGGCCATATATGAGGTACCGGGATTACAGATTGACACAGCAGTAACTTCTCCAGTACTGGCTATTTGCCCAATCTGCATACCGCCCACATTAAACACTCCTGTATTATCTAATGAAGCACTATAACTATTATTATATAGAGTAGAAGTGGTTAATGGTGCTGCAGGAGGAATACATGCAATATTACCATAGGCCACTGTGCCAGTCCAGGCAGTAGTTTGGACGGTGTTGTCCGGGAAAGATAGTGAACCATCGTCAGCAAATAACCAATCGTTAAAGCTGCCGCCGGCGACCCTAGTACCTATGCCGACACCGCCACAATGATAGTTTGAAGTTATATAACCATAATCATAGGTGCCTGTGGTTGCGGTGGTATTCTGCGACACTAAAGTAACACCGCATTGACCACTTAAGACCATGCTGTTACAACCATCCGGGCCTATTCTTGCACCACCTTGAGCAAGCACAAGACCGCAGGGTATGGTTAACATACCGTCAGCACCCAGTGTGGCTGTGAATCCGTTATTAACCAGTGTATCGCTGCTAAATGTTCCACTGGTTAGATAGCCAACATCGTTAGAAAATGCACTTAATACTGTCGGTGAACAAGTAACACTACCATAAGGAACAGAACCTGTCCAAGCTGTACACTGTTGAGAACCATCCGGAAAAACCACCGAACCACTGGTATTAAGAGCCAATGTATAACTTCTATTAGTTAAGCTAGTCACAGGCAATGTGCTGATAATTGTGCTAGTAGATGAAGTAACAACTCTAATACCAGTGCCAGCGCATATGTTAACAGCAGCAGTATTACCGCTTAAGATGGCGAAATTATTGTTTATCTTGGTAAAAGCGGCTCGTAAACTGTCACCGTTGCCAGAATTAGGGCCAGTTCCGGTGTTTATATGTTGAATAGTTGGCATTGTGTGATCCTTGAGCTCCAGAAATATGAGTGTTATGGGTATTTAGTTGCTCTTTGAACAAACCTGTGCTATAATAAAAGGGTAATCTTTACACAGATAAATATTGGTATGAAAGAAAGTAGAACATGGCAACATTGATTCTCAATGCTGACGCAAGTCCAGTAAGCCTACTTCCTTTGAGCACAATCTCTTGGGAAGAAGCAATCCGTTATTTGGTTTCCGACAAAGCTACAGTGCTAGAATGGCACGAAGATTGGATAGTCCGCTCTGAAAAGTGGAGCACTCCCGTGCCCGCTGTGATGATTTTGAAGGAATACCAAAAGAAAAAGAACACCGTTCGTTTCTCTAAACTGAATGTGTTCCTTCGCGACGGCTATGCTTGCCAATACTGCGGTGAAGAAGTTACTAACAAAACTGCTACACTAGACCATGTCCTGCCAGTATCACACGGTGGTAAAACTACCTTTGAAAACTGTGTTTGTGCTTGCTCGAAATGCAATGCCAGCAAGGGCAACAATAAGAAAATTGTGCCAAAAATGAAGCCCTACAAGCCCAGCTATTTCCAACTGGCTGAAAAGCGTAAGAGAATGGATTGGCACCTAGCTCATCCGAGCTGGTCAAACTACTTGGTATAATCAATAAGCCCTGCTAGTTAGGGCTTATTTCTCACGGAATGTAATACGACATTTAGTTAAGTCATAGACCGACATTTCTGTGCGAACACGGTCACCAAGAAGAATTTGGATTTTATGTTGGCGAATCTTGCCACTGACATGCCCTAGCACTAGAGCATTATTCTCTAAACGAACACGGAACATGGAATTGGGCAAGGTTTCTTCTACCACGCCTATCATCTCTATCATATTATCTTTTGCCACTTGGCTTACATCTCCTTAAATTTTCTCGCCTACTGAAAATCCACGCCATACCTTAAAGCGTGGGAATCGTAGACTATACACATTGTCGCTGTCTTGGTTCAGCGTGGCGGCGTCGGCACGAACTTCGCCCACTTGCCCAATAATAGCATCTTTGGTTGCCCAAATTTCTTTACGATCCTGGTCAGTCCAGCCGCCGCCTACACTGACCCGAATAAATTTGCCATCATCTTCGCCTTCGAATAGAATAGCACCCATTTTGCCCACATTCTTGCCAGTGCCTTCTTCCACTGCCACAGCGGTAAGACTAACTTCAATAAATGGTTTCATCTTGAGCCAAGAGTGGCTGCGTTTTGCTTCGTAGGGAGCATCGACACTCTTGATCATAATACCTTCGTAGCCTGCTTCAATAGCATCCAGATTGTATTGTTTAAATTCCAGTTCACCGATGTAGGTATCTAGATCCACTTCCTTTTGCGGAACAATGTCAATGCTGCCAATCTTATCGAATACAGCCTGCATACTGCGAAGTAGATTACTGCGGCGGCGCTGACCCATAACGCTCTTACCTGCTTGGAATTCACTCAATGGGAGGATATCAAACAACATCAGTCGAGCATCTTCACTTTGGACATCACTCTTACGATGCACTTGCTTCATCAGTGCTTGGAAACTGGAACTAACCATTTCGCCATCGAGCACAATGCTACGCTCGAATAGTGTAATATTAGCTCCAATGGCACTAGTAATGTGTGAGAAGTTCTCTAGCAATTTGCCATTGCGGCTATACATTGTTGCTGTCTTGTTGGCAGCATTGATCACAGTGATGACACGAACACCGTCCAATTTGGGTTCCAGCAACTTCTTGCCTACAATCTTCTTTTCGTGATTAGCACCGTCATGTGCCAACATACACTCAAATAAGGGAATACCTTGGATCTTACTGAATCGACCTGACAAGACCTTGTTTACAGTCTTTTCACTGACACCGCAACGAAGGTCTTTGATAAGGATACGGCGATACCAATCATTCCATTGTGCCTTGGTGCTTGCTGACAGTGCTAATTCAATGGCATCACGAGCAGCGTGTCCTGTAAGTTCACGCATAGCCAATGCTCGGGCTAGTTCTTTAAAGGCTACCCAAGGCAAGCCCTGTCCTTCACCGCCGCCGTGTGTAGGCACTTTCTTAACACCAAAGGTGATCATGGGATCTAGGGCCATTCGAAAGCCTTCAAACAATTCTTGATTGTCTGCTTCAGCTTCAGCTTCAATAATTGCTTCTTTATCCAAACGGCTTGTGTGTTCTTCGAGGCTACGAATAACGCTATCACAATGACTCATAGTATTCCTGTTAGTAGAAAATTATATTATACAGGAAAACGAGTCATAGGTCAAATACTAAATGAGCTACCGCAACCGCATGTAGATTCAGCATTAGGATTACGAATTACAAATTGGCTAGACATTAGGTCTTCTTTGTAATCAATTTCGGCACCATCCATATACATCATGCTCATGGCATCAACATATACTCGAAATGGGCCTGTGTCAAAAACAAAATCATCTTCATTTTGGACATCGTCAATTTGGAATCCGTATTGGAATCCAGAACATCCGCCACCTTGAACAAATGTACGAAGTGCACTATTTGGATTACCCTCACCAAATAGAATATCGTTTATTTTACTTTTGGCTGCTTCAGTTATTGTGATCATACCAAATTGTTCTTTTGTTTGTAGTCGTTTATTGCCGCTTTGATCGCATCTTCTGCCAAAATTGAGCAATGGATCTTAACGGGTGGCAAGGCAAGCTCTTGGGCAATATCATTGTTCTTAATACTTCCCGCTTGATCGAGAGTTTTGCCTTTAATCCATTCTGTAACCAAGGATGAGCTAGCGATAGCAGATCCACATCCATATGTTTTAAATCTCGCATCTATGATAATCCCATCTTTAACTTTGATCTGTAACTTCATTACATCGCCGCAGGCTGGGGCCCCGGTCAAACCTGTGCCAACATCTTCATCATTCTTATCAAAGCTGCCCACATTGCGTGGATTTTCGTAATGATCGATTACTGCGTCTGAATATGCCATAAATTAACTATAGTCTTTGACTCGGCCGCCGTGAACTTCACTCTTGTCCTTACGGCCTTTAAGTTTGTGTCCGCTGCCTTTAACACCTTGCTTACCTGTGCCATCTGTGTGGCCACTATCGTGTGCTCGCATACCCAATGATACACATTGAGCATAACGAACATTAGATAGTCGTTTGACTTGGCACTGACTTTGGGTAGGAGCAGCCAATTTCTTTTCAGCAAGTAGTTCTATGATACGCATCTTTTATTTATTAAATCATTAGGCGGGCGTTGAATTAAAACTTATCACAATGCGTTCGTCAGATTGGTTAGCTCTAATAGAGCCATGCTGTAACCATCCTGCCCAAATTAGCAAATCACCGGGTTTAGGCGTTAGTGTATAGGTTGTAGCAGTGTATTGAGTAAATCCACCTTGCCGTTCCAATACATCAATATAAGGATTTGGATTTTTAAAAGATATAGGACTACTGAGTGCATCCAAATGTATATACAGCGCACCTGATATAGCACTGAATGAATGGGAGTGGAATTCTAGTTTACTATCCGGACGTTGTATATTGGCCCAACTATTTGCTATTCTTACCTTGTCTATTCCCATAGAGTTAGAGTAGGCATCACAGCATTTAATCAATCTATCCTTGATCGGAATGAACTGATCGATGATGTCGAGTTCGTTGTTTCCACTGGCAAAGGTAGATGATGCATCGCCTGATAAGGCTCCGTGAGGATTATACCTGCGTGATTTAAGATAGTCCTTTATAGTAGCAAGTTCAGTGGCACTGATAAAATCGGGAACCTGATGAACCAGTATAGGAAATATGTTATGTGTTATAGTCACAACACTAGTATATAGATAATATCACAATAGGTCAATGGGATTTTTATACCCCATAAATATCCCACTATGACTTTTAATTTCTTTTTCAAGCGCAACAAAAAAATTGTAGACTGTTTTACAGCCAATCAACATGCTTATAATCTATTCCCTATAACTCCATCTTCGAAGAATTTTCCAGACTGGTGGAAAAATACTCCTGCTACTTTAGAAAGAAATAATTCAGCGAATCTTACCATAGAAGTTTCTACAGCCAAAACTTGTCAAGGTATTTTAGATCTTTATAAAAAGAGTTATACACTTCCGCTATGGAGTGATCTGCTAATGGAAACCGAAGAGCAAGGCTGTAGATTTCAATTTGCAGACGGTATTAGTACATTGTCATTTCACGAAAGCATATTGACCAATCATGCGTTTGGCAATTATCTTAATATTAAATTACTCAGCCCTTGGTTCCTAAAAGAGTCATCTGGTGTGAATTTTCTATTCAACCAACCATTTTGGAACATGCCCAATGATATAGATCATGTGCACATTCCTCCGGGCATTTTAGAATTTAAATATCAACACTCTACACATGTAAATTTACTGTTAAGCAAAGGGCATAGGCACAATTGGGCAGCAGGTAGAGCCATGGCCACGTTAACTCCGTTGACCGAAGCTAGCATAGAATTTAGAAATCACCTAGTAAGTGACAGCGAACTAAAGAATATTAGTGGTGCTAACTTACCATTCTTTGTAGGTGCATACCATAAGTCCAAAAAGATCACAGAATCTAAATGTCCCTACAGTAAACAACCTTGATCATTTAAACAGAATAATACCCATTGTCACTGTCTGAGCAATAAAGCCTGCACAGATAGTGGTCAAATATAAGCGATCTTTTTCCAACAAGGCTTTGACAAACATTGTGGTCAGGGCGGCCCAGATGAATACCATGATGTCTACTGGTGGTAGTTTATCACTGGCACCTGTTAGCACAGAGAACAGGGTAGGAAATGCCGCCATGTGTAGCATGACAATCACAACCCAACCTAGTGCGTGTGCTGATACATTCACAGCGTGATCCTTGATGAAGTGATAGATCAGTTTAGAACCGTTGATGAACAAGGTGAAAAATTTTGTAAGCATATGATTCCTTAATTGTAAAAGATGTGATGTCCAATGTGTGCCACAGGCTTCTTGCCCCAATGGGGATCTATGTAGTCGCCGTGATAGTATAACGCTTTGTCTAGACTAGGTAAACGATAGTTCTCCATTAGAACTTTCTGTGCGGCAATCACGCTCTGTTCGTAGTTTGCTTTGTTAACAGCATTGAATTTAACTTCACGATCGCAGGCCCAACTGAACTGACAGATCACTTTATCATATACTACACTCTTTTGGAATATAGTTCTACAGACATCGCCGGGGAACTTGCCCGAGTTAACACGATTCATAGTTACAATGGCCACAGCGGCTTTGCCTTCGAATGGTTCACTGCCAGCTTCGTAGTAGACATTCTTAGCTAGACAGCCCATTTGGCGTTCTCTAAACTCTGCTGTGATGTCACTGGTTTCTGCTACTTCGGTATGGGCTATACGTGTATCCACTGCCCAATGTAACAGACTTATTGATCCCCATAGCAGCAAGGCCATGAGCACCAAGGATATAAATTTGAGAATTGAATTGGGTATCTCAACCCCTTCCATTCCTCGCTCGTTCGCAATCGTAGTCATAAAGACCTCCTTTTGTTTAATAGCGGGTAAGAATAGTTATCCTGAAACGATAGTTTAGCGTAGAAAAAGGGCCAAGTCAAGCGGGTTATTCGCCGCCACCTCCGCCAATACAGCCGCAGTTGCCATTGTTGAACGAACACCAACCAACACCTAAATTACCAGTAGGATAGTTTAAAAGTATGGTCTTCACAGCACCTGATGAGCTAAATCCTGTAAAATACTGAGTTTGACTGCCGTTTACAGGATCTGCTAGGTTGTTTAATCTTTCGTCGGCAGTTGAATAATAATAGAATAGATACTGAACTTCGTTTAGAGTGGTGTTGATATCGGTATTAATAGCATCGATTGCTCGTAGACCGTTTAACACAATGCCCAAGTTTCCTGAACTATCTGCTGTTACAGTAAACATACTACCTGCAGCGTTTTGGAATCCAAAGTAGCTGCCGTAGGTCTGTGTTTGTCCTGGAGCAAATTGAGTATAGGTTTGATAGTTAATATTGGTATAATAAGTTCCGGCAGTGCCGACAGGTATGCGATATACTTCTGACCAATATCCATATCTGTTATTGATATAATCGTAGGTTGTAGCCAGTGTAGACCACACATCGGTATTTGTTCTAGCTTCAGTAATTCTAATACCCACAGCGCCCCAACTAGAATTATTAGTTACATGCCAGACTAGCGTGTGTATCCCTACAGCTAATGTTATCGTACCTGTTGCAGACGAACCATAATTACCACTTACATTTGATATCTGTGTACCATCTATGGTAAAGTATCCTGTGTCATCACAGGAGAATTCCCAAGTATAGGTACCTGCAGTAGTTACCCGAAATGTATACGTATCTGTATAGGTTCCTGTTTGTTGAGCACCTATAAACCAAACACCATAGGTTTGTAAGAATGTACTATAAGCACCAGTACCTTGATGATAATAAACATTGCCTGAACTACCGTACATATTTGTTCCGTAGTTACCTAATAGCTTCATAGCATAAGGCATATAGGAATAGGTATAGGCTCCTGTACTAATACCAAATCCTATGGTAAGGTATCTATTGCCGTCTATGATGCTGTAGTCCATACCTATAACACCATTGTTTTCATTGATAGGACTTAACCAAGTTCCTAGACTTTGACTTATTACATTAACAGTAATGGTCACGGGAATAGCCAGTGTAATAGGAGGCTGATTAGGTTCAGAAGGTGACAACACAAAGGTAATATTGTTGGTGTATACACCGTTAGGCATAGGGGCACTAGGCGACAATGTGCTGAATACCACAGTGAATGTTGCGTTATTAGAAGTTGTGCCAGAGGCATTAACTAGACTGAATATTCCATTATAAGAACTATTACCAGTACTACCGCTGTCTAAACTGGCTCGATAACTACTGCCCGAAGTTCCTGACACTGCTAGAGATATAGGATACTGATGCACACCGAATGTAGAAACAGTTTGATTAATCACTGTAGACTGTATAGTAACAGGCGGAGGAGGTGGCGGTGGAGGAGGCACATGCGGTGGGGGAGGTGGTGTTGGGGGAGGTGGTGGTGAAACTACCACAATCACCTTGGTAATCACTGTGGCTGCAATGGCTAGATTATTAACATTTGAATTAACAATGATGGTACTATTATGTGTTCCTGGCTGTGTGCCTACATAGGTAACTAATAGAATAGCAGAGGCATTTGGTGCCAATGTTGTAGAATCTATTTGGTAATTGTCGAAAGGAAATCCAGTAGATGTTACACTAGATATAATACAATTTTCATTAGAATTATTAGTTAAGACAATGGTCTGCGGTGCTCCTTGATTTACAGGTGCTGTAAAATCAGGAACAGGATTAGGAGAATAGGTTAATAATCCTTGAAGTGTTCCTCCATTGTTTATATCAGATACCTGCACCTGAGGCAGTGTAGCAGGTATTACACCCACTGAATACAATATACGGAATGCACTTGTAACTGTTACAGTGGCAGCAGTTGCAGGAGGCACTTCAAAATCTACAATGATGGTCAGCGTCGATCCCGATAGAGTATATTCAAGAGTAATACTTCTGTTGCCGCTGGTAAAAGTCTGCGTGTAGAGATAGGATCCAAAGAAATGTGTGTGATCAAAAGTTGTAGCGTTGGCTTGATTGACCAGTGACTGCCAATTAGCAGCATCGTTGCCTGTTACAGATATATGAGGAGTTATGCTGCCACCTAGATTAAAGAAATAACCTGCTCTATCAGCCGATGCCCAAGCAGCCGTGGTCGTTACGGTGTAGTAGTGTATCCAAGGCAATGATGCCGGTCCTGTGTTATTGCCCACTGTGGTTGTAGCAGATTGTCCTACATTAAGAGTATAGATGTTACTGCCAGTTAGCCCACTGAGTATAGTATCACTCATATTATTAACATACAAGGCTGTAACAGGATTAGATCTATTGAAACTAAGATCAGTGCCGTTTTGATGTTTGTTAATCAACGCTATATCAGTTTCCAATAACGACCACTGATGATTAGTTATCAGTGTGCTCTGTGTCAAAGGAAATGATTGCGGATTAATACCATAAGATGAATAAACACCGGCTACAGCAGATTGTATAGCATTATAGTTAGAATGATTAATAGTGGAGTGTTGGCTTACTGTCATAGTAGGGTATTTACCTAAAATATTGGTTGCCAGAAAAATCAGTTGTAAATAACTTTAACTACCTATATAATAAAACAATGAAAAAGTTTAAACACTCTGGCGCCATTGGCGATTTAATCTATAGTCTACCCGTCGTTAAACATTTTGGAGGTGGCGAATTTTATCTACATCTAAATCAAATAGATTGGATAGGTCAGCACTACTATGGCAGTCCTCCAAATCCGTTCCATCAAGGCCGTATGACTGATAAAGATTTTGAGTATGTGCGATCATTTATGGAAGCACAGGACTATATCAGTAAGTTTGGCACAATGACTCCGCACACCGAAATTACTCATAATCTAGATCGTTTTCGTCCCGTGTTTGTTGGACATCCTACAAATTATATTGATATCTACAGCGGCGTGTTTAATCTTAACCCGGATGATACTCGCAAGAACAGCAGCACACCTTGGCTAACCGTGCCTAATCCATCCAATGTAGATGGGCGAACTGTTGTGATCAATCGCACTCAACGATGGATCAGCACACCTGGTCCACAATGGGCTATCTGGAAACAACAGGGCATGGAAGAACAGGCTGTGTTTGTTGGGCTAGAAGAAGAATACACCGCATTCAAACAACAAGTAGGTTGGAATATTCCTTGGGCCAAGACCACAACTATGTTAGGACTTGCTCAATTAATTGGCGGTGCTACTACCTTTATTGGTAACCAAAGCAGTGCATTGGCCATGGCCATTGGATTAGGCGTTGAGAACATTTGGTGCGAAGCACGAGTTGATATGCCTTTGGATCGCAACGAAGTCTATTTTCCGAACATGCCTAACATCACTTATTTTTAAGTGCATTTTTAAGTCGTCCTATTTCTCTGGTGTCAGTAGTACCCCATTTAGCCAACATAGTTGACAATCTTTTCGACTTAGCTTCTGGGGTATTACCTGAATGCAAATTACTGTTTTTTTCTCTAGTCTTTAGTCGCTTGGCATTGGCTTCGGGAGAATACGAATTTCGAAAATTGCCCTTAAGTTTTTTAGTTTCTAGCATTTTATCATTCGAATCATCATAACGAATGCTTAAAGTTCCGTATTTTTCTAATTTAGTCTTTCTACCCAATTCATCCATTTCAATAGTTCTTTTTTTATTATTCTTTTTTCTAGAAGCTTTCCATTTGTTGATTGTTTCAGGAGAGGACATTGATTTAAATCCTTTTTCCATTTTAGTTTTTAATTGTTTGGCCACCATTTCCGGTGTCTGTTCTGGACTAGGTCCACCGGGCATTACATTTAATAAAATACCTGTAGAATTATTTTTTCTACCCCAAATTCTAATATATCGTCGTTCGAGCGCCCAAGCACCTATTTCGGTTAGACCCGATTCCAATATAACAATATATTTTCGATCAGTTGGTAAATTAACCGAATGATTATTATCCCATGCCCTATTTAACTTACCCTTCCCTATATAATAGGGAGTTCCTGTAGAAGAATTTATATATGCGTAGATGTAAAATCCGTAAAGAGGATTTCGAGGCGAATAAATATCCATTGCTGATAGTTCCTTTCATGTTACACTATTAGAGTAGTTGGGGTGTAGGAGCCCGCGAACTACACCAATATTTATGCAGGAAATGAGATATGATTAAGAAACAAAGACTGGGCATTATCCAGTCGAGGGGGTTGGGGTGACATTGTTATTGCACTCCCTATTGCCAAACACTTCTACGATCAAGGCTATGAAGTTCTATGGCCCATCTGCGAACAGTTTATGAGTTCAGTAGAGAACCATGCACCTTGGGTTAAATGGATTCCCATCCCCAATGATCCCTATGGACACTTTTTCTACGAAGTGCCTATGCAACGCCTTAAGAACTTCAAATGTGATGAGATCGTGTGCCTGTATCAAGCACTAACTGGGCATCCTTTCCACGAAGAAAAGTATTTCCAATATACCAGTTTTGATCAATACAAGTATATCAAGGCCGGAGTTCCATTCTTAGACAAATGGAAATTGGATCAGTGTATCACTAGGGATCTTGCTGCCGAACAGGCTCTGTTTGAAAAGCTAGGTAGTCCTGACAAGTATGCGGTTATCCATTTAGAAGGGTCAGATCATACCGCTCAATTTGACGAAAGTATGATCCCCAGTGACTGGACCAAGATCTATATCAAAGAAGGTTTGACTCCTAGTATCTTTAATTGGATTGGTGTGTTGAGTGGTGCAGAGTCTATCATCTGTGTGGATAGTTGTATTGCCAACTTGGTTGATCAATTGAATCTAGGCACGGATCGTTATTTTATTGCTCGAAGCCACATTGGTCTGACACCTGTACAAGGGCAAGATTGGACTTGGTTGCCCTAAATGGTTCCACGCTGGGAACCTATAGATACTAAACCTGTATCACGCCTGTATAATCAAAACGGGCGTGGTATCAGTATCTATATCAATGACCTAACCATATTAGATTGGTTTAATCAAACACAACCACGCAACGAATGGCAGTGGTTTGATTATCCTAGAACATTAACTATGACTTCTAGAGTCTATACTATGTTCTTATTGGTCTACGGTTAACCTTCGTGTTGCTTTACAAGTTTAACTAATTCAGTTGCCGAAATATCGTTAAAGTCTATTCCGATGTTTATTCTCGGGCGATCAGATACGTATTTGTGTACGCTGTGCCATTCCCTGTGATTGAATACATACCACTTACCTGGTTGAATCACTGAAGAAATAACTTGTTCAACACAATCAATATCAGGAATACGCAGAGCATCAATGACTTCAAAGTCCTGTGTGTTGCGATACCAACGTGTTTCTTGTCCGTCTGATTGCAACAAAAAGAATAGCGAACAGGTTCTGCGATGCCCTTTATGCGGATACAATACCTGCCCTTGACTTCCTATTTGCAGCATAAAATCAGGACCTTCTTCGGTAAAGGTTTTAAGCCAATCTGGTATGATTGACATAAACCCTGTTTTCAATTCTTCTGTGAAAAAATACTGATGAAATTCGATAGGATCTTGATCAGGATAGAGTTTATGAAACTTATCCATCCTTTTTAGAATCTCTCTGGTCTTTTCTTTACCAGCATTCCTTAACACATCTTTAAGAGTCTTTTTATAGTTGTGTCTACTTGGAAAAATGTCAGGAGTAGTTAGCACAAGATCTAGAATCTTTTGACCAAACTCTTTACCGAAGTCTAATTTAGATTCGTAGACGTAGAGATCCTGATCTACATTATTGCCAATAGTCTTAATCATAAGATACTTTTAAATTCTCACTGGAGCATATTTCCAAGGATGAAAATCCTCCTTGAAAAAATCAATATGCGGTTTAACTAAGAATAGTATAATACCTTTTTTAGGACTAAACAATAGCGATGCAAGATCTTTTAATGTACGCCATTTGAATAGTTGCTTGTCCTTATTCAACATTGTAGCAGTATTACGAATTGAATAAAATAACATCTCAATGGTTAGTCTTATCATAGCCTTGTGTAATACTCTGTTGATTGTTTTTTTAAATTTAGGATGTCTTTTAACAATTTTATTTGTTATAGAAGTCCACACATCAAATGATACCGCACGATGTGCTGATTCCTCATCCATATGCCAATAAAATATTTCTCTAAAGTGGGGATGCATTTTATCAAACAAATCTGAATTATGATTCAACCAATCACTCATAGTGGCTGTAAAATGTTCTGCTGCCACAGTGCCCGCTAGGTTTCCTAGGTCCGAATACTTACTTTCCATCTTAGTAGCAGGTATATCATAGCCTAGAGATTCCAACCAATGATTGTAATCGTTATGAACTTTGGTATGCCACGCTTCCTGTCTAGAAAGTTCATCTATATCTTCTAGTAATTGTTGATTGTTGATTTCTTTTCTATAGGCTCGAACACTTTTAACCACGTGTGTTTCACCGCCAGGA
>Ga0208617_1000259_pt1 | contig 16084 bp, 15 predicted proteins | sample CryBogCBE06Nov07_FD_184581 | JGI IMG/M metagenome (GOLD analysis project Ga0208617, IMG submission 184581) | Freshwater microbial communities from Crystal Bog, Wisconsin, USA - CBE06Nov07 (SPAdes) (version 2) | ecosystem: Environmental > Aquatic > Freshwater > Lake | place: Crystal Bog...
GACCGCACGGCGAGCCTCATGCGCTCAGCCATGGGCAACCAGGCACTGATGGCCCAGGCCGTCGTCGCTGGCTACACCCGCGGTTTCCAGATCGCCGCGTGCATCACCGGTGTGGCCACCCTGGTGGCACTCGCCTTGCCCGCCAAGGTCGGCCACCACTCCAGCCACGCCGCCGCCCCTTCACCCGAGGCTGCGGGCGCCGCTGGTCACTAGAACGCACAAAACACAATGCCGGCGGTCGGGAGACCGCCGGCATTGTGTTTTAAAGCCAGTCGCATTATTCGTCAGGCAACATGCGCAAGCGCTCCAGCACGTCGGCCGGCGCCACGATAAAGAGGTGGTTCACGGCGCGGGTCACAGCCACGTAGAGGTTGGTGTCGGTGATGCCCTTGGGGCCAACGGCGACAATGACCGCGTCATACTCGAGGCCCTTGGCCCGGTGTGCCGTTTCACAGGCCACCCCGACCTTGGCGCCACCCACCTTGACGAACCGAAGCTCCTCGCGAAGCTGGTCGCGCGTCAGCGAGTCGTTCGTTACAACGAGAACTTCACGCGGGTGCACGTCGGCCGCCTTCAACTGGTCCAGACAGGCACTCACCGCGGCGGTAACGTCACCCTGACGAGTGATTCGAACGCCCTCGAAGGTCTCACTCGCCGGCAAGGCGGCGGGCGCCGCCGAGCCCCCAAGGAAGTGGCGGGCGAGGCGAGCGATGTCGCGCGAGTTTCGGACGTTCTGCTGGAGCACACCATGCACCCAACCCGCGGCAATGGCCGGAGCGACGAAGCCGCGAGAGACCACTTCCTGGTGCGTGTCCGCGAGCAAGAAGAACTTGCCCTCACCATCAGGGTCGAGCAGGGACTCGAGCATCCCAATCCAGGCCGGGGAGAAGTCCTGCGCCTCGTCGATAATGATCCGGTCAAACCGCTGGGTGATGCGATGCCAGTTCTTCAGAAGATGGGCCGGGAGTTCCGTCATCCAGAACTCGGGGTCGTCCTCACGGACTTTGATCTTGGGCATACCCTCGAGTGTCAGCACCATCCGCAAAAACGCGCCGACTACCAATGTCGGTGCTTCGTCAGAGTCATCACCGACAGCGTCGGCAAACTGCGAACGCAGCTTTTCAGCAAGTGGATCGTTGTAACAAGTGAGGAGGACGCGCTTGGGCTCCTCATCCTCGTCGGCGAGCAGGCCCCGCGTCGTCCACTTGGTGGCGAGGTAGGTCTTGCCCGTTCCGGCGCGACCGGAAACAAAGACGCGGGGGTGAGCCTCGAGGCAGGACAACGTCTCGACCTGCGCGGCACAGATGATGTCAAGTTCACGGCGAACGTAGTCACCCACGAGGTTGGGGTCGTAGGTGAACTGAGCCGAGGGGGCCAGGTAATCAATAATCGCCTGCATGTCGTCGCCGGTGAGTGCGGGCCCGCGATACGGCACCGCACACATCCGTTCGATGGCCTTGTGTGGCTCCTCCAGTGATGGTGCGAGGAGCAACTGGGCGGTGTGTAGGCCATCAGGGAAACGACCCGTTGCCTTGGTGCTGTTGGGCAAGCAAATTCCCGCGAACACCCGCAAGGCAGAATTTCCCGTCGCCGCCACCAACTTTTCCTGCAGCAGGTAGCGATTCCGGCGCATCTGAGCGACAGGGTCGCGGTCAGTGTGCAGCCACTGTCCCCGACTCAGCTCGATGTGACCACCCTTGACTTCGACGATGGCCACACCGTGGATGTGGTGAAGCAACACAATGTCGGACTCGGCGTCGTACCCGTTCTGCTGGAGCAGCACGTTGACAAAGATCAGCCAGTCGTCATCAAGTCGATGCTGGAGTCGGTCGACCACCGTTCGCTCCGCGGCGTTCTTGATTTTGTGCAGCTGAAAGCCAGGGGGAACAATGCGGGCCACGACACTCCTTGATGTTGGTTACTAGCACGACGATACCCGAGCGGCTCAAGTCGCTTCGCCAACGAGTTGTGTGGTTAGTACGTTGGCGTCTGGCCAGCCGCGCGACGTTCCGCCCAGCTCGGGGCCGCCGCATCCTTCGCGCTCATAATCGGCTCACCCGTCAGTGGCCACGGCACACCAATCTCTGAATCCAGCGGGTTGATTTCGAGCTCGTTGGGTGCGTCGTACGGCGACGACAGAAGGTAGGCCAACGCGCCGACTTCACTGGTCACGCAGAAACCGTGGGCCACGCCGGCAGGCAAGTGCACCGATCGGCCCTCACCGGCGGCGAGGGAGACCACCACGAGCTGCCCGAACGTGGGTGAGCCCTCGCGGATGTCGAAGATGACGTCATCCAACCTGCCGTGGGCGCACGTCACGACCTTGGCCTGCCCTCGGGGGGCGATGGAGTAGTGCAGACCACGCACCACGTTCTGTGAGGAGACCGAGAAGTTGGCCTGCTCGACGTCGAAGGAGAGGCCAGCGGCCTTCAGATCATCGAGCTTGAACCATTCACGAAAGAGACCGCGGTCATCGCCGAACACGCCTGATTCGAGAATGAAGCAGCCGTCAATCGCCGTTTCGATCAGCTTCACTTGGCTTCCTTGAGTGGGCGCCACCAGGCTTCATTGTCGACGTACCACTGGACCACGTCAGCGAGGCCCTGTTCGAAGGGCACCTGAGGGGCGTAGCCGAGTTCGTTGCGAATCTTGCCGCAGTCGACCGAGTAGCGACGGTCGTGACCCAGGCGGTCGGCCACGGGCTCAATGCTGGCCTCGCTCTTGCCCATCAACGCGAGCAACTGGTAGGTCAGTTCCTTGTTGGTGAGCTCGGTGCCGCCACCGATGTTGTAGATCTCGCCCGCGCGGCCACCGGCCAACACCAGCAAAATGCCGCGGCAGTGGTCGTCAACGTGGAGCCAGTCGCGAATGTTCTGTCCGTCACCGTAGAGGGGGACCTTGTAGTTGTCCATCAAGTTGGTGACGAACAAGGGAATGACCTTTTCGGGGAACTGGCGGGGACCGTAGTTGTTCGAGCAGCGCGTCACGTTGACGTGCATGCCGTAGGTGCGGTGGTAGGCCAAGGCCGCCAAATCCGAACCGGCCTTCGACGAGGAGTAGGGCGAGTTGGGCTCGAGGATGTGGTCTTCCTTCCACGATCCTTCAGGAATCGAGCCGTAGACCTCGTCGGTCGAGACGTGCACGAAGCGAGCCACGTCGTGGCGGCGCGCCGCCTCGAGGAGTGTCTGGGTGCCGAGCACGTTGGTCTCAAAGAACAGACGAGCACCGGTAATCGAGCGGTCGACGTGGCTTTCGGCGGCGAAGTGTACGACGGCGTCAGCCCCGCGCAGGGTGTCGTCAACGAGGTCGGCGTCGACAATCGACCCCTGAACGAAAGAGACACGCGAGTCGCGGAGGGCGTCTTCGAGGTTTTCGAGGCGACCCGAGTAGGTCAAGGCGTCGAGGACGACGATCTCGTCGTAGCCGAGGTGTTCTTCTTGGAGGAGCATCTCCACAAATCGAGAGCCGATGAACCCGGCCGCTCCCGTAATCACAATGCGCATAGCGAAACCTCGGCCATTCAGAAAGGGGGTAGTGGCTACCTATACTAGTGGCGTGAAGGGAATTATTCTGGCCGGCGGCAGTGGTACGCGTCTCTACCCCATTACCCGGGCAGTGTCGAAACAACTCCTCCCCGTATACGACAAACCAATGATTTACTACCCCCTGAGCACCTTGATGCTCTCGGGGATTCGCGAGATCCTCCTCATTACGACCCCGCACGACCAGCCGGCATTCCAGCGCCTGCTCGGCGACGGTTCGCACCTCGGTCTCGAGATCTCGTGGGTGATCCAGGAGCAGCCCAACGGACTGGCCCAGGCACTGATTTTGGGTGAAGCGTTCTTGGACGGCGACAAGTGCGCCCTCATTCTGGGTGACAACCTCTTCCACGGCCCCGGCCTCGGCACGCAGCTGTCCGAAAACACCGATATCTCGGGTGCCCTCATCTACGCCTACGAAGTCGCCGACCCCACCGCCTACGGTGTCGTCGAATTCAACGACACCGGCAAAGTCGTTTCCATCGAGGAGAAGCCGAAGGCACCCAAGTCGCACTTCGCTATCCCGGGCCTCTACTTCTACGACGAGAAGGCGTCCGCTCTCGCGAAGACTCTCGAGCCCAGTGCTCGCGGTGAGCTCGAAATTACTGCCCTCAACAACGCTTACCTCGAACTGGGCGAGTTGCACGTACAGACGCTGTCTCGCGCCACCACCTGGCTCGACACCGGTACCCACGAATCCCTCTACGAAGCCGGCGGGCTCATCCGAGCACTCCAGCACCGCACCGGCTTCCGCATCGGTGATCCCGAGCAGATTGCTCGCGACCACGGCTGGATTAACTAGCACGACCGGTCCGAAGGCCTCGCTGACGAAGCCTTCGACGGTGAGGAGTTTTCATGAAGCGAACACCTAAGTCCTCACTCGGCGCTGCGTTCAACCGCATGTGGGGGGCCAGTCTCTCGGCGAACCTGGCCGACGGCATCATGATGGCGGCGGCACCACTGCTGGCGGTCACCCTGACCAAAAATCCTGTTCTCATTTCCGCCATGAGTGGCATGGTGATGTTGCCGTGGCTCTTTTTTGCCATTCCTATTGGGGTGCTTGTTGACCGACTCGACCGGCGTCGGTTGCTCGCCAGTGCCAACGCCACGCGATTCGTGGTGGCCCTAGGCGTGGTGAGTGCGGTGACCTCACACACGATAACTATCTATGAACTCCTGCTCGCCGCCTTTATTATCGGCACCTGCGAAGTCGTCGCCGACACGTCCTCGCAGTCACTTATTCCACAGATTTTGCAGTCTGACCAGTTCGAGCGAGGCAACTCACGTCTGCAAATCTCCGAACAGGTCGTCCAGGGATTCATTGGCACCCCCATCAGTGGCTTCCTCTACGCCACCGCCATCTTCTTGCCCTTCGCCGCGAACGGTCTCTGTTACGCCGTGGCGGCCACCTTGGCAATTTTTATTCCGGTGCACTTCCTGCAAGAACATCGCGAAGCCAAGGCCCCTGAGGTTCGCCCGACCTTCACGTCGGAAATGAAGTTTGGCCTTCGCTACATTGCCGAACGCCCCGCACTTCGTCGCCTCGTACTCACCACGTCAGCCATGGGCTTCTTCTTCTCGATGTCGAACGCCACCTTCGTCCTCTTCGTCTTGCGAACCATGCACCTGCGCCCCGCCCTCTACGGCGCGCTCCTCACCGTCGAGGGCATTGGTGCCGTACTCGGTGGTCTCGCCGCGCCAAAGTTGTCCGCACGATTTGGTCGAGCTCGCACCATGGGTGTGGGCATCACCGCCAGTTCCTTCTTGACGTTGGCGGTCGCCTTCTCGCCCAACATTTACGTTTTTGCGTTATTGACGATGGCGGAGCTCTTCGCCGTCTCGCAGTGGAACATCCTGCTGATGTCGCTCTACCAGAGCACGATTCCCTCCGACCTCTACGGTCGCATCCACGGCGCTCGCCGCACCCTGGTCTGGGGCCTCATGCCGATTGGATCGTTGTTAGGCGGCGTCCTCGCCAAGCACGGACTCCGCATGCCCTATTACGTCGGTGGCGCCATGTGCGCCATCATGGCCGTGTTTTCCTTGCGCTTCTTGTTCACCGTGGGCACCACGGCCAGTGGCGAAACTGCCACGTCCTTCGACGTCGTTACTAACTAGGCGGTAACGAGACAACCGGGGTAGTACTGCCCTAGTGTTGAACCATCCAATAAAGGAGCCTCGTATGTCCACCACCACCCTCACCCGTCGCGGCAGCATCGTCGACCAGTTCATTCCCGCCACCCTGATTACCAACGTCCTGTTGGTCGTGGTCGGCGCCGCCTTCGTGGGTGCCCTCGCCCAGATCTCCTGGACCGTCCCCGGACTCCCCGCCCCCTTCACCGGTCAGACCTTGGGCGTCTTGGTCGTTGGTGGCACCTTGGGTGCTCGTCGCGCGGTAAGCGCCATGGCCCTCTACGCTGTCGCCGGACTCGCTGGCATGCCCTGGTTCGCCGCGCAGACCCACGGCTGGAACGCCGGCACCAAGCCCCTCTTCGGCTACATCATCGGCTTCATGGTCGCCGGTGTTGTCATGGGCTACCTCAGCAACAAGGGCACCGACCGCACCGTCTCGGGCGCCATTGGCATGTTCGTGCTCGGGGAGCTCGCCATCTACGCCGTCGGCGTGACTTGGCTGAGCCTCGACCTGCACCACACCTTGAGTTGGGGCATCACCTACGGCATGGTGCCCTACCTCGTGTGGGACATCGCCAAGGCCGTCGTGGCCGGCAGCCTCTTGCCCCTCGCGTGGCGACTCCTGCCCGACCAGAATTCCTAGTTTCATCAGGAGTACTATTCGGGTATGACTGATGCGTTTTCCCTGCCCGAACCAGACGTATCTGCCGAACACCCGGTCTCTGAGCACTGGGTCTGGGCTGGCGCCCACCGCCCCGCCATTCCTCGTTCGTTTACGGATCGAATGACCCAGGGGTGGGCCAGTCACGAGATTCCGAGTCACCAGCATCCCGCCGTCGCACGTTTCGCCGCGCGTCGCGCTGCGCTCTGCGCCGCCCTGCCGGGTAAAACGATTGTCGTTCCCTCGGGCAACTACAAGGTGCGCAGTAACGACACGGACTACTCCTTCAGGACCGCCAACGACTTCTACTACCTCACCGGATGTCAGGACGCCGACGTGGTGTTAGTGATTACGCCCGACGCAGACGCCACGCTCTACATGGCGCCCCGTCGCGACCAGCGCACCCACGAGTTCTTCACCAACTCCCGCTACGGCGAACTCTGGGTGGGACCACGGCGCGACCTCGACGAAGCCGCGCTCTTCTTCCAGATTGGGACCGCCCCGCTCGACCGTCTCGAAAAGGACCTCATCGAGCTCGACCCCATCAACGTGCTGGTCGACCGCGGCATCGACCTTGGCGTCGACGCGCTCCTCCCCGTGAATGACGACGACCGACTCGTGCCCTTGACCTTGAGCGACTTCCGCTTGGTCAAAGACGAGTACGAAATTGCGCAACTCCAAGCAGCCGTTGACTACTCCATTCTCGGCTTCGAAGACGTCGTTCGCGCTCTCCCCGCCGCCCGCCAGCGCGGCGAACGAGTGATTGAGGGTGTCTTTCACCTGCGCGCCCGCGTCGAAGGCAATGACGTTGGCTACAACACCATCGCCGCCAGTGGATCGAACGCCACCATTCTCCACTGGATGACCAATAACGGTGACGTTCGAGACGGTGACCTCTTGCTGCTCGACGCGGGTGTTGAGGTCAATGAGCTCTACACCGCCGACGTGACCCGCACAATGCCGATTAACGGCACGTTCTCCCCCGCCCAGCGTCGCGTCTACGACATCGTGTTGCGCGCCGCTGATGCCAGCATCGCGGCCCTGAAGGCCGGTGTCCCCTTCTCCCTGTCGCACGAGACGGCCACGCGCGTCCTCGTCGAGGGCCTCATCGAACTGGGCATTTTGACCGACGACGTTGAAACCATCATGCGTCGTGACGTCCAGTCCTACCGTCGCTACACCCTGCACGGCACCAGCCACATGCTCGGCCTCGACGTGCACGACTGTACCGTCTCGCGTGACGCCCACGGGTCGGGCGAGCTCCGCGCCGGCTACGTGATGACTGTTGAGCCCGGCCTCTACTTCCAGCCCAACGATCTCACCGTGCCCGCGGAGTATCGCGGCATTGGGGTGCGCATTGAGGACGACGTCCTCATTACAACCGATGGCTGCGTCAACATGTCGGCGCGCTTGCCGCGGGACCCCGACGAGATTGAAGCCTGGATGGCTGGCCTGTGGGCTGGCGGACCGAGCGACCTCGCTCGCTAAGCACTAACCCTTCGGAATCGTGCGCAGCCAGACGGCCTTGATGTCCAGGTTGGCGTTGGGCATCGAGAACGTGGCGCCTGGCGCCAACACGCGGTGGCCGAGGTTCCAGCCGACGAAGCGGTAGCCCCATCGTGCACCCGCCGACATCGGCAACGTCACGGACGTACCCGCGAGCAGTCGCTGGCCAGCGTTGACCTTCTTCGCCTGCATGCCGTAGTAGAGCAGGTGGTAGGGCGAGAAGATGGCGTTACAGACAATCGGCGTGGTGCCCACCTGAATCGTGGTGGCCATGCCAATACCGACACAGTGCCAGCCCGTAAAGGCGTACTCGGGGTAAGGCACGCCTGGATCGGTCGGCGCCGTCACCGTAGATCCGGGTGCGGCAGACACGACCTGGGTCGCCGTCTTGGTAAAGAAGTAGGTCTTGAAGGTGACCGTGACGGTGCTCGACGAGGCGCCAGCGGGTGCGACCGAAGGTACCGCCATCGCCAGGGCACCGGCCACTACGACGAGTGATAGTGCGCGTGAAACTACGTTGTGCCATCGACTCATGTTGGACCCTCCTGTGTGGCGACTTCTAATTCGCAAACTTAGCCGAGCGCCGTGCGGGCTATTCGGTTTCAATCTCTTCGCGGCTAATGCCAAGGAAATACAGCACGGCGTCGAGATACGGCACCGACAACGCGGCGTCAGCGTGGGCGCGCACGACCGGCTTGGCGTTAAAGGCAATGCCCAGTCCGGCCACCGAAATCATGTCAATGTCGTTCGCGCCGTCGCCCACCGCCACCGTCTGCTCGAGCGGCACGCCTACCTGGGCGGCGAAGCGCTGCAGGGCCTTAGCCTTTCCGGCGCGGTCGACGATGGGCGCCGAGAGGCGACCGGTCAACTTGCCGTCAACGATTTCGAGTTCGTTGGCCTCGAGGTAGTCCACGTGGAGTTCGCGCAGTAGTGGCGCCAATACTTCGACGAAGCCACCCGACACCACCGCGGGCACGTAGCCCAGTCGGTGCAGGGTGCGCAGCAGGGTGCGCGCGCCCGGAGTGAGTCGAAGTCGGCTGCGCACACTGTCGAGGACACTCGCGTCGAGTCCTTCGAGCAAGGCCACGCGACGACGCAGGGACTCGGCGAAGTCGAGCTCGCCCGCCATCGCCAGTTCGGTGATCTTGGCCACCTCGGCCGCACAGTTGCACTCTTCGGCGAGGAGGTCGATGACTTCGTCCTGCAGCAAGGTGGAGTCGGCGTCCATCACGACGAGGTGCTTGGCGCGGCGGTGCAGGCCCGCGCGCTGAATCGCCACATCAAGGCCATTGGTCTGCGCGGCGGCCGTCACGGCCTCGCGCAGCGCGGCGTGGTCGCAGCCGCGCACCACGATCTCGTAGCAGTCGACGGGGTAGGTCGCGAGGTGCACAATTCGTTCACAGGTGGCGTCGACGGAGGCGAAGGCCCCAAAGACGTTGAAGAGCTGTTCGGGATCAATGCGCGGGCTCAAAATGGTGACGAGCAAACGACCACCCTTGGGCGCATCATCCACGTCGACGACTTCCACGCTGGCGGTAATACCGTCGCGCTCAATGTCGCGCTCGGCAATCGCGGCACGCACGTGAGCCAGACTGAGATCATCGGGAACAGTCACTTCGGCGCAGAGCACGAGCGACCCGCGAATGGTGATCTGCGCAACGTCGGCGAGTTGACCCAGATCGGTCGTCACGGTCGAAAGGGCGGCAAAGAGTTCGGCGCCGACACCTACGCGGTCGGGGCCGCTCACGGTGACGAGGTAGGTAATAGGCACGCCTAAATGGTAGAGGGTTTAGGCCGTGTCGATGTTCTCACGCGCGCGAATGGCCCGGACGTCGGCCACGTGCTCGTTGGTCCGGGCGTCGAACCGCCACAGCGACGGCAGGGCGGCCGTCACCGCGCCCACCACACCGGTGCAGGCCAGACCGCCAAAGGTCAACGAGAACCTCATCGTGGTCCACGCCGCCATCAGACCAGCTCGAAACTGCCCGGCGGTCGGTCCCAGAGAGTAGGAGATCATTTCCATACCGGCCATGCGACCACGCATCTCTGGTGGGATGGACTCGTTCCACATGGTGGAGCGGAATATCGCGCTGTAGGAGTCGGCCCCGCCAGCCACGCAGAGTCCGAGGAACACGACGAGGAGCGACGACGAGTACCCAAAGACGGCGATACCGAGCCCCCACGCCGCCGCGGCGATGGCAATGGCTCGACCGTAGAAGTGGACTTTGTGCGTCCAGTTCGAAATAACGGACGCCACTAAGGCGCCGGCGGGAAGACCGCAATACAAGAGCGACAGCGCGTAGGTCTGGTGATACCGAGCAGCCACGAAGGGCATCATCGACACGGGGAAGGCGAAGGTCATAGCCATCAGGTCAATCAAGTACGTTCCCACGATGTCGGGCCGACCCCGCAAGAACGACGTGGCGGCCATGAAAGACTCCCGGTCACTGCGCTCGTGGGTCGGTGTTGGGGAAAGATTCTTGTCGAGCCCCACCAACAAGAAAATGGACCCGCAGAACGTGATGACGTTCGCGCCGTAGATGTAGGACGGACCAAAAGCCACGGCCACTAGTCCACCGATGGCTGGTCCGATGATCGACGTGGTGTTGCGACTAATTACCTGCAGCGTCGACGATGCTCGCTGCATGTCGTGCGTCACCAGGACTTGGTTCAGTGCCGACAGGCTGGGACTCTGGAGACTGGAAAAGGTGGCGAACAGCCCCGTGAGGACGAAGAGGGGCCAGACCAAGGGTCGGTGCAGTAGTGAGTTCACCAGCGTCAATGTGGTGAGACCCATCATGCAGACCTCCAGCACCACAATGAGGGTGCGACGATTCATACGGTCGGCGAGCACGCCACCGTAGAGACCAAAGAAGACCAGGGGCAACAATGCGACGAGTCCAAGTGAACCAACCTCCAATGGGGAGTGGGTGAGCTGCTTCAGCTGATATGGAATCGTGACGTAAGTTGCCTGGGTGCCCAGTGACGTCACGAAGCCGGCGGTGTAGAGCCGACGATAAGCGCTCGAGTCTCGCAGGGGGCTGAGGTCGATACCCTTAGTTTTCTTCATGTGGTGCTCCCTCACGCCAGCCGTGGGCGGCGTCGTAGTGGCGAAGAATCCGAGCGGGAACGCCGCCCAGCACAACGTGATCGGGGAACGCGCCCCGGACCACTGCGCCAGCGGCAACTGTTGTGTTGCGCCCAATGTGCGCACCCGGCAGAATCACGACGTTGGTCCCAATCCAGCTGCCTGCTCCAATCACTACGTCAGATTCGACGGGTGCTTGTTGACCAATGGGCGTTGCGGGGTCCTCGTAAGTGTGGTTCTGATCCGTGATGTACACGTTGGGACCAATCTGGACATCGTCTTCAATGACGATGGACCAGTGTCCCACCAGGTGTGAACCGCGGCCGATGATGACACGATTGCCAATGGCAATGACTGGTGCGTGCAGCATCTCTTGCTCCGGCGAGATGCCCACCACGACGGTCACGTGCGGTCCAATAAGTGCATTCTCTCCGAGGGCGATGTAGCGCTCGTTGTAGATCGTGCCTTGAGGGCTGAGAATGCCCGCACCTCGACCAAATGAGTGGAACGATGCGGCGTAGGCGTCATCTGGGCCAATAGTGGCCACACTATTTAGGTACGTCCGCAACTGGCGTACGCGTGCGCCGAGCCATCTCCGGTAGCGCAATCGAATACTCATCTCGACCACGCTACCGGTCTGATGACACGGTAACGAATGCCCTTAGGCGTTAGTCAATAGTGAGCGGCGAGTCGACGTCATCCTCGGCACCGATGACGTCGGGCAACAGCGCCTCAGCCATGTGCTCACGCACGCGACCGTCAATCTCCGCCATGGTCTGAGGGTTCTCACGCAAGAACGTCTTGACGTTCTCACGACCCTGCCCCATCTGTTCGCCTTCGTAGGTGAACCAAGCACCGGCCTTCTTCACGAAGCCCAGCTCAACGGCGACGTCGAGGATTGATCCTTCGCGGCTAATGCCTTGTCCGTACATAATGTCGAACTCGGCCTGCTTGAACGGTGCGGCGCACTTGTTCTTGACGACCTTCACGCGGGTCCGGTTTCCGACCACCTCGGTACCGTCCTTAATCGACTCAATGCGACGAATGTCCAGGCGAACGGAGGAGTAGAACTTCAGAGCCTTGCCACCAGGCGTCACTTCGGGCGAACCATACATCACACCAATCTTTTCGCGGAGCTGGTTAATGAAGATGGCGACAGTGTTCGACTTCGAAAGTCCACCCGTCATCTTGCGCAGCGCCTGGCTCATAAGTCGGGCCTGGAGACCAACGTGACTGTCACCCATGTCGCCTTCAATTTCGGCACGAGGGGTCAGCGCGGCGACGGAGTCAATGACGATGACGTCTAAGGCGCCGGAGCGAATGAGCATGTCAGCGATTTCCAAGGCCTGCTCACCGGTGTCGGGCTGTGAGATGAGGAGGTCGTCGATGTTGACGCCGATGGCCTTGGCGTAGACAGGGTCCATGGCGTGCTCCGCGTCGATGTAGGCGCAGGTGCCACCGTTGCGTTGCGCTTCGGCCACGGCGTGCATGGCCAACGTCGACTTACCCGAGGACTCGGGTCCGTAGAGCTCAATGATGCGACCGCGAGGCAGACCACCGATGCCGAGGGCCAAGTCGAGGGCGAGAGCGCCAGTGGGAATTGAAGCAATCTGCATGTGGAGGTTTTCACCCATCCGCATGACCGATCCCTTACCAAACTGCTTCTCAATTTGTCCGAGGGCCGATTCGAGTGCCTTTGCACGGTCGTCAGTTGCCATTGCTGTCTCCTTCGTTTTCTTCACGAGAGGCACCTTAGGAAGCCCCCGTAACATCGGTCGTATACCCGTACTGAAAACGCTACTACGAACAAGTGTTCGTAGTGATGATTTTCTTGAAGAAATCTGGGTTCCACCATGAATGTACCCACAATTACTGGGCAAATGGTGGTTACGGCAAGCGGTCGAGTGCTTGGCGCAGTGCGTTCAGTGCAGAGATTGCCCCGTAGGAACGCACGCGAGCGCGGTCGCCCGGGAGCCGCAAGGCCACGTGACTGATTGCATCGCCAATACTGATGCCGACGAACACGGTCCCGGGAACTTGGTCGTCTTGGGCGTCGGGTCCTGCCACGCCGGTCACCGAGACAACGACGTCACAACCCAGCAGCGATCGGGCGCCGTGGGCCATTTCTTCGGCGACACTGGCACTCACCACGGGTCCAGGGGTGACGCCCAGCAGGTCGTACTTGAGGGCAGAGGCGTAACTCACGATGCCGCCGCGGAACCACTGAGAGGCACCAGGAATGTTCACGAGGCGACTCGCAATAAGTCCGCCCGTGACCGACTCGGCGACACCGAGGGTGAGCCCCTTCGCCATGAGTCGTTGCGCCACGGCGTCCTCCATCGTTTCGCCGTCAACGCCAAAAATGACGTCACCGAACGAAGCGGTGATGAGTTCACGCACCTGCACTTCTTCGGCGGCAATGAGGGCGTTGGCGTGTTGCTCGTCATTACCTCGAGCGGTGATGCGAACCTTGATGCCCTCGATACCGCTGGCGAGGAAGGCAATCGTCACGCGATCCGAGCCTTCGAGATCGTCAAAACGACTCGCGATGGCCTCGGCCAGTCCAGACTCACTCGCGCCCCAGGTTCGCAAGACGCGCGACATAATGACGCTGGTGTTTCCCTCGAGTGCGCTGCGACGAACGAGGTCAGGCAAGATAGCGCGCTCAAACATCTCGCTCATCTCGTACGGAACGCCCGGCACGGCGTAAATGACCTGCTGACCTACGGGACACATCAAGCCAGGTGCCGTACCTCGCACCTGGTCGATGACCGTGGCGCCAGTCGGCACGTCAGCCTGTTGGAGATTGTTCTGCGACATCGTGCGACCACGAGCACTAAACATTTCGGCGATGCGATCAACCAAGTACTGTTCGCGAACCAGCTCGACGCCCATGATTTCGGCGATGGCCGCACGAGTGATGTCATCTTGTGTGGGGCCAAGTCCCCCACAAGTGATAACGGCGTCCGAGCGTGAGAGCGCGATGCGCAACGCCGCGACGATGCGCTCGTGGTTGTCGCCTACGTGCTGGTGGTAGTGCGACGCGATACCCCGCTCAGCGAGCTTCTCACCCAACCACTGGGCATTGGTGTCAGCAATCTGTCCGAGCAAGAGCTCGGTACCAATGGCGACTATCTCAACGCGCATTGGCCAGCAGCGCCTTGCCATCGACGTAGTAGCGCCAGCCGGTGTAGACGGTCATGACGACCGCTACCCAGATGGTGACCTTGGCGAAGATGAGGTGGTGGCAAAAGTAGGGCAAGACACAGAACGCGATGGCCCAGTCCTGAACGAACGTCTTCCACTTGGCGATCTTGACGGCGGGAATTGAGATACCAACCTTGGCCGCGCGCGAGCGGTGCACGCTCATCCACACTTCACGCAACGTGATGATGATGGCGGGCACGACAAAGAACGTCAGGTGATGCGGCCGCGACACGATGAGGGCGTAGAGACCACCGAGCACGATGATCTTGTCGGCCAGTGGGTCGAGGTACGCACCCGACGTCGTCGTGCCGTACCGGCGAGCAACGATCCCGTCGAAGTAGTCCGAGGCCGCGGCGAGGAAGCCAATCAGAATGGTCCACCACGACGTGCGATGAAACACCAAGAGGTAGATGAACACGGGAGAAACGCCGAGACGAAAGAACGTCATCAAGTTGGCGGGGGTAAGGAGCGCCGTTTCGCCGTAGACGCGTTCATGTTCGGTCATAGGGCTCCCTCCAAGTCCGTTCCATGGCTCGCCACAATCTGCACATCGTGGAAACTACCAACTGGCAGGCTCTCGTCAATCATGACCACACCATCGATTTCGGGGCACTCCCTCACACTACGCCCGACACCGGGCGCATCCACTAATACTCGCTGCGTCGTACCGACCAGCATGTCGCGACGGCGCGCCGTAATGGCGTCCTGCAACTCCGAAACTTCGCGTAAGCGCTCGAGGGCTAGTTCGTGGGGAACCTGCTGGTCGAGTCCGTTGGCGTACGTGCCCTCTTCCTGGGAGAAGGTAAAGAAACCGGCCCAGTCAAGTTGGGCCGCCTCAATAAATTCAAGCAGTTCGCGCTGGTCGTCTTCCGTTTCACCGGGGTAGCCGACGATGAAGGATGAGCGGAACGCGGCCGAGGAGTCCGCGGCCCGAATTGCGGCGATGCGCTCGAGGAAACGGTCACCGTCGCCCCACCGACGCATGCGTCGCATGAGGGGCTTGGAGACGTGTTGGAGCGAAAGGTCGAAGTAGGGAACGCCCGTCGACAAAATCGTCTCAATCAGACCACTGGTGAGCCCCGACGGGTAGAGGTAGAGCAAGCGCACACGGTCGACCTCGCTGGCGAGACGCTGCGTCAACTCAATGAGTGGCTGAGTGCCACCTTCGTCGAGGACTTCGACGGCTTCGCCCAACGCACTGCGGCGACGGTCATTGCCCCAACTCGCTAAGTCCTGCGCGATCAACACGAGTTCCTTCACGCCGCCATCGACGAGCTGTCGTGCCTCGCGGAGGATCTCGTCAGTGCTGCGTGAGCGCTGGTCACCGCGAAATGTCGGAATGGCGCAGAACCCGCAGCGACGGTCACAACCCTCGGCAATCTTCACGTAGGCCCACGGTGACGAGATGGCGGGACGCGGGAGATTCAGTAGGTCGAAGTCACTCTTGGGCTTCGAGCCCAAGGTCACGGGGGTCTTTGGGGCGAGGGCCGTCAGACTTTCGTTGAAGCCAGCGACGAGGTCCACTTCGGGGAGTGCGTCACTGAGTTCGTCACCGTATCGCTCGGCCATGCAACCAGTGACGACGAGACGGGCCTTCTTACTCTTGCGGTCGGCCAGATCCAGGACGGTCTCAATGGACTCTTCACGAGCAGCCTCAATGAAGGCGCAGGTGTTGGCGACGACGAGGTCAGCCTCTTCGGGTGAGTCAGCGGCTTCATACCCTTGCGACACCAACAGGCCCGACAATTTGTCCGAGTCGACGTGGTTCTTCGGGCAGCCCAGCGTTTCAATCCAGTAGCGCACGAGTTCCCCTCAAAGATAAACACCGAGCGCCGAGGCGCTCGGTGTTGGTGGCGGAGAGGGAGGGATTCGAACCCTCGGACCCACTTTCGCAGGTCGCATTCTTAGCAGGAATGTGGTTTAAACCGTACTCACCCACCTCTCCAAGCC
>Ga0208617_1000261_pt1 | contig 16060 bp, 19 predicted proteins | sample CryBogCBE06Nov07_FD_184581 | JGI IMG/M metagenome (GOLD analysis project Ga0208617, IMG submission 184581) | Freshwater microbial communities from Crystal Bog, Wisconsin, USA - CBE06Nov07 (SPAdes) (version 2) | ecosystem: Environmental > Aquatic > Freshwater > Lake | place: Crystal Bog...
TGCCGGTGCCAATGGCATCGGCGGCTTCCAGCACCATGACTTCGCGGCCCTGCAAGGCCAGGGCGCGCGCCACCGCCAGACCGACCACGCCCGCCCCGACCACGACTGTGTCTACACTGTCCATCTGCAAATCATAGCCCGCAGGTCTTCCTGCTTCTTCACCGACCATGACCACCTTACCCCGTCCGCTTGACCCCCATAGCCGCACCCTGCTCGAACAGGTGGGCGCCCAGGCAACTGCTGTGCCGCCCGAGCAACTCACGGTACAGCGCCGCCGCAGCCTGATGCGTGAGGCTAATGCCCTGATGCTGCCCGCTGTGGGCCCCTTGCCCACGCCGCGGCAGGACCTCGTGGTTCCATTGCAGGGGCGTAACCTGCCAGCACGCCTCTACCAGCCTGCAGCGGGCGGCGCACGCACGACAGCAGCGGACGTGTTGCTGGTGTTCTTTCATGGCGGTGGCTGGGTATGCGGCGACCTGGAGACGCACGACAACGCCTGCGCCTTCCTGGCAGAGCGCCTGGGTTGCACGCTGCTCAGTGTGGAATACCGCAAGGCCCCCGAGCACCCGTTTCCGGCGGCGGCTGAGGATGCGGAGCTTGCTTATGCCTGGGCCTGGTCACAGGCGGCGGCCTGGGGCTGCAGGCGCATCGCGGTTGCGGGCGACAGTGCGGGCGGCCACCTAGCTGCCCACGCCCTGTACGCCTGCTCGGAGGTGCCGAGCGCGGCAGCCCTGCTGTTCTACCCCGTCGCCGATGTGGAATTTGCCAACGCCAGCTACCGCGAGCGTGGCGACGGCCCGGGGCTGACCAGCACAGGTATGGTCTGGTTCTGGCAGCAGTTCATGGGGCCTGATTGGCGCGCTGACCACACGACGCAGGACGCGCGCGCGGTGCTGATGCGCCAGCCCTGGCAGCGGGTGCCGCCGCCGGTGGTGGTGACCCTGGCTTGGCACGACCCGTTGCACAACGAAGGCCTGGCCTACGCCAAGCTGTTGCAGCGCGCGGGCGGCCAGGTGACTCTGCTTGAGGCGCTGGACATGGCGCACGGCTTTTTGCGCCACTGCCGCGTGGTGCCAGCGGCGCAAAGCCATGTGGAGCAGGCCGCGGACAGCCTGCTCGCCCTGCTGTGATCAGCCCGGCTGCTTGACGATGCGCAGATAGGGCTTGGGAGCCTTCCAGCCGCCGGGGAAGAGGGTCTTGGCGTCTTCATCGGTAACCGAACCGGCGATGATAACGTCCTCACCCTTCTTCCAGTTCACCGGTGTGGCCACCTTGTATTTAGCGGTCATCTGCATGGAATCGAGCACGCGCAGGATCTCGTCGAAATTGCGGCCCGTGGTCATGGGGTAGGTCAGCATCAGCTTGATCTTCTTGTCCGGCCCGATGATGAAGACCGAGCGCACGGTGGCGTTGGCAGCAGCGGTGCGGCCATCGGCGCCACCCGCTTCGTCGGCAGGCAGCATGTTGTAGAGCTTGGCTACCGCCAGGTCGGTGTCGCCGATCATGGGGTATTTGACAGCCGAGCCTTGCGTTTCTTCAATGTCTGCAGCCCACTTGGCGTGGTTTTCCACCGGGTCGATGGACAGGCCAATCAGCTTGGCATTGCGCTTGGTGAATTCGGGCTCGAACTTGGCCATATAGCCCAGTTCGGTCGTGCAGACAGGCGTGAAGTCCTTGGGGTGCGAGAACAGGATGGCCCAGCTGTCGCCGATCCACTGGTGGAAGTCAATCGTGCCGTGGGTGGTCTTGGCAGTGAAGTTGGGGGCGATATCGTTGATACGCAGGGACATGGCAGCTCCTTGGAAGGTTGGGTCGCCCGAAACGGACGGGCACTGAATATAGCGCCAGAGTTATCACAAAGCCACCATAAGCTTATATCGCGCCGTGTGCAAGGCGGCTCACCACGGTAACCAAAACCAGGCCCAGGCCCAGCCAGGCGATTTGCGCCAGCGTCTGGCGCAGGCTCAGGCGCAGTTGCAACTGCGGAATCAAATCCGCCAGGGCCACATAGATAAAGCTGCCCGAGGCCACCACCAGAAAGTAGGGCAGGTAGGCACGCAATTGCTCGACCAGAAAATACCCTGCCAGCCCGCCCAGCGCCGTCACGGCGCCGGCCAGCGAGACCTTGAGCAGGGCCACGCGCGCCGCACCGCCCTGCCCCACGGCGGCCTGGCGCAACACGACGAGGTCGCCCATGTGGTGTGGCACCTCATGGGCCAGCACGGCCAGCGCGGCCACTGCGCCCAGGCGCAGGTCGGCCACGAAGGCGGAGGCAATCAGGATGCCGTCGCCGAAGCAGTGCACGCTGTCGCCGGTGAGCACGGCCCAGCTGCCGCCCGTGCTGGCGGACGCAGCAGCATGGTGCCCATGTGCATGGCCGTGGTCATCGTGATGATGGTCGTGGTGGTGTTCATGGCCGTGGTGCCAGAGCTCGGCTTTGTCGAGCAGGAAAAAAAACACCAAGCCGACCAGCAGGGTGGCAAACAACGCTTGCGGCCCGATGGACGATTCAAAGGCCTCGGGCAACAGGTGCATGAAGGCGGTGGCCAACAAGGCCCCTGCTGCCAGGCTCAGCAGATGCGAGGCACCCACGCCGCTCGCCCCTTGCGCGTCCAGCGCGCGCATGCGCAGCAGGCCCGCCGCCAGCCACACGCTCCCGATGCCGGCAAAGAGGGTGGCAAGAAGAATGGCGAGCAAAGTCATGGATGCGGATTCCAGGGGTTGAGCAAGGCCACGCCCATGGGCTGGAAGTCGGCGGTATTGCGCGTCACTATGGTCATGGCGTGCGCAAGGGCAGTGGCGGCCAGCAGCGCATCGCGGTCTGATCGCGGGTCGGGCACATGCAAGGCCGCGCAACGCAGCGCAACTGCGGTGTCCACGGAAAGGATTCGGCCCTCGAACGCCGGCAAGACCTGGGTCTGCATCCAGGTGCGCAGCAGCAGCGCTTGGCGCGCATCGCGTCGCTCCATCAGCAGCACACCCAGCTCGAGCTCAAGCACAGTGATGCTGCAAATGAACAGGCTTGCCGCGGGCACGCCACCGGCCCAGGTCAGCACATGTTTGTCGGCCTTACCCACCGTGGCCTTGCGCAGTTCGGAAACGACATTCGTGTCGAGCAGGTACATGCTCAGGGCAAATCCGCCGGACGGTAGAGCCGGGCTTTGCCGCGGGAAGCGAGACGCGGCGGATCAAAGTCGGGGCCGATGCCACCGGGCATGGCCAGCAATTGCACTATGCTGGCCTGCCCACCGGCGATCGCACGGTAGCCTTCAATCGACAGCAGCACATGCGCCGGTCGCCCGCGGTCGGTGATGAAGACCGGGCCCTTCTTGGCCGCTTTTTTGGCCTCGCTGGCGTGCTGATTGAATTCCCGACTGGTGATGGTGGTGGTGTGCATGGAGGCGCTCCCAAATTTTGTAGCAATGTTACTACAAACGACTAGACTGCACGCACCGGTCTGTCCTTGGTGCCTGACCTGCGTCAGGCCACCCCATTGGCCTTGAACCAGGCCTGTGCGCGCTTCCAGCCGTCTTCGGCAGCTTCCTTCCGGTAGCTGGGGCGGTAGTCGGCATGAAAGCCGTGGGGCGCGCCCTCGTAGACCACAATCTGCGAGGCCTTGGCAGCGGCATTGCCGCCCGCCAGCGCGGCCTTCATTTTTTCGACCACATCGAGCGGAATGCCCTGGTCGGCCGCGCCGTAGAGGCCCAGGACCGGCGCCTTGAGGCTGCCCACGATATCCAGCGGCGATTGGGGCCGCAGACTGTCGGGGGGGGCCAAGAGCGGGCCATAGAATGCCACCGCTGCCTTGACCGGGCCATGCGCCGCATAGAGCCAGGTCTGCCGGCCGCCCCAGCAAAAGCCGGTTACCCCCATGCGGCTCACATCGCCACCATTGGCTGCGGCCCACCGGACCACTCCATCCAGGTCGCCCGCCACTTGGGCGTCGGGCACCTTGGACACCAGTTCGCTCATGAGCTTGGATATTTCGCCGTACTGGCTGGCGTCGCCCTGGCGCGCGTAGAGGTCGGCCGCAATCGCCAGGTATCCCAACTTGGCCCAGCGCCGTGTGACATCGGCGATGTATTCATGCACGCCGAAAATCTCCTGGATAACCAGCACCACGGGCAGATTGGTCTTGCCGGCGGGTGCGGCGCGGTAGGCCGGCACCTTGAAGCCGTTGACCTCGACCGAAATTTCGCCGGTGGTCAGTCCTTCGGACGGGGTTTTGATGGCGGTCTGCGCGATCGCTGCGCCCACGGTGGCGGCATAGCCCACGCCCAGCGCGGTCTTGAGTGCCGTGCGGCGGCTAGGGCCCTCTTCGCCGGTCTGGCCAGGCAACAGGGAGTTGAAATGGTTCATCTGGTCTGTTTGCAACATGGGAGGCTCCGTGGGTAAATTGGCTTTGGAGTTTAGACTTTGCAGACAGTTTCCGCACAATCCCGCCTTTTCCTAAGGAGTTACCCATGCCTACCATCCGGATTGAATTGCTCGAAGGCCGCACACCCGAACAGAAGAAAAAGCTCGTCACGGCAGTGACCCAGGCTGTGGTGGACAGCCTGGGCTCCAAGCCCGATTCGGTCGATATCCTGCTGTTTGACATTCCGCGCGGCAACTGGGCCACCGGCGGGCTGCTCTGGTCCGAACCCCGGCCAAGCTGAACGCCCCGCCAAGGCGCGACAATAGAGCCCATGTCCCGTAAACCCACCAAAGGCTATTTCGTGCGCGGCCAGTTCGTGGCCGAAGGTAGCGAACTCGATATCCAGCTCAAGGCCGAACTCAAAGGCACCACCGAACAGAGCCGCACCGACCTCAAGCGCGAGAGCACCGGGTTGCAGCACCTGGGCGAGCAGCTCATGGTCCTGCGCAGCGACCTGTTCACGCCCCTAGGTTTGCCCGAAAAGCTGGTGGACGCCTTGGCCGAGGCCAAGCGCATCACCAACTTCGAGGGCAAGCGCCGCCAGATGCAGTATGTTGGCAAGCTCATGCGCGCGCTCGATGCGCCCACGCTCGAAGCCGTCAAGGCCGCACTGGACGCCCAGCACCACGGCTCGGCCCACGAAACGCTGGCCCTGCACGAGGCCGAAACCTGGCGCGACCGCCTGATTGCCGACGACACCGCGGTAGCCCAATGGATGGGCGCACACCCTGGCACGGACGCCCAGCAGCTGCGCTCCCTGATCCGCCAGGCGCGTAAGGATGCCGCCGCCTTGGCGCAGCAGAGCGGGGGGCCGGCGCCCAAGCCCGAACGAGGCCATGCGCCGCGCCAGGGCCGCGCCTACCGCGAAATTTTCCAGTTGGTCAGGGAGGCCCTGCAGCATGAACCCGCATGATCCGGTCAAGATCGGAATCGTTTCCATCAGCGACCGCGCCGCCAGCGGCGTTTATGAAGACAAGGGCCTGCCGGCCTTGCAGGACTGGCTCACACGCGCCCTGCTCAACCCCATGACGTTCGAGGCCCGCCTCATTCCCGACGAACAGGCGCGCATCAGCGAAACACTGATCGAATTGGTGGACGCCGGTTGCTGCCTGGTGCTGACCACCGGCGGCACCGGCCCGGCCCTGCGCGACGTGACGCCCGAGGCCACGCTGGCCGTGGCGCACAAGGAGATGCCGGGCTTTGGCGAGCAGATGCGGCAAATTTCGCTGAAATTCGTCCCGACTGCGATTCTTTCGCGACAGGTATCTGTGATTCGTCACAAAAGCCTGATCATCAATCTGCCCGGGCAGCCCAAATCCATCCAGGAAACGCTTGAAGGGCTTAAAACCAAAGAGGGCGAGTCGGTAGTAGCGGGCATTTTTGCGGCCGTGCCGTATTGCATCGATCTCATCGGCGGGCCCTACGTCGATACACGCGAAGACGTGTGCAAGGCCTTCCGGCCAAAAGCAGCCATCAGGGTCAGGGCATGAACACGGGCAACATACACACCATGATGACCAAGAAACGTAAAGCCAGCCTTGGAACCTTTGCAAAACCGGCGTTGTTAGCTCTGGTTTTGATAGCAGGCGGCCTGGCGCATGCAGCCACCGAGCCAAGCCTAACTTACACCGTGCGCGCCAGCGACAAGCTGATCCGCCTGAGCCGCGAGATGCTGGTGACGCCCGGCGCCTGGTTGGAAGTGGCCGCGTACAACCAGCTCAAGGACCCCAATGTCATCCGGCCCGGCCAGAAGATCGATATTCCGCTGCGCCTGCTTAAGTCCCAGCCGGCTGCTGGCAAGCTGATCAGCAGTGCGGGAGACGTTCAGATAGGCGGCGCGGCAGCCAGCACAGGCGCGGCTGTGCGCGAGGGCAGTCGGGTCCAGACCGGGCTGAACAGCTCGGCAGTGATTGAGCTGGGCGACGGCAGCCAGGTCAAGCTGCTGCCCGGCACCCTGGCCGAAGTGGTGACCAACCGCAATTACGCCATGCGCGACGCCAGCGCCAGCGCGTCCACCACCTGGTTTTCGGGTCTGATCCGCCTGGCCCAGGGCTCGCTCGAAACCCTGGCCAGCAAGGGCCAGCACCGGGCCGAGCCGCTGCAGATCAAGACCGCCACCTCGGTGATTGGCGTGCGCGGGACGCAATTCCGCGTGGCTATGAATGACCCGGCCGGCCAGAACTCGCGCAGCGAAGTGATTGAAGGCGTGGTGCGGGCCGACAATCCGGCCCAGCAAAGCGGAGCCGACCTGCCCATGGGCACGGGCGCGGTAATCAACCCGACGCAAAAGGAAGTCAAGGTTGTCAAGCTGTTGCCAGCGCCCGACCTGTCAGCCAGCGCCAGCGAACTCGTCAAACCGCAGGCCGAACTGCACTGGGCGGCCGTGGCAGGCGCGGCAGGCTACCGCGTGCAACTGGCCAGCGATGCGGCGTTCAACCAGATCGTGCGGGAATATCGCGTGGCGGGCACCAGTGCCAATCTGGCCGATGCGCCCAGTGCCAACTGGTACGCGCGGGTGCGCGGCATCGACGGCGCGGGGCTGGAAGGCTTTGACGCGGTCAAGCAGCTTGCCCTGAGTGAACCGCGCCTTTGGCGGGCTGCCAACCCGCGCCTAAGTTTCCTGAGCGGTGGCACCGTGCTGCGATGGGTTTCCCTGACGGCGGTTGGCGGCGAGGAAATTGCGGCGCAGGGCTACACCATCGAACTGGCCCGCGACCGCGCCTTCACGCAGGAGCTCAAGCGCATCATCAGCCCCGGCAGCAGTGCAGCGCTGGGCACGCTGGGCGCCGGCAGCTACTTTGTGCGCGCTCAGGCCATGCTTGATGGCGGCAAAACCCTGGCCAGCGAGACCTATACCTTTGCGCTGCCCGACAACTGGGGCTACAGCGTGTTCGACGCAACCGGGATTTTGCAGCCCGTACGCTGAGGCTGAGCGCCGCGCCAGGCAGGCCCGGCGTTATTTGCCGATCAGCTTGCCCAGGCGCTCGGCTTCGAAATGCTCCTCGCGCGCCGCGCCTTCAGGCATGCAATGGGCTTGCGGGGTCTGGGCCGAGAGTTTTTCAATCGCCTGCCACAGCAGGGCAATCTGGTGCTCCTGCCCGGCTGCACTGTCGACCAGGCCTTTCATGGCCTGGCTGAGCGGGTCGTCTTCCAGCGTGATGCCGTAGGCGCTGAACTTGCGGTCTGCGCCCGTGACGTCGGCGCTGGAGCCTTCCTTGGAGGGAATGATGCGTGCCGGGATGCCGACCGCGGTCGCGCCCGGCGGCACGGGCTTGATGACCACGGCATTGCTGCCGATCTTGGCGCCATCGCCTACTTCAAATCCGCCCAGCACCTTGGCTCCGGCGCTGACCACCACATCCTTGCCCAGCGTGGGATGGCGCTTGGCACCTTTGTAGAGCGAGGTGCCGCCCAGCGTGACGCCCTGGTAGATGGTACAGCCGTCGCCAATCACGGCGGTCTCGCCCACCACCACGCCCATGGCGTGGTCGAAGAACACGCGTTCACCGAGCACGGCGCCGGGGTGGATCTCAATGCCGGTCACCCAGCGCGAAAAATGCGAGACAAAACGCCCCAGCCACTTGAAGCCGCCCGTCCAGCAGGCATGTGCAAAGCGGTGCAGCACCACGGCATGCAAGCCGGGGTAGCAGGTCAGCACCTCCCAGGTGTTGCGCGCAGCGGGGTCGCGGTCAAGGATGCACTGAATGTCGGAGCGGATGCGGGAGAACATGGTTGCAAGTCTAGCCTCTGGTGCCGGCCTTTGCTTGCAGCATGGCTTTGGAAATTCCGCGCAGGATGTGGATCTCCTCCTGCGTGACCTGCATGCGGTTGAACATCTGGTTGAGGCGGGGCATCAGCTTCTTGGGTGCGTCCGGGTTGAGGAAGTCCACCGCCACCAGGGCCTGCTCCAGATGGGCCAGCATGCCAGCCACCTGCGCGGCATCGGCCCAGTTGTCCGTTCCCGGCGCGGCGGGCTGGGGAACCTCTTGCGCAGCGAAGCCGCCCAGGGCCAGACGCCAGTCGTAGGCAATCACCTGCACGGCCGAGCCCAGGTTGAGCGAACCAAAGCCCGGGTTGGTCGGGATGCTCAGCGCCGCATGGCAGCGGTAGACATCCTCGTTGCGCATGCCGAAGCGCTCAGAGCCAAAGAGGAACGCCATGCCCTGCGCCTCCACAGCCGGAAGGCCTTGCGGCCCCAGAACAACGGGCGTTAGCTGCTCTTTTTTTTGTAGCAAATCAAAATAGTCGCGCGGCGCAAAGGTGGGCGGCCCGAAATCGCGCGGGGTCATCGCCGTGGCGCACAGGTGGCTCATGCCGTCCAGCGCTTCGTCGAGCGTGTCCACAATGCGCGCCTTGGCCAGCACGTCGAGCGCACCACTGGCGCGCTGGATGGTCTCCTCGCGCCGCAGCACATTGGCCCAGCGCGGCGCCACCAGCACCAGTTCGTCAAAGCCCATCACCTTGAGTGCCCGCGCCGCCGCGCCCACATTGCCGGCATGGCTGACATTGATGAGAATGAAACGGGTCGGCATGGGGGAGGATTGTCGCAGCCCCGCTCAGGCTCAGGCCAGACCGTGAAGCGCCAGGACTTCGTGCCAGGCAGCGAGCTTGCGCTCGAAGCTCCAGGAGGCATTGGCCGGGCTAGTGGATGGGAGCTTGTGGACAGACAATCCCAGGCCCTCGGTGAGCCTGGCGTGCTTGAAACTTTCGCCGCCGTTGTGGGCGATCGCACGCAGCTGCGGGCAGCGCGCGCGCAGGGCCGCGAAGTCATTCACCACCGGGTGGCGAATCGCGCTGTCGAGGCTGCCGCTGCGCTCGCAACTGGCATAGACGTCCCACAGGCCCACGCCATGCTCCAGCAGCCATGCCCTCCGCTTTTGATAGCAGACCACGCCCATTCCATGCGGGCAACCGGGCCAGATGGCAGCCAGAATCTTCCAGAAATGGTTCTGTGGATGGCCGTAGTACTGCTGCGCAGCCAGCGAAGCCACGCCGGGAAAGCTGCCCAGAACCAGCAACACCGTTGTGTCGGAAATCACGGGCGGTAGGCCGTGCAGGCGCGTCCGCTGGAGCCCAGCATCTATTGCCGATATTTCACCGGATACTTTGGGTTTTGCAATCATTCAAGGAGCGGGCATAAACACCGAAGTCATCTGGAATTTTCTCACTACCCAAGGCGCGGATTTTGGCCTCAAGGTACTGGGTGCATTGGTCGCCTGGATTGTCGGGCGCTGGATCATCAACTTCGCGCTGCGGCTTGTGGGCGCGGCCTTCAAGCGCGGCGGCAAGATCGACGCCACGCTCTCGACCTACCTCACCTCAATCATGGGTGTGATCCTCAACATCGTCCTGATCCTGTCGATTCTGGACATTTTCGGTGTGCGCACCACCTCGTTCGCCGCCCTGCTGGCGGGAGCCGGGCTGGCCATCGGCACAGCCTGGGGCGGCCTGCTCACGCATTTTGCGGCGGGCGTGTTCATGCAGGTGCTGCGCCCCTACAAGGTCGGCGACTTCGTGCAGGCCGGCGGCGTGGTCGGCACGGTGAAGGAACTGGGCCTGTTTGGCACAACCATCGTGACGCCGGACAACGTGGTCACCATCGTGGGCAACAACACCGTGTTCTCGGGCACCATCCAGAACTTCAGCGCCCTGCCCTTCAGGCGCGTGGATTGCACGGCCAAGGTGGCCAACAGCGTGGACGTCAACGACGCGATCGCGCGCCTCAAGGCAGCCGTCGCCGGCATCGCCAATGTGGCCACCAGCCCCGCACCCGATGTGGAAATCCTGCAGTTCACGCCCGAAGGCCCGTTGCTTGCCGTACGGCCCTACACCTATACCGACCACTACTGGCAGGTCTATTTCGACACCCACAAGGCCGTGGTAGCGACCTTCGGCGCGGCGGGCTATCCGGTGCCGGAGACTCCGCAGGTGCATCGGACCGTCTGATGTTTTGTTGGCTGCGATGAGCCCCGGGCGTGCGCTACACGGCCTGCAACAAATGCGCCAAACGCGGTAGAGCAGACATCGCATTGGCACAGGTCGCCTCGGCCACCGCATCCAGGCCAAGCCCGCGCACATCGGCCAACACTTGCGCAATCCGTGGCAACTCGCCCGGCTCGTTGCGGCTCTGTGACTGCCCCGCTGCACGCTGCTCTGCGCTACGGTATAGCCACTGCGGAGGGATGTCGGGAGCGTCGGTCTCGAGCACGATGGCTGAGAGCGGCAGCGTTGCGGCCAGATGGCGCAACTGTGTGGCGCGCTCGTAGGTCATGGCGCCGCCAAAACCCAGCTTGAATCCCAGATCTATGAAGGCGTGGGCCTGCTGCAAGGAGCCGTTGAAGGCGTGGGCGATTCCGCCGGTGACGCTTACCTCCCGCAAATGTTTGAGCAGTCGGTCGGCCGAGCGGCGCACATGCAGGATGGCAGGCAGGCCATGCTTGCGTGCGAACTGGAGTTGGGAGCGGTAGAACAGTTCCTGTTTCTCGCGCACAGCGGGTTCACACAGGGCGGGGACAAAAAAATCGAGCCCAATCTCGCCTACGGCCACCAGACGCGGGTCGGTTGCGTATTCAGTCAGCGCCACGTCCACGGCGGCAAGCGCTTCATGCGCAGCCTGCGGCACATAGAGCGGGTGAATGCCCAGGGCATATGCATCGCCCGCTTGCGCGGCAAGGCGGCGCACCGCAGAAAAGTTGGCCAGTTCCACCGCCGGAATGACGCAGATCGCTACATTTTTAGTAGCAGCCCGCGTCCGGACCGCGCTGGCATCGGTCGAAAACTCCTGGGCATCCAGGTGGCAGTGGGTGTCGATCCAGCGCATACTGGCGCCATCATGCACCAGACGCTCAGCGCAGGTAGCGGCCGTTCTCGTCGATGATGCTCAGTTCGGTGAAGCCGAGGCCTGAATGGTCTTGCGCCGAAAAGCTCAGGCTCAGGTTGTTGCCCAGGCTGAACTTCTGGATGCCCTCCAGAGCCGCGCGCACCTTCTCGCGGCTGGGCGAGACGCCTGAGCGTTGCAGGGCTTCAACCAGCACCTTGCCGGCCATGAAGCCCTCCAGCATGGCGGGCGAGAGCTCTTCAATTCCCTTGGCCTTGGCCAACGCATAGGCCTCGCGCACAAGGGCATCGCCCTGGTTGCGCTCGGCGGGCGTGACCTGGGTCATGATCACGCCGCGCGCGTCGGCGCCCAGCTGCTTGATGAAGCCGCCGCTGGCATTGTTGGACAAGGTAACCACCCGCGCGGCCGAGCCGCTGGCCCGCAGGGCTTGAACTGCTTTGATCACGTCGGTCCCGCTGCCGATGATGAAAACGGCCTGCGGCTGGGTTGCAGCGGTCTGGGCAACGAATTTCTTGAAATCCGGGTTGCCACGCTCGAACACTTCAACAAACTGGGGCTTGAGATTCTGGTTCGTGAACCCCGCCTGGGCCCCCACGATGGCGTCGGTGCCAAAGCTGTCATTGACCTGAAGCACGCCGATGCGCTGCAGCCCGATGGAAGACAACAAGGCAATCGCTTTCTGGGCCTCCACCTGGTAGGGCGTGCGCACATTGAAGATCCAGGGGTTGACCGGGTTGCGCAGCACCATCGCACCAGTGGATGGGGCCAGCAGGGCGATGTGGTTCTTCTCCAGCAGGGGCATCAGGGCCACGTTGTGCGGCGTGCCCCGGGTCAGGAAAATCAGCGAGACTTTCTTTTCCTCGATCAGCACCCGGGCGTTCTCCACCGCCAGCTTGGGATCGAACTTGTCGTCCATGGAGATGAGTTCAATCTTCTGGCCGTTAACACCGCCCTTGGCATTGGCCGCATCAATGGCCAGCAACGCGCCTTGGTTTGACTCGCCCACCGTGGCTGCCACCGCGCCGCTCAAACCCGTGGTCTGCCCGACCCGGATCTGGGCCATGGCCAGCGGGCTCAACGCACAAGCAATGACGAGCCCGGCCAGCCGCGCCCTCACAGCATCCCCAACAGGTGCGGCAGCCACAGCGAAAGCGTGGGCCAGTAAGTGATGATGATCAGGAACACGATCATAGTGATCAGCCAGGGAATCACGGCCACGGTCAGCTCCGATATGCCCATCTTGGCGATGCCCGAGCCCACATACAGGTTCAGGCCCACCGGCGGATGGCACAGACCCACTTCCATGTTCACCATCATCATCACGCCGAAGTGGATCGGGTTGATGCCCAGCTTCATCGCCACCGGGTAAAGAATCGGCGCGAGCACCAGCACGATGGACGAAGGCTCCATCACATTGCCTGCCACCAGCAGCAGCACATTCACCACGGCCAGGAATGCAATCGGGCCCAGGCCGGCAGCTGTCAGCCAGTCGGCCATGGCTTGCGGAATGTTCTCATTGGTCATCAGGAACGAGAACAGCACTGCATTGGTGATGATGTAGAGCAGCATGGCGCTGGTGGCCGCTGAGTCCATCAGCACCTTGGGGATGCGCTTGAAGGGCAGGTCCTTATAGACAAACACCACGATGATGAAGGCATAGACGGCGGCAGTGGCCGCAGCTTCGGTCGGCGTGAAGACGCCTGACCAGATGCCGCCCAGAACCACGCCGATCAAGAGCAGGCCCCAGATGCTGTCCCAGTAGGCAGCCCAGACCGCGCCCGCTTCGAAACTGAGACCCAGGCGCGTGCGCTTGGCAATCTGGTTAGCTATCGGCAGCCAGACGATGAACGAGAGGGTAACTGCCAAAAACAAGCTACCCGACCATTGCAACAGGCCATAGATGAAGGGCGCGGGCGGCAAGAGCGTGAATGCCAGACTCACGAAGAGGCCGGTGAACGCACTCGTGGTTTCCTGGCTGAAACTACGACCCTCAAACAGGTGGACGCGCGGGTAGTCGTTCTTGCGGGCGATCCACCAAGTCGTCAGGCTCAGCATGAGCAACAACACCACGCCCGGCACCACGCCGGCAATGAACATCGCGCTCACCGAGTTGCTGGTGGACACCGAATACAGCACCATCACGATGGATGGCGGCACCAGAATGCCCAGCGCGCCCGAGGTGGTGATCACGCCCGCGCCAAAACGCTTGGGGTAGCCTGCCTTGACCATGGCCGGCATCACGATGGAGCCAATAGCCACTACTGTGGCGACCGAAGAGCCCGAGATCGCGGCAAACAGGCCGCAGGCCAGCACACCGGCGAGCGCCAGGCCCCCATAGAAATGGCCGACGATCGTAACCGTGAAGTTGATCATGCGCTTGGCGACGCCGCCCTGGGTCAGGAAGTTGCCAGCTAGGATGAAGAACGGGATGGCCATGATGCCGAAGTTCTCGATGCCCGTGAAGAGCTTGAGTGCCACCGAGGTGGTGGGCACATCGGTCATGGTGAAGAGGAAGGTCAGGACCGTCAGGCCCAGCGAGATCGACACCGGCATGCCGGTGAGCATCAGGAGGATCAGCAGCACAAAAATGATGGCGGCATTCATGGGCGGCCTCCCTTCGCAGTACCAATGGCCAGTTCAGGCACTTCGCCCTCGGGCAGCCCATCGACCTGGGCATGATCGCGGTGCGGGACTTCGCCCGTGCGCAGGAATGTCCAGGTCACCTGCAGGAAGCGGTAGCACATCAGGTAGGAACCCAGCGGGATGCACATGTAGATGATCCACATCGGCCACTCCAACTCTTCGGAGGTCTGGTCGGTGTGCGCAATGTTCCACACGAACAGGGAAGCCATCGAGCCCACAATGCCGGTGAAGATGACGCCGCCGAGCAGACCGAGCGTGACCACCACCTTGCGCTTTCCTGGCCCAAGGCGGTTGACCAGCACATCCACGCCCACATGGGTGCCCACGCGCACGCCATAAGCCGCGCCAAACTTGGCCATCCAGACGAACATGAAGATGCACAGCTCCTGCGCCCAGCTCATGTTGATGCGGGAGGTATAGACCTGCAGGGCCGGAACCCCCGAGGCAAAGCGGTGAACCACCGCCACAAAGATGATGATGGTGGCGGCGGCAATCAGGAAGGAGATGATGATCTCCTCCAGACGGTCCAGCGCCTTGTTGATGAGCTTCAACATGGTGCGATCTGCTGGCGAGTTCTTACTTGTAGCCCAGCGCCGCCGCTTCGCGGTTCACGGCGTCGATAGTTTCCTTGCCAATGCGCGACTCCATCTCCTTCTGCACCGGCAACAGGGCCTTGCGCCACTCGGCCCGCTCGGCGTCGGTCAGGGTGTAGATCTCGGTCTTGCCTGTGGCCTTGACCTTGGCAAGCGCGTCGTCGTTGTCCTTTTGCGAAATGGCATTGGCGTACTGCGTGGCGTCCTTCATGGCGCCTTCCAGTATGGTGCGGATGTCAGCGGGCAAACCATCCCAGAACTTCTTGTTGACGATCACCGCGTAGCCCAGATATCCGTGGTTGGAGACGGTGACGTTCTTCTGTACTTCGTTCATGCGCTGGGTATAGAGGTTGGAAGGCGGGTTTTCGGTGCCATCGACTACGCCGGTCTGCAGTGCCTGGTAAACATCGGAGAAAGCCAGCACCTGCGGATTGGCGCCTAGCGCGCGCATCTGGGCATCCAGAACCTTGGAACCCTGGATACGCATCTTCAGGCCCTTGAAGTCGTCAGGCTTGTGCAGCGGACGATTCGCGCTCATGACCTTGAAGCCATTGTCCCAATAGGCAAGGCCGGTGATGTTTTTGGATGCGAGCTTGGCAAACAATTCCTTGCCCACCGGGCCTTCCGTCACACGGTGCAGCACGGCCTTGTCCGGGAAGATGTAGGGCAGATCGAATACTTCGAATTCCTTCACGCCCAGGGGGCCGAATTTGGCCAGCGAGGGCGCCAGCATCTGCACGGCGCCCAGTTGCAGGGCTTCGAGTTCTTCCTTGTCCTTGTAGAGCGTGCTGTTCGGATAGACCTCGACCTTCACGCGGCCCTTGGTCCGCTCCTCGGCCAGTTGCTTGAAGCGCAGAGCGGCTGCGCCCTTGGGCGTGTCAGCGGCCACGACGTGGCTGAACTTGATGACGATGGGCGTCTGGGCAATGGCAGCCAGGGGCAGGGCCAAGGCGGAGCTTGCGGCAAGCGCAAGAAGGGTGCGGCGGAGGGTTTTCATGGAATGTCTCTTTGAAAAATGAAGGGCAACAGGCCAACAGATCGAATGAACCGGTGCGCAGTTTCGGCGCAAGCCCCCGGGGCCGAATATTGTGGAGTTCCACATTTATCGCGGCCCTTTGCTCAAACCCAAGGGTTAACCCTTTATCAAGCCCAAGCCTCGGGCGGGACGCACCCACGTGCAGCGCTAGACTTTGCCCATGCCCGCAGCAGCATCTATCACCAGCCCGGCGCAACTGGCATCCCCTCCGGCGCAGCGCCGGCGCGGCCTGTGGGCGCTACCGGCAGCGGCATCGGTGCTCTTTGTGCTTTGCGTTGTGACCCTGGCCCTCTACCAGTTGCGCGAAGACAGCGAGGAGCGGCGCCGCACCCTGATATCCGATGCTCTCAGCGTGGAAGCGCAGTTGCACAATCAACTCGAAGCCGAGCGCACCCACGTCCGGGTGCTTGCCAATCAGCTGGGCAGGACGATCCCCGGCGATGCAGCGCTGGCCGCCAACCCGGAAGTTCAGGATGGCCTGCAGCGCCATTGGCTGGGAGTCACCTGGCTCGACGCCAACCAGCGCATCGTGG
>Ga0208617_1000271_pt1 | contig 15658 bp, 12 predicted proteins | sample CryBogCBE06Nov07_FD_184581 | JGI IMG/M metagenome (GOLD analysis project Ga0208617, IMG submission 184581) | Freshwater microbial communities from Crystal Bog, Wisconsin, USA - CBE06Nov07 (SPAdes) (version 2) | ecosystem: Environmental > Aquatic > Freshwater > Lake | place: Crystal Bog...
CGAGAAGCCCTTCCGGGGCGCTGTGGAAACGCCGGGGAAAACGGTGTTTCTGGTCGCAGCGATGGTGTGCGTGCTTGGGGTCGGCGCGTGGATCTCGTCGCCCCTCAGCGCCCCGCGGCTCAGTCACTTCGACGCTCCGGACAAGACCGAATGGTCATTCCTGAAGGCGAGGACGCCGTCCTTCGACGAGGATGGGGTTGGACTCTACAGTCTTGGCGATCCCGCCCGGGCGTCTGTTCTGTTCATCGGCGACTCGCGCATCGCCCAGTATGTTGCGCGGCTGGACAGGATCCGGCTGGGCGACCCCGCGGCCAGGGATGTGACATTTGCGATCGGCGGCGGATGCATTCCGATCCGCGGCGTCACCACCCCGGACCGCAGTCGTCAGAAATGCTGGAGGCTCAGAGACTCCGCTTTCGAAATGGCGAAATCCAAGCAGTTCTCAAGAATTGTCATCGGCGGCGCCTGGAACTGGTATTTCCTGCACGGCGACTATTCCATATCCGCGCACGGAAAATCGACGCCTCTGACGTCAAGCGAAGGACGCACGCGCGCGCTCGAGGCGCTTCGCGCCGACGTTCGATCCCTGATCGCCTCCGGCAAGCAAGTGATTATCCTGCTGGATAATCCGGAGTCGCAGCAGTTTTATCTGGGTCGAGCGTCCATTCGGCTTGGATTTTCCCTGAAGAACTTTGCCGCAAACCAGACGATACCTGCGGATCATCAGCAAATCCTGCTTGGCGAAGACATGGAAACGCGACTGCAGCCGAGTGGCGCGACGCTGATACATCCTATGACGGCCGTGTGCGCCAGCAACGTCTGCAAAGTCACGGACGATACAGGAAAGCCGATCTACAAAGACACGGCGCATTTCAACCCGGATTGGGCGATCAACAATGCCAGCTTCCTTGATTCCACCGTCCTTCCATAGGCGCCGGATTCAGAGTCATGGTCGAAGAGGGGCTTGAGAAACGGATGTCGCGCTTGTCGCCTTCAGACGCATCACGATGCTATCCGTTTCTGCTCGGGGCGAGCGCTGCGTGGCTGCACGCCCCGTCCTCGCCGACGCGCGCGTCGATCGGCGTCGTCCTTTATCCCGGGCTCGCGCGGGATGGACGGTGGACTCACCGGCACTTGCGCGTGTTCGCCGAGCAGTTGGCCGCAGCCGGTCATCTGGTGATCCGGTTTGATTATCCGGCGTTCGGCGACTCCGCCGGCGATGCGTCCGACGACGACGTCTTGCCGGCCTGGATCTCGACCGGCCGCGCCGCTGCGGACAAGCTCCTGGCGCTGGGCGCAGAGCGGATCGCCTTTGGCGGCTTTCGCCTCGGCGCCACGATCGCGGCCTTGAGCGCAATGTCCGGCGACATCCTCATGCTGCTCTCGCCGGTCATATCGGGGCGTTCCTGGATTTCGCGGCTGTCGCTTTTGTCCGGCCACTGGCAGGCGGAAGGTCAGGCGCGGGCGGGCGGCGGTCTCGACGCCGACGGCGTGATCCTGTCGGCGGCGACCTGCGCAAGCCTGTCAAAGGTGGATCTGAACCAGACGCCCGAACGGCTTCCGGCAACGATACTCGCCACCTCGGGGCGTGCGGGCGAGCAGCTCGCCGCAAACCTCGCTGATCGCTGCGACGGCTTCGAACACATCGACTTTCCAGGCTACAAGGAAGCGTTCGAGGATGCGTTGCTGAACGAGGCGCCCGATGCGCTCTTCGCTGCGCTGATCCAGCGTCTGGCCGCCTGGTCATCGCCGGTTTCGAACGGGCCGATCCCAGCGCCGGCCCCACCCGAACTGACGGGAGAGGGATGGGAGGAGGCGTTCGTCGCCTTGCGCCCTGCGGGGTGGTCCACGGAACTCTATGGCAATCTGGCCCGTCCGCTCGCCGGTGTCACCTCAGCGAGCCGTGGCCTGATTTTTCTGAATACAGGCGGAGATCCGCGGTCCGGCGTTGGGCGTTTCTCCGTCCAGGCCAGCCGTCGCCTGGCGGCCGCGGGGCATGTCTGTCTGAGATTTGATTTTTCCGGACTGGGCGACAGCCCCGAGCCGGAAGGCGTGCGCCGCGTCCACGCCTATGAGACGCCGAGGCTCGCCGAAATCGAGGCGGCCTTGCGCCGGGTGGCTGCGGAGGGGGTCACGGACATTTCTCTCTTCGGGGTGTCGGCGGGGGCCTTTCACGCCTTCCACACCGCGTTGACCCATTCGGCGCTGAAGGGGGCGTTTTGCGTCAGTCAGGTCGAATATATCTGGCGTCCCGGCGCCAAGGTCCTGGTTTCAGGCAACGGCTGGCGCCTGAGTACGCGACATTATCTCACCGGCGCCCTGCGTGCGTCGAGCTGGAAGCGGGTGCTGACCGGTGAGGCGCCCCTCTCCAGGGTGACCAAGGACCTGGTCGTGAATTTCGCCGCGTCGTGGGCCAGCGGGGGCGTTCGCCGCGAAAAGCGCAATCTCCTGCGCGGCCTGGCCAAAGCCTCGTCCCGGGGGGGCAGAATTCACTGCGTCGTCGGCACGCGGGACCCGGCCCTCGGCGCCCTCGAAACGCTGTTTGGCCTGGGAGGCCGGCTGCTGACGCGGTCCAAGGGCATGACCGTCATGATCAATGAGGACATTGATCATGGTCTTGTCTACAAAAACAGTCGCGACATCGCCTTTCACGAGCTTTGTCGCTGGCTCGATCCTGCGAATACCCATCTAGGGTCCGTGCTGGACTGAGGCGTTTGTGCTTTCTGTCGTCGGGCTATGCAGACGGCTTGCGACGAATGGCGCGTTTTTCGACGACCGTCCATGACGCAAGTCCGAGGATGGGTGCGGTGATGAGGACGATCAACATCGGCCCCAAGCCGTGTTTCTGCCCCATCTCGAACAGTATGTTGATCACCAGACCGTGATACAAATAGACTCCGTAGGAAATATCCGTACCCCCAAGCAGGCGGTTGGATAAACCTGGCTGCGTATAGGCCAGAGAAATCATCGTCGCGCCGACCAATATCTGGCGAACGATATCGCTCAACCAATGTTGCGGGACGATAACGCTATAAAGGGCGCACGCCGCCAACCAGTAAACACCTTTTCCTCGAATGGCGTCCCAATCGTTGGCCTTCAATCTTTGCAATAAAACGCCGAATAGAAATAGAAAATATTTCGGGACAAAAGTGTATCGCAGTAATTTTACGGCAAATCTCTCCTTTGATCCGCCTATGTCCGGGAGGAAGCCATTTATCGCGATCGTGGCGCAAAAAAAAGCAAAGAAGACAAGCGTCAGGGCAAGTGTATTGCGCTTGTTTGTTATGAATAAAGTGTACAAGAAAGGAATGGTTACATAAAACTGTAGCTCCAGGGGAATGGTCCAGAGACTCCCGTTATAACTTCCCATCCCGAACTGGCTTAAGAAGGACGGAGTGTAGACAGCTCCAAATATCTGGGTGAATAACCATACGGAACCGGAAAATAGCGGCACGTGGATCTTGAATATGATAAAAACAATTAGCGTGGAAAATAAGCAGAGCCATAATCCGGGGAAGATGCGAAGTGCGCGATTGGTGAAATAATTCTTGAGATTTTTTCGACGCTCGAAGGATGCCGATATCAGAAATCCGCTGATCACGAAAAATATAGGAACACCGGAAAACCAGGATAACGGCTGGAGATAAAAAGGGACGGGTATTTCAAAGTGCGACAAGCAATGGAACACCATGACCTGCGTCGCAGCAAATAGACGTATGCCGTCAAAATTATTGATGCGGAAGTTAGAGCTTGGCTTGATGCTGGCCACGTCAGACGGCGCAATTTGATCCAACGATCGAGGGGCCATGCGCGAAATCCTTCTGCAAACAAACGTGTCGCGCCGGCGCATCTGCTCAAGACGCGCGGGAGGTCAACGGCGTCTCATCCATGCAAGAGTTTGACCAATGTGGCCTTATTTGGCGGCGGTCCATTCGGCGCCGGAGAGGCGAAGCGACCCGACAGGGGTCAAGCCGACGAAGGACGGGCGCGCGCCAGAATATTCAGGGTGCGTTCCACGGGCGCCGCACGCGCGCTTTGCTTGGTCTGCGCCGCGGAAAGGCTCATAAGCATGATCATGAACCAGCTGATATCCGTCTGCCGCAGTAGAACGGCTTCGGTGCCGCTGTGAATGACGACGCAAATCAACACGATCACGGACACGCACATCTGGTTCGCCGCGCCCTGAATGGTGAGCAGCGACAGGATCCGGAACAGCGCCTGAAGCAGCAGACTCCCCACGAGGAGCACCCCGACGGCGCCCAGCTCCAGCGCGACCTCCAACAGTCCGTTGTGAGCGTTTGGAGCCAGCCAGCCGATGGTGCTCCAAATCTCGCCGACAACCAGGTCCCCGCTGTCCCAAAATCCCTGAAAGCCGTGCCCGAAGAATGGCCGATCCTGCGCCGCCTGCCAGGCGAGCGCCCAGAGTTCGGTGCGTCCTGTGAGGGTCGAGTCCCGCCCGATCAGGCCGAATAACAGGTTCGGCTCCAGCATGATCACGATGGCGACTAACGCGGCCAGCGGGGCGAGGCATATGACCACAATAGGTATGAAGATGCCGCCTCGTTTCAGTATCGTGTAAATCGCAATCCCAGCTGAGGCGAGTATAATTAGACCGAGAACCGTGGCAGATCCCGCGATAACAACAAGAAGCGCTTCCAGCCCCGCAAATATTGCCGTGAATATCTTTTTCTTCGAGGTCAGCATGATGTAGTATTGAAGTATCACACCAATACCCATCACTTGCGCAAGCGGGTTCTTGAAGGAAAAGATCCCTCGCCAGCGCCCATAGTTGCCGGGTGAGTGCATAATGCCAAGGTTTGGAATAAATATTCCCGCGAGCAGGGACAGGATAGCCGCCACCACAATTGAGCGAGCGACCAGACGTATGGCGCCATCAAAGCCTAGTCGGGTTGGCAGATAGAGCGCGACCATCATCGTGCCGAAATGCGTCAGGGCGCGTTTCAGAACGAGGGTCTTGGCGTCCGACCAAAGACTCGAAGCGACTGTGAAAATGCAGGTGAGCAGGATCAACGGGCTTAAACGGGCGATGCGGGCGATCAGGTGTGGCCGCAATCGAAACAATATCGCCATCCCGACAAGCGTCACGATCACAAAGAACACGTTTGCGGGATCCGAGGCTTCAACCGTCGGGTCGTTTTCCCGGCCCTGCAGGATCCTGTTGACGCCTGTGAAGGCGCTCTGCTGCCCGAGCATGATAAAGCCCAGAAACGCCTTCTCCCACCAGCCCGCCGGCGCGTCCGCGTTTTCGACCGGGTCAAGTTTTACGCGGCCAAGACTCACCATTATTTCGTGGTCAGGCTGAAGCCCGGCTGAATCGGGAGGATTTTACGGATGTACAGATCGACGAACTCTCCGACATTGCCGATCGTGGACCTCGGCACATAGATCAGGTCTCGCGGCTGGAGCGGCGCGTCGTCGCGAAAATCGGCCTGAGCGATGGCGCGGCCGATATTGAGCTCGCGCCAGCTCGTCTGGCCATTGCGATCGCGTCGCACGACCAGGACCTGGTTCAACCTGGCGGTCGTCTTCGGTCCTTCTGCGGCCGCGATCGCCTGAAGCGCGCTCATCGATCCGGAAAACGCAACGGCGCCGGGACGTCCGACCTCGCCCATCACATAGACCACGTTCGCGCCGTAAGCTTTGAGCGTCACGCTGATCTGGGGGTTGCGCAGCTCGCTGGCGTACGCGTCGATCAGGTATCGGTTGAGCTCGCGGATCGTTAGGTTCGCCGCCACGATCTCGACCGGGGCCGGGGGTCTCAAGCCCTGAAGGGAGATCGCGCCGTCGGTCCGGACGATCTGATGTGAATTGAACTCCGGCGTGTTCGCGAAGGTGATTTCGACCTCGTCACCCGGGCTGAGGCGATACTCGGCGAGGGGGGTCTGGGGAATGGTGTTGGCGCCCCGGTTGGCCTGGGCCGGCGGTGCGGGTGGCGGCACGCAGGCGCTGAGCGCCAGACTGATCGCAAGGCCGACGGCCGCCCAGGCGTCAGGCTTGCGCCCGGACGCATTGCGGCCTGGAGTGGAAACCCTCGATGTCAGAGCCATTTGTATACCGTTTCAGGAATGATCCAACGTCGGCAGTTGAACACAATGCCAAGGACGTTTCCCCCGGCGCTCTCAATCGTATCGAGCGTCGCTCGAATGACGGACGTGCGGGTGCGTTCGGCCTCGAGCACCAGAAGAAGGCCGTCTTCGAGGCGGAAGAGGGTCTCCCACCCCCCGAGCTCGATAATCGGCGGCGTGTCGAGAATGGTCACGGCGTAGTTCGATTTCACCCGCTCAAGCCAGGCGCGAAAGGCGATAATCGACCGGCGGTCGCAGGTTTCACGATGCAGATCGTTAATCTCGGCGAAGGACAGATGCGGGACCACGGTGCGGGTGATCTTGCGCTCCCCGGGAGAGGTGTTCGACGAGGTCGACAAATCTCCGCACGGGCCGCAGAGCAGAACTTCCATCTCGTCGGTCGCGAGCACGCGGCTGAGTTCGCGGGAAATCGTGGTGACCCCTTCTTCGGGGCCGCAGCTGGTGACGCCGATCACCACGTTGCGGCGCGCTTCCAGCAGGGGCGCCAGGCGCGCGCGCAGGGCGAGCATCTCGGTTTCGAAACGCGCCGGCCGTGCGCTGGGCCCGGACGCGGGCCGCGACCTTTGGCCATGCCGATTTCGAGGTCCGGGCGCCTCTGATTTTAAGGATGTAGCCCGAACTCCGCGACGCATATTAACCCTTTCACTTCCCAAACTAACCTAATGTCGTGGATAATCGGGCTAAGTCGCAGATTCGTGCAAGGCCTGCTTGTCGACTGCGTCAGAAGGAGAGCATTTTGTGGTCGCGTGAGGTGGTCGCCCTTCTATTTCGGGACGCGTTCAAAATTACGCTGGCGTTTGTCACGCCGGTGTTGCTTGCGATGCTGTTGATTCTCCTGGCGCCGAGACAATATCAGGTCAGCGCAAAACTGCTCGTCTCGGTGAACAACTTGTCGGCTGCCGTGATGACCGAGGGAACAGGTCCGACCGTGACCACCGATCAGGTGGTGAATTCCGAGGTCGAGGTGCTGAAGAGCCAGGACCTTGCGATCCGAACCATTCAGGCGTCGCAAACTAAGTCGGGAAGCGCGCCCCATCCGCCGACGGACCGGCAGATCAAGGATTTCCTGTCCAATCTCACGGTCGTGCCTGTTCCGACGTCCAACGTCATTCGCGTGACCTACCGCGCCGCGACGCAGACCGAGGCTGCGGACGTTCTGAAGACCTTTTTGAAATTCTATACCGAAGCGCGCGATCGGGACGCCATCCGCTCCAGCCTCGATCTCGTCCACCGGGAGATCGCCAGTCTTGAGAGCGACAATGCCGAGATCGACTCCGAGATTAATCGTCTGAAGGTCGAGACGGGCGTGTTTGATCCGGAACTGGAGCGAAAGACGCTGCTTGAGAGCCGCGGTCAAATTCTCGGGAACGTGATCCAGATGCGGGCCAATGCGGGGCAGCTGCGGGCCAAGGTCGCCTCGCTGCAAACCAGCCTGCGCCAGACGCCCATGGTCATCCAGGCTTTTCCGGAATCCGATGAGACCGAAGCTGTGTCCCAGGCGCGGAGCAAGTTGCTTGAGCTGCGCCAACAGCAGTTGAAACTGTCCGCGAACTATCAGCCGGACAGTCACGCGATGCGGGATCTTCAGGCGCAGATCGATGTGACGCAGCAGTTCTTAGCGTCCGAAGGCGCGCGGCTGGCCAGCAAGACGCATCCGGCGCGCAATCCCCTCTATGATGAGCTGAACGCCGAAGCGGTTCATTCCCAGAGCGAGATTTCACCCCAGGAAAGACAGGCTTCGGTACTGGAAGCTCAAAACGGAAACCTCGAGCAAAAACTCAAGCGTATCGAGTCCGCCGAAAGTCGACTGTCGCCGCTGCTCCGACGCAAGGCGAGCACCTCGTCCCATCTGGATACGCTGCGACTCAAGGAGACGGCGCTCCAGCTGGGCAAGGGCGGAATGCCGAGCATTTCTCTGATCGAGTCCCCGGAAGTCCAAAAGGACGCCAAACCGGTGGCCTCGAACAAGATCCTGATCCTGATCGGCGGCGTCTTTGCGGGTCTCGCCTGCGCCGCGACGACGGTCGCCTTCGCCTTCGCGCTGAAAAATACGTTCCTGATGCCCGAAGCCGTCGAACAGTTCACACGAGTTCCGGTGCTTGTGAGCGTTCCGCTTCGGGAAGTCTGACGCGGCGGATCTGGCCGACATCAAAGCCGAAGGGCGCGCCGGGCTGAGCTTGGCCAAAGGTTGGGCCGGTCTCCATGGCGCACAAAAAGCGCTGTCGCGATCCTGTCGAGACCAAACCCGACACAGGCGGTGTGCAGGCGGGCGCCGGTGACGTCCCGCAGGTCCCACACGTCGCCGAAGTGATCTTTGTGATAGTTGAAACTCATACAGGAAGATGGCGGTCCGTCTGACAGGATGGGCGTCAAAAGCTCGTATTTCAGGGCTTGTTGGCGCTGCAGCAGGACGCGCACTTTTCGACCTGCGCCGAAGAACGGGTCGTTCGCGAGGGCGATCTCGCTCGGAAGACAGAGCGTCTTGAACCATGCCGTTGCGCGACGCGTCCAGGCGTCCCGCTCGGCGATCACCGTCTTTTCAGCGCCGATATAGACAAACTCCCGCATCCGGAACGCCTGCAGCCGGTCGATGTCCTTGGAGGGTTCCCGGCGAAAGCAGTGACAGGCGACATCGAAAACTCGACCCCCCGCAGGCAGACGGCCTTCGCCGGCCACGATCGGATAAAGCGGATAGCAGGCCGCCGGCGTCAGGACGAGGTCGCTGACGGTCAGCGCGTCGGTCCAAGGGGCTTTGGCGCGATCCCCCGGCTCAAAGGTCAAGCTGGCGGCGCTGTCATCCGAAAGCGCGCACACGCAGCCCAGGAGATTTGGGAAGCTTTTTAGGTAGCCTGATTTTTCGATGATCGCGCGCGACATCACCGGCGGGAAGCGGAGCGTCTCCGCAGTCTGTGGTCTCAGACCGTCGAGGGCGCGATCCACGCCGTCGATGACAGCGTTATAGTCTTCGCTGCGCGCATAAAGGCCATCGGCGTCCAGGGGGTGACGAAGCCGGGGGGCGAGCGACGGCCTCTGGCGCTGGCTGTGATCAGGCGCGCCCGGGATCGCGCTTCGCCGTTCTTCCGTCATGAGCTTGACGCCTTTCCCCGCTGGACGGGTAAATCGTGAGATGTCGCCCGAGCAAAGCCGATCGGATCAGGTTTTCTTCATACAAACAGAAGGTTTGGAGACTTCCCGCGTACGATGCGGCGTCCGGGAACGGGCTAGGGGCGTACGTTCACCGGCGGCTGCGGCGGGCCGAATGGCGAGGGGCGGGCGCCTTGCGTGGCGCTCACTGTGTTCTGGTACGCGGACGCTGAAGGCGGACCGGCGGCGATGGCGACGCCGGTGTCGCGGGTTGGGCTGGAGGGCAGATAACGAAAGACCGACGCGGTCGTGACGGTCGACGGCGCCTCGGACGCCTGGGACGGCTGCCCGATGCTCGGCAATCTGGGATAAAGCTGCGGATCCGGGTGGCGATCTGAGGTGCCCCAGTAGATGCGCTCGCTGTGCGCCACCGTGTAGTTTGAGGGCCCGATCGCCGGCAGGGTCATGGCCGAGATCGGCGCGGGGGTCACCCCTGTCCGCCGGTAGGCCTGTTGGACCGGACGTTGCTGGATCTGGGTCTGGGCTTGAGACGCGCTCTGACCCAAGGCCTGAACCTGAGCCGGGGCCTGAACCTGCGGTTGGGCGGGCCTGACGGGCTGCGGGGTGTCCGCGGCGGATGAGGTCGACTGCGCCAGAATGAGCACGGCGAGGACGGGGACAACGCGGACGGCGATGAAACGGATCCGGCGAGACATCAAACTTGCTCCAATGCGGGACACTGCCGGCGACGCCGGCGGATGTTCGGGAGGCGAACTTCAAGAACGGCGCCGAGTCAAAATGTCGCGAAGGTAGAGACGCCCGGGCGCGGAGCTGCAATGTGTCGCTTCCTCCCGCCGAGAAAGGAACGCCCCATGACGCAAGACGCGCCGGATACGGCGGACAGCGAGATGGTCCTGATCCGCGGCGGCGCGTTCGAGATGGGATCGGACGCCTTCTACGCCGATGAGCGGCCGGTGCGCATGGCGCGCGTCGGCGACTTCCGGATGGATCGCACGCCAGTGACGAACCGCCAGTTTGCGGCGTTCGTGGCGGCGACGGGCTATGTCACGGCGGCGGAGCGGGCGCCGGATCCCGCCGACTATCCCGGCCTTGCGCCGGAAGACGCCCGCGCCGGCTCCGCCTTATTCACCCCCACTGCCGGTCCTGTTCCCCTGCAGCGGGCGGGGTCGTCGGCGCTCTGGTGGCGCTGGGTCGTCGGCGCGGACTGGCGTCATACCCTGGGCCCGGAAAGCAGCATTACGGGCTTCGAAGACCACCCTGTCGTCCACGTGGTCGCCGCTGACGCGGAGGCCTACGCCGCCTGGGCGGGCAAGATGCTGCCGACGGAAGCGGAGTGGGAGTACGCCGCCCGGGGCGGGCTCTCGGGCCGCGCCTACGCCTGGGGGGATGAGCTCCATCCGGAGGGGCAGGTGCTGGCCCGAACCTGGCAGGGCGAGTTCCCGTGGCGGAACACCGCGCCGCCGGGGCTGGAGCGAACGGCGCCTGTGGGGACATACCCGCCCAACGGCTACGGCCTCTATGACATGATCGGTAATGTGTGGGAGTGGACGGCGGACTGGTACGCGGCGGCTCCCGTCGCCGAGCCGAACGCCTGCTGCGGCCCGGGCGGGCGCCTGGCGCAGCTCGCCAGCGCCGATCCGCACGCGCGCATCGCCATACCAAGACGGGTGCTCAAGGGCGGCTCCCACCTCTGCGCGCCGGAATATTGCCAGCGTTACCGCCCCGCCGCCCGCTGGCCGCAGCCCATCGACACCTCCACCTCGCACGTCGGCTTTCGCTGCATCCGGCGACTGTGACGCCGCCACTTTTCGCGGGGCCCAAGAGGGGCTAATGCCTCGCCAGTGTTCTTGTAGCGGTCACCTTCATGACGACGTCCATCCGTACCCTTCTGGCCCTGATCAGCGCCGCCTGTCTGATCGCCCTGGCGGGAACCGCTCCCGCCAGAGCGGAAACGGGAAAGATCGCGCTGACCTTTGATGACTTGCCCGGCCTGAGCCTCGTCCCTGACCAGCCCTATGTGAATTATATCAACGAGATGATCCTGCGCGGGCTCAAGCGTCATCGTTTCCGGGCCACCGGCTTTGTCAATGAGAGCAAGCTCGACGCCCTCGACCGGACCCAGCAGATCGCCAATCTGCAGAAATGGATCGACGCCGGGATGGACCTCGGCAATCACACTTTCAGCCATGACTCTCCGAACGAGCTCGGCGCGACGGGCTATATCGCCGATATCGTCCGCGGAGAGCCCGTGACGCGCGGCCTTTTGAAGGCGAAGGGCCGTCCGCTGCGCTGGTTCCGCCACCCCTATCTGGAAACCGGAACACCGGAGGCGGTGAAGCGGGAGATCGACGTCTGGCTCTCCACCCACGGCTATCGCATCGCGCCGGTGACGATCGACGCGGACGACTGGGAGTTCGCGGACCCTTACGACGACGCCATCTCCCGCCATGACGAGCCGCGCCGCCTGCGCATCCGCGCGCAGTACCTCGAGCATACCGAACGCACCATCGCCTGGAGCCAGACGGCGTCCCGCGGCCTGTTCGACCGGCCGATCCCGCTGGTGCTGCTATTGCACGCGACCCGCCTGAACGCCGACACCATTGACGATCTCGCACAGATCCTGAAGCGCCGAAACCTGCGCGTCGTGACGCTGGATGAGGCGATGCGCGACCCGGCCTACAAGACCCGCGACCCCTATGTTGGCAAGGACGGCATCGACTGGCTGGAGCGCTGGTCTGACGAGCTGCAAAAGTCGCTGCCCTGGGCCACCTGGCGCGATCCGCCGAAGGATATCGAAGCCGAGTACGATCGACTGCAGTCGGACCGTCACGAACCTCCGACGCCGGTCAGCCCTCGAACGGGTCCCTGACCAGGATCGTGTCGTCCCGCTCCGGCGAGGTGGACAGCATGGCGACGGGGCAGCCGATCAGCTCCTCGATGCGGCGGACATACTTGACCGCGGCGGCGGGCAGGTCCTTCCAGCTTCTGGCGCCGTAGGTGCTCTCCGACCAGCCTTCCAGCGTTTCATAGACGGGTTTGGCGCGGGCCTGATCGGTCATGCCGGCGGGGAGGTGGTCGAGGATCTTGTCGCCGACCTGATAGCCGACGCAGACCTTCAAGGTCTCGAAGCCGTCCAGCACGTCGAGCTTGGTCAGCGCCACGCCGTCGATGCCGTTGATCGCCGCCGACTGGCGGACCAGCACCGCGTCGAACCAGCCGCAGCGGCGCGCTCGCCCGGTGACGGTGCCGAACTCCCGGCCCCGCTCGCCCAGCCGCTTGCCGTCGTCATCGAACAGCTCGGTGGGGAAGGGGCCCTCGCCGACTCGGGTGGTGTAGGCCTTGACGATGCCGAGCACGAAGCCGACGGAGCGTGGCCCAAGGCCCGACCCCGCCGCCGCCTGGCCCGACACGGTGTTGGAGGAGGTCACATAGGGATAGGTGCCATGGTCGACGTCGAGCAGCGCGCCCTGCGCCCCCTCGAACAGCACCCGGCGCCCGGCCCGGCGCGCCTCGTCCAGCAGACGCCAGGCGGGCTTCGCATAGGGCAGGATCTTCGGCGCGACCTCGACAAGGCTCGCCATCAGCGCATCCCCATCGGCCTCTGGCAGATCAAGGCCCCGGCGAAGGGCCTGATGGTGGGCGAGGAGGCGGGTGATCTTTGCGCGCAAGGCGTCAGGGTCCGCAAGATCCGCGACGCGGACGGCTCTGCGCCCCACCTTGTCCTCATAGGCGGGGCCGATGCCGCGGCCCGTCGTGCCGATCTTGCCTGCGCCGGCCTGCGCCTCGCGCGCGGAATCGAGATCCCGGTGCAGGGGCAGGATCAGGCAGGCGTTGTCGGCCAGCGACAACAGGTCCGGGCCGATCGCGACGCCCTGCGCGGTGATGCGTCCGATCTCGTCCAGCAGCGCCCAGGGATCGACGACCACGCCGTTGCCGATGACGCTGGGCTTGCCCTGCACGACGCCGGACGGCAGCAGCGACAGCTTGTAGGTCTTGTCGCCCACCACCAGGGTGTGGCCAGCGTTATGGCCGCCCTGGAACCGCACCACCACATCGGCGCGGTTGGACAGCCAGTCGACAATCTTTCCCTTACCCTCGTCGCCCCACTGGGCGCCGACCACAGCAACATTGGCCATTGATAGCCGTCCTCACCTGCCCGGGGTGAACCTCGCGGCCCTTCGACAGGACTCGGCGGCGAGATTTGGCTGAAGTGGGCCGCAGACGATGTCCCGTCAGGGCGTCGCCCGCATCAGACGCCGTAAACCAGTCGGACGCCCGTGTCGTCAAGCCCTCAGAAGTTGAGAACCCGTGCTTCCTTCACATGAGGCAGGGCGCGGACGGCGGCGAGCTGAGGAGTCGTGAGCGCTTGGTCAACGCCGACGAGGCAGATCGCATCGCCCCCCGAGGCCGTACGCCCCAGGTTGAAGGTCGCGATGTTCACGTGCGCGTCGGCGCAGAGGAGGCCCAGCGCCCCGATGAAGCCCGGCTTGTCGAGGTTGTTGACGAACAGCATGGCCGGGGCGAAGGGGGCGTCGAGCTCCATGCCCTTGACCTCGACGACCCGCGGCTGGCCTGCGATGACCGTGCCGGCGAAGGCGCGCTGCCCGCCCTCGGCCGTCAGTGTGATGCGGATCAGACTGTCATAGACCGGCGACAGCTCCTGCTTACTCTCGGTCACCTTGACGCCGCGACCCGCCGCGACGGAGGGGGCGGAGACCATGTTCACTTCCGCCAGCATGGGGCGCAGCACGCCGGCGAGGGCGGCGGCGGTCAGGGGCTTAACGTTCAGCTTGGCGACTTCTCCCACGAACGTCACCTCGATAGCCGTCATGCCGCCGTCGATCATCTGGCCCGCGAAGGAGCCCAGCCGCTCGGCGAGCTGGATGAAGGGCTTCAGCTTTGGCGCCTCGTCGGCGGTGACGGAGGGGCTGTTTAGCGCGTTGGCGACCGCGCCGGAGATCAGATAGTCCGACATCTGCTCGGCCACCTGCAGGGCCACATTCTCCTGCGCTTCGGAGGTCGAGGCGCCGAGGTGCGGGGTCGCCACGAAGTTCGGCGCGCCGAAAAGGATGTTCTCCTTGGCAGGCTCCTCGGCGAACACGTCGAAGGCCGCCCCCGCCACGTGGCCGTCGTCGAGGGCCTTGCGCAGCGCCGCCTCGTCCACCAGACCGCCACGCGCACAGTTGACGATGCGCACGCCCTTCTTCGTCCTGGCGATGGCCTCCGCGGACAGGATGTTGCGGGTCTTGTCCGTCAGCGGCGTGTGCAGAGTGATGAAGTCCGCGCGGGCGAGGAGATCGTCCAGCTCGACCTTCTCCACCCCGAGCTCCACGGCGCGTTCAGGGGTGAGGAACGGGTCATAGGCGACGACCTTCATCTTAAGCCCATTTGCCCGGTCGGCGACGATGGAGCCGATATTGCCGCAGCCGATCAGGCCCAGCGTCTTGGCGGTCAGCTCCACGCCCATGAAGCGGTTCTTCTCCCACTTGCCGGCCTGGGTGGACTGGTCGGCCTCGGGCAGCTGGCGGGCGAGGGCGAAGATGAGGGCGATGGCGTGTTCGGCGGTGGTGATGGCGTTGCCGAAGGGGGTGTTCATCACCACGATCCCGGCCTTGGTGGCGGCGGGGATGTCGACATTGTCGACGCCGATGCCCGCCCGTCCGATGACCTTCAGCGACTTGGCGGCGGCGATGACCTCGGCGTCGGCCTTGGTGGCGGAACGGACGGCGAGGCCGTCATATTGACCGATGATCTGTAGCAGTTCGGCCTTGGAAAGGCCGGTCTGCACATCGTCCTGCACGCCGCGGGACTTGAAGATGGCGAGGGCGGCAGAGGAGAGTTTGTCAGCGATCAGGACCTTGGGCGCCATGTGGGGCTCCTATGTTCAAAGGGTTTGGGGCGTGCGGAGGCGCGTCGTCGGACGCTTGCCGCGCGAGAAGGCTTCGTCAGTTTGGGAAAGTCAGGCGGGCGAAAGCTCGGACAGCGCACTCGCAAAGGCCCAGTCCAGCCAAGCGGTGAGGGCGGACAGATCGTCCGTATCCACCGTCGCGCCGCACCAGATCCTAAGGCCCGCCGGCGCATCGCGGTAGTGACCGATGTCGAGGGCGACGCCCTCGGCCTCGAGCAGGGCCGCCAGCCGCTTGGCGAGCTTTTCCTGGTCCGCAGGCGCCAGCGCCGCCACCTTCGGATCGACCACCTTGAGGCAGACCGAGGTGTTCGACCGCGTGGCGGGGTCGGCGGCGAGGAAGGCCGCCCACGGCGTGCGCGCCACCCACTCCGCGATCACCGCCAGATTGGCGTCGCAGCGGGCGTGCAGAGCTTCAAGCCCGCCGACGCCCTGCGCCCAGCTCAGCGCGTCGAGATAGTCCTCGACGCACAGCATGGAGGGCGTGTTGATCGTCGCGCCTTCGAAGATCTCTTCGTTCAGCTTGCCGCCCTTGGTCATG
>Ga0208617_1000274_pt1 | contig 15587 bp, 20 predicted proteins | sample CryBogCBE06Nov07_FD_184581 | JGI IMG/M metagenome (GOLD analysis project Ga0208617, IMG submission 184581) | Freshwater microbial communities from Crystal Bog, Wisconsin, USA - CBE06Nov07 (SPAdes) (version 2) | ecosystem: Environmental > Aquatic > Freshwater > Lake | place: Crystal Bog...
CTCGCACCAACGCACGTACTCGTAAGGGACCCAAGCGCACCGTCGCCGGTAAGAAGAAGGTATCGAAGTAATGGCTAAGCCCACCGCTGCTCGCAAGACCCGAAAGAAGGAACGTAAGAACGTTGCCTTCGGCGTTGCGCACATTAAGAGCTCGTTCAACAACACCATCGTGTCAATCACCGACCCCGAGGGTAACGTCCTCTCGTGGGCATCATCAGGCCAGGTTGGCTTCAAGGGTTCGCGTAAGTCGACGCCCTACGCTGCCCAGCTCGCTGCTGAGAAGTGCGCCCGCGCGGCGATTGAGCACGGCATCAAGAAGGTTGACGTACTCGTGCGTGGCCCCGGATCGGGTCGCGAGACTGCCATCCGTTCGATTGCCGGTGCCGGCATCGAAGTGGTCGCCATCAAGGACGTCACCCCACTACCACACAATGGCTGCCGCCCTAAGAAGCGGAAGCGAGGCTAAGGATAATCATGGCTCGTTACACAGGACCCGTCTGCCGACTTTGCCGTCGTGAGCGCACCAAGCTCTACCTCAAGGGTGAGCGTTGCCACACCTTGAAGTGCCCCGTCTCAGAAAACTCAGAAAAGCAGAAGCGTGCGTTCCCACCAGGACAGCACGGTGCCGCTCGTCAGCGTCAGGGTAGTGAGTACCTTGGTCAGCTGCGCGAAAAGCAGAAGGCCCGCCGCATCTACGGTCTGCTCGAGAACCAGTTCCGCAACCTCTACGAAGAGGCCAGCCGTCGTCCCGGCATGACCGGTACGAACCTGCTGCAGTTCCTCGAACTGCGTCTCGACAACGTCGCCTTCCGCGCCGGTTGGGGTGCCTCACGTTCCCAGGCTCGCCAGTTCGTTCGTCACGGTCACGTGACGGTCAACGGCAAGCGCGTGACGATTCCTTCCTACCGCGTTCGCCCCGGCGAAGTCGTGGCCTTGAAGAACGCCACCCGCGAGAACTTCAACGTCGTGCGCAACCGCGACGTCCTCGACCGCACCGTGCCTGGTTGGCTCGAAGCTGGTGACAACGGATTCAGCGTCACCGTTCGCGTCGTTCCGGTGCGTGAGCAGATTGACGAAGCAATCAAGGAACAGCTCATCGTTGAGTTGTACTCGAAGTAATCCCCTAAGTAAGAGATCGTTTAAGGAGTCCCCATGTTGCTGATCCAACGCCCCGTCATTGAGCCCATCGGTGAAGAGAATGCCAACCGCCAGTCGTTCCGTATTGGACCGCTCGACCCCGGCTTTGGCCACACGTTGGGTAACTCCTTGCGTCGCACCTTGCTCTCGTCGATTCCCGGCGCAGCAGCCACCCGCGTAAAGTTCGACGGCCCTACGCTGCACGAATTCGACGTTATTGAGAATGTCAAGGAAGACGTCCAGGACATCTGCTTGAACTTGAAGGACCTGCTCGTCCACCTCGAAGCGGAGACCGAGTCAGCTGAACTGCACCTCGAGAAGACCGGCGAAGGCCCCGTGTTCGCGAGCGACTTGCAGTTGCCTTCGGACGTCACGGTGCTCAACCCTGACCTCCAGATTGCCTACCTGACGTCAGCCTCGTCGAAGCTCTCCTTCACCTTGACGGTGGAGCAGGGTAAGGGCTACGTCGGTGCCGAGAGTAACAAGGGCACCGGCACCATCGGTGTTATCCCACTCGACTCGATCTTCACGCCGGTTCGCCGCGTGAGCATCGTCGTGGAGCCCAAGCGCTCGGAGCAGTCACGCGACCAGGACATGTTGGTTCTCGACATCGAGACTGACGGTTCGATCAGCCCCAAGGACGCTCTGGCGTCGGCGGGTAAGACGCTCGGCGAGCTGGTGGGCATCATTGCGCACCTGAACGACGAAGCACCCGCACCGAAGTTGGGCGACGTGGGCCAGGCCGAAGCCGAAGCCTCCGAGTTCAACAACACGCGCATCGAGGACCTCGGATTGACGGAGCGTTCACGCAACTGCCTCAAGCGTGCCGGTATCAACACCATCGCTCAGTTGATCAACGCCACTGAGCGCGACCTGATTTCAATCACCAACTTCGGCAACACGTCGCTGAAGGACGTTATGGACCATCTCGAAGAGCGCGGTCTTTCACTGCGAGCAGAGGACTAAGCACATGCTGGGTACACCAAAAAAGGGTAAGCGCTTCGGCGGTTCCGCTTCACACCAGAAGGCCATGATGGCCAACCTCGTGGCGTCACTTATCGCCGCTGAGGGTATCGTGACGACCGAGGCCAAGGCCAAGGCGCTGCGCCCCATCGTCGAGAAGGTCATCACGACCGCCAAGAACTCACCTGAGGGTTCGGTGCACGCCCAGCGTCGCGTCGTCGCCTTCATCCGTGACAAGGACATGGCGCACAAGTTGTTCACCGAGATCGCTCCTCGCTACGCCGAGCGTCCTGGTGGCTACACCCGCATCTTGAAGCTTGGGCCGCGTCAGGGCGACAACGCCCCTATGGCGCGCATTGAGCTCGTCTGAGCCAACTCCCCAGCTGCAACGCTGGCGTTTAGACCTCGCCTATGACGGCGCGGGTCTCTACGGGTTTGCCTATCAGCCGAATCTGACCACGGTCACGGGACTGCTCCGTGACACGTTGCAGACGACCTTGCGACTCTCCGAGCCGCCGCTCATCATCGGTGCCGGTCGCACCGACACGGGTGTCCACGCCTTCGGGCAAGTCGTCCACGTCGATCTACCCGACCCGCTCTTTCGTGACGTCCGTGGACCCGACGCTGACCGACTGGTGCGTGCCATGAACCTGCAGATGCGTGGCCGGGTGCGCGTCTTGAGCGCCCAACGCGTCAGCAGCGATTTTCACGCGCGTTTTTCAGCCACCTGGCGCGAGTACCGCTACCTCATTCTGGAGACGACCCCGCCGGCCCTGGCCCTGCACGACGCGTGGAGTTGGACGGTGCCGGGACCCCTCGATGTGGACGCCATGAATCGCGTGTCGCAACAGATCATCGGGACACACGATTTTCGGGCATTCTGCCGTCGCCCCGTCGATAAGACCCCCGACGAACCACTGCGTCGTCACGTGATCTCGGCCCACTGGGAACGCCTGGTGGACACGTGGCAGATGAGCCCCGAATCGGCCCCGGTGGTGCGCTTCACCATTCGAGCGGAGAGTTTTTGCCACAACATGGTGCGGTCACTGACCTCGACCATCGTGGCCATTGGTCGGGGGCAACTCCCCGAATCCGAGGTCGAGACACGGCTTTTGTCCCACGACCGACTCCACCTACCCGCCCCAGCACCCGCTGGGGGACTGAGCTTGGTAAAAGTTGGGTACGGCGCATTTGCCCAAGACCCCTCGGGTTTTGTAGGATAAATAGTCCCCCTGTCTAGACACGGGCACTGAAGAGAATCGCTGAAGGAAGAACTGTGCGTACGTACTCACCAAAAGAAAAAGAAATCACGCGCCAGTGGCACGTGATTGACGCCCAAGACCTCGTACTTGGTCGCGTCTCGACGGTCGCTGCGTCGCTGCTTCGCGGCAAGCACCGTGTCATCTTCGCCCCCCACATGGACACGGGTGACTACGTCATCATCGTGAACGCCGACAAGGTCGTCGTCACCGCGAACAAGCTCGCGCAGAACTTCCGTTACCGTCACTCGGGCTACCCCGGTGGTATCCGTTCGACCTCGTGGCAGTCGCTGCACGACAACGACCCCGCGAAGTTGGTCTTTGACTCGATCAAGGGCATGATCCCGAAGAACCGTTTGGGCCGCGCTCAGATGGGCAAGCTCTTCGTCTACGCCGGACCAGAACACCCACACGCTGCCCAGCAGCCCGTACCATTCGACACGTCGGCCATCCGCCGCGCGTAAGGAGAACTTTCGTGACCACCCCATTAACGCAGACCACCGGCCGACGCAAGGAAGCGATTGCTCGCGTCATGCTTCGTCCCGGCACCGGTGTCATCACCGTCAACGGCCGCACCTTCGAGAACTACTTCACCTCGGCAACGCACCGCATGATGGTCGTTGAGCCCCTTCGCTTGACCGAGCGCACCGAGACCTACGACGTTGTGGCCTTCATCGAAGGTGGCGGCAGCGCGGGCCAGGCCGGCGCACTGCGCTTGGGCATCGCTCGTTCGCTCCTCGAGCTCGACGAAGAAGTCCGTCCGACCTTGAAGAAGGCCGGTTTGCTTACGCGTGACTCGCGTAAGAAGGAGACCAAGAAGTACGGTCTCAAGAAGGCTCGTAAGGCTCCTCAGTACTCGAAGCGTTAATGCCCGTGCCCGTGCAATTTGGCACGGATGGCATTCGCGGTCGTGCGTACGAGACCATTACGGTCGATCTCGCCTACCGGTTAGGCCGTGCAGTCGGAAGCGTCTTTGACGCACCCGTCTACGTTGGCTACGACACTCGAGAGAGCTCACCCGACCTCGCCGCCGCTGTCTTGGCGGGCGTCGCGGACGCGGGTGCATCGGGTCACAATCTGGGCGTCTTTACGACCCCTGGCGTGGCCATCATCGCCCAGCGTCGTCACGGTGTTGGTGTCGTCGTCTCCGCGTCCCACAACCCCTTCTACGACAATGGTCTCAAGGTCTTAGGACTCGGTGGGGCCAAGCTCGACCACGCCACCGAAGATGCCGTGCAGACGGCACTCAACAGTGCGCCGAGCGCCCTACACGAACACTTCGCCGAACCCGACATTGACGCCTCAGCGCACGAGGAGTACATCGCGCACTTGCGATCAAACGTGCCCGGTGACGTCGCCGCGCTGCACATTGTGCTCGACTGCGCCAATGGCGCCGCGTCGCACCTGGCCCACGAACTCTTCGAAGCCACGGGCGCCCGCGTCACGACCATTCACGACAGGCCCGATGGCCACAACATCAACGAAGGCTGCGGGTCAACGCACCCCGAGCGCCTGTGCGCCGTAGTGCAAGAGACCGGTGCCGACATTGGCCTCGCCTTCGACGGTGACGCCGATCGACTCATCTGCGTTGACGAACACGGCGTCGTGCGCGACGGCGACGACCTGATGATTTTGTTCGCCCTCGACGCGTTGGCCTCGAACGAAGGACTCGTCGTGACCTCGATGAGCAATCTCGGCCTACGTCGGGCCATGCACCTGGCCAACATCGACGTGGTCGAAACTGACGTGGGGGACCGCAACGTCCTCATCGCCCTCGAAGAGCGCGACTGGAACTTCGGTGGCGAGCAGAGTGGACACCTCATCTTCCGCAACGCCAGTCCCACCGGCGACGGTCTCTTGACCGGACTAAAGGTCTGTGAGCTCGTGGTCCGTCGCGGGGCTCTCGGCGCGCTGTGTGACGCCGCCTGGCAGCGCGTGCCCCAGGCCCTCATCAATGTACCGACCGCCGCTTACGACGACGACTACGTGCGTACCGTGTTTGCGCAACTGTGCGTCGAGCACGAAGTTGCCGCCGAGGACGTTCGACTCCTCATTCGCCCGTCGGGCACCGAACCGCTGGTGCGCGTCATGGTTGAGGCCTTGAGTGCCGCCTTCGTGGACGATCTGGTCGCGCACCTCAACGCTCGCTTTTTCTAACCACCACCGGAACCGGCGAAAAGTACCTCGCGAGTAGACTTCGTGACATGTGCGGCATCATTGGGGTCGTTGGATCCACAGACTCCTTGGCGACGATCCTCGAGGGTCTCGAACGCCTCGAATACCGCGGTTACGATTCCGCCGGCGTCGCCCTGGTCCGTCCCGGCCACACCTGGCGCGCTCGGGCCGCTTCGGGCACCCAATCGGTGGCCGCGTTGCGCGACGAGTGCGCCTCGGCACCCGAGAACTACCCCTCCGGTATTGGCCACACCCGCTGGGCCACCCACGGTGCTCCCGAGGCCATTAACGCCCATCCGCACCTCGACTGCTCCGGCGACATCGCCATCATTCACAACGGCATTATCGAGAACCACGTGGCCTTAAAGGCCTCGCTCATCGAACGAGGCCACACCTTCACCTCAGTCACCGACTCCGAAGTGATTGCGCACCTGATTGAGGAGCAGCGGGCCGCGGGCCACGACGTGCTCGAATCGGTTCGTCGCACCCTGCTCGAGGTTCGCGGCGCCTTCGCCCTCGCCGTCATGGACGCCAACGAGCCCGACGTCATCGTCGCCGCTCGCCGTATTTCGCCACTCATCGTCGGCACGAGCGACGGGGTGACCTACCTGGCCAGTGACGTGCCCGCCATCCTCGACAAGGCGACCGCTTTCTACGGCGTTAACGACGACGAGATCGTTCGACTCTCACCCGAGGGGTTCCAGGCCGTCGACCTTGAGGGGTCGCCAGTCCGTCTGCGTCAACTGCACATCAGCTGGGACCTCGAGACCGCACAAAAAGACGGCTACGACGACTTCATGTCCAAGGAGATTGCCGAGCAGCCCCAGGCGGTGCGCGCCACGCTGCTCGATCGTCGTCGCGATGACGGCGAAATGGTCTTTGACGAACTGCGCATGACCGACGACGAGTTGCGTGAAATTCGCCGCGTGGTCCTGGTGGCCTGCGGAACGTCGCTCCACGCCGCCCAGGTTGCCAAGTACGCCATTGAGCGCTGGGCCCGTCTCAGCGTCGACGTGGACATCGCCAGTGAGTATCGCTACCGTGATCCCGTCGTCGAGATCGGCACGTTGGTCATTGGTGTGTCCCAGAGTGGCGAAACCATCGACACCATTCAGGCCACCCGTGAAGCCCAGCGCCGTGGTGCTCGCGTGGTCGCCATCTCGAACGTGGTGGACGCCTCACTCGCGCGCGAAGCCGACGCCGTCATCTATACGCGGGCCGGTCTCGAAGTGTCGGTGGCTTCGACCAAGGCCTTCGTGGCCCAGGTGGCCGCCCTCGAACTCTTGGCGTTGCGCCTGGCCCAGGTACGTCAGACGTTGTCGCCACAGGAGATCGACTTCGCCTTCGCCCAGTTGACCTCGGCACCCGCGCTGATTGCGACCGCCCTCTCGCGTGAGGCGGACGTGGCCGCGGTCGCGGGCGAGTTACTGGCTACACGGGACTACTTCTTCCTGGGTCGCCACGTGGGGTTCCCCACGGCGCTCGAGGGTGCCCTGAAGCTCAAGGAAGTCACCTACCTCCACGCCGAGGGCTACGCCGCCGGCGAACTCAAGCACGGCCCCCTGGCGCTCATTGAGCCCGGTGTCGTCGTCGTCGCGGTCTGCACCGACCCCGACATGCACGAGAAGATCCTGTCGAACCTCGCCGAGGTGAAGGCCCGTGGCGCCAGCGTCATCGCCGTGGCGCGCGACGATGACGAGGTCATCGACGCCGTGGCTGACTACGTCTTCCGCGTGCCAGCGATTGACCCCATGCTCTCGCCGATGGTCGACATCGTGCCCCTGCAACTCTTCGCGTATCACACCGCTCGTGGACTTGGTCGCAACGTGGACCGTCCACGCAACCTCGCCAAGACGGTGACGGTCGAATAATGCAGACCATCGCGGTCGGGGTGGACGTCGTCGACGTGCCGCGCTTTCGCGCCCTCTTAGAACGCCGGCCCCGTCTCGAGGAGCGACTCTTCACCAGCGGTGAGCGCCGTGACGCCAACGGACAGGCCGAGCGCCTCGCGGCTCGCTTCGCGGTGAAGGAAGCAGTCCTGAAGTCGCTGCGATCGGGGGTCGGTGCGGCCAAGTGGCACGACATCGAACTCGTGCGTGACGCGTCGGGCGCTCCGAGCGTGCGCCTGCACGGCAACGCCATGGTTATTGCCGAACGTCACGGGGTCCGTGAAGTTCTCATTTCGCAGTCGCACTCGGCTATGACGGCGATCGCCTTCGCCACCGCCCAAGGAGACCCCGCGTGAAAGAGTCCCTGCATCGTCAGGTATGGGCGACCATTTCGGCGTCGGCCCTCGCGCACAACGTCAGTGTCCTGCGGACCCTGAGCGACGGTGCCGCCATCTGCGCCGTTATTAAGGCCAACGGCTACGGACACGACGCCGTCATCATCGCCACGCTCCTCCAGGAAACCGGCGGGGCCGACTACCTCGCGGTGGCCACCGTGGATGAATCCATGGAACTGCGTGGCTCGGGCATCACTATGCCCGTCCTGGTGCTGGGGGAGTGCTCGCGCATCGAGATGGACTTAGCCATCGCCAACGACGTCGGCCTGAGCGTGGGCTCGTTGCTCGGCGCCCAGACGTTGCTCGAGGCCGTCACGGCGGCGGGGCGTAGTGTTCGGGTGCACCTCAAGGTCGACACCGGCATGCACCGCCAGGGCGTGCTCCCCGAGCAGGCGCTCGAGGCCGCCCAGTTGCTCCAGCACCCCTTGGTGGACCTCGAGGGAGTCTTCACCCACTTTCCGGTGGCCGACGGCAACAGTGCCGACGATGACGCCTTCACGCGCCAGCAGATCACCCAGTTCCGAGAAGTCGTTGCTGCCATGGCCGCGGCCGGTATCACGCCACGGTTCGTGCACAGCGCGAACTCGGCCGCGCTGTTGCGCGGCCTCGCCGAGGGCGACACCATGGTGCGCCCTGGATTGAGTCTCTACGGCTACGCCCCCGAGGCGTGGATTGACGAACTCCTGCACGAACGCGGACTTTCCCTGCGTCCGGTCTTGTCGCTGCAAGGTCGTGTCAGCGCGTTGCGCCGCGTCCCGGCCGGTGCGCGTCCCAGCTACGGACGTCGCCGCGCCGTGGCCAACGACGCCACCATCATCACGATCCCCATTGGCTACGCCGACGGCTTCCCGCGTCGCCTCTTCGCGACCAACCAGACCGTCCTCGTGAAGGGCCAGCGGTTCTCCCTGGCTGGCCAAGTGGCCATGGACCAGATTGTGGTCAACGTGGGCGACCTCGACGTCGCGGTCGGCGACGAAGTCGTCCTCCTCGGCCCCCAGGGCAATGAGTGCATCGACATTAGCGAGTGGGCAACCCGCCTCGACACCATCACGTGGGAAGTCCTGTGTGACCTCGGGGCCCGCGTGCCCCGCGTCCTCGGGGCCTAGTCGTGGCCCACGAGCTCGCCTCGTGCACGAAGTGCGCCCTCCACCACACCCGGCAGCGCGTGGTGATTGGGTCGGGACCGCTCAACGCGCGCCTCATGGTCGTGGGCGAAGCCCCGGGGCGAGCCGAGGACGAGGGCGGCGCTCCCTTCATTGGGCGATCGGGTCAACTCCTCGTTCGCCTGATTGCTGAAGAACTTGGTCTCACCCGTGACGAGTACTTCATCACCAACGTGGTGAAGTGCCGACCGCCGAAGAACCGGACCCCCAGCGTGGCCGAGGCGACAACGTGCCAGCCCTGGCTGGACCAGCAGATCGCCACCCAGCAGCCCTCCTACCTGTTGGCAGTGGGGGCCACGGCCGCCCGCTACGCCCTGGGCCTCGTGGCGCCCATGCGGGAGATTCACGGGGTCGCCTCCCTGCGCGGCGACGTGGTCGGTCTGGCCACCTATCACCCGGCTGCCGCGCTGCGCGGAGGTCCTAACGTGGTAGCCGTGATGCGACACGACCTCACCGTCTTGAAGGAATTGGGACTATGACCCAGGTGCGTTGTCTGGACGACGCCCAGACGCAAGCGGCCGGTGAAGCCTTCGCGGCGGTCTTGCGCCCCGGCGACATCGTATTGATGAGCGGCCCCTTGGGTGCGGGCAAGACGACCTTCGTGAAGGGTGTGGCCCGTGGGCTCGGGATCCGTGAGCGCGTGACCAGTCCGACCTTCACCATGGTGCGCCAACACGAGGCCCACAACGACCGTGGCATAGCCACCCTGCACCACTGCGACGTCTATCGCGTAGAAAGCCTCGGGGAGATCCTCGACCTCGACCTCGGCGAACTGGTCGAAGAGGCCGGGGTGGCGTTGGTGGAGTGGGGCGACCTCGCCGCGCCCATCTTCGGCCGCGACGTCTTGACGCTCACGTTGGCCCCCCAGGACGACGACAGTCGCATCATCACCGTCGGGGGCAACATTGACGTCGAGCGCCAACGTGCGCTCGACGCCTGGGAGGGCGCATGAACATTCTCGCAATTGAAACGGCAACGACTGCCTGCGCCATTGGCCTGACCACCTCGAGTGGGTTCAGCATGAACTGGATTGTCGACGAAGACCGCCACCACACCGAAGCCCTCACGGTCGCCATCGATCGCGTGCTGCGTGAATGGTCGCTGAGCCCCCGCGATCTTGACCGGATTGTGGTGGACCGTGGACCGGGCCTCTTCACGGGACTCCGCGTGGGACTGGCGACCGCTATTGGTCTAAGCCAAGCCCTCGGCATCGAGCTGGTGGGCGTGACGTCACTCGAACTGCTGGCCTACGGGGCCCACGCCGAAGGGATGCGCGGCACGCTCGTGGGTCTCGTTGACGGCCGCCGGGGCGAAGTCTTTACCCAGACCTTTCGACTCGACACTGAGGTCACGGCCACGAGTGAGGCCACCGTGGCCACGCCTCGTGAGGTCGCGCTCGAATGGGCCAACGCCAACACGCCGGTGATCTTCAGCGGTGACGGGGTCGCTCGCTACCGCGATGACTTCGCCGCCTTGCCGCACGCCACGCTCGACACCCAGACGGTTCCCTCGGTCGAGGCCGCGCTGGTGCTCGGCGCCACGCGACCGCCGGTGCTCGAGGTGGAGCCCCTCTACCTGCGTGAAGCTGACGCCGTCGCGAACTTCACGACGCGTGACCGCACGTGACCTTCCAGATTCGTCGCGCGACCGTTGACGACGTGGGGCAACTCCTCGTTATCGAAGAAGCCCAGTTCCCCGAGCCCTGGACGCGGAATATGTTGCTCGATGAACTCACGAACGAGGCGACGCGGCGATACACCGTGGCGGTGTCGGCCGATCTCATCATCGGCTATCTCGGACTGATGTACGTAATGGATGACGAGATGCACATCAACACAATTGGTACCCGCCCCGGCCACGAAGGACGCGGTATTGCGCGAGCGTTGCTGGATGACGGCTTCGCCGACGCGCGCGAGCGCGGCGTACAGCGCGCGACCCTCGAAGTTCGGGTGTCGGGTACCCGAGCCCAGCGCCTCTATCACCACTACGGCTTTGCGCCCGTGGGCATCCGCAAGAACTACTACGAAAAGACCAAGGAAGACGCCCTCATTATGTGGGCCGAACTCAACGACGTAACGCCCGAGACGGGCTCGTAGGCTGGCACCGTGACCCTGACCCTCGCGATTGAAACCAGTTGTGACGACACGGCTGCGGCCGTGGTCGACTCGGATCTCCACGTCCACTCCTCCGTCATCGAATCGTCAATCGATCAACACCGCGCCTTCGGTGGCGTCGTGCCCGAGCTGGCCGGCCGCGCCCACCTCACGACCATTGGTGGAGTGGTTCGCGCGGCCTTAGTGAACGCCGGTCTGGACCCTGCAGCACCCGCCATCGACGTCGTGAGCGTGACCTCGGGCCCCGGACTTATTGGTTCGCTGCTGATCGGTCTGTCGGCCGCCAAGGCCTACGCCCTGGCGTGGGGCAAGCCCTTCGTGGGCGTTCATCACCTCGAGGGACACCTCTTCGCCCCACTGCTCGAGCAGCCCAATCTGGAGTGGCCCATCGTGACCTTGCTCGTCTCGGGTGGCCACTCGATGATCGTGATGCAGCACGGCCCCGGTCGTCACGAAGTCTTGGGTGAGACCATTGACGACGCGGCCGGTGAGGCCTACGACAAGGTGGCCCGCTGGTTGGGTTTGCCCTATCCCGGTGGACCCGAGATTGACCGTCTCGCCGTCACCGGCGACGCCAAGGCCCTCAAGTTGCCCGTTTCGATGACCGGCGACGACTTCGACTTCTCCTTCTCTGGTCTCAAGACCGCAGTGGTGCGCGCCACCGAAAAGCACGCCGAGGTGGGTATTGCCGACGTCGCGGCGTCATTCCAGGCGGCCGTTGCCGAACAGCTGTTGCGCAAGCTCCGCCGAGTGATGGAGAAGCGCGAGGTGCGTGGCGTGGCCCTGGCTGGTGGGGTAGCGGCGAACTCGGCCCTGCGCGCGGGGGTCACCACGCTCGCCGACTCGTACAACATTCCGGCCTACCTGCCCACCCTCAAGATGTGCACCGACAACGCCGCGATGATTGGCGCCGCCGGTCTCTACCGCTTCGCCACGGACGGCCCTAGTGACCTGGCCCTGTCGGCTCGGCCGAACTGGCCCTTGACCGATCTCCAATGAGCGAACGCTGGATCCCCTTCGACGTCTCCGACGCGCACGTGAATCCCTTCGCGCAGTTCGAACGCTGGTTCGCCGAAGGCAGTCTCGAACTCCGTGAACCCGAAGCAGTCTCCGTCTCCACCGTTGACGCCCAGGGCCGCCCGAGTTCGCGGATGGTGCTGCTGCGTCACCACGACGAGTCGGGTTACGGCTGGTTCACCAACTACGAATCACGCAAGGGCCACGACCTGGCGGTCAACCCCTACGCCGCCATCCTCTGGTACTGCGAACCTTTGGGTCGCCAGATTCGCATCGAGGGTCGCGTCGAGCGCATGAGTGCGGCGGCGTCGGACGCCTACTTCGCGTCGCGACCCCGCGGTCACCAGATTGGTGCCCACGCGTCGGCCCAGTCCTCACCACTCGAGAGTCGGGCAACGTTTGAGGCTCGGGTGCGCGAGCTCGAGACCGAGTACGAGGGACGAGAAATCCCGCGCCCCGAGTACTGGGGTGGTTACCTCTTAACGCCGGACGCCTTCGAGTTCTGGCAGCACCGCCGCGACCGCCTGCACGACCGCGTGATCTACCAACGCCGTGTCGGTGGTTGGCACCTCGAACGCCGCGCCCCCTAAGTCGACCGCGCGGGGCCATCACCCCAGCCGCGCCTCTGGTGTCACGAGTTGGCACTCTTCCCGATACTCTGCTAAATTGGCACTCGAAAGCACTGAGTGCTAAGACAACAGGAGGCAAAACCAATGAAGTTGCAACCACTCGAAGACCGCATTGTGGTCCGACCAAACGTCGCCGAAGCAACGACCGCTTCGGGACTCGTTATTCCTGACACCGCCAAGGAAAAGCCACAGCAGGGTGAAGTCCTCGCCGTGGGCCCCGGCCGTCGTTCGGACTCGGGCGAACTGATCCCCACCGGCGTCTCGACCGGCGACACCGTCGTCTACTCGAAGTACGGCGGCACCGAAATCAACGTGGACGGCGAGGACCTCTTGATCCTCTCCAGCCGTGACGTCCTCGCGACCATCACGAAGTAGGCCACCATGTCAAAGTTGCTGAAGTTTGATGAAGAAGCCCGTCGCGGCCTCGAGGCGGGCGTCGACAAGCTCGCCGACGCCGTCAAGGTAACGCTGGGACCCAAGGGTCGCAACGTTGTCATTGGCAAGAAGTTCGGTGCCCCCACCATTACCAACGACGGTGTGTCGATTGCTCGCGAAATCGAGCTCGAGGACCCGTTTGAGAACATGGGTGCCCAGTTGGTGAAGGAAGTCGCCACCAAGACCAACGACGTGGCTGGTGACGGCACCACGACGGCCACCGTCTTGGCCCAGGCCCTCATCAAGGAAGGCCTCCGTAACGTGGCCGCTGGCGCGAACCCCGCTGGACTCAAGCGCGGTATCGAGAAGGCCGTCAAGGCGGCCGTCGCCTCGATCCACGAGCAGAGCCGCGAAGTGTCCGACAAGACGCAGATCGCCCAGGTCGCCACGATCTCGGCCGCTGACGCCTCCATCGGTGAAGTCATCGCTGACGCCATCGACAAGGTCGGCAAGGACGGCACCGTGACCGTTGAAGAGTCCAACACCTTCGGCATTGAGCTCGAGCTCACCGAGGGTATGGCCTTCGACAAGGGTTACCTCTCGCCGTACTTCGTGACGGACCAGGAGCGCCAGGAAGCCGTCCTCGACGACCCCTACATCCTCTTCACGTCCGGCAAGATCTCGGCCGTGCACGACCTCGTGCCCGTGCTCGAGAAGGTCATGCAGTCGGGTCGCCCACTGTTGATCATCGCCGAAGACGTCGAGGGTGAAGCCCTCGCGACCCTCGTCGTGAACAAGATTCGCGGCACCTTCACCTCCGTGGCCGTCAAGGCTCCCGGCTTCGGTGAGCGTCGCAAGGCAATGCTCCAGGACATGGCCATCCTCACCGGTGCCACCGTCATCTCGGAAGAGATTGGTCTCAAGCTCGACTCGGCCACCATCGACCTGCTCGGTCGTGCCCGCCGCGTCGTCGTGACCAAGGACGCCACGACCATCGTTGAGGGCGCTGGCGCCGCCAACGATGTCGCCGGTCGCGTTGCGCAGATCAAGGCCGAAATCGAAAACACCGATTCGGACTGGGACCGCGAAAAGCTCCAAGAGCGTCTGGCGAAGTTGGCCGGCGGCGTTGCCGTCGTCAAGGTCGGTGCCGCGACTGAAGTGGAACTCAAGGAAAAGAAGCACCGCATCGAGGACGCCCTGAGCGCTACCCGTGCGGCCGTGGACGAAGGCATCGTTGCCGGTGGTGGTACTGCGCTGGTGCGTAGCCGCGCCGCGGTGGACGCCTTGATTACCACCCTGTCGGGTGACGAAGCCACCGGTGCTCGCATCGTGGCGAACTCGCTCGAGGCCCCGCTGCGTCACATCGCCGCGAACGCCGGTTTCGAGGGTGCCGTCAAGGTGCGCGAAGTTGCCGACGCCTCGGGTTCCTTCGGCCTCAACGCCGTGACCGGTGAGATCGTGGACCTCGTTGCCGCTGGTGTCATTGACCCCGCCAAGGTGACTCGTTCCGCACTGCAGAACGCTGCGTCCATCGCAGCCCTGCTGCTCACCACCGAAGCCATTGTCGCTGACAAGCCCGAGCCCGCTGCGGCCGGTGGCGGTCACGACGGCGGCATGGGCGGCATGATGTAAGGAATGCCGTCAAGGTGTTGTCAAGAAGCCGGGCCGAAAGGTCCGGCTTCTTGCTTGTCACGAGCACTTGAGGGCTCATGAGTAATATCGGGTGCCACGGAAGGCTTCGTCACCGGAAAACCAAAATGGTGGTTGCAACTCGATGGCGCAGTGGTCTTCGCTGCGTCCATCGTGGTGTTTACGCTCACGCACCAACGCTGGTGGGTTTACCCACTCGTGCTGTTCACGCCCGATATCTTCATGCTGGGCTACCTGCGCAACACGACGATTGGCGCCTTCTTCTATAACCTCGGCCACTCCTATTTCGCACCGTCACTGCTCGTGCTCATTGGCTACGAGTGGCACCACCCGTTGACCCTGGCGCTCGGCGTGATCTGGCTCGGTCACGTGGGCTGGGACCGCTTCTTTGGCTACGGCCTCAAATACGACTCACACTTCAAGCACACTCACCTGGGCAGCTTATTTAAGAGCTCGGACGCACCAAAGTAACCCGCGCTCGTGTGCTAACTTGTGTTTTACAAGTTAAGTGTTTCGGCGGTCGTCGCCGTCACCGAAGGGGAGTGGGCGCATGCAACAGCGAGTTTTGATTACCGGTATTAGTGGCTACCTGGGTCGACACGTCGCGGCCGAACTGCTCACGCAGGGCTACGAGGTCGTGGGCACGGTCCGCAGTGTGGCCAAGTCCGAAGGCACGCGCGCAGCCCTCGCCGCGGTCACTAACGTCGAACGCCTCTCGTTCGCCATCGCCGATCTCACCAGTGACGATGGCTGGGACGCCGCCATGGCCGGGTGCACGTTCGTGTGCCACGTGGCATCGCCGTTCATCCTCGCGGAACCGA
>Ga0208617_1000275_pt1 | contig 15556 bp, 14 predicted proteins | sample CryBogCBE06Nov07_FD_184581 | JGI IMG/M metagenome (GOLD analysis project Ga0208617, IMG submission 184581) | Freshwater microbial communities from Crystal Bog, Wisconsin, USA - CBE06Nov07 (SPAdes) (version 2) | ecosystem: Environmental > Aquatic > Freshwater > Lake | place: Crystal Bog...
TCGACTCCATGGTTGGTCTGGAGGATTGGCGCTTCCCCATTGAATTCACCGCCATTGAAGGCAACGAGGTCGTGGTCAAGTGGACGCAAATCATCCCGGGCACGAAACCAGATGGGTCGCCCTACACCCAGTCGGCGTTCTCACGGCTCATCTACGCAGGAAACGGCAAGTTCTCCTACGAAGAATACCTCTACAACATGGCCCATGTGCTCGAGGACATCGCTGCGGCGGGGTGGATGCCCACGGGTCCAGTGAATGCCCCGCCGCGTCATCCCAACCGCGACTGGTCCGTGCCGCAGTCCTAGGACTTGACGCCGAGCGTTGCCACCACCACGTGGTCGTGTCCGTTGGAGTTGACGGTGAGTCGAATGCGATCACCGGGCTTCAGCGCAGCGATGATGTTCCCGAGAGCATCAGCGGTAGGTGTCGGCGTGCCGTTGGCCTTGACGATGACATCGCCTTGAACAATGCCGGCTTTGTCTGCCGGTCCCCCAGGATTGACCTCGGTGACGATGGCCCCAGCAGACACCGTGAAGCCATACTGCTGCTGTAACTGCGGCGTCATGGAGATCAGGTAGACGCCGAGGAACGCCTTCTCGTGTGCAGGAGTGGTCCCGTGCTTCTCGAGCTGGGTGATGAGTGTCGTCAGGTGGTCTGAGGGAATCGCGAAGCCAATGTTCTGTGCGCTCGTGCCATCAGAGGTCGAACCAGCAACGGCGGTATTCATTCCGATCACCTCGCCACGGGCGTTGAGCAGTGGGCCTCCGGAGTTGCCGGGGTTGATGGCAGCGTCGGTTTGGATCATGTTGGTCAGCGTCTCAGAACTGCCTCCCGAAGAATCCGATGCAGTCACCGATCGTCCGAGTGCCGAGACGATTCCTGAGGTCACGGTGGGAGTCCCCGCTGCGAGCCCGAGCGCATTGCCAATGGCAACCACCGCAGTACCCACTTCAACACCAGAGGACCTAGCGAAGGTCACCGGGTGGAGTCCAGAGGTGTTCACGATGCGTAACAGCGCGACATCGTTGCTCGGATCTCTCCCGATGAGCGCTGCAGGGAGAGCCGTCGTTGAACCCGACTGGGTGACGGTAATCACGCCGCCACTCGCGGCGTTGGCAATGACGTGATTGTTGGTCAAGACGAGTCCGGACTGCGAGATGATCATCCCCGTCCCTTGGTCCTCACTTCCGCCCCCACTCGAGTCAATGGACACAACCGATGGCAAGACGTCGTGCACGAGCGTCGGGATTGACTCACCACTCGGCAAGATCGCAGCCGGAGACGCACCGTCGTGCACCGAGACGAACGCCACTGACGAGGCTCCATTCGACGAGGATCCAGTGGTCGCCGCGACGATGCCACCGCCAATGAGTCCACCGAGAAGCGAGCACACCAATCCGATTGCCACGACGGACTTCGGACGCCGATGGTCGGGTGCTTCGTGCACGCCATCGGGAGAAGCCGATACGCCGCCGTTGGCTTCGCCCTCCACGTCGCCGTCGTGCACTTCATCACTGGGTGACCTTGGTTCCTCGTCGCTCACGTCACGCGCTGACGGTTCGTCCATCGCTGGCTCGAGGGGAACCTGCACGTCCTCTGTCCCTTGGGACTGAGCGTCCTCTGCAGCGGGTTGCGACGGCGGCATGGGGGGCATCGGTGGGGCAGGTGGCCGTGGAGGCGCGACGGAGTACTCGGTGCCATTGGTCACAGTTGGCTCCGTGTCGTCGAGGTGTTCATCCATGATGCTCTGCTCCTCCAACGTGGTCGCTGCCGCGTACGTCCTGTCCTTGCAGTGTAGGGAGCAACGCCTGCGAGAGCGGGAAGTTGGGAGTGAGAAGTCGGTGAGAAGGTTCCGAACCAGCACGGGGTCCAACTACGGCTAAGTTCTACGGCGCAATGGCACAGCGCATGGAGATCGAGGTCACTAGTCAACTGGATGAGAGCCGCTGGACGTGGCGCGCCGTGGGAGCCAAGCTCCCAAAGGGCGTGCTCGACAGCAGCATCCTCCCCGCCGGGACGAAGGCTGGTGATGTCCTACGCGCAGAGTACGAGCGTGGCATTGACGGCATCGACATCCTCGCTACGAGCGCCACGAAGGAGCGAGAGCAACCTGATGTTGCTGCTCGCATCGAGCTGGCGCCGAAGGCACTGAAGGGGCCGGAGATTTCCGTGACCTACGCACCCAAGGGTGGTGGAGGTCGTGGACCAAAGCGCGACCGAGGCGATGGACCTCGTGGCGACAAGGGTGGACCACGCGGCGACCGCCCAGGTGGCGACCGCCCGGCCCGTGGCGACAGTCCTCGTGGCGAGGGTCGTCCGAGTGGACCCCGCAGTGACGCTCCACGCGGTGAGCGTGGTGCCCCTCGTGGCCCCCGTCGTGACGGACGTCCTGCCGAGCTCCCTGTCTCAACGGTGCACCGCAACGCTCTGCTTGCGATGCTTGGGCCAGAGCAGCTTCCGATCGCTGAACAACTGATCCGCGGTGGCCTCCCGGCAGTTCGCACCGCAATTGCCGAACAAGAGGCAGCAGCGAAGGCATCAGGAGGCGCACCGGTTGCAAAGGACGCCATCTTGGCGATTGCCGATCAACTCCTCCCCCAGACTCGACTCGCCTCATGGAAGGACCGGGCACAGCCCGTTGCCGCCGCTGGCGCCGAGGCTCGCCTGCGCGACCTCCGAACTGCAGTGACCGCAGCGCGCACGGTGACGATGGACGATGATGCTCGTGCCACCTTGAAGGCGCTTCGGAGTGTCCTCGACGAGAAGGTCAAGGCAATGGAGGGCAAGTGGATCGAGCGTATCACTACTGCCCTCGATGGGGGCAAGATCGCTGACGCTCTCGCGGTGGTTGCCTCGCCTCCCGACCAAGGCACTCGATGCCCAGCCGAGCTCGCCGTTCGCCTCGCTGATGAAGCGGGTAAGGCGATGACCGCAGAGACGGCAGCTGATGACTGGCTCCTCCTCCTCGGAGCGGTCGCAGCGTCGCCTGTGCGCCGTAACGTCACCCCGGCGGGAATTCCCGACGACGGTGCCCTGCGCAGCGCAGCGATGAACGCAGCAGGAATGGTCCCTTCGCTGGCGAAGTTGCTCGGCCTCCGGATTCCGCCTCCGCCACCTCGCAAGGCGTCAGTTCGCCAAGCCGTCGTTCCTGAGTAGGCCCGTTCGCCCAATGGGGCGAGACAGGATCAAGAGACGAGCCTTCGACCCGAGTTCTTCGGCTCGTTGTTTCGTGCTTCGATCACCGGGCAACGCAAGGATCTCAAAGCGCTCGAGCTGCGTCCCGACGTCGTGGGACATTGCCGCCTCGAAGAGCGCTCCCCCGCAGCCAACACCACGTGCTGCTTGAGTCACGACGCAGAGCCACACCGTGCGCACTGCGTCGTGGTCGGTGTAGAGCAGCCATCCGACCACGTGACCATCGACGGTCGCAACCAGGCTCACCCATGCATTGCCCGTGGCAACGGAGCGTTCGAGGACCGCATCTCGTGACCAGGCATTGAGGTTCGTGGCGAGGTCAGCGAGGAATGCCGTCCCGCCACGATGGGCAGCGACGTCGGCGTAGACCTCGTCGATGATCGCGCCAATCACATCTCGATCGCTCGGTGTCGCACACCGCACGGCGACCTCGACGTCAGGCAGGAGATGCCGCCTGCAGGAGTTGGGACGCGCGCCCGATCACAGTGGCTCGATTTCGCCCCGCTGTTTCGTAGGCCACCACCGCTCGAAGCGCTTGCGCATCAAGCGTCGGCAGGACTTTGACGATTGCCGCCGCCGTCATCTCGTCGTAGCCATCGAGAGGGGCCTCAGGCGCCTCCTGTGGCGCTGGGTTGCTTTCTTCGGGCGTTGAGGCCGATGGTGCATCATCGGGCGACAGAGCGTCCAGGAGGCCCTTGACTCGCTGCTTCAATTCGTAGTTGGAATACGCGACGGCGAGTTGACCGAGCATCTTTGCCTGAGTCAGCTTCGGCTGGAGTTTCTCGAGGCGTTCCTCCGACAATGCGGGGATGGCGTCACCGAGAGCATGGAAGAGCTCTCGAAGCGCCGTGAAGATCTCTTGGGTCGCCGCTCCCCCACTCGTGGCGTTGTCCTCAGACGCAGTCACGGCAGAGCTTCTTCTTCTTGTCGGCCAGCTGGCTCGGGTGCTTCACGAGGAAGCAGCTCGAGCAAACGAACTCATCTGGTTGCTTCGGTAGGACTCGATCCGGATCGCTGCGATCGTCGACTTCGGCGACGTCGTCATCTTCTGGTTCATCGTCGACGACCATCTTCTCTTTGAGAATCTCGTCGAGACTTGCCTCGACATCGTCGTCGGTCAGGTGTTCGAGGTCCTCGATGTCTTCGGTGACCTTTGGAACCAGCACGATTTCTGGGTCTGGCTCGTCCAATTCGTCCGTTAGCGCATCGTCGCCGAGACCGTCCGCATCGCCTAGTTCGTCGTCGAGGTCCTCTTCGAGGTCGAGGTCTTCCTCAAGCTCTTCGCCGTCAAGCTCGTCATCGATGTCGTCTGCCATGATCCCCATACTCTCTGTGTGCGCCGGGAGTGTACACGGTCGCTGAGGAGAAGTGGCTGATCGTCACCTGAGATGTTCGCACGGCTGCGAACTGAGTGGCGGATTCCGGGAGCCTTTGGCACCATCTCGGCTGGTTGCCCAACCGAGGCGTTCTCTACTCAACTCCCGGAATCATCCTCCGCCACTTCGACGTCGCCACCATCCGGCTGAGCTTTCACCCGACCGGACTAGCGAGGACGTCTGCACAATAGCGGACGCGAATGGATGCTGTGGAAGGCCGAATTTTCCTTGCAGGAACTGGCCTCAGTTGAGGTCTGCGCTCATCGCGCGCCGGCGAGCCTCAGCCCGTCGCTCGGATTCGAGGCGCTCGAGATCGGTTGCGCCGTGGTCCACGAACGTCATCGCACGTGCCACGTGATGGTGACCTGCATTGGTTGCGAGCAGGTTGTGCATCTGTTGCGCAACACGACGGTAGCTCGGGTGACCCTGCGCGCCAGAGCGCAACTCGATGAGGTGCATCGCCTCACGAGCGTTCATCTCCATGACGTAGCGAATGCGGTACGCGAGGGCGACTGCGTAGGGAGCTTGCTCGGGAAAATCAGGCTCGAGGGCATCGGCGAGCGCAGCACTGCGATCCAAGGACTCCAAGTACTTCGATGAGAGCCCCGACTCTTCAATGATTGCGGGCACGTCGTAACCGAGCGCGGTGGTGAGCGGCTGCCAGTCAATTGTCAGCATGCGGTGCCGTTGAAGGTCACGGAAGGCCCCGTAGTCGGTGACGAACTCGAAGCGATACGAAGTCGCTTCGAAGGCCCGACCAGGGCGATGACGGCGATTCGTGCGGTTCCCGATGTAGGCAGCGAAGAGCTCAGCCTTCTCGTCCTCGCTCATGCGCTCCACACGTGAGCGGGCTGCTGCCTCGGAGAGCCGAGTGGTGGCAACAGCGATCTCGGTCAAGATCCTCAGTTCGCCGTCAGGATCGAATTCCACGAGACGTACTTCAGGGGCTTCGACCTCCGCGCTGACTGCAGGGTTGAGCGCGTCGGGCCAGATTCGCTCCAAGACTCGTGCGGTGGCCGAGCGAGTCGACTCAAAGTACTGCGACCACTCTCCGCCGCGCTCGGCGACGTCGACCCGGCGCAGGAAGGAGGGAATGACCTTACGGAGCTCCTCGAGCATCAGATCGGCGTAGGAACGAGCCTCGGGGAGCGGGTGCGCTCGAAGGCGCAGCAGCAGCATCTCGTACGCCTGTCCCGTGCCGTAGATACCAACGTTGGACAGCGATGCTGCGGGGAGGAGTCCACGAACCGCGTCGAGTGCCTTCGCTCGGATCGCTTGGCGGTAGACGAAGTCGGAGTCTCCGGCTTCTTTGGGGTAACGCGTACTCAGCCACTGCGTGACCTGCGGCAGGAGCTCGGCGTAGCAGTCGAACATGCGGTCCATCTCGCCGATGTAGCGAGCACCGAGCGGTGACTCCAAGATTTCGGGCGCCCGGTAGTAGCGGTAGTGGCCAGAGGGGAGACGGTTGTCGTAGCCCAGGTAGCGCGTCGACTGCTCGAGGTAGCTCATGAGGCGACCCCACTCGAGGAGCTTGGTGAGGACGTTGGAGGCTTGCTCGCAGGCGAGGTGCACGCCGCCGAGTTGGGCGACGGAGTCGTCGCCGTATTCGAAGAAGACCTTCTCGTAGAGCTCCTCTGCGCGACGGAGCCCAACGGTGGCGTCGAAAGTGACGTCGCCCGACATGTCGAGGTCACCAATGAACTCATCGAGGAAGAGGCGACGAAGGCTCTTCGGGCTCCGAGAGTAACGAGCGAACAATGCGCCCTTCACCACCTCTGGAAGGTTGACCAAGGCGAATACGGGCAGGTCCAAGTTCGTGACGTAGCGGCGGAGGATTTGCTCCTCAGCCTCAGTGAACTCCTCAGCGACGTAGACCGGCATGGTGGTCGAGATTAGAGGCCAGCGGGGGCATCCTCAGGGATCCCCTGCGCCCCTCCGGCAGTCACCACGGAGCGCAGCAGGGCATCAACCGCGATCCGAGCCGTCTCTGCCACTCGTTGGTCGGCAGCCACCATGGCTACTTGGCCCGTGAGGTCGGCGAGCTGCTTGACGGCGCGCACGAAGTCTCCTGGAGCGATCTCGCCAATTTCGGCTGCGGCAACCTCCATCACGGTGGCGAAGCTCGCACCGCGAACCCACGAGGCCATGGCGGTTGCCAGTCCAGGCTCAGGGAGTCGACTCCGATGAAGTCCGTGACTCTCCTCAATGAGGCGGACGCGCTCCCCCGCTACGACGAGTTCACTCGTGCGGTCTTCAATGACGCTCCGCCGTGTGCCGCCGAGGCGATCACCACGAACGCCCCGACGATCCTTCTGGTGCTGCTGCTTCTTCTTCGACTTCGGAACTACGTGCTCTCTCGTCGGTTTGGCGCGACGGCGCTCGAAGACCAAGCTCGACAGAATCGCAACGAGCACTGCGGGTTCCACGTCGTCGAAGAGCCCAAGGCCGAGTCCCTCAGCCAAGATCAAGTCGCACTCGTGGTAGATCCGTCCGAGGATGAGTCCCGAGGGCGTGAGCGACCACCCATCGGCGTAGTGGAGCGCCTGCAGGACGGCGATGCGACGATCGAGCTGGCCGCTCGGGCCACCACTCGAGGCACCTGCGGGACGCTTCGCCGCCTCCCAGGCAGCAAAGGAGCGATTGACCAATTGATGCGCCGTTTCGGGGTCGTAGCGGCGGACCAGGTTGCAGACGAGGTTGTAGGTCGGCTTGAACGACGAGCGCAGCTGGGGCGACGGAGCGGTGGCGATCTTCGCCATGTCAGCGAAACTCGACTCGGTGGAGAACACGGTCACTGCGTGACCTTCTTCGTCGAGTCCACGACGGCCAGCTCGACCGGTGAGTTGGGCGTACTCCCCTGAGGTGAGCGTCGTTCGCCCAGCACCGGCGAACTTGGTGAAGCGTTCAATGACGGTGGTACGGGCCGGAACGTTGATCCCCAGCGCCAAGGTTTCGGTGGCGAACACCACGCCGAGGAGTCCCTCTTGGAGGCACTGCTCGACGGCCTCTCGGAATGCTGGCACCATGCCAGCGTGGTGGGCCGCGACCCCGCAGCAGAGCGCGTCGAGCCACTCGTTGAATCCGAGAACGCCGAGATCCTCATCGGTTAGCTGGGTGACGTGATGCTCGGCAATCTCAACAATGCGGCGTCGTTCGGTACTCGTGGTCAGCCGGATGCCCATGCGGAGGCAGTGGCGAACAGCGTCATCGCAGGCAGCCCGAGAGAAGATGAAGACGATGGCCGGCAGGAGTTGCTCGGCATCGAGGAGCTCGACGACCGCTGCTCGCCGAGGAGTCGCGATCGGGAGTGCTCCTGCGTGGCGACTCTGCAGGTAGGCCGAACCCCGACGTTGCTCGAGCGAACGACGGACGAGGCCGTCGAGGCGGAGCCCTTCGGTTGACGGCCGATCGCCATCGAGGAGGTCGATGAGCTCTGGTTCGACTTCTCCCCGTCGTTGGACGGCGACGTGGTGTCGGAGCGCAATCGGACGTTCGGTGGCGCCGATCACCGCGGTTTCGCCTCGAATCGACGCAATCCACGCTCCGAGATCCTTGGCGTTGGACACCGTGGCCGAGAGGCAGACGAAGGTCACCGTCGGCGGGCTCAAGATGAGGACCTCTTCCCACACACCCCCGCGATAGGGGTCTTGGAGGAAGTGGACCTCATCGAGCACCACCACCGAGAGGGTCGCCAAGTGCGGCGATTCGGCGAGCAGCATGTTCCGGAGGACCTCAGTGGTCATGACGACGATGGCGGCACCGGGGTTGATCACGGTATCGCCCGTCAGGAGGCCAACCGCTGCCGTGCCGTACTCAGCGACGAACTCTCGGTACTTCTGGTTCGACAGTGCCTTGAGGGGTGTCGTGTAGAAACTCGTCTTGCCCTCTCGGAGAGCCTGGTCAATGGCGTAGGCGGCGACGAGGGTCTTTCCAGAACCTGTTGGAGCGGTCACGAGCACGTTGGCGCCCCGATCGAGGGCATCCATGGACTCTTCTTGGAACGGATCGGTTGGGAATGCCAGCCTCGAGAGGAAGTCCTCTCGAATGGCCTCTGCTGTCGTCATTTCTTCAGGAGCTTGCCAATACCAATGGCCAAGAAGTAGAAGGCAACGAGCGGAATGGCCAAGACGAGCATGGAGAATGGGTCACCGCTCGGCGTGAACACCGCGGCGATCACGAAGATGCCGATGACGGCGATGCGCCAGTACGACAGCAGTCGCTTCGGCGTCACGAGGCCAGCGAGTTCCAGGGCGACCAAGATGACCGGGAATTCGAAGGCCATGCCGAAGGCGAACATCATGGTCAGAATTAACTTCAGGTAGTCCGACGGGTGGTAGATGGCGGTCAGGTTGCTCCCACCAATGGTGTCGAGGAACTTGAGCGCGTGGGAGAACGTGAAGTACGCGAGCACCATGCCAACGACGAAGAGCGCGGTCGAGGCGAGAACGAATGGAAGGGCGTAGCGACGCTCCCTGGCCTTGAGTCCCGGAGTGATGAACCGCCACATCTCGAACAGGAACAGCGGCAAGGTGCAGAACAGGGACCCGTACCCAGCGACTCGAATACGAAGTGAGAGCCCGTCTAATGGGCTCGTCACGTAGAAGTTGCAGTTCTTTGGATCAGCGTTGCACAGGGGCTGTCGCAAGAACGAGAGAATCTCTGGATAGAGCACGAAACACACGATCGTGAAGATCACGAAGCACGCGGCGACGATCATCAACCGCTTCCGGAGTTCACGGAGGTGCTCCATCCATGGCATGACCCCGCCGGTTTCTGTCGATGTATTGGTCGTCATCAGTTGAGGGAAGGATCGCCGGGGAGCGTGGTGGGCGTGGCTCGCGGTTCGACGTTGGTGTAGCTACCACTTGGAGCGGGCAGCGCTCCTGGGTCGTCAGGGAAGTGGTCGTCGTAGCGCGCAGCGGTCGCACCAGGGTCTGCCTGGAGCGGCTCATTGGCGACGTCGAAATCAGCGAGCTTGTTGAGGAGCGAGACCGGCGATCGGGCCATCCTCGCCATTTCGGTGGTCGACGGCATGTTCGGCATCTGCTCTTTGAACGTGGATTCAATCTTGTTCTGGTACTCCCGGAGAGACCTCCAGAACCCACCGAGCTGTTTGGCCGCCTCAGGCAACTTGTCCGGACCGAGGAGGACTACCGCGACGAAGGCAACGACGAGGAATTCACCGAGACTCGGAACGTGCACGACTCCACTCTACCGAGGAGAACGTCCCCGGCGACATCACGCGCTAGAGGCTCGCGATGAGCTGTTCTGCCCGTTCGTTGTGTGCGTCGAAGGGGTCTTGGAGGACGAGGGTCTGCACCGCCTGGTCGTTCAACTTGAGATGGACCCAGTCCACGGTGTAGTCCCGGCGCTGCTGCTTGGCCCGCTCGACGAAGGCCCCCCTGAGGCGAGCTCGTGTCGTCTGTGGAGGAGTCGTCGCCGCAGCGGTGATCTGGTCGTCCGTCACCATGCGCTCGACGAGCCCCTTTCGCTGGAGCTTGTAGAAGAGTCCCCGAGTGGTATCGGTATCGTGGTAGGTCAGATCGACGAGGAGTGCCTTTGGATCGTCGAGAGGGATCTGCTCTCGACCGCAGAGCCGCTCGACCAGGTGGTACTTGAGCACCCAATCGCACTCAGCGGCGAGCGAGAGAGGGTCGGTGGCAATCCCGTTGAGGACGTGACCCCACATCGCAAGCGCAGCCGAAATCTCTGGGCGCAGATCGTGGTGGTCAGCGAATTTCACCGCTCGCTCGTAGTACTCGAGTTGCAGCTGCAGCGCGGTGAGCTCTCTGCCATTGGCCAACTTGACGGTCTTCGTGCAGGTGATGTCTTGCGAGATCTCTCGAATAGCCCGGATGGGGTTCTCGAGGGTCAGATCGCGAAGCACGGTGGTTGGGTCCTCGAGCATCTGCAGCAGTAGCGCCGTGGTGCCCACTTTGAGGTAGGTGGCGTACTCGTTCATGTTGGAGTCGCCAACGATGACGTGCAGTCGCCGGTAGCGCTCAGCGTCGGCGTGCGGCTCGTCCCGGGTGTTGATGATGGGCCGGGAGCGCGTCGTGGCCGAGGACACCTCTTCCCACATGTGCTCGGCTCGCTGAGAAATGCAGAATTTCGGGCCCTTGGGGGTCGAGATGATCTTGCCTGCACCAGCGAAAATCTGCCGTGAGATCAGGAACGGCACGAGGACATCGCTGTAGCGGGTGAGCTCATCGGTACGATCGGTGAGGTAGTTCTCATGACAGCCATAGGAGTTTCCCGCGGAGTCGGTGTTGTTCTTGAACAAGAACACCTCACCACGAATCCCGTCATCGCTCAATCGGGTCTGCGCATTGTCGACGAGGCCAGCGAGGATTCGCTCCCCAGCCTTATCGTGCGCCACGAGGTCGATGAGGGCATCGCACTCCGGTGTTGCGTACTCCGGGTGACTGCCGACGTCTAAGTAGAGCCGGGCTCCGTTGGCGAGGAAGACATTCGATGAACGACCCCAACTCACCACACTGCGAAACAGGTACCGAGCGACTTCATCAGGACTGAGGCGTCGCTGGCCGTGGTGGGTGAAGGTGACGCCGTATTCGTTCTCGAGGCCGAAGATTCGGCGATCCACCCCTGCTACGCCTCAGCGGAAGCGAGCATCGCCTCGAGCTCGGCGCCGACCACTCGAGCGAAACAGCGCCGTCCGTTGTGCTCGGCGAGTACGGCGACTTCGAGGAGGTCTGGTCCAAGGGTGCGATCTGGCCCAGCGAGCGCGGCAACCGCCGTGCGAAGGGCTTCTGCGATGGAGACGCCGGCAACGTAGGTGTCGTCCATACGATCGGCGATCTGCCCAGCATCGCCACCGAGGACCACGAAGTCCTCACGGTCAGTGATGGTGCCCTCGTACGCCACGTGGTAGAGCCGAGTTTCCCGGGTAGCGTTCCCAAGTTCAGCCACCACGAGTTCCACTTCGAGCGGCTTGATCCCTTCGGTGAACACGTGACCGAGATACTGGGCGTAGGCGTTGGCCAAACTCCGAGCATCGACGTCTTCACGAGAGTACGCCAGGCCCTTCATGTCGGCTTGGCGGACGCCGGCGACGCGGAGCTGGTCGTACTCGTTGTACTTGCCCACGCCGCAGAAGGCGATGCGGTCGTAGATCTCCGAGATCTTGTGGAGGGTCTTCGACGGGTTCTCCGCCACGAGGACGATGCCGTCGCGAGCAATGGCGGCGATGAGTGAGCGCCCTCGGGCGATGCCCTTCTGGGCGTACTCGGCCATATCCTTCATCCGCTGCTCTGGCGAAACGTAGTACGGCATGCTCATCGACCCACTCCCCCGCGCTCCGCACTGCGGCGAGCGATCAGCCGCTCGAACCCGCTGGCGATGACGTCCTCGGCGACGTAGCGGAAGCCGCCATTGTCGACCACGGCCACGATGGGGTAGATCCCACGAAGGGGATCAGGACCGCCGGTTGCCGAGTCTTCTTCTGCAGCGTCGTAGAGCCCAGCAATTGCCAGATCCACTGCCGCGTCTTCGCTCAAGTCCTCTCGGAACCCTGCCTTAATGGTGGATCGGGCATCTCGTCCGCCCGATCCCGTGGCCGCGTAGTCGGCTTCTTCGTAGCGACCACCCGTGCCGTCGTAGGTGAAGATCCTGCCAACTTGCCGAGCGAGGTCGAAGCCACAGAAGAGCGGAATCACGATGAAGCCTTGCATTGCCATTGGCAGGTTGGAGCGAACCATCTGTGAGAGTTGGTTGGCCTTGCCTTCGAGAGAGAGCGTCGTCCCTTCGACCTTCTCGTAGTGCTCGAGCTGCACTTGGAACAACTTGACCATCTCCATAGCCGTCCCAGCGGTTCCCGAGATGGCCACTGCCGCGTAGCGATCTGCAGGGAACACCTTCTCCATAGCCCGGTGGGCGATGAGGTTGCCTGCAGTGGCACGACGATCGCCAGCCATGACAACACCGCCTCGGTAGCGAAGTGCAGCAATGGTGGTGGCGTGCGGCGCAGTGACCGGATAATCGCCGCCGCCAATGGCGACGGTTGTTCCGGCCTTCTCAAGGAGTGCCATCAAGTTGGGTCCTGGATCCTCCGTCACAGGGAAGAGCGGCAACGCCATCACTCACCGCCCTTTTGGATGTAGTTGCGGACGAATTCCTCCGCGTTGTCCTCGAGGACTTCGTCGATCTCATCGAGGAGCTCATCGAGGTCGGCCTTCAACTTCTCACCGTGCTCGCCACCGGTCGTCTGGGGAGTGGACTGCGCGACCTGTTCATCGTCGCGGCCGTCTCGACGGCGGATCTGCTCACGCTCTGCCATGGTGCTCCTCACCCTCCAACTCGGCCACGAGTTCTCGTGCCGAGCTACATCGATCGAAGAGGGCTTCGGTCTGTGCGGCCGTACCCTTCGTGGGATCCATCATAGGGACGCGCCTCAGCGGCTCTTCACCGACGTCGAACACCACCGAGTCCCAATTGGCGCTGTCTACGGCGTCACGAAACTTCGTCAACGCCATCCCTCGAAAGTATGCCCGAGTGGTGCGCGGCGGAGCAGTTTCAGCGGAGCGGACGTCCGCGTCGAGGGTCAAACGTTCGAGGCTGCAGCGAGCGGCGAGGGACTTCTCGAGCCGAAGATCGTGGTACTGCAGATCGACCGCCTCGAGCCGTGGATCTTGAGCGGCCAATCCGTGTCGATCGCGGAGTCCCTCAACGAGGCGACGTTTCGCCACCCAATCCACTTCGTGCGCCAGCGTTGCTGGATCAACCTCGAGTGCGTGCAGCGCCCTCCCCCACCGCTCGAGCGTGAGCGCTCCGGAACCATCGGCTCCGAGTACTGCAAGTCCGAAGCGATCAGCGTAGGCAACGGCCGCCTCGTAGAGCACCCACTGCATCTCGAGCGCGGTCATCGAACCCCCACGGTCGAGGTCCACTGCGGCCGAGAGGCTGGGGTCCGCAGAAAAAGCTCGGAATGCGTGGACGGGGTCGGCTGGCCACAACGGCGTGGGGTCGAGGTGCCCGTCTTCGACCATGGCCAAGATGAGCGCAGTCGTCCCGAGTTTCAGGAACGTCGCAACCTCGGCCAGATTGGCGTCGCCGGCGATGACGTGGAGTCGTCGGTACTTCGACGGATCGGCGTGCGGTTCGTCCCTCGTATTGACAATGGGACGCTTGACGGTGGTTTCAAGACCGATGATCTCCTCGAAGAACTCGGCGCGCTGGGACAACTGGAACGCCGGGATCTGGCCGTGACGATCGGGAAAGTCGGCACCGACCTTGCCCGCCCCACAGAAGATGATGCGAGAGATGAAGTGGGGCACACAGGCCGCAACGACATCGCTGAAGGGAAGATCTCGAGCAATCAGGTAGTTCTCGTGACAGCCGTAGCTGTTGCCCTTGCCGTCAGAGTTGTTCTTGTAGACGACGAGCTCTGGTGCCTGAGGTGCGTAGGAACGAACGGCCTCCATTGCTCGGCGCAAGACCCATTCTCCGGCAACGTCGTAACGCACCGCTTCGAGTGCACTCGAGCATTCTGGCGAGGAGTACTCCGGGTGTGCATGGTCCACGTAGAACCGGGCACCATTGGTGAGCACGGTGTTGGCGAGGTTGGACTCCACCATGGGCGGCATGGCGTCGAGCGGCGTGGCACCTCGAGCATCACGTTGCGGCGTCTCGTCGAAGAAGTCCCATCGGATGCGCCCAGCGCTGGCGTGGGCATAGGCGTTGACGAGCAGGCTGGACTGAACGATGGGATCTCCGAAACTACCCACCTGGGCAACACCGAACTCCGTCTCAATACCGAGGATCTTTGGGGTGGCCATGCCGTCTCAGAGGTACTGGCCGGTGCCGACTCGCTCGATCGCCCGACCACCCGCTGCAGAGGCATCGCCGCCGATAATGGTGCGGATGTAGACGATCCGCTCACCCTTTCGGCCCGAAATCCGAGCCCAGTCATCGGGGTTGGTCGTGTTCGGGAGATCCTCGTTCTCTTTGTACTCCTGCGAAATCGACTCGAGGAGATCAGCGGTCCGAACGCCACGACCGCTCCCGGCGATCTCACGCTTGATGGCGAGTTTCTTCGCACGGCGGACGATGTTCTCAATCATGGCCCCCGACGCGAAGTCCTTGAAGTACAGGATCTCCTTGTCGCCGTTCTGGTAGGTCACCTCAAGGAACTGTCGTGCAACATCTGCTCGATACATCTCTGCCACGGTGGCTTCGATCATGGCTTGGACGGCCTTGGCTGGGTCGCCACCGCCGAGTTCTTCAACCGTTGCGGCATCGAGCGGGAGGTCGGTCGTCAAGTATCGACCGAAGATCTGCTCTGCGGCCCGCTCATCGGGCCGCTCGATCTTGATCTTCACATCGAGGCGTCCGGGCCGCAGGATGGCCGGGTCGATGAGGTCTTCGCGATTGGACGCCCCAATCACGATCACGTCCCGTAGGGCTTCGACGCCGTCGATCTCAGCGAGGAGTTGCGGCACGATGGTGGACTCCATATCTGAGGAGATTCCGGTGCCACGGGTGCGGAACAACGAGTCCATCTCGTCGAAGAACACGATGACCGGAACGCCTTCAGCAGCCTTCTCCCGAGCTCTCGAGAAGACCAGTCGCAGCTGGCGCTCGGTCTCACCCACGTACTTGTTGAGGAGTTCTGGGCCTTTGATGTTGAGGAAGTACGACCGCACGTTGGGCCGCCCCGTCACTTGAGCCACCTTCTTCGCCAGTGAGTTCGCAACCGCCTTGGCGATCATGGTCTTGCCGCACCCAGGCGGGCCGTAGAGCAGGATCCCCTTGGGTGCAGGGAGGTCGTACTCACTGAAGAGGTGCTGGTGGAGATACGGCAACTCCACGGCGTCGGTAATGGCTTCGATTTGGGTATCGAGGCCACCAACGTCCTCATAGGTGATGTCGGGGACCTCTTCGAGGACGAGCTCTTCCACTTCGGGTCGAGGCAGCCGCTCAATGAGGAGACCCGATCGAGCATCGGCCAACAAGGTCTCGCCTGTCCG
>Ga0208617_1000280_pt1 | contig 15294 bp, 16 predicted proteins | sample CryBogCBE06Nov07_FD_184581 | JGI IMG/M metagenome (GOLD analysis project Ga0208617, IMG submission 184581) | Freshwater microbial communities from Crystal Bog, Wisconsin, USA - CBE06Nov07 (SPAdes) (version 2) | ecosystem: Environmental > Aquatic > Freshwater > Lake | place: Crystal Bog...
TCGTCAGTGCGGCTTGGGCGCAGGTTTCGGCGCCGGCGTTTGTGGCGTGGACGTCTTTTGCAGAGTCGGCGTGTCGCACTTCGACTTGCATTGGTACCATGCGGCCATGCACTGGTCATTCGACTTCCCTGAGCGCTCGCAGCTGAGGTTTTGGTCGTTACAGGTGTCGCGACAAGTTGAAGCCTGCGCACCCGCGGCAGAGAAGAGCAACGTCGCGCCCAGGGACGCGGCGATCCAGGTCTTTCCGATCATAATCGTCTCTTTCTCGCAAAGAGGCGCCTCGTCGCACGCGTGGCTGCCGGGTCGGGCGTACAGGCTCCCCTGTTGTTGTTCGCGTGCGGTGTATTCAGCTGACCGGACGCCACTCAGCCGTCGGTCGCACGCGAATTAATGGACGCTACCGACCAAAATGTTACGCTAATCAATATTTACCGCAATACCAAAATTTTGCCGCAGTTCTTGCCCCGGTAGCCCCGAAATCAAGGCCGTCCCCAACCCTGGAATCGTGGAAAATAAAAGGCTCTACCGACGATCGGGCGCGGGACCGCTGAGCTGAACTGGATAGGCAGGGGAAATCCCCGCGCTCTGAAGGGCGAGCTTGAGCGCGAGAAGCAGGTCCGAGCGAATGTCCCAGAACTGGGCAAGGTCAGCCCATACCCGTAGCGTGACCGTCGCCCCGGTCGACCCGAGGTCCGTGACCTTCGCCCAGATCGGGGGATCCGGTCGCAGACGTGTCTCCGCGGCAGCCGTCTCACGCAGCACCGTCAGCGCGACTTCGACGTCGTCTTCGTGCCGGATGAGCACACTGATCTCGATCCGACGAACGGGGATGTCAGTATAATTCACGACGACGTCGGAAAAGCCCTTTCCGTTCGGCGCCACGATCTTCAGCCCGTCAATATCCACGAGTTCGGTATTAAAAAGGTCGAGCTTCTTCACCGTTCCGGACTTTCCGGCGATGGTGACAAAATCCCCGACGCGATAAGGACGAAAGATCAGGATCATCACCCCCGCGGCGACGTTGCTGAGCGCGCCTTGCAGCGCAAGTCCCACAGCCAGGGACGCGGCGCCCAGGACTGTGATGATCGACGTCGTCTCCACGCCGAGGCGATGCAGGACCGCGACGGCGCCGATCGTGTAGGCGGCGTACTTCACAACGGAACTCGCGAAGCCCTGCAGCGTCGCGTCGTCACGGGTGGCCGGCAGATGGGACATGCCCCGGCGCACGAAGCGCGCCAGAACCCCCGCCACCCAGACCGTGAAGATCAGGATGATCAGGGCGACCAGGAGATTGATCGCAAGATCGCCTGCGGCCTCGCTCAATCGCATAAGCGCGTAGGTGCGCTCGTCGAGGGTTTGCTGGACAGTGTCTCGAAGGTTCATGTCACCGCCATAAGGCGGTTCGGCGCGAAGGCCAACGCCACGTCTGGTCTAGTAGGAGAAGGCCTCGTAGACCTTGGTCACGTCCCCTCCCCAGGGACCGTGATAGAGCTCGAGAAGGCGGTCGGCCGGAGTCATTCCGCTGTCGGCGATTTCCTCGAGTGGGGCGAGATAGCCGGTTTCGTCGACCAGTCCGCCGGACAGAGCCGAGCGGCGCTTGAGGCCTTCCTTCGAGATGGCGATGAAGTCCTTCGCCACGTCCTGCAACGATCGTCCTGCGACCTCGGCTTTCAGACCAAGGCGTGCGGCGTCGATGCGAAGCTGATGCCTCTGCTCAGCGGTCCAGCCCTTTGCCAGATCCCATGCGGCGGTAAGGGCCGCGTCGTCATAGAAGACGCCGGTCCACAGCGCCGGCAGCGCACAGATGCGGTCCCAGGGACCGGAATCCGCGCCGCGCATCTCAAGATAGGTCTTCAGCCGGACTTCAGGGAACAAGGTGGTGAGATGGTCGTTCCAGTCCTTCAGGGTCGCACGGTCTCCCGGCGCTGCGTCGAGCTCACCCGCCATGAACTTTCGGAACGATTTACCGGAGAGATCGACATAAAGGCCGTGCCGCTTGGCGAAGTACATGGGCACATCGAGGGCGTATTGGACGTAGGTCTCAAAGCCGAATCCGTCTTCGAAGACGAAGTCGAGCAGACCTGTGCGGTCCGGGTCGGTGTCGGTCCAGACGCGCGCACGGGATGACAGCCAGCCCGTCGGCTTGCCTTCGACGAACGGAGAGTTCGCGAAAAGGGCCGTGGCGATGGGCTGCAGCGCCAGACTCATACGGAACTTGGCGACCATGTCGGCTTCGGAACTGAAGTCTAGGTTCGCCTGAACCGTGCAGGTCCGGAACATCATGTCGAGGCCCATCCCGCCGACCTTGGGCATGTAGGCGCGCATGATGCCGTACCGGCCCTTGGGCATGACCGGAATGTCCGCCCGGGTCAGGTTGGGCGTGAAGCCGAGGCCGATGAAGCCAAGGCCAAGCTCGTCCGCCACCTCGCGAACCTCGCGCAGGTGATCGCCCGTCTCCTTGCAGATGTCGTGCATGGTGCGCAGCGGCGCGCCGGAGAGTTCAAACTGACCGCCGGGCTCCAGACTGATGTTCGGGCCCGGCCCCTCGCCGCTGGCGCTGGGGCGCTCGAGACCGATCAGGGTCTGGCCGCCGTCGGGGCGGTCCTCGAACACGCCCGTCCAGCCGAAGCGCATCAAGCCGGTCAGGAGCGCGTGGACGCCGTTGTCCCCCTCATAGGGAACGGGCGCGAGTGAGCCCTTTCGATAGCCGAACTTTTCATGTTCGGCGCCGACGCGGAAATCCGATTTCGGCTTGCACCCCCTTGCAAGGGCGCCGACCAGGTCGTCCATATTCAACGGACGATCATTCTTTGAGCTGTCGGCCAAGACCGCCTCTCCCCACCACGTCCGTAACGACCAGGATCCCGTCTTCTGACGTCGACGGTTCAACCCGGTTTGCGTATCCACTTCGAACCGGCCCGCCGCCACATAGTCCGCCTCGGCGTGGGGCTCAAGTCCGACCTGTTTGCGCAAGCCCCGACTGAACCACGGCGAGGGCCGCGACGGCAGCCGTTTCCGCCCTCAGAATGCGGGGCCCCAGCGTCACCGGTCGAACGGCGCTCAATCCCAGAAGCCGGGCCCGTTCCGCAGGGTCAAAGCCCCCCTCGGGACCGATTAGGACCGCCAGCCGACCGGAAGTGTTATCTGTGGCAGCTTCGAGCACAGTCTGAACTCGGTCAAGGTCTTGCGGATTTTCCGAGGTGTCTCGGGCGGACGTTTCGTCGCAGAAGAGCAGAGGCGTTTCGGCAGGCCAGGCGGCGACGAATTGTTCAAAGCGTTCGGGTGGATCGATCATGGGCAGGTCCATCCGCTCGCACTGCTCTGCCGCTTCCCGGGCGATGGCGAGGAGCCGGGACACATTCGTGTGATCCGCCACGGAACGACGCGTGGAGATCAGGCGAATTCGACCGACGCCCAGCTCTGTGGCCTTTTCCACGGCCCATTCCAGTGCGCTGCGCTTGATGAGCGCGAGGACGAGTTCCAGCTCAGACGGCTGAGGTTGCGCGCGCAGCCTCGTCCGCGGCGTGATCCTCGCCGATCGCTTGTCGAGGTGGGTGAGGCTCGCCGCCCACTCCCCATCGCGGCCGTTGAACACGACAAGGTCGGCGCCCGGCGCAAGTCGCATCACCGAGCCGACGTACCGCGCATGATCCGCATTCAGATCGACGGGCGCGCCGCTCATGAGATCGGCCTCGACGAACAGCCGGATCATGCGATCAGTGGCTTTCGCGCGGCACGGCGGCGCCCCGGCATCCGACAAGGAAATCAAGATCGGCGCCCTGATCAGCCTGCAGGACATGGGTCACGTAAAGATTCTGGTATCCGCCGATCATGGCTGGGACCGGCGGCGTCCACAGTGCGCGACGGCGGTCGAGTTCCGCCGGGTCCACGTCGAGGTGAAGCCGTCGGGCGGGGACGTCCAGCTCGATCATGTCCCCGTCCTCCACCAGAGCCAGCGGCCCTCCGGCCGCCGCTTCAGGCGCGACATGGAGGACTGCGGCGCCGTAGGCCGTTCCGCTCATGCGCGCGTCGGAGACCCGCACCATGTCGCGAACGCCCTGCTCCAGCAGCTTCTTCGGGATGGGCATGTTGCCGACTTCCGGCATGCCGGGATAGCCTCTCGGTCCGCAGTTCTTCAGTACAAGCACCGTTTCGGCTGTCACCGGCAGGTCGGGGTCGTCGACGCTTTCGTGGAAGTCCTCGATGGAGGCGAAGGTCAAGGCCGGTCCGCGATGCTTCAGCAGGGCGGGAGTCGCGGCGGACGGCTTGATCACCGCGCCCTGGGGGGCGAGGTTGCCGCGCAGCACGGCGAGTCCCCCCTGCGGCGTCAACGGGTTGTCCAGCGCGCGGATCACCTCGCGGTCCCAGCAGACGGCGTCGGCGATATTCTCTCCGACCGACTTGCCGGTGACCGTCAGAGCGCCGAGACGAAGTCGATCGGCGATCGTCTTCATCACAGCGGGCACGCCGCCGGCGTAATAGAAATCCTCCATCAGGAACCGACCGGACGGCATCAGATCGACGATGCACGGGATGTCGCGGCCGAACGCGTCCCAGTCGTCCAGGCTGAACGGAGCGCCCACCCGTCCTGCAATGGCGAGGAGGTGGACCACGGCGTTGGTCGAGCCGCCGACTGCGCCGATCACCTTCACCGCGTTCTCGAAGGCCTCGCGGGTCAGAATCTGCGAGGGACGAAGGTCCTCGTGCACCATTTCGACGATGCGCCGTCCCGCCATCTGGGCGAGCGTCGCGCGGCGCGCATCCGGGCCCGGTATGGCGGCGTTGGTCGGCAGGGCGATTCCCAGCGCCTCGGCCATGGTGGCCATGGTGGAGGCGGTGCCCATCGTGTTGCAGTGCCCTGCCGAGCGGCTGTTGGCGGCTTCGGCGTCCAGAAAGGTCGAGATCGGCATCGTGCCGGCGCGCACCTCTTCCGACAGTCGCCAGACATCGGTGCCCGAGCCCAGGGTCCGTCCCTGGAAGCGCCCGCTCAACATTGGCCCTCCGGACACAAGAAGGGTCGGCAGGTCGCAGCTCGCAGCGCCCATGAGCAGCGCGGGCGTCGTCTTGTCGCACCCGGCCAGCAGCACCACGCCGTCTATCGGGTTGGCGCGGATCGACTCTTCCACGTCCATGGAGGCGAGGTTGCGGAACAGCATGGCCGTGGGGCGAAGATTGGTCTCGCCCAGCGACATCACGGGAAACTCGACCGGAAAGCCGCCCGCCTGCAGCACGCCGCGCTTCACACGCTCCGCCAGCTCGCGGAAGTGAGCGTTGCAGGGGGTGAGTTCGGAAAAGGTGTTGCAGATGCCGATGACCGGCCGACCGTCAAAGCTGTCGGCTGGCTCTCCGTGGTTCTTCATCCAGCTGCGATGGATGAAACTGTCGCGGTCATGTCCGCCGAACCAGGCTTGCGAGCGGAGTTTTCTGGTCATGGTGTTCAATACCCTGCCGACAGCGTCCGTCTAGGACGGCCGATCTCGCACTCATGCTACACACGAGCCGTATGCGCCAAGGGCGGTCTCGCCGCTCAAAACAAATCTGCTGGTGACAGACGCCGCCTCGCCGGGTCAAGATGCCCCATGAACTTTGCAAATCCCATTGTCGAGGCGGGTCTGTCGGGCCTCGCCGATCTCTTCGCCGACCGCGCCGTCACGCCCGTCGAGGTCTATCAGGCGTACCAGTCCCGCATCGACGGTCTGGATGGCGCGCTGGGCTGCTTCGTCGCGCAGGACCGCGCTGCGGCGGAAAAGGCGGCGCACGAGAGCGCTGAACGCTGGGCGGCGGGCGAGGCGCGGTCGATGATCGACGGCGCGCCGATCGCGGTGAAGGCCAACATCGCGGTCAAGGGCATGCCCTGGCATGGCGGTGTCGGCGCGTATCGCAATCGCATTGCGGAGCGAGACGCTCTCGTGATCGAGAAGCTGCGCGAGTCCGGGGCGGTCATCCTTGGTCTCGTCAACATGCATGAAGGCGCGTTCGGCGCGATGACGGACAATCCCTGGTTCGGTCGCACCCAGAATCCGTGGCGACAAGGTTATAGCGCCGGCGGCTCTTCCGGCGGGTCGGCCGCAGCGGTGTCTGCAGGGCTTTGCGCCGCGGCGCTCGGTTCCGACACGATGGGATCGGTCAGGATCCCATCCGCATTCACGGGTGTGTTTGGCCACAAGCCGACTCAAGGGTTGATTTCGACCGACGGTGTCATGCCGATGAGCTGGACCCTGGACCACGTGGGCGTGCATGGCCGGTCTGCGGATGATTGCGCGCGGCTGCTGGCGGCGTCCTGCGGCGCAGAGGCGGAGCTGGCGAGCGAGATCGCAAGGCCCGCCGATCTCGATACGCTGCTGCAGGCGCCTTTGGGGGTGCTGCGTCTCGAAGGCTTGCCGGTTGACGAAGTTGAGGCTGCAGCCCTCGCCGCCGCCGTCGCCCATGCGCGCCGGTTGGGCTTTGAAGTCGAAGAGCTGACCCTCGACGGCTACGATCTGCAGCGGGCCGTTTTCCTGGGCTGGTTGATTTCCGGCGCGGAGTCGAGCGCGGATCACGCAGAAGCGCTGGCCCGCGATCCGGAGGGCTTCTCCAAGGCGTTCCGAAGCGACATGGGCTTTGGCGGGGAGCAGACGGCGGCGACCCTCGCGGCCGCTTATCGGGAGCTCGCGTCCATGGCCGAGGCCGCCAGAAGCGCGCTGGGCGGGGTGCAGGCGCTCTTGCTCCCGACCACTCCGTGCGCCGCCTATCGGTTTGACGACGGCCCGTCGCCGAACGTCGCCCACTATACGACGCTGGGCAATGTCGTCGGCCTGCCGGCCTGCGCCTTCCCGATGGGGCTGACAGACGGCGAACTGCCGTTGTCGAGCCAGGTCCTCGCCTGGGACGACGAGACGGCGCTTGGCCTTGCCAGGACACTGGCCGATCCGGTGGGCGCGCCGCCGCGTCACCGAGCCTAGGGCCAGGGATTCAGGCGGCGCCGTCGTCTTTTGGCGCGATCAGAAAGTGTCCGTGGAGAACCGCAATAGGAGCTGATCGGGTCTCCTGCCACGCTTCAACCTGCACGTTTGCGATACGTCGCCCTGCTTTGCGGATGTTGGCGCGAGCATAGGTGTCCCTGGGGCGACCGCTGCGCAGGTAGTCGATGGTCACGTCGATTGTCCGTGGAAGTCCAACGAGGCCCTGTCCGACGGAGAGCTGCGCCACGGCCGTCATCTCGAGAAACGCGCCGATGACCCCGCCGTGGAGCGCGGGCAGAACCGGATTGCCGATCAGCCGGTCGGAATAGGGCAGGACCGCTGTCATTTCGTCGCCTGCGAGGTCAGCTCTCACGCCCAGAAAGACGGCGTAAGGGATCCGTCCGAGTAAGTCCGCAAGCTGCTGGTTCAGATCGGGCCCGGAAACGCTCATGTCGCGGTCGCCTTCGACGAACGCCGCGCACTCGTGTTCAACATGAAGGCGGCCTGCGCGGTCGCCACCGGATCGCCTCGGTCACGGTCATAAGCCTGGCCTCTGACGAAGGCGACAGAACGGGTGACCTTGTAGCAATGGGCGTGACAGAAGACGCCCAGCCCGGGCTCCGCCGAACGCATGTAGTCGATGCGAAGGTCAAGCGTCGCGATGGTCTGATAGTCCCCCAGCGCCGCCATCACCGCCTGGCCGCAGGCGTGGTCGAGCAAGGCCGTGACCACGCCGCCCGCAATGACGCCCCGCTCCGGGTCCCCCACAAGATCATCGCGAAACGGGACGTGCAAGACGACTTCAGCGCGTTCGACGGACGCGACGGTCATCCCCAGGGCCGACGCGTGCGGCGCCATGATCATCATGTGGGGCAGGAGGCCCGTAGGATTTGAGGTCTGATCGGTCATGACCCCCACCTTAGACGGCCAGCATTGCGGGCGTCGACCCTCATCAGCGCGCCCGAATCGTCGTTCCCCTTGAAGAGCAGGCCATTCAGCGTGATATAAGAGCCACGCCCGCCATGGGCGTCATTAAGGGAACTGTTCGCCATGAGCGATTTCGATCGCCGCTTCGCGCGTCCGTCCGCCGTCATCGACATGTCCGTCGACGCGGGCCTGCGCGCTTTCATGCTGGGCGTGTACAACAAGCTCGCCCTGGGTCTCGTCCTTTCGGGCGCGCTGGCCTACGCCTTCGCCTACACGCCGCTGGCGAGCCTGTTTTATGTCGTGTCCGGAGACCGGATTCAGACGACTCTGCTTGGCATGGTCGTCAGCTTTGCTCCGCTGGTGGTGATCTTCGCCAGCGGCTTCCTGATGCGCAACCCGACGCCGCAAAGCGCCGCCGCGATCTACTGGACGATCGTGTCCCTGATCGGCTCAAGTCTGTCCATCTGGTTCATGATCTACCAACTCGGCTCCGTCGCGCAGGTGTTCTTCATCACCGCCGCCGCGTTCGGCGGTTTGAGTCTCTGGGGTTATGTGACCAAGAAGGACCTGTCCGGTTTCGGCTCTTTCCTGATCATGGGCCTGATCGGGATAATCATTGCTTCGGTCGTGAACCTATTCGTGCACTCGAGCGCGATCAGCTTCATCGTCTCGATCCTTGGCGTGCTGATCTTTGCTGGCCTGACCGCCTATGACACCCAGCGTCTGAAGATGACCTACTACCATCTGGGCGGAAACGAAGCCGCGATGGGCGTCGCGACCAGCTATGGCGCGCTGTCGCTCTATCTCGACTTCATCAACCTCTTCCAGTTCCTGATGTCGATCCTGGGCGGCAATCGCCGTTGATCTCACGGGTCGCATCAAGACGAACATCTTGATCGGGGGTTGGTGGCGTTGAGCCGCCGGCCCCCTTTTTCATATCGAAGGCTGACGCAAGCTCATGATCCGGCTGTTCGCCGCCGTCCCCGTCCCTGACGACATCGCCGACGGCCTCGCCAGGCGTCAACAGGGCCTGCCGCGCGCGCGCTGGTCTTCCGCTGAAAAGCTCCACATCACCTTGAGCTTCTATGGCGAACTCACCGAGGAGGTCGCCGGGGAGCTCGACAGCGCCCTGTCCGCCATTTCGTTTCCGATGTTCGACCTTCGTTTGAGCGGCGTGGGCGCCTTCAACGATGGCGTCGACGTCCGGGCCGTCTGGGCGGGCGTTGCGGAATCGTCGGAGCTCTCCCGTCTTGCCGCCAAATGCGCCACGGCCGGCCGGCGCCTGGGGGTGAAGTCGGACGACCGGACCTACCGACCGCATGTCACCCTGGCTTACCTGCGAAAGACGCCGCCGGATCGTGTCGCCGCCTGGATCCTGGGACACAATCTGCTCCAGTCGCCCGTGTGGACCGTTGATCACTTCGCGCTCTATTCGAGCTGGAAGGGCCCGCACGGCTCGCATTACGACCTCGAGAGGGTCTATAGGCTTTCACGACCCACACCGACGCGAGCCGAACCATGACCGTCCGCCCCCGCCGCAGCGTTCTCTACATGCCCGCCTCGAACCAGAAGGCGATCGACAAGGCGCGCACCTTGCCCTGCGACGCTGTCATCCTCGATCTCGAGGACGCGGTCGCGCCTGAAGCCAAGGACATGGCCCGGGCGCAGGCTGTTGAGGCTGTGAAGGCTGGAGGTTTCGGTCGCCGCGAGATCATCATTCGCGTGAATGGCCTCGATACGCCATGGGGTGCGGCGGATCTGGCCGCAGCAGCGCATGCCGGGCCCGACGCCGTGCTCGTTCCCAAGATCAACGATGGCGCGGACGTCGCGCGCTATAACGCCAGACTCGACGCCGCTCCCGCCCACACCCGGCTGTGGACGATGATCGAGACGGCGAAGGTCCTTTTCCATCTTGAGGATGTGGCCGCGTCCTCCGCCACATCGCGCATGACCTGCTGGGTCATGGGCACCAATGATCTGGTCAAGGAGACCGGCGCCCGGCTCACCGTCCGGCGCGACGCCTTGTTCGGCCCGCTTTCGCTCAGCGTCGCAGCAGCGAAGGCCTACGGCCTGACGATCCTCGACGGGGTCTTCAATGGCCTCGAGGACGTTGAGGGCTTCACAGCTCAGTGCCTGCAGGGGGTCGAGTTCGGCTTCGACGGCAAGACCCTGATCCACCCCAGCCAGGTGGAGCCGGCGAACGTGGCGTTCAGCCCGACGGAATCCGAGGTGGCGTTCGCGCGCGCCGTGATCGCGGCGTTCGCCTTGCCGGAAAACCAGGATCGCGGCGCAATCCGTGTGGATGGGAAGATGGCGGAGCGACTGCATCTGGCCCAGGCCGAAAAGACGGTCGCGGTAGCCGACGCCATCGCCAATTCCTGACGGGCCCGCGCCGGACTCTCGCACAACGCACGTTTAGGACTTCAGATGCACGGGACCTTCGCTTGGCGACCGGTCGCGCGCCTGGGGGAGCTGTCGACCCATGTCCGGTGTGAGAATTCTGAGCGAAGCCGAACCTCATCCGACGCGCCTCGTCATCGCGACGGCGATTTCGTTGCTCAGCCTGCCTCTGGCGGCGATGGCCGGATGTCTTGGATATCTGGAAATGGACTACAGCCTCGCGCCGAATGATCTGTCGGTGTTCATTCTCGGTCCGGCCTGGCCGATCGCCTGCGTCCTTGGTCCCGCCTGCGCTTGGGGGGCTTATATGCTGGGCGCACGAAAGTTGCCCTGGCTGTTCATGATCGGGCCCTTCCTGTTCGACGCTGCGGGTCTCGCGACCATGCTCGCCGCCGTCATCCGTCCCTGAGAGGCGAAGGTTCGGCCCTATTTCCCGGACTTTGACAGGGCCTCGTAGGCGGCGTTCGCCCAGCGCTTGTGCACCCAGAACCACTCCTTGGGCCGCGCACGGACCTGGGTCTCGATGAAGGCGTTCACCTGCGCCACGCCGTATTCCAGATCCGCCGTCCGAGAGCCGGTGTTCCTGAGAACGATCGGCTCATGCACCGTCACGCGAAAGCGGGCGTTGGGCAGCCGCTCCACGGTCATGGGCTGCAGATCGGCGCCAAAGCGAAGCGCGAGGCGGGTCGGCGCCGCCGCCGTGTGCGCGGGTTGCCCCATGAAGGGGGCGGCCACGCCGCCGTTGAACTTCTGATCGTTCATCAGCGCCACCGACTCGCCGCGCTTCATGGCCTCGAGCAATTCCCGGCTGCCGTCGGAGCCCTTGGGCGCGAAGAGTCGAACGCCGTAGCGGGCCCGGGCGTCGCGGATCAACTTGTCGACATAGGGGTTGTTGGCGGCGCGGTAGGTCATCTGACAGACGACGCCCGCATCGACGATGGCGCACGGCATCACTTCCCAGTTGGCGAAATGGCCGGAGATGAACACCACGGGCTTGCCGGACTTGCGGATCTGCTCCAGACGCTCCCCATTGATCAGCTCGACGCGCCCGCGGCGGGGCTGCAGCTCGTCCATCCAGGGCAGCTCGAAGGTCGATCGGCCCAGATTGTCCCACTGGTCGCGGGCGAGTTTGGCGCGTTCAGCCTCGGACATCTCCGGAAAGGCCAGCTGCAGATTGCGCAGCACGACCTTGTGCGACCCCGTCAGAGGGCCGAGGGCTGTCGCGATGCGTCCGCCGAGCGCAGACGCCGTCTCCAGCGGGATCCTCCGGACGATGAACAGCAGGACCACATAGGCCGCCGCTTCCAGCCGCCAGGCGATATCCTGTAACCACGAGTGTCGCTTTGTCGACATGAGGCGTGTGTAGGCGCCTCACGCCGCTGACGCAATGTTTCAAGGCCGGGTAGCCTGGAAAATCCTTAAAGATCAACCGATCGTGACGCCGCCATCGAGCACCAGCGTCTGCCCGGTCATGAAGCTGGAAGCCCTGGACGCGAGGTAGATGGCGGCGCCGGCGATTTCATCCGGTTCGCCGATCCGCCGAAGTGGTGCGCCGGCCGTCGAACGCTTCAGCGTTTCGGGGTTTTCCCAGAGTGCGCGCGCAAAGTCGGTGCGGACCAGGCCCGGCGCAATGCAGTTGACGCGGACATTGCTCGGACCGAATTCGACGGCGAGGCTGCGCGCCATCTGCAGATCCGCCGCCTTCGAGATCGTGTAGGCGCCGATCACGGGTGACCCTCTCAGGCCGCCGATGGAGGATACGATGATGATCGAACCCTCGCGCCGCGCGATCATCTGCGGCGCGGTCATCTGGATCAGCCAGTGATTGGCGATGACGTTGTTCGCGAGGATCTTGGAGAACTGGTCGTCGGAGATCCCGGCCAGCGGACCGTAGTAGGGGTTGCTCGCGGCGTTGCAGACGAGGGTGGTGATCTTTCCGAAGGCGGACATGGTCTGCTCCACCAGTCCCGAGAGGTCATCCTTTGAAGAGATATTGGCGGCCACGGCGATGGCCGTCCCGTCGCCGTGCGCCTTGTTGATGCCGTCGGCCACTTCCTGACAGGGCTCGATCTTGCGGGACGAGATCACCACCTTGGCGCCCGCTTCGGCCATGCGTTCGGCGATGGAGCGACCGATGCCCCGCGACGAACCTGTGATGACCGCGACCTGATCGGTGAGGCTGAATAGTGACATGAGGCTCTCCCTGCGGCTTCCGGTGCGCAGTTGGTCTGCGCGCGCCTAATTCTGGCGACCATTGGCCTTCGAGGGGGCGCCGGGTCAAGGGGACTCCGGCTGGCCGGCTCAGCCGGCGGACAATGCGCGGGGAAAGGCCGAACTGCGTCGCCATACGCCAGGTGTGGGCGTCGCGGCGAAAGCCGCGGGCGGCGAGACGCTTTCGTTCGCGCCGAATACCATCAGGCCGTCGTCACGACAGACCGACTCCAGACGGTCCAGCGTCTCCGCCGCGGCCGCCGACTCGAACGTGGAGAGGACGTGGCTGCAGACGACGATATCGAACGCGCCAAGGTCGCTCAGGTCATTGAGCAGATTGCGCTCTTCCCAACGGATCGACTGCCGAAGATCGGGCCTCGTCTTCCAATGGTCGTCCGCCTGTTCGAAGTGTCTCAGGAGACTGCGGATCGGCAGTCCGCGCTGCACTTCGAAGTGGCTGTAAACGCCGGTCTCCGCCTTCATGAGCGCCTGGGCGCTGAAGTCGATCGCGACAATATCGATGCGCGGAGGCGCCAGACATTCGAGCGCGACCATGGCCAGTGTGTAGGCTTCCTGACCCGTTGCGCATCCAGCGGACAGCAATCTGATCGGCGCCTTGTCCCGGCTCGCCAGTGCGGGCAACACGGTTTGCTGAAGATGTGCGAAGGTGGCGCGATCGCGGAAAAAGCTCGTGTCCTGAACGAGCGTCGCCGCCACGATCTGGCGCGTCAGGGTCTCGTCGCCTGTGCTGCGTGCGCGCTCAACGAGTTGTGTCACGCTTTCCAGTGCTTCACGTCGCGCAATCGGGCCGAGACGGGTTTCGACGAAGAAGCTTTTGTCGGCGCGGATGATCACACCGGCGTGCCGGAGCGTCAGGTCTGCGACGAAGGCGAGGTCCTCTGGCGTCATATCAGGCCCACCGCCTCGAACTTGGACGCGATGATGTCGCCGTCGAACGGCTTCATGATGTATTCCGCCGCGCCCCGGTCGAGGGCGAACTGAATGCGTTCGGGGTTCGTCTCCGCAGAGCACATGACGACGAGAGGGTGGTGGCCGTTCGGTTCCCCCCGCAGCTTTTCGAGAAACTCCATTCCGTCCATGGTCGGCATCGACCAGTCGAGCAGAATGGCGTCCGGCATCGCGGATCGGCAATAGCTCAGCGCTTCAAGGCCGTCCGCCGCTTCGATCGCCTCGAAATGCAGCTGCTCGACGATGCGCGTGGCCACCTTGCGCATGACGCGGCTGTCATCGACGACAAGACATGTGCGTGATGTCATGGGTCCCGCTTCCGATCAGGCAGCCCGACGGGCGGCGGCCATACGGGGCGCTCGCGTCTGTGGCGGCGTCCGGGCGATCCCGGACCGCTCTGCAGGATCCCGTCGCGCGACCAGGCGCAGCCGGACCTGGCCGTCGGTCGCCGCCTGCAATGTGATCGAGCCGCCCAGCGCTGCAGCCAGCGCGTCCAGATCCCCAAAGCTTTCTGGCGCAGTCGCGGTGTGCGTTCCGTCATCTTCAAGTGCAGCGATCAGTGCGTCGATCGCCCGCCCTTGAGCGAGAGAGGGGTCGAGCCCGGGGACTGTCACCGACATTTCCAGGGCAGTGGCGAACGACTGGACATCAATCTGCAGTTTGGAGGTGTCGGCGCTCGCGCGGGCAAGCGCTTCCTTGACCATCGCAATGGCCGCTTGTCTCCAGAGTTCAAGCTGTGATTCCGGCGCTGACACGTCGCCGACGCTGACGACCAGCTCGAGCGGACGACCCTGCCGCGCAGACAGGGCGCGGGTGAGCAGCGAAATACCGCTCATCGCCGTGGACAGGGGTACGGGGCGGCCGGACGGTACGGCCGCCGCACGTCGGAGCTCCGCCGCGACGCTGGGGTCGATATCGGAGACGCGAAGCGATTCTGCGATCAAACGCAGGATATTCGTGGAAAGGCCTTCACCTTGCGAACGTCGAATCGCAACGAGCTCTGCTGCAGCGGCGACGGCGTCCGGAGCGCCGCCGGGCGCCTTCAGCACCGCGTTCAGCGCAGCGTCGAGCGCCTCCAGACGGTCGGGACGACCCTGCGCCGAATTCAGCGCGAGCTTCGCCAAGGCTCGTGCAGCCGCGGCGTAGGCTTCGGCTTCCGCGAGCGCGGCGACGGTCGTGGTGTGATCGCCCTCGACTGCGTCCATGCGACTTTGACCCTTGAACATGGGCGTAGTGTGGATCGACGCAGGTTAAGGCTCCGTAGCATTACCTTTCGATAAGCACGATCCTGCCAATAAAATGGACAAAATTGTCACAACGAGTGTCGTGAATGGCGGCGGATGGAATTGAGAACTTCCACAAAAAGGGAAAAGCCCATCGCGAAATAGAGATAGCCACGAGGAACGTGAAAGCCGGTGCCTTCTGCAACGAGCGCCATGCCGACAAGAATAATGAATGACAGCGCCAGAATCTTTGCTGTTGGACGCCTTTCGATGAAGCCAGCGACGGGACCGGCCGCCAACATCATGAGCAACGTCGAAACAATGACCGCCGAAACCATCACTTTCACATCACTCGCCATACCGATCGCGGTGATGATGCTGTCCAGCGAGAAAACGATGTTGATCAGGCCGATTTCCAGCACGACCCGCCAGAATCGGCCCGAAAGGTTCTGTCCTTTTGTGCGCGCCTTCGCCGACGGCGCCGGTCCCTCGATCTCCTCATGGATCTCGGTGGCGCCTTTGTAGAGCAGGAAAAGCCCGCCGGTCGCCAGAACCAGATCCTTCACCGTGAAGGGACCGTTGGGCAGATCGAACAGCCGCACATCCAGCCGCGTGACCCAGAC
>Ga0208617_1000283_pt1 | contig 15243 bp, 18 predicted proteins | sample CryBogCBE06Nov07_FD_184581 | JGI IMG/M metagenome (GOLD analysis project Ga0208617, IMG submission 184581) | Freshwater microbial communities from Crystal Bog, Wisconsin, USA - CBE06Nov07 (SPAdes) (version 2) | ecosystem: Environmental > Aquatic > Freshwater > Lake | place: Crystal Bog...
AATGCATCTATATAGTCATTATTATCTATTCGATATTCAGCGACATCAAGATTCAATTTACCATTAAAAGGATTGTTAATTACTGGCATATATTATCCCTTAACTGTCATTCTTTGATTAATTAAATTCCATTCGTAAGCTTGGTCTAAATACATAGGTTTAAACTGAGCATTAGCTAATCTTCTTTGGTTGAAAAATTCCTGCTTTCTATCTCTTTTATCGCCTAAATTTCCCTTTCTATTGCTTGGCATAGTTGCTATATCTCTCCAAGCAATCCAAGCCAATAGAGCTTCTCTAAATTGCAATGGGATCATATACTTCTCTTCTGGATTAGGACTAGACAAATATTCAATCATTAAATAATCATAATAAAACTCTTGATTAAGTAAGATTACACCATTTGCATCATCTATATTAAATGAACCTACAAATGGAGATCCACTAGGATAACCATAAATATTTGTAAAACCATAACCATCCCAATAGTTATAAAATATTGGAGCATTGTATATTTGATTCCAGTTAACCAATGTATCATCATCAGTTAAGGCTTGTCTATTTGGTAATTGATCACCAAAAAAAGTCATTTTTCTATCAAACTGCAATGGAATAATTTGACCTACTGCGTTTAATACACCTATCTTAGTATAACTAACATAGTCATTAGGTAATTGAACTGTATAATTTGTTAAATCTACAGGTAATTTTACTGACTTAATTTTATAAAAGAAGTCAAGTCCCAATCTTTCCATTCCTCTATAAGCAATATTATAAAGTTTGGCATATTTATGAACGCTTTGCTCAGATTCATCAAGATAATCATTGATGATTGAGTCAACTGTTATAAATTGTCTTTCTTGTGATGCCATTTTTAATTATTTGTGACGTAAGATAAAATATCAATTTGGCGAATTAAATAATGCGGTTCTCCATTAATTATAATTTCTTCCCCTGCATTTTTAACATGAATTATCATATCACCTTTTTTAGCTTCCATTTTAACCTTTGCTGTACCTCTTCCAACTTCTACAACTATAGCTCTGTTATTTCTTGACATAGCTGTAGTAGGAATAAAAAGACCTCCTTCTGTAACATTATCTGGTTCGCATGGTTTAACTAAAACAAAATCTCTAATTGGTTTCATATATTTATTAGTTTAGTTTATATTATCTACACCATCGTTTGATTGATCAATTGATCTTGATCTTTCAAAAGCTAATTGACCTTTAATATATTCTACAATTACTGGAACATAATCATCAGGAACAATTAATGTTGATTCTAAATTTGTTGAATCTCCACCGCTAACCATTCTTAATGTAGCTTTATATTCTGTCAAAGGTATTGTACTTTTAGCATATATTTTATTAGCTTCAATCCAATAAAGTATTTTATTTTGTATTGGTCTTAAATTGTCTATATATCCAACTTGGTTCATGCTAAGTGGAATAGCAGTTTGAGAAGTTTTTTTATCTCCTACAATTTGCAATGTAGCTACTCCCTCATTTCTGCCTAATGCAAATGGAATTTGAGGTAATGCTACTGAATATGTAACATTATCAACTGTTTCAGCAGCTATATCTAAATTAGTATATGTTGTATAAAATGAATTATTTACATAAGCAATACCATCTAATTGAATACTATCAGCATAATTTTTCTTAACAGCTATACCAATAGCATCATTCAACCATTGGTTTACTTGGTTAAATGTTATGCTTGAATCATCGCTAGGTTGACCATTATAGATCTGCCTTAATATTCTTTCTATAAATATTTTTCTAGTCATTTTATTGTCCTTGTGTTGTTACCATATTAGCATATTGTGAAACTTGACCATCTTGTAAGTTCAATCCTACTAATTTTAATATTCTTGCTACAATCTCCAATTTATCAATATCATACCATAATGGTTCCACTGTACCTGTAGATGGAGTAACACCAGAACCTGTCTGAGTTGGAGCAAATACAGGCCTTCCATTACCATCTAAAGTATATGCCCAAACAATAGTATCTGGATTCTTAATATAAGTCAATTTTAAATTAGTTAATGATACACCATTACTTGCAGTATTAGGATAAAATTCATAACCTGAATCACTTATCAAATAAATAGGATTTGATACAATTGGATCAATTTCACTTGTTAAATATGAATAAAGGCTATCTTGTTGAACATATCTAACTCTATTATTAGTAGAAGTTTTTATAGAATCTGTTTGTATATAATCAGCTGGATATGCAACAAAACCACTTGCATCTGGATTTAATGTAGCAGTTAAAATAAATGGTGCAACTCTTTGTCTTGTATCACTATTTTGACTGTAACTTACTCTAGATTGAGGTCTGCCCACTTGATATTGTTGAAATGCACCTAACAAATAATCCATATAGCTTGTTTGAGCTTGATTTGCTAATAGATTAAATTGAGAAGGTGTCAAATAGCCGTTCTGTGCTTTATTAATAGCATACTGGCATATTTGATACATATCATTAATGTTCATGTACTTAATTTATACTCAAATATACAAAAAAAGATACAAAAAAGCCCCATAATTTTTAGGTTACAGGGCTTATTTTGTTTAGGATAGATGGAATTATGATATTTGTAATTTCTTTAATTGCTCTAAGAATTTTTTACTTTCATCATTAGGAAGCATTGCATATTCTACTAAATAGTCTTTAGGATGCTCGGTTCCTGGTATTCTACAAATGAATCCACCATCACCTGACCAATAAGCAGATCCTTTTTTAGTATGTACATCAATCTTATTCTCTAAAATTGCTTTTCTAACTATATATGCTACTTCTACCTCTTTACTTCCAGCACTTGCCATGAACTTATTAGGTTGAGCTTCAGCATATAATTCATAGTCGTTTCTTAAAGCTTCATCAGATTTAGGGAAACCTAACTCATCAATAAAATTGATTCCAAGATAATTTGCATGTTTTTTAAGATCTTCCATAGATGCTAATGTTGCAAATTTAATTGCTTCAACCTTAGCAATACGCTTTTTAAGCTCAATTTCGGCTTGTCTGCGTGGATTCCATTCAAAAAATGTTAATTTTCTAGTACCTTTTTTATGAGGATTATCAATATTAGCATTACATTTTTCTAAAAATTCAATTGCTGAAGTGTCCCAATCTGGAACTCTTAATACTCTGGCATCAAAAATTAAACTCCTTCTGTTCTTTTCAACAAATGTTTTATCTAAATGTTTTTGCTCATCAATAGAAAGGCTTGGGAAACCATTAAGGAGTCTTATTCTCTCCATTCTTTTAGTATCTGGATTCCAAATATCATCCACACCTTCCATGTGGTATTTGCCTTTTTTTGTAGTATCTGTTAACTTGTAAACTTTGTAAGTAACTCCATTTTGTACGGCACCATTCTGTGCGTACTGAGATTCTTCTTGTTGTCTATTTTGTATAATGCTTTCATTCTCGTATGAAAAAACATCGGATAGACCTGCTGCCTTTAACTTTGCCATAAATGGTTTTTTAATGTTAAAAATAGGTGGAGGTAAAATACCCCCACCCTTATTTTAAATGCATCCCGCTAATTAGTTAGCTTGTACAATGATGAATTGGTTTGCTGCACAAACACGAGTTGAACGGTAAGTAATCATTGCGATTTGATTAGTCATTGTTCCGTCAGTTGGGTTTGGAGATCCACCACCAAATTGCCATACTCTGATACCATTACCAACAGTTCCGCCTTGAGGTGGTTCTTGGTACATAATAGTGATATTTTTGTATGATTGAGCTGTTCTAGCATCTTTAGACTCACCCATTGGGTAAATCAATCCAAAATTACGGAAGTAATCATTTTGAGGAGTTAAACCTGTTGTTACTTCAGTGTTGAATTGACTGTACTTCTTAACGCTTAATAAATAACCGTCAATGTAGATTTCTTGGAATCCGTAAGCAACTGAAGCCTCTTTAGACTTTTCACCAGTTCCATATACGAAAGCACCAGCAGGGTAAGCTGCGAAGATACCATCAGAGAAATCTTGCTTTTGGAATACGTCAGATAACCATGCAGATTGTTTAGCACAACCATTAACATCCATGATACGAGTGATCTCGTGTAATTTTTGGATATCTAAGTTACCTGGAGTATAACCTACAGTTTCGCCATCAGCTACTACTTTAGGGATAATACCTTGAGCACCTTGAGAGTTAGTCATACCTGCACTATTGTTAGTTTGCAAGTTACCACGCATTAATTTAGCTTCTACGTTATTTTTGAAACGAACAAGAGTCTTATACATACCCTTATAAGTAAACGCAGTTACACCATTAGCAGCCATATCCGCAGATACTGGGTACTCATAGTATGTTTCAGCCATTTGAGCTAAGTCAGTATTGCTCCAACCATCACGAATTTGAGTGATGTTGTTGTTATACTTCTGATCCAAATGGATTAATGGGTTGATTTGAGTAGAAGCTTCGCCAGCATCTGTATCACCACCAAATAATAAAACTTCACCAGCTAATAAATTTGTGCTACCTGCAGATTGGAAACCTTGAGAAGTTTGCAATGGAGCAACTACAAATGTAAATGCATATGGAGTAGTAGTATCAATTGATAAGATTTTACCTTCAATGTTAGAAGAAGCTACACGTAAAGTTTCACCAACTCTTAATGGAGATTCTGTACCACTGTTGTAATAAGCTTCAGTACCTAAAGTTAAAGTAACATTAGTTCCAGCTGGTGCTGCAACTTGTGTTTGGTTAACAACAGATACCATTAATTTACCTCTGTTCTCAAACCAGAAGAAATTTTGGTTTTTTACTTCCTCCATTCCAGCATGAGCAGCTAACCACCATGTGAAATCTTCATTACCATACTTTTCAGTATATTGCTTGTAATATTGAGGAGTTAATAATTGTAAGTCAACCATAAGTTGACGGTTTTGCGACTGGAGTGATATTGCACCCGGCTGCAAAATGTTTGATGTAGGTATACCTGGACCGCTTGCCATTTTGATATAATTTTGTGTTTAACGCTTTGCCAAAGCAATTAACAAGTTATGACCATACTGCTTTTTGTAACTCTTCAAACGCTGAACTACTACTTTGCGTAGGTGCACCTTGTGGCGATTGTTTATTTAAAGTTACATTTGCTGAATTTTTGATGTATGCTAATTTAGCTTGTGCATATGCTTCATTTGCTGTTTTTCTTAATATTTTATCAAGATTTTCTAGCACATAAATGTCTTGCATTGTTTGTTTTACATTAGGTCTACCATCTTCATAAAACCAACGATTGCCAAATTTATCTTCTACATCAAAGTCAGAAAGTTGTGTTTTTAGAGCTATTCTTTCTTCATCGGAAACATTGAATGAGATTGGTATTTCGACTTCCTCGTCTTTTACCACTAAATCAAATCCCTTAAAAGTATTATAATCCGACTCTAAAGTTCTTTCATAAGTTTGCCTTGCTCTTTGCATAGCCTCAAATTCCTCTTGAGATTCTGCTTCATCTTGCTGTTCAAAACTTGTGAAATCTGGTAACTTTAATTCACTTTTTAATTTTTCTAATTCTGGTCTAATCACTTTTGCAGAAATCATCATCTTTTTTTCAGCATAATCCACTTGCGATTGCCATGTTTTTAATTTTGCAGCATAATCTTCATCTGTTTCATCATAACCTTGTTCTGGCTTTAAAGGTACGAAATATTGGTCATAAAATAAAAGATCTACTTCATCTTGTGTTAAATCTTTGTATTTATTTTTAATATCCGTTTTAATAATTTCAACAGCTAAATCAGGAGTTATTTCACTTGATGTTAATTTTTCTAACTTTTTTTGTTGATTTAAAATATCATAGACATCATCTACTTTTCCTTCTTTAATAGCATCAAATAAAGTTTTACTAACATCATCTTTAAATTCAAAATTTGTTTCAGCAGGTTTTTCTTTTAATTTTTTAAATTCTTGTTCTGCTTCTTCTACACTTTCAAATCCAAATCTTTCTTTTAAAAATTGATTAGGATCAAATGATTGTGTATTAGTTTCTTGTGTACTTTCATTACTTTCAATTTGTTGTTCAGTAACTTCTTGTGCACTTTCATTTTGTACCTGAGTATTTTCTACATTTTGAGTAGGGGCTTCTTCTACTTTTGGTACATAAATCTCATCCGAAAACGGATTGAAGCCTTCTGCAAAACCTGTTATTGGTTCTGCTGCGTTATTATCTGGCATAAATGCTAATTTGGTTTCTATTTTTAGTCAATAACTATAACACCTGATGGGCTAATAGTTATAATATATTTAACTGATGGATTAGTAAGCAATTCTATTGCATACCAATTTGTTCCATCACCATATACAGGTTGAGTTAATCCACTTGTTGTAAATAATTTATTACTTGTACTTAAAGTTGCTGTATTTGCATAAACAATTTCAGTTCCTTGACCAATACCTACATTATTTGCTTCTGCAACTGTAGAATATGTATTTTTAGATAATACATAAGCATAAGATAAAGGACTATTTGTTGTAGCACCTTGTAATAATAAATATTGACCTATAATTGTAAATTCTACATTAGAACTAGTTGATGCAGATGTTACATCTCCCTTAGTTGCCAAATCAACACCTTTTACAACATCCCAATTTAATGGAACTTCAGGAGCTGGTAATAATTGACCATTAATAGCTCCATTATCATTTGTTGTAAAAAATGAAATTGCTTCAGAAGGACTTACAAATTGAACTACTGCTGTGTCCCATCCTGATAAATCTTGATAATAATAACCAAGTCTGTTAAATGAAGCTGTTGCATCAACAGTTCTGCTGATTTTTGAGCTAAACTTTTGAAGTCTTATTAAAAGCTTACTTACTGATGTTGCCATTTTGTTTTATTTTATTGTTGTTCTTGTTGAGGTTGTTGTTGTTCTTGTGGTTGTTGTTCTTGTTCAGGCTGTTGCTCTTGTCCTTGTTGCATTTGCATTTGTTGTTGTTGAGATGCCTGCATTTGTTGTTGTTGCATTTGCTGTATAGCTATTTGCTCATGTTGATTGTCTACCATTAATGGCATACCAATATTTTGGAATAATTGTTGAGCCAAAGGCTGTAATTCAGCTGGTAATGGAATATTAGCTTTAGCTAAATCTAAAATACCTTGGAGCATTATTTCCCTTTGTTTTGCTTGAGTTTGCTTATCTAACAATATTGCTTCTCCTTGAGCTTTAGCTTGTGCACTAGCTTGTTGAATTTGTGCATTTTGCTGGCTATTATTTTGAGCATTTTCTTGCTCTGTTTTTAAATATTTCTTTTGTCCTTGTCTAAAATATAATTCAGCTAATTCAACATTTTCTTTAGCTATTCTAATAACTTTAAAAGGATCAACATATAAAACTAAATTAGGATTTGACATTAATGCCTGGTTCATCATATTTTGCAAATTAGCAACTTCTAATTCAGTTGGTAACATCTTTAACTTAGTCGTAAAATTTCTACCTTTTACTTGATCTTCTTTTAATATTTCTCTATATCTTTTAGAACCATAACTTACACTTGTATTTAACAAACAAGCTACTTTCTTCGCTGCATCTTCCATTACATACATATATGCATCGTACATATATTCAGTAGCATCATTTGCTAATATTCTTGATGTTTCAACATTTGAAGCAGCCACTCTTGGTTGAGAAGCTTGCTGCATAAGATTTGGATCTACACCTAATTCTTGTGTTAATACCTGATAATGGAAATTATATAATTGTATTAAAGCATTTAATTGTGGTGCAAAACCTGTATTTGCTAATTCAGTAATTGGTACAGGTATTCTATTCCCCTCAGCATCTCTACCACGATAATATAATTTACCAGTTTGTTCCCAAATTTTTTGAACATCTAATGGTTTTACTGAATCTCCAAGTCCTAAATCTAGTTCTTGCAATGCATCAACATCGATAGAGGCACCTGCTGGAACCATCTTAGCTACCATTTGTTGGATCTTCAATCTAGCCAAAATCATTTGCTCAATTGGTTCTTCAATCTTTTCTGGTACAGCTACATTTCGTTGGTCATAGTTTTGATACATATAAAAACTATATGAAAATTCCGCATCACCAATTTCTTTTGGATCTTGTGGTCTTACCATATTTTTCTTTATACCCCATTCCAACATTGTTTTTGTAACTGGGTTATAAACACCTTTATATATGTTCCATTTCTTTTCTTCTAAATATTCTTGATTTTCATCTAGTTTTTCTGGCTTACCTTTTCTAATAATGGTACTACCATTCTTTTTAGTTTTAGTAACAGTATAACCATCAGAATCTAATGTTCTTATTTCAAAGTTCATTAAATCAATATTCCATTCATCATATGGTCGCAAGTAGGCAATATTCCAATCCTGCATCCACTTAATCTTATCAGTTAATTGATATTCTTTTGAAAACTGAGCTAATTGGAAAATTTGTTCTTCTGTTAAAATACCGCCATTTTCTTTACCATATCTTGCTCTTACTTCACTAATTTTCATAGATGAAATATGACCTCTATATGCAGTATCTCTAAAATCAGGATAATCAGAATAAGAATAAATTGCATTCTCAGGGCGAATCCATTCAACATGTATTTCACCCTCATCATCCATCCATGTATATGTACATACTAATCCAACTTCTGCTGAATCATGTAATATTCTTTCTTTTAATACATCATTCCATCCATTTGCTTCAAAAACATTATTAACACCAATGCTATATAAAATTTCTTCTGGTAATTTATTAAATTCACTTCTCCAAATATCCAAATCTTCTTTATCATCTGCAACAAATTGATCTTGTGGAATAACTGGTATTCCTGATTCTTGTTGTAATTGTGCAAGGACTTCTTTATTTTGATATACAAATTCTGCATCATCAGCCACTTCTTTTTTCTTGCTAACAGATGTTGGATCTACTGCAGTAACTTGAATTTTTTCATTTCTAGACATCCAAGAACTAACTAATCTTCCAACTATAGTATTACCAATAATAATTGATTTCCAATTAATATTTACATAGTTAGCTTTACCATTCATTTCAAGGCGATCCAAAAATACACTCATGTCAATTTTACCATTGGCAATTTGTCTATTTTTTCTAAAACGATTATTTCTTATCCAGAAATACGTTTGATTGCCATAAATTGTGGCATAAATATTTTGAGCAACTTTTCTACCATATTCTAAATCAGATTTAGATTTAACATCAGTAGTAAGCTGAAACGATTTTAATGCTTGACCTGAATCATAAGCATTTATGTCTAGTGGATTGGAAGCCAATTTACCTGTATTTTGTTGTCAAATATACCAAAAATTCAACAATTTGTTAAAAAAAAATTTAACTTAAGCTTGGTTTGTAACTTTTAACTAATGGTTCTCTTTTAATTTTTACTGGAACTGGCTCCATTAGGCAAACTAAAAGCATTAAAAAAGATACAGTTTGGTCATATTCTGTTCTATTATTAGGATCAAATTTTTTAGCATCTTCTAGTAAATTTTCAAAGTCTATAGAATCAATATGATTTTCAAAATACATAATTCCAACATCTGTTTGTTTCATTAAACTAAACGGAGTTGTTGGGAAACCCTTATACCTTTCAGCATCTTTTTTAGTTGGATCCATTGATATTTTCGGATATGTACCTAAATATGCAACTCTTCCTCTATCCCTAAAATAAGATAAATAGTCATCAGAGTTATGCTCATACCATGCTTTATATCCATAAAATTCAGCAGCAAGCATAACTTGTTCATGTAAAGTTTCCTTTATTTGTGGCCTTCCATATAAATGACCTATAGCCTTACCTGTATTTTTAGGATCAAGTAAATTATATCTTCTACCTATCCATGCAGATGCTTTTGAACCATATTTACCACCCTGACTATTACTATAACCATCAATTGCTATTGCACCATCTTCAATTCTATCAGGTTTTTTTAATTTAACATCATAAGTACACTTATTTTCTTCTCCTTTTGCTGGAAATTGAGTTATTTTCCAATGGAAATCTTCTTCTTTTTCCGTTGCTTCCCTCCATCTTACAACTTGGTCAATATCTCTATAAAATATAACTTTTCTTTTTAAAACTGGGTTTTGTTTTAAATAAGCCTCTCTTTCTCCAATATTTAACACATTGAATATACATCCATCAGCATCTGTGCTAAATGCCTCATCAATAGTTAAAGGTTCTTTTCTAATACGAGCAGATAGTGCCCTTGGGTTATTTTTAACAGTTTCTCTATCAGCTAAAATTTGCTCTAAAGTTTTTTCTTCATCAGGAAAACCAAAATCATCAAAATTTCTTGTACGCTTTGCAGACATGAAAAATCTATAAAGACCACTAGAAGTTGTTCCATTTTCTTGTCTTTTTTCTTGATTACTTTCTTCCCATAATAATTTAAAAGCATCTTGAACACCATCTTTTTCTGTAGTCAATTTTTCTACAGTTGTAGTATATAAAGCTTTTCCAATAATCTGTCCTTCATCATCAAGCAAACAATAACGTACAACCTCATGTCTGTCATAAACATTTACTTCAGTGGTTTTACCACACTCATCTGCAATATATCTATGTAATTTTTGACCATCATATGCCACAGAATCTGCCGACTGAAAATCAATTACTGATCCTAATTCATCTTTATCAATATTTTCTTCAGCTTTTTTACCTCTAACATTGGTTTTTTGGAAACGCATTTCTGACTTTGGATTAACCCCCAAAGACATATCATATTCTGGTCTAAAAAACTTTGGCAATCTTCTAAATGGATTCACTACAGTCTTAGCAAAGAATTTTTTAGCATCAGCACCTGTTTTAGACTGAATACCGCCATTTGTCATCTTAGTTCTTGTAGTATATTCAGTAACAAATAAACCAGCTACAAACGATTTACCAAATCTTCGTTTAGTTACCTCAAGCATACCCATACATAATGGATCTTGTATGCAATAGTCCATAAAATAGAACTTTTCAAGGTCTGGAATTCTAAATTTAGGATAACCAATATCTATTGACCACCATTGTAAATATAAATAGTGCATTCCTGTCAAATAAGTAGGCTTACCATTATTCATATACCAAAACCCATTCAGCCTTCTATCCCACTCTTGTTTTTTAAATTCCTCTAATCTTTCATCATAAAATTCACCATCATCTTCTTTCTTTTTCTTATCAAATTCATCCCATTTTTTCATTGTATCTTGATACCAATCTGGTAACATTATTCTTTTCCAATATTGTTCAGATTGTATATCAGACCTTTTATAAACCCCTCTAAATTCAACTTGCTTTGTAATTATATTATAAACATATCCTTCTGGTGGCAAATTACATTGTAATCCTTGAATTTCTATTACACTACCACCTTCTATTTTGTTATACATAATTAATATCTTTTTCCAGCTAATTCACCTACAGCATCAGCCATGTTTTCTGGTGAAAATGGCCTTCTATTGATTTGAGTTACTTCTTTTTTATCTTCTTTTATTTCTTGATTTATTCCTGCTAATACTTCTAATGCTTTAATTGAACTTGAAATTGTTCCAGCATCTACCCATATTTTTTGAAGCCTTTCAAAAGTTTTAATTTTTGGATCATCAATATCAATCGCTGTAAGACTAGTTTTATTTAATAATTCAGCCATTTCATTTGCTTTTCTATTTAAAGCATGATATAATTTACCAATTCCATCTTGCTCGTAATATGCATTTTTACCTTGCAAATAAGAAATCTGTTTTTCTAAATCCTTTATCTTATTTTCTAATTCTACAGACATATTAAACTAGAATTTAACAATTTATCTAATGTTTGTGCATCTGATGAGTTATACCCTATAAATAAATCTCCATTATCAACCATCTCCGTTAACTCATTCTCAATAGCTATAACCTCATTTCTATCATTACCTTCTGGATAATATCTCAGTCTAATAATTTTACCTTCCTGGCCATTTCTATCTTGGTAAATAATCTCATAATCACTTGATATTACAGTAGTTACAACCTTACCACTCAATTCACCACTTGTGATATAAAGTTTGTTTTTTACCAATTCAGGCTTAATTCCTTCTATAAATCCTGTATATGGTTTAAAAATTCTTAAGCCAGTAATGAAATTATTTAAAGGGTTCCACGTGGAACTATCTTTAGCTCTCCATAAAAAACATTCTTCAATAGGTATTGAAAAATATTGGATATCAGATGATGCTTCAGTAGTTGGCCTTAAATAATTAAAAATTTTATAAGTATCGTGTGTAGCATTATGATGTATTAAAATCTCTGCACCATCTGGTATTTCTTTTGCATTAATAACTTCTGCATTTACAGGTTTTACATAACGCATATTAAAGTTATCATAAACCCTTTCTAATCGTATTTTTGTTCCATCTGCAAAAGTGTGAGAATTTTTACTTTCTAAATCTACTTTTACGATTACTCTTCCTGTTGGAGCTATTAGTTTCATAATTTAATTAAATTAATCAAAGTTAGGGATTTTATTTACTCAAGAAAAATTATTATATTTGTTATGCCTAATAAAATATATTTATAACAAATTAAAACAAAAACAAAATGGCACAAGCAATCGAAGTTACAGTCTTACAAGACAACCAATACACTACAGCAACAGGTGGTGTAATTTATGTTATCCCAGCAGCTGGATATGTGGCTTTCCCTTATTCAGCAACAGTTAATGGAACAGCAGCTAATGCAAAAGTTGTTTTACCTCCAACTGGTTTGAACCAACCTAAGAGAACTTTAATAGTTACTTCTACAGTTGCTCAATTATTTGCAGCATCTAATACTTAATCTTGAAAAAGATTTAAAGAAGCCCCTATTTTGGGGCTTTTTTATTTTCTTTATGTACCACTTTTAGATTTTTATAGATACGATTTGCATCTTCTAATCCTTTACCAGCTGTTACAGCTAATGCTACTGATAATCTTCTTAGTTTTTTTGCGGATTTGTTATTCATAGTTTAATTGTATTTCCAAATATAACCCCCAGCATGGGTATAATTTGGGTGATTATTGCAACATTGCGATATACTAACATAGTGAACTCCTGTTAATCTATAAGCTTCTCTTGTTGAACCAAATTTATTAATTAATTCTTTTGTTTTAATATCATATTGAAACACTTCTTTTGACCTAGCACTTTTATACCCAGTTAAACCGTAACTAGGGTTTTTTATGCCAAATTTACCAAACATATGATTTTTTTCACCAGCTTGAAGATAACCTTTACCATATTTATGAGAATTAACTCCACTAATTTTATTTATTGTTTCTTCTTTATGTTTAAAATTAATAGAACCCTTGCCACCATCAGTTAAATTAACTAAAATGCCAGTACCTATATCTAATCTACCATAAGCATTAATAAGACCAAATTCAACATTACAAGCATCTTCGTATTCTATACCTTCAAATAAAATATCAATATCATATCCATATTTAGATACTATATTTACCCAATGCTTATTTCTATTTCTATTTGAATAAGCCCTTTTAATATTTTTGCCTATTCCAATATAAAATATAGAATTATTGTCTTTTCTTCTATGTTGATAAACTATAGCCATACTACCTTCCTTGTCCTCGATAAGGTTTTGGTTTTGCATTATGTTTATTGTAGCTTTTTTTAGCACTACCTCTTTTTCTACTACCAAATGTAACTTTTCTTGAATCAGTTGTTTTCGCCATTATTGTTTGTATTTAGGATTAATTGATACGAATATAAGCCATTTCCTAAATATTTTTTATTTACAATATGAGAACCAAAAGATTTTTTTCTAAAATGTCTTAATTGGGCAGAAATTGAAGCTGGTGGTTCATGTATTAAATCAGATATTTCAGGCAATGTTCTATATTTACCATCTTGCATTAGATTTAAGACTTTATAATGCTGCTTTTTTAGCCTTTTACTATCTTGTTCATGTACATAATCAGATCCATCAAAAACTAATTCTTTTTGCATATTATTGTTTTTTAAAATAGTTTGTATCTAATCTTCCTCCATCCATTGAGTTTGGATATACGAGAATGTCATCATCGTAAAAGTTCCGCACCATGCAATTGTCGTATAATACGACTTTCCAAACAGTGTTTGTATTGGTTCCGTAGTCAATCCATGCGATTGCTTTCCCATATCCGAGTGGCGTTTCGACATCTATAGTATTTTTTAATTCGTGAATGTACATTAGAATGGAGTTTCTTCTGTTAAATTATTAGAATTGTTGCTTGATAATAATTGAAGAGATGTTACTCTACAATGTAATTGTGGCAAAGCTTGATTTGTTTTGCTCATATAGGTTTTAGCTTCAGGCTTACCTTCTGTATAAACCATTGTACCTTTTTTAAGATAGTTAGCTACATTAAGTTTTTCAGTCCAATAAGCACAAGATACCCATGTAGTTTTATCTACATCTTCACCCTGTTGGTTTTTAAATTTTTCAGTATAAGCAACTGAAAAGTTAATTACATTTTTGCCATTTACATTGTTGACTGTAGCATCTTGCCCAAGTCTACCAATTACAGAAAGTCTGATCATTGTTTTTTGTTTTTATGTTTTATTAAAATATTACTTCTTCACCATTTTCATCTTTGTATGGAAACCAAGATTGGTTAGCTTCTTTTCTTTTCCAAAACTCTAAACCTTTGTTATTCAATAACTCTTGTATAAAATCCTTTCCTTCAATAAAGAATCTTCTTCTTTCCCATATGTATTCAACAGAAATAAATCCTTTTCTACCAACACTTTTCTTCTTAATTTTTTTGGTATGAAATTCAGCTAAAGGGTTACTTACATCAGTCTGTGCAAATGGTCTATGATACACTGTTATGTTATCCATTTTATTATTCCACATTGCACCATCATTAATATCAAATACATCAGGGCATTTGTAGTTACCTGACCTATCTCTTTCCATCAATTTTGGGTGAGCAATAATCCAAAAATAAACATCATTTTTTTTGGCAAATCTTGAAAAATCAGCTAATAATGTTTCTAAATATTTATCTGTTCTACCACCAAATCCTTTATAATCATTTGTCATTTGGTTAAAAGGATCAATACAACAAAAGTCTACCTTTTCCTGCACAATTAATTCCAAGAACTTTTCTTTGATATACTGAGGTGTTGGAGATAACATTTCTGCACTTATATAAAAAATATGTTTAGAAATATAATCATAAGCAGCTTCGTAAATATCATCAGATGGTCTATTTGGATTAAATGG
>Ga0208617_1000288_pt1 | contig 14863 bp, 19 predicted proteins | sample CryBogCBE06Nov07_FD_184581 | JGI IMG/M metagenome (GOLD analysis project Ga0208617, IMG submission 184581) | Freshwater microbial communities from Crystal Bog, Wisconsin, USA - CBE06Nov07 (SPAdes) (version 2) | ecosystem: Environmental > Aquatic > Freshwater > Lake | place: Crystal Bog...
CAACAACAAAGATAATACCTGGATCAGTTGACCCAATGCAAGATTGTGTATGAATATTTCCATGGGGTATTTATTTGCCAAATAAAACCCAGGTAATAAGTCTTATGCTCGTTGTCCTTGTAACCAAGCATTGACACGAGCTTCGGCTTCGGCCTGACTGATAGCAGGCACACGGATTTCCACTGGGCCGCCCATGATATGGTTTAAGGTGTAAGGTATGGTGCCACCATCAAACACAATGTCTTCTATGTTGCGGAATACCAGAAACTCTTGTAGGTTTTTAGCACGATCTATTGCCTCTGCGGCCAACATATTAATATCTTTCATTATGCACCCCAATATTGATTAGCATTTTCAAGTTCACGCTCTTTTAGTAGCCGGTCGGCCAATTCAACAGCAGCCAAGCGTTCTGATTCAGTCAGTTCATAACACTTGGGATTTCTTTGTGGATCACGCATAAGTGGATAGGTTAAATCCTTGGCAAACAATTTAATCATCGCGGCGCAAAGTCCTGTTGTAGTTTGATATTGTCCATGAACTCTTTCTTGGTTCCCGGGTCTGTGTTGAATGCACCTTTGAGCACTGTAGTCTGTGTTAGACTGGAGTGCGCCATAATGCCGCGATTCTCACAGCAACCATGCGTGGCCTGAATATACACACCAACATTTTCGCTGTCTGTCGCCCGCATTATTTCTCGAGCGATGTCGTTACATAGTTCTTCTTGAAGTGTGCCACGACGAGCACACCACTGAGCGATCCGAGTATATTTAGACAAGCCAATAAGTTTATTGGCTGCAATAATTCCGATGTATGCAACACCACTAACAGGTTGATGGTGATGGCTACACATACTACGCAACTCGCTACGAACAACAAGCATACCTTCATATCTATCTTCTGAATCATTTGGAAAAGCTGTTGCATCAGGTGCTGGATCATATCGACCTCCCATTATTTCGTTATAATACATCTTGGCCAAGCGACGTGCTGTGCCCTTTGAGTTTGGATCTGTTTCACGATCAATTAACAAGGTGTCTAAAACCTTTTCAAATGCCGTTGTGGCCTCTTCGATTAGGATTTCTTTGTCACCATCGTGTAAGTAATCGCTAATGTTGTCTCCGGCCCAAAAGCGTTTCTTATCACGCTTCATATTGAAGCGGATAGCGTCGGCTAGATTGTGTTCTTTGTAATCAGGATGTGTAAGATCTGCTATCTTTTGTTCTTCTGGTGAAGCATATTTAGGCATTGCATTTTCTCCAAGTCTTGTTTGTATTGTAGAGGTTATTTAGGTAAGTGTCAAGGCACAAATGGAATTTTTCTGCAGTCTGGATATTTTCCAGGCTGTGCTTTTGGTTCTACAGTTGGTAACAATTCTAGGCCTCGAGCACACAGTTCCAAGGTAGGACAGTAGTGCCAGCCCAGGATTAAATCTGTTTCGGCTTCCCAAGGTATGTTAAGATCGCGACCATCTGCACGTTGTCGACTAAATTTCTTGTAAGCATACGGATCGTCCAACAAGATAGCACCTACCTTGCCCAATTGCAAGGGCTTGGTCCAACCAAAGCTAAGGCATTGCATCTGCCCAGGACGATACATTCCAGGTTCTAGTCTACGTGCTGAGTCCCAAATGTTAGTGTCTTTGAACTGGTATTCCCCTGTCCACTGTTCGTTGGTCATTTCAAATCCAATACCAAGATGATACATCAGCATGGGCACACTTAGATATGTGTATGCCGAGAATCTTGTGTGTTTGGTTTCAGCATGTCTAAAGCACAATTCCAAAGCATGTGTGCAACCATCGGTTACAACCACATAAGGAGCACCGGTATATTCTGCCAATGCAGATTCAAAATTAAATAGCGCTTTAAAACTCATTGGTTATACCAGGTCCATACATGATTAATAATATCTGTCATGCCAAATTTTGGTTGCCATCCACTAGCTTTCATAAACTTACCAGCATCGGCTGTAAGAATATCAGGATCACCGTCGCGTCTAGGGCCATGAAGCATAGGAATATCAACTCCGGTAATTTGAGCGGCAACACGAACAACTTCAAGATTACTGTGGCCAGTATTGGTTCCAAGATTATAGATGTCACTAGGAATCTTTTGATCTATTGCTAATATGTGTGCCTCGGCCAAATCCTCCACATGTATATAATCGCGGATACAAGTGCCATCTGGTGTAGAATAGTCGGTCCCATACAAGATAAAGTCGTGTTTATTTTTAACTGATTCCAATACACGAGCAATGATATGAGTGGCACCTGGGCGTTGTCCATGACGTGCCTGACTATCGGCACCGCAGGCATTAAAGTATCGGAATGATACAAAATCTAAACCATACGCATGGCGGTATCTTTGTAACATCCAATCAACCATCAACTTGCTTTGTCCGTATGGGCTAATGGGGTTTGTAGGATCCACTTCCTGTATGGGAGTCATCACAGGATTGCCGTAGGTAGCAGCACTTGAACTAAAAATAATTCTAATGTTGGTCAATTTATTTGTGACTAAAAAGTTAACCATACTTAAAGTTTTGACAAAATTATTGTCGTAGTATTCGCCGGGATTCATCATACTGGGACCAACTAGACTGGTACCAGCACAGTGTATAATAGCATCTGGAGCAAACAAACGAATAGAATCAAGTCCAACTTCGTTGGCAAAATCACCAGTGTGCCACTGGGCACCCGAGTTGATTAATTGTGGTGAAGGCATCACTCGATCAATACCCAACACTTTGTGTCCAGCATCTAGCAGTTTGAGAACTGTTTCACCACCAATGAATCCGGCACCACCGGTAACTATTACTCTCAAGATTCAATCTTTCTCACAGGATATTTGGCCTGACTTACATGGTCACGATAACGATTGCCGGCACGATTCCACTGCTCGCCCTTGCCTTCTAAAATGTCTACAATGCGATCTACCGTGCCATCGGTCCAGTCTGAGATCAAGCCCATGTTGTGATGTGGCGCCTGTAACAAATTTTCCAACTTGTGATAAGCGTCATCTATTGACCAAGGAACGTAAAGCCGGTTAGGGTCGTCAGCAAAAGTTTCAGGGAAACTACGATAAGCAGGATATAAAACATTCGATCCAAGCGTATCTGCTTCGGATACAGTGTTGCTGACCCAGTCCTGTAAAGCGCAATTAAACAAAACCCTAGTATCATTAAGCAAAGCATAGTAGTCATTTTTCTTTAGGTTCTCATAAATTTTTAGTTTACCTTCGCGCTCTAACCAACGAGCACGTTCGATATATCGAGGATTGTTACTGCGTAGCGGACCACCCTGGAACACAGCAAACTCTACATCGGTGCGACCGGTCAACTGATAATACATTTCAATTAGGTCCATGTAGAAGTCTGGTTGCTTTTCCTGATCAAAGCGTGCGGCAAAGCCCACTCGCATGGCACGTTGATCAAACGGACGGACATTGGCCGCACCGCCAATGCGTTCTAACACTTCTTGTTTGCCAAATGCTAGTCCACTGATATTGTAGATTGGAGCTGACCAACCGGCAATACGCATATGAGCCACCATCTCTTCGTTAGTTGCTAAGACGCCGCTAACAAAACAGTTGACCATTTTTTCATAAGTCGACATCCACTCTGCCATACCCCATACATGAACGAAATCGTCAGGATCAATGGCCTGAGCAAGACAACGAACAAAAATACGGGGACGCTGAGCAGGATCAACTTGATCCAAGATGTAAGGCAAGCTCTCAATACCGGGTTGAAACATGTCTTCAAAGTAGATAACATCTTCATTTGTAACTTCTCCATTTCTCATCATTTGAACCAAGTTCATCATTTGGCTCATACCAAAATAACTACGACCGTGTGCGTCTAGCACCTGTCCTACACTGATACTTTGGGTATTATCAATGGTCGATCCTGGAATATATACTACATCCAGTCCGCGCCGATCAAACACACTGCGATTCCATTCTGTTAGTTGTAAAGTATAGCGAGCTTCGTAACTCTCTAAACCCATGTAATAAAGTTTTCTCATTTTGATTTTACCTGTTCATATATAATATCTGCCGCGGAACTATGGGCATCTTCGCCCCAGTGACCATTGCCCATGCGTTCGCCGGTAACAAGTTTTTTAATTTTGTCGACGGGTCTAAAATGATCATCGCCTTGTTCCCATAATCTTTTTTTGTATGAAAAATTATTTCCCTTACAAAAATCAATCCAGTTGGTATAAGCACCAAATGTAAGTAATCGATCCTTGTAGGAATTTAACATAGTATTCATTATAGCAGATTGTGTGTCAAACTGTCTATCGGTCTGTGTCAACTTGTAGCATTTGAGATTACCCACGTCATGCAGATCAAAAAACTCAGATGATACATTGCTATGGATATTGTCCCAATCTGAAAGTCCTATTTTATTGTCCCCAACTGTGGCATATTCGGGCAAGTCAAATTGGGGCACATCTTCAGTAAATGCGGAATACGCACGAACTCCTAGCTTATCGGCCCAAAGATGCAACATTACTACCGACTGTAAACTAGATAGATAGATTTGTGATAAGTCTGTAGCCACTACCCAGGATTTCACTATTTCAAGAATTTGTCGACTATTATGAATTAAAGAATCAACTCTAAATTTTGTAGTAACGTAAGGGAAATCAGATCCGCACCACTGGAATTCTTTGTTGAACAATTCAGCCCTTTCCCAATATGAAAACTGCACCAACAACAAGATATCTTTAGGATCTACCTTTTGATTTTCAATCAAATCATATAGGGTAACAATAGTGCGTCGTAGTATGGCATGATTGCCGCCGGCGATTTTTGCTACATTAATGCACTTGGCGCCAAGTCGATCGGCTACCAATTTGGGCCAAACAGCTTGACTGGGATGAGGATACTTAACATCATCCAAGTCAGAACCAAACACGTGACTACATCCGGCTACAACTACTATCATGGTTAAATGTTACGCCCAAGTCTGCGAGCATCTTCAACCCACATGTTCTTGGCATTTTTGCCTTGGCTAAACTTGTTATACTGTTGCCAGGCATAGCTTTTGAAATTGTATAGGTCTGCTTCGTTGTATCTATAACCATAGTCACGACAAAAGTTTAGAAAGTTATCTAAATCTTCTAATGCCTGCACTGCTCTAGGGTTCAGACGATGTTGGGGTTTGCCCATGATGTTTCCTTTAAATTACAATTGATGATAAATAACAATGATAGAGAGATAATTTATGCCTAAACTAACTAACCCTACCTCTAATGATACTTGTTTTTTGTGCGGAAAGCAAGCACATTGGATAAGTTTCAACTCCAAACAACTTCGATGCGTTGAGAAGATCACTCAATGTTCTGGACACGCTAAAAAAGCCGAATCTTCTCGACAGAAAAATATAACCAAAGAACAACGACGGGCCCATATGAAACAAATGAGTGATAAGGGCAATAAACGACTCGCTGAACTTCATACAGATGAGCAATGGCGTCGAACTAAGGGCAATAATGTTTCTAAGGCCAAATCTACTATACCTGCTGAACAACAATCCAACTGGATTATTTACGAAGGTATCGTCGATCGCGTTACAAGAGAAAGTTGGATATATCATAATAATAAAATTAATCCTGATAACTTGCCGAGAGGCCGCGAGTATGAACTAGATCACAAATACAGCAAACATCAAGGTTTCTTAAATAATGTTCCGCCTGAAGTAATAGGACATTATTCAAACTTACAAATGATTCCACGGCATTCCAATCGTAAAAAATATAATAAATGTTCTGTTACCATTGATCAATTATATGAAGGAATCAAATAATAATTGACTGCGATGGGCGTGTAAGATTGTATTCGATAACACATCCACATTCGCCATCCTCGCTTACACTGATCTTCATGTTTCGCCCAGGGTATCTGTTAGCTAGTTGTAGATATAAATCATCAGCAAGCATCTCTACACTTTTTGAATCAATTTCAATTGTGTTCTCAAACAAAGATTCGCAATAAGTTAAAACTTGGTGAAATTCCAGCTCACGATCGTTATGAAATATTTCTATTTGAACATTAAATTTAAACAAGTGTCTGTGTCTTGCGGCAAGATATGACACATCATATTCTCCTGCAGAACATAGTTGTGGGTCAGTTCCTGCAGCCGGATATCTATGAAACCCAACCTTTTGAAAATTTACATATATCCACCGTTGTGCCGCAGACATAATGCGATCTACTGTTTCTCTTTGTTCCTGTATCATTTTTGTAATAACTCCATGGTTACAATTTTGCCAATTGATTCTGCTAGGTTTTCTTCGGGGGTCACAATGTGTAGTTTGACGCGATGATCGTCCTTTTTGGGATCATAGTAGCGTGTTTCAATCACAGTGCCACCGTTGACCTGTTGCACCTTGAACGTGATGGGATCCGGAAGATCAATACTGTTGTCACTACAATCTTCTATTTCGTCAAAATTACTCACAGCACGCAGGCCACGTTTGCTACCTACAACTTTTATTTCAGCATTGCCACCAACCAACAAGTTGATCAGGCGTTGTCTTAGCCAGTTTCTCATTTGATTATCTCATCTTTGGTATATTTAGACCAGTCCGTGAACAGGTATCGATTTTGTAAGTCATGTAGGCTATGACACCACACACCCGGATTTGTTGCGGCAAAATCCTTGTCATCAATTTTGATTGTGGCATTGTAACCAAACTGTTTAATGTATGGTAGCTTGACACTAATCATTGGAATAAAATTATGGAATTCAACCAGACCCGACTCTAATAGGCCTTCGGCCTGAGCCAGATCCAGATCCAAGGTGCATAACCACCCAGCTTCTAAACAGTCCTGCACCATGACTTCCCAATCGCGCCAGGCATCGGCATCATTTATTGCCAAGTTGGGAAAACTTTGATTGGCACCAAAATAGATATGCTCACAGTCATTGTTCTTGGCTTCTTGTAGAACAATTTGACTGTCCTGCAGGCCCACTACAAACAAGGTGGCTTTACCAAATGCCGGCGTATGTTCTACTTCGGTTCCTGTAAAGAAACTTACTTCGGTATGTCCTTCTCTAATCATTTTGTTCCGTGTTATAGTAGGTTAATGTTAAATGATCTTGCTTAATTTTAACAATTTGTGTCTTTAAATGCAACTTTTGTTTCTTCAAATCTGTCAATTCCGCATCATCGAATACTCCTGTGCTTTCCAAACCAGCAATTTGTTTATCTAATCGGTGATGCTCTTGTTCTAAATGTTTTATACGACGTTCCCAAGTCATTATACCTCCTTTTGATAAAGTTCTGAAAATATAGTTTTGTGACTTTGTTGAATCAAAGCATCAAAATTTACCTTAATTGGAAATTTAGTAGTTTCCGCGGTTGATACCATGTGATCCAATCTAGGAATTATTTGAGACTGAATTGATGGATCCATGTGTTCTATGGATTTGGAAAGATTATGTTTTAATCGGTCCAGTATGCCTTGCTCAACATGTTGCCAATTGTAAATTTCACCGTAATAATCATTAATGTAGATTTCTGATGCAGGTATATGTTCTATGGCAAAATTTATAGCTTGTGGTAAATCAAATATTGACAGCGGAAATAATATCATACTGGCCTGTAAGGATCCGGCAACTTTGGACATGTTTTGGAAATTTTGTGCGAATATATCCCACTTGCTGCCTTGGCGAATATAGTCGTATCTTTGGCCAGTGGTTTCAAAACTGGCAATGACTGTGTTGTTTTTAAACTGCATGATCTTTTCAAATACTGGATTATCAACGTGATAAAGATTAGTATTGATGATGATATGACAATTGGGATTCAAATCGTATAATCTGTTTAACAAGTGCAGATTATTTTTAGACAGACCGGGCTCTCCACCGGCCAGGGTAATCATATGTAGATCAGCCAACGCCTGGTCAGAAAAACTCAATGGTTTGACCGCAGGCGTTGATACTCCGACCAAATCAGCCCACTTACTACTAAATCGTGGTCCGCAATATACACACGTCAAATTGCATGTAGAATCATTTTGAATGTGTACCGTTTTGAGTTGCGGCTGTGAAATACTGGCAAACTCCGGATACATGTCGTTATAAGAATGCCTATAACTGCGTGTTTGATTATTTTGTTCTTGCCAACAACGGTCGCAGTTGGAATGCGGCTGTGCTGAGTCCAGGGCTGATTGTATTTGGCTGGCAGTTTTGCCTACCAGGGCTGAATCAATTTGATCTTCTTGATAGTCCAAAGACATGTGGCTGTTACAACACAGGGTGACACGATGTCCAACATCCAAGAATAAATTATGTTTGGAGGCTAAACAATTAGTTTGCATTTTCTAAATCATCAAGTTTTGATTGATCAAATTCTGTTTGATCTTCGACGATGACACTGTTGGCGTCTTCTACTTCAAACAGCGCATTAAACTGACTGTGTGCATTTTTGGCCTTTTTGCCTTTGAACCCCCGTGTGCCCACGATATCCATCCAATAACGATCATAGTGCTCAATAATGGCCTCAGCTTCGGCACGATCAGCGGTAGCAAAAATAGCATCCACAATATCTTTGAACTTGGCATGATCACCATTCTGGTTCCACATCATGGCTGGCCATGAACCATTGTCGTATTCGCGATTGGCACGTTGAACTGCTTCCAAGTGCATCCAAACATTATGGCCCATAAGTAGCGCATAACTAAAACTATCCCACGAAGTCTTGCCTTCTTTGCCGATCTTATTTAGATCGCCCGGCTTGTAAATACAAACGTCTTTCATAGTCAATTGTTGACTGATGGGGCTTTCATCAAAGTGATTGATTAGACCGTCGGCAATTACACCTGGTCCAAACTGACGAGTATCTGTAGCGTATTTTTTATCATCCACAATGGGACTCATACGATAACACCACTTGTCATTGTGTGGTAAATCAATATGGTGGTAAACTTGTCCGTTGGCTGTAGCCAGGAACGGACTAGCACAGTCAAACGAGATTGTAAAACTAGGGTTAACATACTTACGCACAGCCCGTTGTATATCAGTAAGCAAGACCGCCCACTCTAATTTACTGGTGCCTAAAAAGTGCATCCAATCGTGTACACCTTCTTGTAGCAAGTTGTCGTGACGCAAGGCTACCAAACGACGTAATACCAGGTGCACGTCACACATATTCTGTCCACCCATTGACCAACCGTCAAAGTGTGTGTCAGGATACACATTAGGATCGCAATAGTGCTTCATTGTTTCATACCAACGATCGGCATCAGCATGGTTGGCACCTTGTAGCACATTCAGGAATTTAGCACCACCATTTTTTTTGCCTTTGCGATGCTTCATAAAGTAGTCGTTGTTGAACTTGGTAGCGTCTACTGCTTCTTGTAGTGTGGTAATCTGACAGGCCGCTGAGGCTTTTTTGTCGTGAATGACCCAAGTTGGAATATCGAGGATCATACCATAGTCGGCAATGCCATCAAGCCACTTTAATACTGCTTCACGCTTTTTTTGTGCTTTAGGACAACCCGAGTTGGCTTTCCAGTCACCTTCCCACAGGCCCTTGGCAATCTGGAATCCACCCGAGTCACCCAACATCACGGTTCCTGGCTCGCGATTGCGAATCATGTCTTCGGACCAGTCCTGCTTGTTCAAATCCAGGTTGGCATGTCCGCCTGAATACAATGACCATTTGTATGGAAACAAGGACTTGGAACTGTTGAGCCAATTCATCATTTCCATATCCGGTATGCCTGCTGGCATACGGGCAGGATCCACATACGGACCATTGACAGGATCACGTTGTTTACCAATAAAAGTAGCGTAGAAGCCACTGATAGCTGGTAAGAATACAGCGTAATCTTTTTGTTTGGCTGTGAGATTGTCCTGGATCACTTGCTTTGTGCTGGTAGTGTGTAGTTATAAGTAGCGATGCCAGAATTGACTGTAATTTTTGCCACGCCGTCATCACTGATGCTAAAGGTCTTGTCGCCAGTCAAGTTAAGAATACTGATAACTTGAACAACAGGCCATGACCATGTACGTTTAAGTTGACCAGTAACACCGGCTTGGAACACAAAGTTGCCACCGTGAGTTGAATAATCACCAAAGAAGAATTTTAAATCACCGTTTTCAGTTTTAACTTGGAAGTTGGGTTCTTCCGCATTGGCCTGTGCCTGCATTTTCAATCTTTGAATGGAAGCAATACTAGGTTCAAATTCAATATGCCAGGTTGGAGTATTTTTAAATTTAACGTTTTTGGCTTTTTCTGTTACAATTTCTGCTGCCATGAAACGATATGTATTTTTAAAATCACCCAAGGCATTTACAAATTCAATACCCTCAGGAGTTCCGTCGCTTTTGTTTTTAATGCTTAACTGGGCATTTTCTTTATACTCTTGTAAATTTAACAAAATCTTTAGTTTGGATAAGTTGGGCATGCCAAACAGGCCAATAAAGTCAGAGACCGGTCCAGCAAACTTGCCATCTACAATGACAGTGCGGTCTTCGGCAATACCAAAAATGTCAGTTTCTTTATCTGTGCCGGTAATTTTAACCAGGTCAATACAACCTAGGTCATGTGTGTGTTCTACTAAGTCTAATAAGTGATCTCTCATGTAATTCTCCTTTTGTTTATTATACAGGGGTTATTTAGATTATGCAACAGGTTTAGGTAATATTTTTGCTAGGCATTGGCCACCGCGAAGCGAAGTTAATTCTCCAGGTTTACGTATTTCTAGCCATGTGCTGGCATCATCGGTTTGATATCGGTACACTTCCTCAAATCCCACATATTCAATCCAGCCATATACCAATGTTCCTGGAGTATAAAATGTAATATTTTGTTCAACCAGTTGAATTGTTTGATACCGATCGCTATCATTAAAAGTCATAATTAATGTGCCACCTGGTGCTAATTTTTTGTAAATTTCTTGTATGTATTTTTGAATTATTTCAAATGGTTTATAGTTAAAATAATTATATACCACACAGACTCCAAATTGATTATCTGGTAATTTATCTAGTATAGGGTGTTCAAAAGATTCCTCAATCACGTAAGGTCTGACTCTACCTCGATATACACTGTTAAATTGATCTAGAACCGGATCAATCAAATAACGGCTTTCGTCAACAATATACAAAGGAGTGCCGCTGGACATGTCATGAACAAACGGTTCCAACATGGGATGAATAATCATAGCTGGATACAGCCAACTGCAATATGCTCCTACTCTGGTTCTAAACATTTTCATAGTTTCTTCATCTAGAGCCAGCGGTTTGTTTTTATGAAGACGGACTGCTTCCGGTTGTTGAGACAATTTTGTTTCTAATTGTTGTTCATACATTGTGTAGCTTTTCTGCAACCACACATTTCCTTCTTTTTCAATTTTGGTCTTTACTGCTAATTTGAATTCGTCTAATTCTTGTTCAAATTTAAGAAACGTTTGTTGTAACAGGTTATGGGTGTCGGTCAGTCTTTCACGAAAAGAATTATCAACATTGGCTTCGGGAATATCGGATTCATGAATGATGGTATTAAATCTATACGCAGTGCTTTCCCGAACATCCTGCATGGTCAATTCAGAAAGATAATTGCTAAGGCGTATTAGTTCTATAAAATTCATGTTACCACTCAAACAGTGATTGAAAAGTATTTTCAGTGTTGGTAGCTGACTTTAAATCCCATTCTAACACGCCCAACAAATTATCTAATTTTTGATCTACAACTGTGGTTTCCATTTCGCTGTCATCAAACGGTAAATCTTTGAACCACTGTGGCAAGTGTAGCTCATCTGTAGGATAACCAATGCTGGTCCATCCTAGTGGATTAGACTTGAGCTTACATACAATGGTTTTCATACCATCAACAATTTGTAAACTATACTTGTCACCGTTCATTTTGCGTAGATTGTTCCAGTTGATAGCAGCACGAACATGGCCGGGCATGTTGGCTTTGCCTAGACGCTCTTCTTCCTTGCTATACTTGGTCAAGTTGTTTACCCGCTTGGGACTACCCTTTTCCCAACCTGGGCGCTCTTTGAACACATACTTGAACTCGCGAATCTTTTCAATGATCTGTTCGCGGGTAGCACCAATCAGGACATCGTTAAGAATTTCACTTAAAAACTCTTGGATCACTTTGGGTGTATCACTACGCTTAAGATCAAGGCCCATGGCTTTGACCTTGCCAGGTTCGCCATGAGTATCTACACGCTTGTTCTCTTTATCGTAATACATGACAGCATAACGCTTCTTGGTAATGAACAGGCCCTTGGAAGCCACAATCTCACGTCCGCCCCGGATTACACTGCCCATTTCTCTAGGCACATGGAATGCCTGTTCCATGAATCCCGGAAAGCTGTCATTGACTTGATCGGCAATACTGTTATAGAGTTGAACAGCAATTTCTCTACTCCACTGCATCTCACCTTTTTCTATTGAGCCCTTCAGCACCGGATAGGCTGTAAAGTAGCAAGAGTCTGTATCACCATAAATGATTGCTTCGCCCACGTGATCATACTTGCCTGTAATACATTCGTTTACATAAGCATCCATGTGACGGGCAATCGCACGTCCAGTAAGAGTGGTGGACTGACCAATGCGCTTATCAAAGAAACGGCAACCAGGATTAAGAATAGCACCATAGAGACTGTTGAGGTTAATCTTTTTAACAAGTTGACGCTTGTCCCAATACTCTTCATCTTCGGCATTTGTTGCCTCCTTTAGTTTGGCCTGCATGTCTTTACGTTCAGCATACCAACGCTTTAACAGTCCGGGAATAACTGCTTCTTTTTCGTAGGTAAAAATAGTGCCGTTGGCAGTGATCATCCAGGGTTGGTTTGAATCAAAAATAATTTTCCATACTTCGGCAGCACTGTGTACCGATTCCTCACCATCTTTCCAATCGATAGTAATTTCTGTGCCTGTTTGCATTTCCATTACAGCAGTATATTCTAAACTGCCAAATATGCCTTCCCATGCCGCAGCAAAACTACTACCACTACGCATCTTGTCAGCAATATAGCGGTCAGTCATGATAGGACGTAGTTGCCCCACAATGGTCTCTGGTCCCATATTCAAAGCGCGAATAGCCGACGGATACAGACTGTTGATATCTATTGATCCAACATATTCATGTATGCCTTTGCGGGGATACGCAACATAGGCACCGGCTGCTTGGGTATCTTCATCTGAGTAGCGTTCTTTACGATTGGGCACAACCATGCCACGTTCATGTGCTTCATTGATAATGGCCTGTTCGGTCACGGCCACAGCACCCATGGTTGTTTGTAGCAACACAGTATTCTCATGTGCCAAGGTATTGGCCAAATCAAAAAACTTCAACTTTTTATCCATCTGCGCCAGCCCATTAACGTCTTGGCGGTTATACTCGATAAATGTTTTGAAGTTTTGGTTATACAATTGATCTAGTGTGCCTTCAAACTTGGTCTTACCTTCGAGACCTTCGTATTCTAAAATAGCATCTAGACTATAACTGTGACGTTCTTCGTAGGTATATTTTCTATACAACTGCATATAGTCCATATGAACACGACCAATCAAGTCATATGTTTGACTTTCGTTACCAAAGCGTTCAAATGTTCTGCCCTTGGGAAATTGATTCCACAGGCAGAATCTGCGTGTGTCATCTTTGCTTAGAACACGAGTAATACGATTGACTGTATATGGAATATCAAAGCCTTCTGAGTTCCAACCAGACAGTGCGTCCGCATCTTCAATTAAATCTAAAAATGTTTCTAGTAGATCTTCTTCACGTTCAAATACAACAGTGTTTTCAAACTCGCTGGCAATTTCTTGTGCAGTGGCGCGACTCATGTGTTTAGGCGGAACCACTAAGGTAACCAGTTGGCCTAACCACTGTAAGTAAACACTGATAGCAGTAATGGCATTAAATGGATCGCTAGGAGGACTGAATCCTCTTTCTGGATCAAAGTCCACCTCAATGTCAAAGAACGCCACATTGAGCTTGGGTGCGTCTTGTCCTTTGTAATTTTCTTCCAAGCAACGAAAGATTGGATTTATGTCTGACTCGTATAACTGCTTGCCGGACTGTATGCGAATTTCTTTACGAAACTCTTTGTTGTTTCTAGTGCTGAATCTGCTTACAGGTGTGCCAAACAGGCTAGTGAATTTACCACGAGGATCCTCGTAGTAGAAGATGTAGTTGGCCGGATATTCCTGATAGACTCTGCGTCCATCCCTCCGTTCAACTACATGAATACGATCGTGCTCACGATCAAATAAGGCATCTACATAACTCAAATTTTTCTCCGTTTATGGCCGGTTAGCCATGATTCATGTTCCTTACGGGAACGACTCGATTGTTTGTGAAAACAATATTTATAGCGTCTTGCCTACTGTAACTAAAATCTGCTCAAGCAATTCGTGATCCTGTTGTTCACGACCAAATTCGGCCTTGTGTGCCAGCTTGATGGCCTTCTTGAGAATGTTTGGTTTGATGTCAAGTTCTTCAGCAATGGCCTTGACTGTATCATTAAGGCCACCAGTCAGTGTTTCAATTTCCATCATGACCTGCATGCCCTCGTTGATCACTTGATTAAGTTTGTTAGTTTGGTCGGCTGTAAATACGCGATTGTTAGACATTTAATTCTCCTGATTAAGTTTTACTAGTATACACGATTATTTTGCAAAGTCAATGATGTTTTGGTAAAGCTCACTTTAAGTTACCATTCCGGGGCACGACTCCCATAATAACTAGCCCAGCAGCCGGGCATACACCAGTAACCATAAGGTCCTAAGGTAGTGTATTCTATTTGATCCCAATGACCATATAACGGGTATATGCTGTTTCAGGATCTTCTAATTTGAGTTCCCCTTCGTAAAGAACTTCACTAAGTGG
>Ga0208617_1000290_pt1 | contig 14848 bp, 10 predicted proteins | sample CryBogCBE06Nov07_FD_184581 | JGI IMG/M metagenome (GOLD analysis project Ga0208617, IMG submission 184581) | Freshwater microbial communities from Crystal Bog, Wisconsin, USA - CBE06Nov07 (SPAdes) (version 2) | ecosystem: Environmental > Aquatic > Freshwater > Lake | place: Crystal Bog...
GCGGCGGCGCCACCGCCGTGTTCGACTTTCCCCTGCGCTCAGCGATTGCGCACCTCGACGCGGGCGCCGTGCGCCGCGCCGTGTCCGCCGCCCAGCTTGATCCGCCTGGAACGCACCGCCTGAGCTTCATCGAGAACCACGACGTCGACCGTTTCGCCTCCCTCGTGGGATCGGATCAGGGCAAGCTGCGGATCGGGGCGGTGCTGGGGCTGATGCTGAGGTCCGACCCCATCCTCTACTACGGCGAGGAGCTGGGCATGCGGGGGGTGGAGGAGCAAGATCACAGCTCCGACGGCGCACAGATCCCCTTGCGCGAAGCCTTCCGCTGGCAGACCGATCTCGAAGCGCCTGGATCGGCGATCTGGTACAAATCAGGCGCCGCCTGGTGGACCGGCCGCGTTAACCGGACCGGCGACGGGGTGTCGGTCGAGGAGGAAGAGGCGTCGAAATCGTCCCTCCTCACCTTCTACCGGTCGATCCTTGACCTTCGCGCTCACCGTCCCGAGCTCTGGCGCGGACGGCTGGTCATGGGGTGTCCGGATCAACGATCAGCGGTCTGTTTCACCCGCAGGCGCGGGCGCCGATGGACCTTCGTAGTCGCCAATCTGTCGGACAAGCCGGTGACGGTGCGCGCGGCGCGCCGACATGCCGTGGATCTGCTGACGGGCGGCCCGATACCTCACCGGCTCTCGGTTCCGCCCTGGGGTGTCCGGCTCGTCGGGAACAGCGCCCGCTGAGCCTAGGCCACGATGAGGTGGTCGAGCACCCGCTTTTCCAGCACCAGCATCGCGCTCGCCCCATTGGTGCGCATGACGATGCCGTCGGACAGGCGTTGCGCCGCGTCTCGCACCGCCGAGGCGAGGCGCTGGAACTCCGGTCGCCCACGCCCGTCCAGACCGTGCAGCGCGCAGAGCTGACGCCAGTCGAGGACGAAGCTGTCCATCAGCCGGTCGAACGCCGCCACCCTCGCCTTCGCGTCCGGCGCATCACTGGCGAACACCAGCTCTTCACGCAGGTCGTCCACCAGCAACTGCACCTCGGCGGCGGACATGACCGGCGTACGCTGATCCCGCTCCGTCAGAAGCTGAGGCGAAGCGCCAGGCTTCCAGTTCAGCGTGGGCCACTGCGAACGCGGCGGAGACGGTCCGCAGGCGAACTGCCAGAAGGACGCCGTGCCGGTCGTGTCGGCCACCAGATGGATCCGCTCGACGTCCGCCCCGTTCTCCACATGGTGCCGGCGCCAGTTATCGAAGATCCACGCCTCCCCCGCCGCCATGTGCACGGTCTGTCCGTCGCAGTGAAAACGCACCTTCGGCGTGGTCACAACGGGAATGTGCATCCGCACCCGCGTGTGCCAGTGGTGATTGATGTCGGCATGCTCGGGCACGCCAACGCCGGGGGCGAGGCGCATCAGTCGGGATCGGCCCCACACGACGCCGAAGTCGGCGAGCACCTGCTGCGTGTAGGGCATCGCCTTCAGCCAGGGCGTCGCCAGCATCTGGCCGTGATGCGCATCCGTCTCTGCGCCGTCCACGGTGATCAGCCGCACCGCGCTGTTGCCGGGGATGCGGTCCGGGTGCGGGGCCCAGGCTTCGCTGGGCAGCGCCGCGGCCTCCGCCGCCAGCCGTGCGGCGTCGAACAGGACCGGAAGCTGGAAGAAGGGTTGCGAGAGCCGCATGGGTCAGTCCCTGTATCGCGTCAATGCGTCACCCAGCGCCGCGCGCAGGGGCTCAAGCCAGGGGGCGTAGTTGCGCCACTGGTCCACTCCCTGCCGCCCGATCGGCTGGCGCACCTGCTCGGAGCTTGGCGTGCGCACGCTGCGTTGCGTCTTGTGGAAGGCGAGGCAGTTATCTTCGAAGGGCAGGCCGCAGTGATCGAGGATGCGTCGCACGCCCCCCTCCAGATCCTCCACCAGATCCTCATAGGACACCCGCAGCACGCGACCGGGCAAGGCCTCGTCCCAGGTCCGCATCACATCGAGATAGGTGCGGTAGCGGCGCGCGAAGCTTTCCACGCCATAGGAGAACTCCTGGTTCGCGCCGCTGTAGAGCTGTTTTAAGTTGCTGAAGCCGCAGGACATCGGCTCCCGGCGGATGTCGATGATCTTCGCGTTGGGCAGGATCAGGTGAATAAAGCCGATATGCCAGAAATTGTTGGGCGCCTTGTCGATGAAGTAGGGACGGCCGAGCTGGCGATAGACGCGCGTCTCGTCGAGGAACCGCCGACCGAGAGCCTTCGCCTCCGCCTCCGACAGCCCCGCCAGCGCATCAATGTCACGCGGCAGATAGCTCTCCGGATCGCGGCCGGTGAGCCAGCAGACCATACGGTCAATCTCGGTCAGCTCCTTGGTCCCCTCCACCTGCGAGTGTGAGGCGAGGATCTGCTCGATCAGGGTTGAGCCGGACCGCGGGAGGCCAAGGATGAAGATCGGCGCCGGATCGTCCGCGCCCCAGCCTTTGCGCTCTGCGACGACCTTCGCCGTGAACACCCGGCGCAGGTTGCCTGCGCAGGCGTCGGCGATCTCGGGGTTATCCGTGCAGGTCCGGCGTCTCAGGGCGTTGCCCGCCTCATAGAAGCGCCAGGAGGTCTCATAGTCGCCAAGATCCTCGTAAGCCTTGCCCAGCGCGAAGCCGAGATAGATCCGGTCCATCTCCTGCGTATCCGGCCTCTCTTGCGCCGCCTGCATGCGCGATATGTCGTCGTCCGAGAACCGATAGGTTTTCAGATTGGCGAGGCTGAACCACGCCACGCCGTAGTCGGGACGCGCATCGAGGGACGCGCGATAGTCCGCAATGGCTTCGGCCTGGCGACCGACCGTCTTCAACGCATTGGCGCGCCAGAAGCGAAGATCGGCGATTTCCGTTCCGGAGATATCCGGTGCGGCCAGCAGGCGTGCGTAGAGGTCTATCGCGGGCTCATAGTCGCCAAGGCCGATGCAGGCGAGACCGTACTGCTTCAGATAATCGCGACGGTCCGGATCATGGGCGATCAGCCGCTCCGCCTCGCTGCGGGCGAGGGCGTAGTTCTCCTGCTTGAGCAGCGCCATGACGAGGTCATAACGCGCGGCGTCATCGTCAGACGTCCGCTGCAGCGCCTGTCGCAGCAGCCCCTCTGCGGCCTCCGCCGCCCCGGCTTCCAGCCGGATGCGGGCGAGCAGTCGAAGGGCGCCGACATTGTCCGGATCCTTGCGCAAATACCCGGAGATGACTTCGGCGGCGGGATCGAGGTCACCGTCCTGCAGCAGGCAGTTCGCCATCACCACCTCCGGCGGGAGTTTTTGCAGGATGGCGAGACGCCCCTGCGCCTCCGCCGCCCGCGCGCCATCGCCTGTCAGCCGATAGAGCTGCCCCAGCATGTCCCAGCTGGCCGGCAAGGTGGGGCTCAGCCGCACGGCCGCCTCCAGCGCGGCGATGGCTGCCGGGGCGTCGCGAAGCGCAACGTAGCAATGACCGCGCTCCTGAAAGAGGCGGCTGAAGGTGGGGTGGCCCGCCTCCAGACCGTCCAGAATGCGAAGGGCTTCCGTCGCGCGGCCCTGCGACCGAAGTGACATCGCCGCGCGCAGAAGGCCGTCGCGATCCTGGACGTCCGCGGATGCGTTCACGGCGCCCCGCTTGCGCGCAGGAAGGGCGCCAGCCAGTCCGGATCCGGCTGATCGGCGTCATAATATTCGAAGATCAGGTGGATCCGCGCCGCGTCGCCGCCATTGCGAACCCAGTGGGGGGCGAGGTTGTTGACCTCCACCGCCTCGCCTTCCGGCAGATGACGCTCCTCGCCGCCAAAGAAGGACACGACGTACGGGTTGGTGAACAGCGGCACGTGGATCTTGTGCGGCCATTTCGCGGCCGGGTTCGCGTCGATGTGCGGGTGGATGATCCCACCCGGCGGCATCTTCGCCAGCATCACCCGCGGAAACACCCCGCGCTGGTAACCGTAGGCCGCTACCGCCTCATGAAGCACCGGCTCGAGCCGCCCGCGCCAGCTCGCCCAGGCGTCGCGATCATGCGAGCTTCGCCAGTCCTTCGGGCCGTCAATGAAGCGGAAGACGATGTGCTGGGTGGTGTCGAGCACCTCGAAGCGGTTCGGCTTGGCCGCGTTTTCGGCCGCCCATACGGCGTCGGGGATCGCAGCGACCGCGGCGCTGAGGGCGTCGATCTCCACCGGGCCGAGCTTTCGGATCGTGGTGGTCTTGCGCGGATTGGCGGTCGGCGCGGCGGCGGAGTGGCTCATGCCGCCACCCCCTCGAAGCTGTAGCCGAACAGGGCGAGGTCCTGCGCATAGCGGGCGGCGACGCCGTCGATCAGGGCCTGATCATAATAGCGCCGGTAGTCGCCCCGACGGGTGCTGTTGACCCGGTCGAGCGGGCGGCTGGCGACGCCGATATGGGCGCAGATCACGTCATAGGAGGCTTGCATGTCCTCCACCCGGCCAACCCTGTCGGTCAACAGCGTCCGCCCGTCCTCGGCCAATAGCAGCGCGCATTGTGGTTTGAATAATATATGGTTTTCCGGCGGCGCCTCGAACAGGAAGTGGCGCATGACATCCTGCGGCCGCGTCTGGAACAGGTCGCCGCCCCGCAGCATGAAGGCGCAATAGGACACGAAACGGTCGAAGGGATTGCGCACGAAGGCGAACTTGAAATAGGCCCCGAAGGCCGCGTCGCCGATATACGGCCGGATCTGCTGCAGCGACAGGTGCCCGTGCTGGATCGCCGCCAGATCCTCCCAGGGGAAGCGCTTGTTGACGAACAGGCCCACCTGCTCGAGGTCCTCGTCGCCCATCTGTTCGCGCAACGCCTGACGCACCGCGTGCGTGCCCGTCTTCGGCACGGCGGCGAAGATGAAACGGTGGCGATGCGACACGATCACGTTTCAACACTCATGCGGAGACGCCCCACCTCATGACGAGGCGGGGCGCAACCTGTATCAGACGTTTTGATCCTAGTACTTGTAAGCGACGCCGACCATGTAGGTCGCCCCGCTCTGGGTCTGATTGTAGAGATAACGGGCCTGGCCGAAGAACTCGGTGTTCTTTTCATTGGTCAGGTTGACCGCATCGAAGGTGAGCTGGAGCTTCGGCGTGATATTCCAGAAGGCTGCAGCGTCCACATAGGTCTGGGCTTCATAGCCTTGCGTGCCCGCATCGACCGCCCCGCTGCTATGGCTGTCAAAGTAGCGGCTGCGATAGTTCATCGAGACCCGCGCGCCGTATTTGGCCGTCTCGTAGTAGAGCGTGGCGTTCGCGCTGTTCTTGGAGATGCCGGTGAACACTTCCGGGGCGTCCACATGTGTGAAGTTGCCGACAAATCCCAGATTGTTGAACGGCGCAGGCAGGAAGAAGAACTGGGTCTGAGCCGCCAGTTCAAGGCCGGTCAGCGAATGCGCGCCTTGCACATTGATGGTCTGTGAGAAGTCGTGAATGACCGTGCTGCCGGGCAGTCCCGAAATCGCGCCGCCCAGGCCGACCTGTGACAGGGTCAACTTGTCGAAAATCTCCTGGCTGGAGATGAAGTTGGTGATCTTCTTGTGGAACACGCTGGCGGACAAAAGCCCGACCTTGCCGAAGTAGTATTCAATCGCGAGGTCGAGCGTGTCGTCCTTGAACGGCTTCAGGTTCGGGTTGCCGATAGAGGCGTAGACATGTCCGCTGCTATCCACACCGGCGTTGCCGCGGGCGGCGAGGGCGCCGAGGCTCGGACGGTTGAGGTTCTCGGTGGCGGCAAAGCGCACCAGAACTTCCGGCGTCAGTTCGACGACCGAGTTCATGGCCGGAAGGACGCCGTCATAGGAACCCTTCACGTCCGCCGTGCCGGTATAGGCGTAGCTGTCGCCCATGCCGTCGTCATGCTGCAGACGGCCCGTGCTGTGCGTATCGGTCTGATAGCCGCGCAGACCGATATTGCCGCGGAAGCGCTTGCCGAGAAGGTGCGTGTCCCAGTCCGCCTGGACATATTCGGATTTGGTCTTTTCGGTGACCTTGAAGACCTGCTCGATATCCTGAAGCACGCCGCCCGTCCCGTCGGGCTTCGGGCCCATGCGGTGGTACTCTTTGTACTTGGCGAACGCCTTGGTGTAGTCGCCGATCAACCAGCTTCCGAAGCTGTTTGAGTACACAGTCGTGATGTCGGCGACCGAAGTCCCGCGCGCTTCCGCCGTGGTTCCGTTGACGCCGCCATCGTAGAAGTAGTTCGCGCCGTCCTGCGAGAAGCTGTGATAGGCGACGCCCGCCCGAAGGGTCAGTTCCGGGATCAGCTTGTAATGGACGTTCAGCACGCCCTCTTCCAGAGACGAGCTGTTGTTGAACGAGCGATAGTAGAAATTGTCCATCGCATAGATCGACGGGTCGGTCAGGTTCGTGCCGGGATAGGAGAAGCTGGCCGAATGACCGTTACCCCAGTTGACGATCTGGTTGCCTTTGGCGCGCATATAGAGCTTGTCGTCGTAGGGGGTGTCGTAGATCGACCTTTCCGCGCCCGCGTGACCGTCGATCGACAGCTTGTCCGACACATCCCACTTGCCCGTCAGAACCGCCTGATTGAAGCGGTTGTGGTTCAGCTCGCGGCGATGCTCCGAGCCAAAGGTGACGTTGCTGGCGTCCGTGTAGGTGGCGAAGTTGTTGGCGTCCAGGACGAGGTTGTTGAGCACCGTCGCCTTCTGGAACTGCGCCGGCCAGGGCGAACCCTTGGCGCCGTCGAGGATCGTGGAGCCGATGCCGTTCAGCGGGCGGGTGGCCAGGTGCAGCTCATCCCGGTGCGTCGTGAACTCGCTGTGCAGGATATCGAGGGTCAAGAGCGACTTGTCGTTCGGCCGCCATTGCGCCGCGCCCGTCACGCCCAGCCTCTCCAGCTTGGCGTTCCAGGAGGACAGGCGGTTGCCGTCGGCGAAGTAGAAGGTCTGGTTCGGATCGGTGAGCTTGGCCTGCAACGCCGAGCTCAGGTGGGAGATGTCGAGGCCCTTTCCGATCAGGGATTGCACATCGCTGCCGGAGAATGAGGAGTAGTTATAATCGTTATGCCCCTGCTCCGTCGTCTCGCGCTTGGCGTAAGCGACCGAGACGGCGACGCCGAACTTGTTGTCCCAGTTCTGGCTGACAAGACCGACAATACGCGGCTGGGTGTCCTTGGTGTATTCGTTGGTGCCGAGCTTCGTGGTGATCGCGCCCTTCAGGCCGGGCTCATAATCAAGCGGCTTGCCGGTGAACAGGCCGACCGTGCCGGCCATGCCGCCTTCGTTCTGGGACGCCTGGAAGGTCTTTTCGACCTCGGCCTTGGAGAACAGCTCCGACGCAAAGATGTTGAAGTCGAACGCCCGGTCGCGGGAGCGCTGACCGCGGCTGTCCTGCGCAGAGTCGACGTTCCCGAGCACTTCCATGCCGTTCAGCTGGACGCGCGAGAAGTCAGGGCCGAGGCCGCGCAAGGAGATCCGACGCCCCTCGCCCGCTTCGCGGGTGATCTGGACGCCGGGCAGGCGCTGCAGGCTTTCGGCGAGGTTGAGCTCCGGGAACTTGGCGATGTCGTCGGCGACGATGGCGTCGACCTCAATGGCTGAGTCCCGCTTGATCGCGCGGGCTTCGCTGAGCGAGCGGCGGTAACCCGTGATCACCACTTCCGACACCGTCGGGTCGTTCGCGGGCGGGCTGGAAGCTTGCTGCGCCAGCGCGATGGACGGAACTGCGCCGGCGACCATCGCCGAAACCGTGGCCAGCAAGACCGCCTTCAAATTCGGGCGCGCGGCCTGAACCAAATTCCCGTTCGACATAAGTTCCCCTCCAACTGGTCTGGACCATCGGAGTGAACCAGTCTTAGGCAACAGAGCGATGACACATTCATGTCTAAATCAAAATTTGCGCGCACCTTGATCGCGAATGATCATGGTTCGGATGAATTATTTGACGATAGACGCGATTTTCGAAACTTGAACGTCAGTCAATAATGAACGAAATGCAACTCACATCCGCGCCGAATGTGAATGAATTGCGGCGAACGAGTTATGATCATTTATCTGATATACGAATTTACATTTCGAATCGTGGTCTTGAGGTCGCCGGAATACCACTCGAAATTGAATCAACGCGGTGAGCTCAACCGAGGGGAACCTCGATGTAACAACCGAATTCGGAGACAAAATTCACGGCGATGCAGCAGTGCACCCGCCCCTGCCGGTTGTCGAAACTGGCGCGGGGGCCAGAGGGAAACACCGGCTGGTGCCACACGCCGGGGTCAATGTGCACGCCAACGGAGCCGTCGAACAGGAAGGCGACGAAGTCGTCGGGCGTCACATCGTCACCTGGCCGCGCGAGCAGCGCAATGAAAGGAGAACCGTCCCGTGGACAGAAGATCTGACCGCCGTCGGGATGATAATTCGCCTCATGCGTGTAAATTCGTCGCGTATTGGTCGGCGCACGATCTTCCGACGCGGACGCGGGGTCCGCGAACCATCCGGTGATATAGCTGCGCCCCACGGCGTGATTGACGGCGTGCATCACCTCGCCGCGACGCTCCATCTCGAATCGGTCCTCGACCACCCCGCCCTCAGCGCCCGTGCCGGGAACAACGGGGCGCCAGCCGGGCTGCGGCCAGGTCACCAGCGTCACTTCACCTTCATCGAAGTCGGAAACGAAATGGCCATAGCCCGTCAGCGCCTCGGCCGTCGCGACCACCAGCGGCGCGCGATGCGCGCGGACCTCGCCCGCCGCAATGGACGGCAGGGCTGACAGGTCGATCTCTGCAAAATTCGAAAGCATGCGTCCGGATCTCTGGTCTCACGAAGGGTTCTGCTGCGCCTTGTGCGACTGCCTTTGTTCGTCTTCGTCGTCCATCGGCTCACCGCCCTTGATCTTGCGCCAGTCGAAGCCCTTGCCGAACTTCTTCATCGCCACCTTGGGATCGAACACCCTGGGGTCCACGGGCAGCGCGTCATAGGGCGTGAAATCGGGCGTCGAGGTGAAGAAGTCGGACAACAGATTGGCCGCGGCGTCGAACTGATTGACCGGCGGCAGGTCCAGGATCCGGTACATGGTCTTGAGCACCGCGCCGAAATTGGCGTGCGCGTGCGAGACATAGCCCTTCTTGATCCACGGCCCCGCCATCATCAGGATCGAGCGGTGCGCATCCACGTGGTCCACGCCGCCCTGCGGATCGTCCTCGACGATGACCACCGCCATCTCCTTCCAGTAAGGCGTGTGGGACAGGAACTGCAGGAACCGTCCGAGCGCCAGATCATTGTCGGCCATGAAGCTCTCGCGATACGGATAGCCGTCATCCTCCCGCGTGTCCGCCATGTGATCATTGGGGATCTGGATGGAGATGAAGCGCGGGAAGGCTTCCTTGCCGCTGAGGTATTTGTCGGTCACTTCCTTTTCGAACTGATCCATCCGCAGCTGGTCGGGAATGTTCAGATTGAACCCGGCATAGTCGTTGGAGGTGCGCGACCATTCGGCGCGGGACATCGGATAGATGACCGGCATGCGCAGGCCCGTGTCCGTGTGGCCCGCGTCCTCATGCACGCCGGCGAACTCGTCGCTCTGCCCGTAAGAGCGGAACGACACGCCGTGACGGTCGAGCTGCTCCCACAGTCCGCCGATCTGATTGTAGTCCTCAGGATCGATGCCGCCGGAGCTGTCAGGAAACCGCCGGCCGGGCGCGGGGGAGAAGGCGTTCCAGTCCTTGGAAACGGCGGTGTTCGTCTCCATCCATCCGTTCGGCACCACCCCCATCATCCAGCGATGCCCGTGCACCGAGGCGTCGGAGTCGCAGAAGAAGTTGTCGGACAGCGCCCAGCGACGGGCGATCTCCTGATGGTTGGGGCTGATCAGGACCTGATGCAGAACCGAGCCGTTGAGCGCCCTAAGATCGACCCGCCCGAGGCGCGCAATCGTGGGATCGCCGTTCACCCCCGGAAACTGGCCGAACACGTCGTCGAAGGTCCGGTTCTCCTTGGTCACATAGACGATGTACTTGATCGGGCTTTTGCGCAGGCCGACGGCGGCGGGGACGGGGCTCTTCGGGTCATCGGTCACCACAGCTTCGCGGAAGGTGTTGGCCTTCACCCGCTCGGTTTGCTCGGCAAGCGCACGCGCATCCGGCGTCGGGATCACCTGGAAGAGACCGAGTTGCACGTCGCCGACATACGTGCCCTGCGGCGGCTTCTTGAACCCGGCGCCGCCATTTGGTCCGGCCCCGTATCCCCGCGCCGAGGTGACGAAGAGCCTGGCGCCGTCGCGGGACACCGCGATCCGCGTCGGGCCCCAGCCTGTCGGAATATAGCCCAGCACCTTGCGCTCAACGGTATCGACCACCGCCACCGCGTTCAGGGCGAGCGCCGCCACATAGAGCCGTCGCCCGTCCGGGCTCAAAGCCATGTGAAAGGGCATCAGCCCTCTTTGCCGGTCAAGGCGCGCGTCGAAAGCGAGGCGGATATAGCCGGTGATGCGGTTCGAGGCCCGGTCGATGATCGCGATCGAGTCATTGGTCGCGTTGGACACATAGGCGACGTTCGCTCCGACAGCGACGCCGTTCGGACTGGCCCCGCCCACGGTCTTCAGCCCCTCCACCATCTGACCGATCTGGAAGCCGGGCTTCAACTTCGCCACGACCTTCTGGGTCGAAAGATCGACCGCGTAGACGCTCATCGCCTCCGGCGCGTCGGTAGATCCAAGACCCGGCAGACGCCGTCCGTCCGGCAGGGTCAGGCCCTTCTCCGCCTCCTCGGAGGGAATGGCGTAGGGCGCGAAGTGCAGCATCTTCCCATCCCCGTTGTCGGGGGTGACTCCCGGCACGAGCGGATATTCGAAGAGGCCGACATTGCCGACATAGGCGGTCCGGCCGTCCGGGCTCAGCCCGAGGCCGAGCGGGAGCCGGCCGACCTTCACCGAGCCCAGAATGGCTCCCGTGGCGCGATCGAGGGTCACCAGCCGATAGTTGGCGCGATCGAGCACATAGAGTTTCGCGCCGTCGGGGCTGATGGCCATGTCGCCCGCGAGGCTGTCCTGGTAGCGGACGCCGCCGAACTCACCGTCGAGCTTGTATTCGCCGATCCGCACCATCTTTTCAGCGTCCATCAAGGTGACGGCGCCGCTCTGGTCCTGGGAGAGATACACGGTGCGCCCGTCCGGCGAGAACACCGCGCCCATGAAGCCGCCGCTCTCGACCACCGCCGGGAGGGACCGGTCGTAACTCGGCAGGCGGACCGGGTGCGCAAGATCATCGAGGCGCACCACGGTCACGGCGTCATTGTGCAACAGGACCGCGGTTTTCTCATCCGGGGAAATGGCGAGGCCGTAGGGCTTGTGTGTCACCTGCACCGCGGCGCCCGCCGGCGTGATAAGGCGACCGCTCGGCAGGACGCTGACACCGCCGGGAGCGACGCGCGCCGGCGCAGACGCTTCGGGCGCGAACAGGTCCTTGATCGGCGCCGCGGCTGCGCCGGTCGCCACCAGAACGAGGAGCGCCGCCAAGACCCTGAACGCCATCGCAACCCCCGCGAAATCTGAAAACCAAGACTTGATTCGATATTGGACTAGACCAACCCTGCAACACTGGCGCGACATATTCACGACATCCAGCGGCGTTCGCGCAAAGCTCGGGGCCGATCGTAGCGCCGCTTGACAAGGGTGCGATTCTTGGACGCCTCTTCGGGATGAGTGTTTCCAAGGCGAGAAGCAGCCGCTTGACCAGAACTGCGCCTCCGGCCGCCGTCCCGCGCCCACAAAAGACCTCTGCGACCCCTGCCGCGCCGTGGTGGCGAAACCCGGTAGCTCTGGGAGACACGCCGCATTACATCGCCTTGCGTGACCAGATCGCGCATCGCATCGAGACCGGCGAGCTGCCCCGCGGAGAGAAGCTGCCGTCGGAGCGCCAGTTTCAGGACGGAGCCGGCATCGCCAGAGGCACGATCCGCGAGGCTCTGTTCCAGCTGGAGGCGGAGGGCCTGATCTATCGGCGGGACCGCAGCGGCTGGTACGTCTGCCCCGAGCCCGTGATCTACGATCCGACCCGCTGGGCGGGATTCATGACCTATGTCGCCGAGCAGGGGCGCCGCCCCGAAACCCGCACCCTCTCGACGGCTGAAACGCCTGCTGGGGAGCATGGACGTCTGCTCGGCGTCGCATCGTCAGCGCTCGTCTATCTGATCACGCGACGACGCCTGGTCGACGGCAGGCCCGTTCTTGTCGAGCGCATCATGGTCAACCCCAAGCTGGCGCCGGATCTATTCCGCTTCTCCCTCGACGGCTCGCTGACGCGGATCCTGAAAGTGGAATATGGCGTCGAGGTCGTGCGCAACCGCGTCGACATGCATCCTTGTGCGCTGATCCGGGATGAGGCCGCCGCACTCGGCGTAAAGTCGGGCACGCCGGGGCTGAAGGTTGTGCGATCCAGCTTCGACCGGGAAGGTCGGGTCGTCGAGTATGACCAGGAGTTCTGGCGTCACGACGCCGTGCGGATCCACGTCGATACCGAGGTGGAAACCGACACTGCGGCGGACTTCGGCTGAATTCGGGCGATCGCCGTTCAGCTCTTCGGAAGCAGATCCGGCCTTGAGGCCAGAAAAGCCGCCTTTTCCGCAGCCGTCAGCACCTTTGCAGGCGGGCGGCGAGACACGCGAGGCGTCGGCTTTGCATAGACGCCGGGCGTCTTGGCGTCATCAGGGCCGGACTTCGTCATTGGGAGGCTTCCTCAGCGGACGAACAGGGCGATCACGTCGCTCAGGTCAAGCTAGCGCAGAATGACTGAAGATTTGTGGCGATGAAAAGGGGCGCGCCCTAGAGTTCGCAGATGATCCGGTCGAGGGCGGCGTCGCTGCGCCGGTAGCCGCGGCGCGGGACGTCGGCGAAATCGTTGGTCAGCACCGCCTCGTTCGCTTCGGAGATCTTCAGGAGCTTCCAGCCCGGCCGCTCGTTACGGCCGCCGCCGCCGCGCACCTGCCACACCCGCATGACCGAGTGCCCGGACTTCGTCCAGCCGACCGCATGCACCTCGACCACGCGGACATAGTCCTCGTAGCGGAGTTCAAGGGTGCGTCTGGAACGCAGGGCGGCTGTGGCGGTTTCAATCATGAGGTCAGCTTCCTAGCACGAGTCGCGTGGCGCGTGAACAAAAACAGAACATTCTGGCGCGCCAGCCAATCCCGCGCACGATGGCGCGCGGCGAAGCTGAAGTTCCACTTGGAGCGTTCAACTCCTATCAGCTCGGGCGCTGTTCAAACAGCGATCTCTTGGCCCGGACCGTCCAGCAGACGCAGCAGCGGCGCGCGGTCACGTCTTCCGGCCCAGCTGCTCCGCCAGATACTTGCGCAGCTGCGCGCGTTCAGCCTCGCTCATATCGCCCAGCACCCCCCGTCCGCTCGCGGGGATGTGGCTCATGTCATGGGCGCTGCTGTCAAAGATGTAGTAGTCGAAGATGTCCCGCCAACCCGCCCGCTCCTGAGGGGACAGCCCCCGCAGGGTCAGCATGGCGTGCAACAGCGTGTCCGTCGGGCCGAGCCGGCTGGCGTCACTGTCCTCCCACCAGAAATTCACCTGCGCGCCCATCGGGCTGGGCGACGCGACATAGTGCCACCAGAGCGGAGGCAGATAGAGCACATCCCCAGGCTCGAGCACCGCAAGCTCCGCCGCCGCCAGCGCATCCTTGAACTTCGGGTGTCGCTCGAAGTCGGGATTTTCGCAATCGACCAGACTGATCGCCTGCCCCGCAATGGTGAAATCGACGGGGCCGACATAGAGATTGCGGATCTGCTCGGTCGGGAACAACAGGAACTGGCGCTGGCCGGCGACGACGCAGGCGAGGTTGTGGGGTCGGTCATAATGCGCAGCGGTTCGGCTCCGATTGCCGATCCAGAGCGACGTCAACCGCTCCTGCGCCGGGTCCAGAAGCGGCATCGGCAGCTCTGCGACAACCGCCGGCATGATCTCCGGCAGATAGACGGCGCCCGCGAACAGAGACAATGGCGCCGCCTCGGTCATACAACGCAGCAACAGGTCACAGATCTGCGGGATCGTCGCCAGCCGGCGCTCAAAGTTCAGCCCGCGGAAGTCGGGCGTATAACGAAACCGCCCTTCAAGCTCAGGACCGCCGGCCCAGATCTCGGCGGGCTTGTCCGATGCGTGTGCGCGCAGATAGGCGCTGAGGCTTTCGGGGCCTTGACGTCCCGCCTGAACCATCGGCCAGGCCTCCACCTGCCCGCGCAGAATGATGGGTCGATGGGCGGCGAGGATGTCCAGCTCGAACGTCTCGCGGTCAATGGCGCTTCTGGCCTCGGTTCGCCGGACATCGGCCCAGAACCTTCCCACCTCGTCTGTCACTGAAGTTTCCTGAAGGATGAGCCGAGGACCGATTTAGCGCCAGCTCCCGGCGCATTCAATGCGATATCGGCGTTCGGCGAGGGCGCTCATACGTCCGTCAAGATGCGTTCAATTCTTCGGTCCGGAACCAGCCAAAGGAACGCGACCGCCGTGTAGAGGCCGTCAGAGATCCAGGGATGGACATAGGCGAGCGGTATGGCCGCGAGATAAATGAGCGGCGACAGCCTGCCCTTCCAGTCCCGCCCGACCGCCCGGGCGAGCAGCGAGTCCGGCCCATGCGACCTGATGATCAAGGTCTGCAGGATATAATAGGCGATGGCCGCCATCAGCAGCACAACGCCATAGACCGCGCTGGGCGTCGCGGCGTCGAAGTGCTGGCTAACCCACGCGCTGGTGAATGGAAACAGCGTCAGCCAGAAGATCAGATGCAGATTGGCCCAGAGGACGCCGCCGGTGACCTTGGATGTGGCCTGCAGCAGATGGTGGTGATTGTTCCAGTAGATGCCGATGTAGAGGAAGCTCAGCACATAGCTCGAAAACGCGGGCGCGAGGT
>Ga0208617_1000291_pt1 | contig 14816 bp, 10 predicted proteins | sample CryBogCBE06Nov07_FD_184581 | JGI IMG/M metagenome (GOLD analysis project Ga0208617, IMG submission 184581) | Freshwater microbial communities from Crystal Bog, Wisconsin, USA - CBE06Nov07 (SPAdes) (version 2) | ecosystem: Environmental > Aquatic > Freshwater > Lake | place: Crystal Bog...
GATCATACCCATGCCGGTCTTTTCCAGCTTGTCACCGTCGATGTCTGTGAAGGCCTTTAGCCCTTCGGCCAGCTTGGGCATGGCAGCGCCCATGATCCATGTAGCACCTGCTATACCTGCGCCTATCAATCCTATAGATATTCCCAGCGCGCCGGCACCTAAAACCATAGCGCCAGCTACCTGCGGAGTGCCAATAGCTGCTAAACCCTTGCCTAGCCCTTCTATCAAACCACCAAGCAAACCTCCTACAGCGCCACCTAGACCTTTGCCTATGTTAGCTATAGTTGTCATGAGGCTACCACTGACCTTGCTGATAGTTTCAGCAACACCGGTTATGGTATCGGACAGTGCTGTGCCAAAACCCTTAAGGCTTTCTACAAGCTTGCCAGTACCACCTATCATGTTACCGACGCCACCTGTACCTCCTGCGCCTAGTCCACCAAACAGCCGTCCAACACCTGGTAATCTACCCATGACTTTTGACAGCATGCCGCCGCCAACTGATGCTAGTGCAGTAAACATCTTGCCTAGCAATCTCTTGATCAGTGGACCACCAAACAGTATTCCAAGTACAGCGCCAACAGATGTAGCAATCTGCACAGTGTCACCTGCTGCACTATCTCCTTTGGTACCACCCGATGTATCAAATCCAAAATAACCTGCAATGCTTTTAGCCACAGATGCTATGGTATCTCCAAGCCACGTGATGGGGTATAGCACATAATCCGTGATGTACGCAGTGAATTTAGCCAGAGCGCTAACTGCCTTAACCAATCCGCTGATTAGATATGCTAGAGGTTTAGCAATTGGTGCTAGCACGCTTGCTGCGAATTGATTGATGGCTTGGTTCAGCTCGTTGAAGCTTGAACTGATCATCTGTTGTGCTTGCTTGATGCGCTCACCATCTTCTGGCACAGGCATGGTGTTCAGCAGATCTTGGTTTCTCTGACTGATGTTCCTGCTCTGCACAGCAATGCCAGATGCTAGATTGACCTGTTCCGCTAGAGGTCCGCCCATCTTGGTAAACAGCGCACGATCCTTAGCAAATGCCTGCGAACCGGCGCCAATCTGTTCTATGAAGTTATCCATAGCACCCTTGTTACCCTGAACTGTGGCATCCACGAGACCCATGAAGTTGTTCATCTGGCCGCTCTGTTGCAGCATCTGGGTCATGTTCTCATTTGTGGCTAACATGGCTGGTAGGCCACCAGTCTTGGCAGCAATGATCAAGTCTTGGAACGTGCCAGCCATTTCTGGACCTAGCACCTGTAGTTCGCTCAGTCCCTGCTTGGCACTTTCCTTCAAGCTGTCATTTAGAGTGCTCAACAGGATATTAACATCTGGACGCTTGAGATTCTGCTTGATCTCTTGATCTATCTGTTCTCTGCGCTGTCCAGTTACCTGGCTTAACCTGTTTAGCTGCATACCGTATTCTTTAGCACCGGCTATCAGTTCTTCGTCAGATGTGTTGCGCAGCTGACCAGTCATCTTCTGCACTTCGGCATAGCTTAACAGCGTGTCCTGTGCCTGTTCAAAGGTCATGCCCAGCTCAGTTCCGCCCTGAGTAGCCAGATTAAATGCCTTACCAAGCTGTGCTGTCCTAGCGATACCCATGGTAGCAACGACCTGACCATGTTTAGTAAGTACCTTGCTCAGCGTCTGCAGATCCAAACCAGTAGCAGCAGCGTCGTTGGCCAGCTGGCTGATGCCACCAGTAAAGACCAAACCAGCATCATACATGTCAAAGATGGTGTCGGCCATCTCAGTACCACGCTTCCAGATGACATCAAATACTTCTGCTACAACAGCAGCTGTACCAGCCAACTTGGATAAAGGGCTACCAAGCATCTTGAGCTCTCCGCCCAGATCCTTGAAAGCATAACCTATGCCACCAAATAGGTTCTTGCTGTCGCTGGTCAGCAAGCGGCCAAAGCTGTCAGCGCTGCCTTTGAAGGCAGTCTTTAGGTCAGCTGTGGCTTTGGCAAGCTCGTCTTCCTTGCTCCTGTTTTTCTCTAGTTCTTTTTTGTCTTCTAATACAGCGTCGCGGAGGTTAGACAGTTGATCTATAAGATCTTTGTTGTTGTTGGTCTTGTCAAGAGATTTAGCAATGATACCCAGCAGCTTGTTACCATTGCTGCTTTGCGATACTAGGCTTCGTAGAGTGAGCTCCTGTGCCCACTGTCCAGCTTGTTTTTCAGCAATCTCTACTGTTTCTGCCACGGCGATATTCTTTCAAGACCAGCAAAAATCACGGTTAAATACCACGATATCTGTTTACAGGCAATCACGCCAGTATGGTATTTATGGAGCAAAATTCATGAGCAACAACCCACTGCAGAAGCATTTCCGCAGACCAGCGCTGTGGATCAAGCTGCCAACCCTTGGCCGCTGGTACACAGACGGTAGCGTGGATTTGAATCAAGAGGCACAGGTTAGGATCTACGGTCTCACTGCCAAAGATGACATCATGCTCAACACTCCTGATGCACTGTTGAACGGGCATGCGCTTGAAACAGTCATACAGAGCTGCGTTCCAGAAGTGCGTGATCCCAAGAAACTGTTGCAACCAGATCTAGATGCCATATTCCTCGGTATCAAAGCAGCTACAAACAGTGGGCGTTTTGACATAGATCGCAAGTGCGAAGAATGCAACACTGAGAACACGTTTGAAGTGCAATGTGCTCGCTTGATAGACATGACCACTTATGTAGAAGATAGCGATACAGTGGTGATGATCGGAACCGATCTCAGGGTACGTATTAAACCATATAGCTATGAAATGCGTACGATGATGATACAGAAGCAGCTGGAAGAACAGCGCGTTCTCACTGCAGTTGAACAGGATCAGACCATCACCGATGACATGCAACGAGCTGACATATTAGCACGCAGCATAGACAAGTTGGCGTCGATGACCTTTACCTTGGTTGCAAACAGCATATCAGCCATAGAGATTCTAGGTCAAGAGGCTGCGCTGGTCACAGACAAGGATCACATATCTGAATGGCTTACCAACATAGACAAGAACACAGCCGATGCTGTGATATCAGCAGTGAATGCTCTCAATGAGATCGGACCACCAAAGGAAACCGAAGCACAGTGCAAGCATTGTGGCCATAAATGGATGGAAAAGCTGAGCTTTGATCCAGCGCTTTTTTTCACGCGACGCTAGCAACCATGAATCCTGACCTCATCTATGAGATGATTTCAGTCTGCAATAAGAATGTCACTTTGATTGAGCAAGACGTGAATGCTCTTGTGTTTCACATGAAAGGTGGACTTGATTATGATGATGCTTTCTTGCTGACAACTGATCAGAGACAGTCGATGGCAAAGATGATACAAAAACATTATGATGATCAAAACCCTAATAAAAAGCCACAACTTTGAGGCATCAGTGATGAGCTTGCGCTCATCAGTTAGCTGAGCTAAAGCTCATCTAACATTTTCTTTCAATAATACTTGATCAGTTATTCTGGTCGATTAGCAGCCATATCACTCCCTTTGCCAGGGAGTGACCATGTGAAATATCATTCTGGTTCGAACGACACCATTGCCCTTTCATCCTAGTCTTTCAACAGCTGGCGGAGTGCCTATTTCCAGCATACGGATGAGATCCTCTGAGGAGTCTATACCTCAACACTCGGTTATGGGAGTTTACCCAAGCTACATGATGGTCAAACGGCCAGACACATCATGCATCACAGCGGGCCAGTCAGACGGCGGCTGTGATCCTTTTTCTGATTTACTTGGCAGGGGCCTAGCAGATAGAAATCCCCGTCCGGTGAGTATGATAACCTTGCCGTTATCCTTTCACCGGGTGATTACATCACCATTATAGAGCCAATATGTAGATAGAGAGTAAGAACTGAAGCTTACTTGGAGCCTGAATGAGCCTTGACTTCTGCGTCTGTTATTTCTTTGAGCCTAGTTAGAGGTTCTGATAGCATCTTTGAGCCAACAACCTGCCACAACTGATTGCGCTGTGTATCGGTCAATTTCTTGTGTTTTTCATCGAGGTGTTGATTGAAGATATCTTTTAGACTGATACCTGGTTTAGCCAGGGTACCATAATTCACGGGTGCAGCACGGCGTTGCCACGGACTAGTCTTCTTTACCGGTGCAGTTGCTGCAGTTGGCGCTTTTGCATCTTCTGGGAACCAATGCTTATCAGCTTGTCTGGAATCCGTTGCTTTGGTCTTCTTTGCTGCTGCTTTCTTGGCTGCCATCTTGCGTCTCCGTTACTGTTATAGCATTGTCATCAGGGGCGTTAGCTGTCAAGTTCGATGCCAGGAAATGGTCATCTGGTTGAGCCAACCAGTCGTCTAAAAGATGTATGTAAAAGTCTTTGTATCTATTGTGATACTTACCTGCAATGGGCTGTTTCAAGAACACCATGATATCCACGTTGTTGTACTTGATTACCAAGCTCATTTCTCGCTTGCTGCTGGCTGCATCTTGCTCGGCCTGTGCAAGCCATTGATCCCACTGAGTAACCGTATGTTTCAACACGCTTTGGAAGCTAGGCGGTGTCTTGTAGTGCTTGCATTCCACGCTATAAGTGAAGTTGCGAGGACATATCAGATCCCCGAAAATAGCATAGTCTAGGCTGTAGCTTTCTGTGCGAACCTTGTTGCTACCACCAAAGAAACTGCCGCTGTCTGGATTGCGACGAAATCCATTAGATACACCTAGAGCTTCTTTGAATCTCGTAGACAGAGTGTTAGCTATCTTACGTTCGAAGGCCGACCCTTTAGATTTCCCATTCACTGCCATCAGGTAATTATCTCATGTTCATAACTAAAGGTGGTAAATCCTCCTTCTTTTATCACGCTCAGCACGTTGCTAACACGAGTTATAAGCTCTTCTCTGTGCGATATCACGAAAACGTTCTTGCCACGCTCGCGTTCCATGCGCTTGAGCACAGCAACGCTGCCCTCAAGTCCTGCGGGATCTAGACCGCTGTCAAGCAACTCGTCAACGAACAGCAAGTTGATAGCTTGGTTCATGTTCTCAAAGATGTCACGGAAGCTCCAGCTCAGTCCAAGTATGAGACGTGTGCGCTCACCACGCGACAGATTATCAAAGTCTAGATCCTGACCCAACAAGCTGATCTCTGTGGTGAGATCGTTGAGGAACTTGACCGTGTGCGGCAGTCCTAGCTTGTCTAGGTAATCATTCAAACGACTGTTTAGATAGGCCAAGTTCTGATCAATGATGCGCTTGCGTATGAAGCTGTCCTTGTTGGTCAGCAGCTTGAGCAGGAACTCCTGGTGTTCTCTAGCCTTGATCATCACATTTAGCTGTTCATAGCTTACTTCTTGCACAGTGCTCTGCAAGCTATCTGCTTGATCGAGATAGGGATTCTCAGCTGCCCGCTCTTTGACCAAGTCCTTGTGCAGCGATTCTAGCGTGCTCTTGTGATTGACAGCTTCTGTAAGGGTTGGATAGAACGTGCTGGGGGTACCCATGGCAGCATAAACTGGTTCTACCTCATCTATCTGTGCTTCAAGCTCAGCGATCTCTTGTTTCTCGGCATTGACCTGTTGGTCCAGCGTGGCAATCTTGCCTTCTAGCTCTCCGATGATATCGTCGTGTTTGTGATCTTTGATCTGCTGCTCACACATGGGGCATTGCTTGTGAACGCTAGCTCGTTCAAACTGGCTCAGCAAGCTGTTGAGCTGTGTCTCCAGCTGTCCAGCATGCCTGCTCTTGAGGCTTTGATCCTTGCGCAGCTGTGCCAGTGCTTTACCAAGTTCTCTGTGCGTTTCTACCAACTTATGGTTTTCAAGCTCTGTTTCAATGTCAAGCAGCTCAAGCTGTTCTATAGCAGCTTCGAGAGTTGCTACCTCTTGCAGATGCTTGTTATCCCAGTTGTTGATCTTGTTTTGCAGATCCTCGATAGCCTTGGCTATCTTTTCATTTGCTGTCTTTACAGTTCGTATGCGAAACTCTTCCTGATCAATCTCAGTTTTAGTACCTTTGATCAGTTCCTTGAGATTTTCAGCTTTTTGGCTCAGCAGTGTGATGCCCAGCAGCTCTTCAATGATCTCTCGCTGCTTGGCAGCACCCATGGCCAAGAATGGCTCTGTGTAGGTGTTGAGCGCTACGATATGCTTGAACAGCGTATGGCTCATGCCTATGAGCTTGACGATGTCCTTTTGGCTGTCGCGAGCATCGCCTTGTGCTTCATCCGTGGCTTCTTCGCCTACCTTGCTTTCATCGTCAACCATCCAACGGAAGAACTGCGGTTTGCGACCACGTTCTATGCGATGCGTGTGACCGTTGAGCTCAAACTCGATGCTAACGGCCATGTTCTTGCCGTTTATCTTGTTTACCAAGTTATCCCGCTTGATGTTGGTCAGTGCTTCGCCGTAGAGTCCATAGCTGATGGCTTGCAGGATAGTGCTCTTGCCAACACCGTTGCGCGAGCCGTTGCCTCCGAGATCGAGGTTATCGCCCAAGACCAACGTTAGTCCGTTGCGATCGAGGTCCACAGCCTGAGTGACTGCACCTACTGACAAGAAGTTCTTGAGGCTTACGCTTTTCAGTTTCAACATGCTTATATGCTCTGATAGATCTGGATCAACTGCTGCCGATCTATGGTATTTGATTCTATGCTCTGCAAGTGGCTGATCACGATAGTGTCAACGCTTTCAAAGTTGATGTCGCCATCTGGTATGGCTCCTTGTGCATCAACCTTGGCAACTTGTAGATTTACCTCGCGGGCATTGAGCTCGCGTTCAAACAGTTCCTTGAGGAAGTTAGCTTCTTCGTATGTCACATCTATATCAACAGCTATGCGAGCATATGTCTTGGCGTCGATGATAGCTTCTGGATCTTCCAACAGCGTGCTCAGAGGAGTGGTACGATATTTTGGAGCGCCTGGCCAAGCACGGAACACCGGATCATTGCCTGGTTCCCATAACATGATGCCGCGGTTGTCATCCCACGCGTCTGAGTAATCATGCGGGAAGCAGTTGCCAGTATACCAAACCTTGCCTCGGTTCTGTCGCTTGTGAAAATGGCCAGTAAACACCTGTTGCTGGTTGGCAAAGTGTGTCTCGTTCAACAGCCCGTGATCGGGCATCTCTACCATAGCGTTCATCTTGAAGCGAGGTAGCTCAAAATGCCCAAACATGTATGGCGCTGTGATCTTTGGCACGGCCTTCCAATCGTCTCCAACCAACCACGGAATGAAGCTAACTCCGTCAAACACAGACTGTTGCTCAATCAAATGTATGTTAGGGAATTCCTTGATGTATGGGATGCTGTGGATCTCATACTTGTCTCTGTAGAAAAGATCGTGGTTTCCTATGAGGAAGAACACGTTGTCAAAGTAAGCGTTCAGCTTCTTGAGCCCACTCACTGAATAGTTGAGTGTGCTCACGTTGATAACGCTGCGGTTGTGATGCCAATCACCGCCGAAGATGCAGTTCTTGCTGCCCCATTCTTCTGCCTGTTCGATCATCCATTCTATGAACTGCTCGCAGCTAGCGTTGTGCTCGCGGCTGTTGTTCCGCAGCCCATAATGGAGGTCGGTGAAGTAAACTGTCTTTGAAAAGTCTATGTCTTTTGCCATGCACTAGTATGTTACGGCATCAGCATAGAATGATCAAGTGCTCTTTTTGGACGCGATAGCCGCATCAGCAGCTGCTCTAGCTTGCTGGTTGGCCATGTCGTTTTCAGTCTGGCGAGTGTAACTCGGAGTGGCGCCATGCATGATGAGGATGTCATCACGAATGTTTTGGTTGCGCTTTTCTATATTGAGCACGCGAGTGAAGCTGTTGGTTATAGCTGCTGTGTAGTATGCGAATGGATTTGGAGTCTCGCTCCTGCTCTCGTCAAACTGTAATCCAATCTGGCTTAGCTGTAGCAGTGCTTGGCTCTTCATCTCGTCAATGTAGGTGTAACCGCGCCAGTTGCCGCGATGCCCATAACGCTCAACCAGCTTCATGAACATCATGGCCAGCTTGTTGGTCATCTTGCCATGTGTGACATTGAAATGTCCGTTTTCCAAACCGCCCTGCCAATGGCTCTTGCCAACGCAGATAAACTCACCTTCTCTGCATATGAAGTGTTGGTATGGTGGGAAGTTGCATTTTAAGTGCCGTTCAGCTTCTGTCTTGGCCTTGTGTGCTTTTTCTTCATTGATTGGTATGTGATCAAACGTCATCAATCGTATTACGATATCCTCAATCTGCACACTATTTGGATCCAAACTTATCACAGGATTCCTAGTGCCGGCTGCTATAGCTGCTTTCTTGGCTGCTACTGCCATCTGATCCAGCTTGGACTTGCGAGCGTCTTCCAGTCTCTCTTCGGTGACCTTGGCGAGATCGTTCACGATGATGTCGTAGCTAGCGTATCTGTTTTCTATGAATTCGCAATAGGTGTTTTTGCTGCGGTGTATTTCTTCTAGTAGGTCTTTGTTAGTAAGGTATTTGATCTTAGTCACTACAGCCATGATTTGTTTATCACCTTATTGATCGGCGCGATTTGGACGCACTCTTGTAATTTGTACCAAATATACCAGCTATGTCAAATTGATATCACGAAAATCATTGGTGATTTTACCACCATAAATAGTCATTAGAACATTTGGAATATTTATATGCCCGATCAGTCGTCACCTAATGGCAGTGGTTCACCTGGCGGTATACCGCCGGCACAGACGTCTAACAACAACCCACCTAGCTATAGCAATGACAGCGATGCGCAAGGTAGGAGAGTAAGGTTGCGACCAAAGCCCGGTGCTGTATCGGGCGGCCCAAACATCTATGGCGGCAGTGGTTTGCTGCAGCCATTGCGAGCTACCAACGGTGTGGTGTGGCCATATCAGCCAACCATAACCTGGGAACAAAGCGTTGACTACAGCAGCTTGGACATGGTTCATGTTAACCAAGAGATACTGTCATATACCAAGACTCCGGCTGCAAAGTTCAACGTAAGCGGCGATTTCAGCGTGCAAAACAATCAAGAAGGCGTTTATGCACTGGCTGCAATACATTTCATGCGCACAATGACCAAGATGTATTTTGGAACAGGTGCGCACCTTGGTACACCACCACCAGTGTTGTTGTTTGATGCCTATGGTCAGTACATGTTCAATCAGCTGCCTGTGGTAATAACCAATTTCAGTGTGGGCTTGCCAAACGACGTGGACTATGTGCCAGTTGATTTGGCTTTAGCCCAGACATATGATAACTCGCAGAGCCAAACCAACCTACCTGGCTACAGCAAGACTCAGATAACACCACAGTTGCTAAGCCAGCAGACTGCATACGATGCTGCATACATAGCCAGTAGCATGTTCCAAAACGGCTTACAAGGTACCAGTGGATATATCTGGTTGCCATCTGTCTTTAATCTAAGCGTGAGCCTAACGGTACAAAACACTGCTACAAGGTTACGTGCATTCAACCTAGACTCCTTTAGGACGGGCGAGCTTATGAAACAGGGTAGGTGGATATGACACAGGTCAATTACGGACAATATAGTCCATATTACCAAACACAACAGATAAGCAATTATGTAAGCTATCTTGATTTTTGGAATGGACAATACATAGCACCGCAGAGCAATGATACTCTTTATCAGATAGAATTCACCTATCAGCATAGACCCGATCTGGTCAGTTACCAGTTTTATAGCACAAGCCAGCTTTGGTGGGTATTCGCATTGCGCAATCCCAATAGCATTAAAGATCCAATCTGGGATTTTGTAGCTGGACTCGCCATTTATGTTCCATCTCGAGATAGTTTGATTAAGGTGAGCTAATGCCGTATATCAATGGTGTACAGGTCAGCAAAGACGAATATGACGATATAAAAAAAGTCCAAGCATTAGAGCAGGATATTAGGAATCTGCAGATCGCTGCAGGGGTACCCGCTAAGCTTTTGTACAACGGTCCTGTGGCGATTGCGCCAAACAATCCTCAGGTATTAGACAATAACGCCAACGTGAAGAATGTGGCACCTCGTCCTGCTGATGCATTTACCAATCGCGATAGGCAATCATTTGAACAAAATCCAAACCTGTTGTATGGTTCAGGCGGTCCGACCGTGCAACCTACCAACGGTGGCATTGATGCCAGGTTGGCAACATATGGCATAAGCTTTAATCCGGCACAAAATCCCTTGAACCAATACGCTACCTATACCTACCACATTGCGTGGTTCATGACAAGCGAGTATGAAGCGTACAACAAGGTAAATGAGCAGAATCCAAACAGCAGTAATATGACCAAGACAGTCATAGCTGAGAGTGGTGTAACTGCTGGATTTAATATAGTTGACCTCCAGATCAAATCATCGGCTGGCGCAAATGGTAAAAAGCGTAACATGTGGGCAGCATATGATTTTGAAATGACCGTTACTGAACCCCTTGGATTAAGTCTTTTTGATAAGATCTATTTCTCATCACAACAGATTGGGGTGATCAATCACATGATCTGCCCATTCTTCATAGAAGTTTGGTTCACAGGTTACGATGAAGAAGGTAACATTGCAGCTGACCATCTTTTCTATACCATGTATCGTGTGACCTTGGCTAACTGTGAGGCTACTACCACACAAGCTGGTACCACATATCATATCAAGTTTACAGTAGATAACACTATATCAGAAGTGAACCAAGTGGCAACACCTCAGGCTGGATTGACCATAGATTGTGTTACCTTGGGAGATTTCTTTGATAATCTGCAAAAAGGCATGAACCTACAACAGGGTCAGCTGAACAATGATGGTCTACAAAGAATTACATACAATTTCGTTTATCCAAGCGCATGGCGAAATTGGAAGATACGTCCTGCTGACACAGACAAGCACGTTAGCAGAAACAGTGGCATGGATTCAACTGGTCATTGGTTCACCAATGGTACCACGATCAAGATCAACAAGGGTCAGGCCATAGAAAGCATAGTAAATTATGCGGTATATCTCTGCCAAGAAGCTCAAGATTGGATCACAGGAAAGTCTACTCCGGGTGCTGGTAACCAACAAGAACACGGCATCATAGGTTATGTAACGGTATACGGTTCAACCAAGATCACAGGCTTTGATGTGACAACTAGGAACTATACCAGAGAAGTTACCTATACCATGTTCCGCACAGAAACCCTCAAGTCATATGTTGACATGCAAAGCGCAATAGATGCACAGAAGCCTACTACTCAAGAGGCCAAGCTGAGGTTCCTAGTGCAGAACAACAGATTGGTCAAGCGTTATGATTACATCTATACTGGGTTGAACACAGAGGTTCTTACGTTTGATTTTAAGATGAACATGACTTGGGCTTTTCAGCAACCAACGTGGAACCAAGGAAATAGCTACGGCCAATATGCACAAGGTGCACTCAGTAAGACAGATAGCCAGATGTGGAATAAGGAAAAAGGCACTCAGCCCCAGGACAAGACAGGAGCTGCATCTGGACAGGCACAGAATCTAGACAAGACATCCCCTGGTAATAACGATCTCGGATTACCTCAGACTGGCGGCAGCAGGCAGGCCATAGAACAGGCGATTGCCAACGGACAGATCAATCCAACTAGAACCATAAATGGTGCTCCAACATCCAGCTCGCCTGCAACTGCTGCTGATAACATAGTGAAATTTAATCAGAGCACTGGACAGCTAGCATTGACCGCAGCTCAAGCCAAAAACCCTGCTCTTAATCAGCTGGCCAATACTGTGAACAATTATATAGATAGCCGCACGGCTCAATTGGCCACTGCATATGTGGAAGATACCAATGTCAATACTGCTATCTTGAACAACCCGCCCTTGCCTCTGATTGCTATTTTTGATCCTAAACCTTCTCTACAGAATGCTCAACAGAACTCCGACCAGACCAAGACTACTTCAGATCCTAATGCCCAGTCATTTGCCAATGGCACTGGGTTTGTTGGAGCTATCTTTGGCAATATCTTTAGCAATGTGCAGAAAGAATTCCAGATGATTGAACTGGGAATCAGAGGGGATCCATGGTGGTTGGCCCAAAGCAATATCAAGCTCAATAGCCTTGCTGTGCAGCTTACCAACAACCCAAATGCGGGCACAGGTAGCACAGCAGAACAGGCTTCATATCTGGGAGGCGACAACTGCTTCTTGCTAGAAATGCGAGTTGGTGTGGTCATAGACGAGGACACTGGTTTGGCAAAGAGTGATAACCAAGGTGCTGACTTTTTCACAGGTATATACATGGTCGTGGAAACTACCAACATATTTAAGGAAGGTAAGTTCACTCAGACGCTTAAGGCTCAGAAAGACGTGTTGTCTCAAAATCCAATCAGCACAGCCAAAGAAGGTCAGAAGTCCACAGCCGGTAATGCTCCGGCGGATCCTGTTCAAAATTTTGAACAAGCTAGTGGCTATGCCTTTGGTGCATGAGCATAAATTTACTGTATCGAGGAAGTAACAAATGGTCTTACCAACGAGGACAGTTGACAGCCCGGACGCATATGATCTATCGCCAGATGGTCGTGCTACCCAGCTAAACGGAATATATGTTGGATTTGTCAAAGCAGTTGATGATACCACCCGCATGGGCAGGATCAAGGTTTGGATTCCAGAAGTAAGTGGCGACCCCTTAGATCCTGATCAATGGTTTATCTGCAGCTATTCTAGCCCCTTTGCAGGCGCTACCAGCGTTTATGATAACACATCTGGACCTACATGGCGCAACACGCAGCGCAGCTATGGATTTTGGTTCGTACCGCCGGATCTTGAGAACGAGGTAGTGTGTTGTTTCATCAACGGCGATCCAGGTCGAGGCATATGGTTTGGATGTCTGTATCAACAGAACATGAATCACATGGTACCTGGCATACCAGGTGACAGTGGCAGCAATGGACTACCTGTAGCGGAATATAATAAGATCCGCACTGATATTTCTGTCAGTACTGCCAACGGACCGGTATATTCTCCGCTTGCTGATCAGCTCAAGGTGCAGGGACTGGACCAGGATGCGGCAAGAGGTATAACCACTGCAGGTGCCCGTAGAGATCAGCCCATCAACGCAGCATTTGGTATTCTAACACCAGGTGGTAATCAATTTGTTATCGATGACAATCTTGACGAAAAGTACATAAGGCTGAGAACCCAACAGGGCACGCAGATCATCATAAATGATACCGAAGGTTTTATCTACATGATTACCCGCGATGGCAACAGCTGGATGGAGCTGGGTGTCAACGGCGCCATCAACGTTTATGGCAGCAGCGATATCAGCGTGCGCAGCCAAGGTACGTTGAACCTGCATGCAGATTTAGATGTCAACATTGAAGCTGGTCGTAGCATCTTTGTCAAAGCTAGAGGTGAAGTAAGCAGCATACTCAATAATGCCAATCCTCCAGACAATCCAAACAGTGGTGCCATAATCAAGGCTGAAACATCAAACAATGCACAGGTTCCGGCCATTGCTGTGAGTGATACTCAGGTGATGGTTACCGCGCCGACCACCGGCATCACTGGTACCTTTGTTCCTGGCATGGACATCACTGGCATCCCGTGGAGCAATCCAAGCACCAGCAATGCAGCACCAACTACGCCTGTGGCAAGCAACACCAATGCCGCAGCTGGTAGCGGCGCACCTGTGGTGGTTGTAGGCGATAATATAGCAGGAGGCGTGGGAACTGGCATAGCTGCAGCATATCCTGGTACCATAACCAATAACAGCAGCAGTGCTACTACAGCCGATGTGTTGAATACTGTAACTAACAATGCTTCATTGCAGAATCCGCAGTATGCTGTGATATCTGTCGGTGGTAACGATTACAATGATGGTCAAGGCACACCGGGTGTGACTACCACGAATCTGCAGAACATTCGCAGCACAGTAAATGCACAACATTACATCTGGGTGATACCTGATAGCCCAGATGCACATGCTACTGTATATGGCTTTGCAGCTGGCAACGGTGATGACACACAAAACATTGTTTTTAACAGCGATGGTACCGTTGATTATGCTACCATGACGCAAAACATTCAGGGCAATATTGGACAGATAGTAACCCCTACACCACCGGCGAACAAAACCAGCACACAGAGCACAGCAACCAATACAACACCTAAAGCCACCTTGGGAGATGTCACTACCAATCAAGACGGCAGCATGACCTATCTACATATAACATTTGCTCCTGGCAACCAGTCCATGATCAGCAATGCCAGCACCATAATTGGTACTTTGCAAAATGAAACAACCAACAACCCAATCACAGTGACCAATAACAATACCACCCAAGCTGGTGTGGTGATGATCAATGCCCACCTTGACATGCATCTTACAAGCGACCGAGACATGTACATCCAGAGCACTGGTTTGATGGCACGTACAGCTCAAACCAACATGTTTGATTATGCATATGGCAGTTATGATCTTGCTGTTGGTGGATATCTCACCATGCAAAGCAACGGCTTGCTCAGCATTGGAACGAACAATAACATAGTGATGGGTGCATCTCGCATAGATCTCAATGGTCCTGCACCAAGCGCTGCCAAAGCAGCACCACCTGCACTTGTTCCGATAGACAGCCAGCAGAAAGACACAGTTGTAACTGCACCTGCACAGTTGACATTTACTCTGCGCAACACCATAGTGAGCCAATTGCCGGCACATGAGCCTTTCCAAGGACATGCAGCTACGGCGCAGGGTTTCAACGGTCACGTTGAAACAGGTAGCAGCACAGATCCCTATACAGGCCAGCCTCTGTTGCCAGGTCAGGTGTTGGGTACTCAGAGCAAACCTCTTGATCTCAAAGGAGCTCCAAACAGCAGCAGTCCTCCAGGAAATTACAAAGGCGAAAGCTATGA
>Ga0208617_1000295_pt1 | contig 14797 bp, 12 predicted proteins | sample CryBogCBE06Nov07_FD_184581 | JGI IMG/M metagenome (GOLD analysis project Ga0208617, IMG submission 184581) | Freshwater microbial communities from Crystal Bog, Wisconsin, USA - CBE06Nov07 (SPAdes) (version 2) | ecosystem: Environmental > Aquatic > Freshwater > Lake | place: Crystal Bog...
CTGCGATATGCAGGGCGAGCAAGGTGTACATGAGGATTGCGGCCACCACATGCGCCACGATCCAGCGCATGGACGCCTTCTTCAAGATCGCGCGCGAGCCGATGGCGTATTCGAGATCGGCGATCTGCTCCTCCACCGGGGACGCCGCCAGAGCCTGCAGATCTCTCAGCGCGGTGTCGAAGGCCCGGAAGCGCACGCCCTTCGGCGCATGAGCCTTCACGTACCGCTCCACCCCGTTGCGATCGAGGGGGCGCATCTTGTCCCCGAAGGCGAAGGTCAGGGTCAGATCCGCCCACCAGGGCTGCATCCGGTCAAGCTTGGCCACATCGACGCCGAGCTTTCCGGCGAGCCTGACCATGCGCGCGCGGCCGTCCGGAGACAGCATGGGGGAGAGCGTCTTCCCCTCTGGCAGACTGCCGTGCATCGAGATGACGCCGAAGGCGCGCAGCGCCGTGACAGGGCCGGGCTTGTCCGGATTCTCGAACCAGATCTCGTCCGCGCCCGCCAGAGCCTCGTCAAAGCCTTGAGTCCGCCAGGGCCCGTTCAGGGTGGCGTTGGGCGAGGCGCCGAAGAGGGTGATCTCCGCCCCGTGCCGGCCGTGGATCTTCCACAGGGGCGGCGCGGCGTGCGCGGTCTGCGCCCAGCTCGCCAGGATCAGGGCGGCCAGGCCCGCCAGCCAAGAACGACGCATGACTTCACTCACTCTCCTAGCGCTCGGTCCCTACCCCATACGTTCGGACGTCAGAGCCGGATGCGTCACTTCTGGCACACCGCGCAGAAGAAGGTCGAGCGGCCGCCCTGCGTGATCCGTCGCACCACACCGCGGCAGCCCGGCTTCAGACAGGGCTCATCCTCCCGCCCATAGATCCGGAAGCTGTGCTGGAAGTAGCCCAGCGCCCCGTCCGCGTCGCGAAAGTCGCGCAAGGTCGAGCCACCCGCGGCGATCGCCTCGGTCAGCACCTCGCGCACGACCGTCACGATGCGGGTGAGCTTCGCCCGACTGATTTCCCCCGCCGGGGTCCTGGGATCGACGCCGGAGCGGAACAGGACCTCGCAGACATAGATGTTGCCGAGCCCGGCGACGATCTTCTGGTCCAGAAGGACGGTCTTGACCGCCTGGCTCCGCCCGCGAAACGCCTCGGCGAGGTGGGCGGGCGTGAAGGCTTCGCCCAGCGGCTCGGGCCCCAGTCCCGCAAACCAGGGGTGGCGGGCCATCGCCCTGGTCTCGATCAGATCGACATAGCCGAACCGGCGGGCGTCGTTATAGGCGATCTCCGTCCCCTCCGACGTCTGGAACACGAGATGGGTGTGCTTGGGGTCGGCGCCCGCGGCGAAGTGGAAGGCGCCCGGCTGGCCTGAGCCCACCAGGAACCGCCCCGTCATGCCGAGGTGGGCGACCAGCGTCTCCCCGGTGTCGAGGGCGGCGAGCAGGTACTTCGCCCGCCGCTCCAGTGTCTCGACGCGGGCGCCGGTCAGGCGGGCGACGAAGCGCTCGGGCAGGGGAAAGCGCAGGTCCGGACGGTTGGCGACGACACGGGTCAGGCGCGCGCCGACCAGATGCGGCGACAGGCCTCGCTTGACGGTCTCGACCTCGGGCAATTCAGGCATGGGGCCCGCATAGGCGCGATGGGGCGGCGCGTCCAGCCCTGACGGGCGCCTGGGCGCAGGGACAAAACTCTCCCCGATTCGCAACGAGACTGGTAAGGACTGACGCATAATCCGACGCATCCGGCGTCGCTTTCCCCCACGGACCGCATGAGCCCGAACAGCTTTTCCGCCGACATCATCGCGCCAGACGACTGGGATGCGCTGGATGCGCTGAAATCAAGGCCCGAGGCCGACGCCATCGCCAGGCTTCTGGCGAAGACGCCCCTCGATGCTGCGGCCCGCGGCGCGGTGGGCGCGGAGGCGGCCAATCTGGTGCGGGGCGCGCGCGCCGCCGGAACGCGCCAGGGCGTGGTCGAGAGCTTCCTGCAGGAGTTCTCCTTGAGCACCAAGGAAGGCCTCGCGCTGATGTGTCTGGCGGAAGCGCTTCTGCGCACGCCGGATTCCGAGACCCGCGACCGCCTGATCGCAGAGAAGATCGGATCCGCCGACTGGGCCTCGCACTTCGGCCATTCGGAGAGCCTGTTCGTCAACGCCTCCACCTGGGGCCTGATGCTGACGGGCAAGCTGGTGGACGTGGAGGACGGCGCCCGCCGCGACCCGTCGGGCTTCATTCTCAGGCTCGCGGGCCGGATGGGGGAGCCCGTGATCCGGCAGGCCGTCGCCGCCGCCATGCGCATGATGGGCGAGCAGTTCCTTCTGGGCCGCACCATCGAGGCCGCCCTCGCCCGGGCCAAGCGCGAAAACTATCTGTCCTCGTTCGACATGCTGGGCGAAGGCGCGCGCACCGAGGCCGACGCCGAGCGCTATGAAAAGCTCTATGCCGACGCCATCGAGGCCGTGGGACGCAAGCGCGGCGGACAGGGCCCGGAGGACGGCCACGGCATTTCGGTCAAGCTGTCGGCTCTCTGCCCACGCTATGAGGCGACGCATGAAGCCCGCGTGATGGCCGAGCTCTACCCCCGCCTGTTGCGCCTGATGACCCTGGCGGCGAAGCACGACCTCAACTGCGCCATTGACGCCGAAGAGGCCGACCGCCTGGTCCTGTCCCTGAAGATGATTGCGCGTCTCGTCGCGGAGCCCGCCCTGGAAGGATGGACCGGCTTCGGCGTCGTCGTGCAGGCCTATCAGACCCGCAGCCCGGAGGTGATCGCCCGCCTCGCCGCCCTCGCCCGCCAGTCGGGCCGGCGGCTGATGATCCGCCTGGTGAAGGGCGCCTACTGGGACGCGGAGATCAAGAAGGCGCAGGTGCTGGGTCGGGCGGGCTATCCCGTCTGGACGACCAAGCCCGCGACGGACCTCGCCTATCTCGTCTGCGCGCAGGCGCTGATCGACGCCGCCCCGCACCTCTATCCCCAGTTCGCCACCCACAACGCCCACACCCTCGCCGCCGTGCGGCACATGGCGGACAAGGCGGGCGTGGCCATCGAGCACCAGCGTCTGCACGGCATGGGCGAGACGCTCTACGCGGCGGCGGCCCAGCGCTACGGCGCCATGACCGTGCGCGCCTACGCCCCGGTTGGCGGGCATGAGGACCTGTTGCCCTATCTCGTCCGCCGCCTCTTAGAGAACGGCGCCAACACCTCCTTCGTGCACGCCCTGACCGACGCGCGGGTTCCGGCCGAAGTGGTGGTCGCCGATCCCATCGCCGCGGTGGAGGCGCATCCCGGCCGGCACCCGCGTCTACCCCTGCCCGTCGATCTCTATGGCGACGCGCGCCGCAACTCCCTGGGCGAGGACCTCAGCATCGCCGCAGACCGGGCGGTGCTGACGGGCGCCGTTGGCCCGCTGATCGCCGAACCGGTGACCGCAGGACCCCTGATCGGCGGACGCAGGATCGATACGGGCCCGGCCCTGGACGTGCGCTCCCCCAACGACCGGCGGGTGAAGCTCGGCGTCATCCGCGAGGCGGACGAAGCGGCGATCGACGAGGCTTTCTCCCGGGCGAGGGCGGCGCAGAAGGCCTGGAACGCGCTTGAGGGCGCCGGGCGGGCGAAGACCCTGCGCGCCATGGGCGACGCGCTGGAGGCTGCGCGGCCAAGGCTCTGCGCGCTCCTGTCGCTGGAGGCGGGCAAGACCTGGCCGGACGCCATCTCCGAGGTGCGCGAAGCCGTCGACTTCTGCCGCTTCTACGCCGCCGAGGCCGAGCGCCTGTTCACCGGAGAGGTCGCCTTGCGCGGCCCCGCGGGCGAGACCAACACCCACGCCCTGCACGGGCGCGGCGTGTTCGTGTGCATCAGCCCGTGGAACTTCCCGCTGGCCATCTTCACCGGCCAGATCGCCGCCGCCCTCGCCGCGGGCAACGCCGTATTGGCCAAGCCTGCGGAACAGACGCCGCTGATCGCCTATGAGGCCGTGCGCCTGTTCCATGGGGCGGGCCTTGACCCGGACCTCCTCGCCCTGATCCCCGGCGCCGGCGAGACGGTGGGGCCGATCCTGACCCGCCATCCCTCACTGGTCGGCGTCGCCTTCACCGGCGGGGGCGACACGGCGCGGATCATCAATCAGACCCTCGCCGCCAGGCCCGGCGCCATCCTGCCCTTCATCGCCGAGACGGGGGGCCTCAACGGCCTCTTCGTGGACACCTCCGCGCTGGCCGAACAGGTGGTGGACGATGTGATCTCGTCGGCCTTCGGCTCGGCGGGGCAGAGATGCTCGGCGCTGCGCCTCCTCTTCCTGCCCCACGACACCGCCGAGACGCTGGTGGAGCGGCTGTGCGGCGCAATGGACGTGCTGAAGGTCGGCGATCCGTCGGATCCTGCGACCGACATCGGCCCGCTGATCGACGAGGACGCGAAGGGCCTCCTGGAGGCGCACCTCAAATCCCTGCAGAGCCACGCCACGCGGCTGCACCGCGCCCCGGCGGGCGGAGCGGAGACGGGGCTCTACTTTCCCCCCGTTCTGGCGGAGATCGCCTCGCTCGACGGTATCGACCGTGAGGTATTCGGCCCGGTCTTGCACATCCTGCGCTATGACCCGGAAAAGCTGGACGAGATGGCGGCGAAGCTGGCGGACAAGGGCTATGGCCTGACGCTGGGCGTCCACACGCGCCTCGAATCCTTCATCGCACGCGTGCAGGCGGCGGTTCCGGCGGGCAATGTCTATGTCAATCGCTCGATCATCGGCGCGGTCGTGGGCGTGCAGCCCTTCGGCGGCGAAGGCCTTTCCGGCACGGGCCCGAAGGCCGGCGGTCCCTACACCCTCATCCGCTTCGCCTCAGAGCGCGCGGTCAGCGTCAACATCTCCGCCCAGGGCGGGGACCCGGCATTGCTGAACCTTTAGGGCTTCAAGTTGCGAAATTCTGATGAAGGACGGGTGCAATATTCAATTCAACGCGACAAAAGCAGTCTTGCTGCGTTTTAATTTCAGATTAACCACGCTATTCAATGCGGCCGGGGTCGCGATAGAGCCTCCCCACGCTTGAAGGGGCTCAAGGATGGATATCAATAGCTGGTGGGTGTCCGCGTCACCGATCGTGATCGCCGCCGGGCTGAAGATCATCGGCGCCTTCGTGCTCTATATGGTCGGTCGCTGGCTGATCAGCTTCGCCGTCGACATGTTTTCCAGAATTCTGACGGCCAGAAACTTTGATCCCACCCTCCAGCGGTACGTCGCCAATATTCTCGGCGTCGCGCTGAACATTATCCTGGTCGTGTCGATCCTGGGGTATTTCGGGGTAGAGACGACCAGCTTTGCAGCGCTGCTGGCGGGACTGGGCCTCGCGATCGGCGCGGCCTGGTCAGGCCTTCTCGCCAATTTCGCCGCCGGCGCGTTCCTGGTGATCTTCCGGCCCTACAAGGTCGGAGACTATGTCATCGCCGGATCTGTCGAGGGCACGGTGACCGAGATCGGCCTCTTCAACACGGCCATCACATCGCCGGACAACGTCATGGTCATCGTCGGCAACGGCAAGGTCTCGAGCGAAATCATCAAGAACTACAGCGCGCACCCCTACCGCCGGGTGGAGCGGACCGCGCAGCTGGCGTTCGGCGTGGACCCGCTGGACGCGATCGCCCGCCTCAAACCGGCCCTCGCCGCAATACCGAACGTGATGACCTCGCCCGCGCCGGATGTGGAAATTCTGGATTTCAACGACCATGGAACCGTGCTGGCGGTCCGGCCGTACTGCCACACGTCGAATTACTGGCAGGTCTACTTCGACACCAATCGCGTGATCGCTGCGACCTTCGGCGCCGCCGGCTTCCCGGCGCCTTACGTCGTTCAGGAACACCGGAGCGGCACAGCGGTGAGCTGAGCCCATCTCGGCTCGTCTAGAAGCGGTAGGCGAGGCTGACCGACGCGACGGGATAATAGCGCAGGTCCTTCACGTCCTTGGACAGCGAGGCCTGCTCTGCGGCGAGGTTCGCCTGCACGGTCGGATCGTTGGCCAGCGGGCCTGACGCCGTCAGGGCGACCTTGGGGGTGTCGCCGAACGCGACGCCCAGCGCTGCGCGCAGGCCCCAGTGGCCGGAATGGCTGAAGGTGTTGTCCCAGCCGACGCCGACATAGGGCGCTGCGCCGCCGAAATCGACCTTGCCCTGTACCTGAATGATCTGGCTGATCGTGTAGGGCACGCCGTTGATGATGTAGGTCTGGCTGAGCGCGCCGGTCGGCTTGCCGACCACGGTCACATTGCGATTTCCCCCCAGCACGCCCGCCGCGGCGAACAGTCCGCCGCCGAAGGGATGCGCCTCGGCGAAGGCGCCCTCGGTGTTGAACTTCAGCGTGCCCTTGTAGTCGGCGCTCGACGAGCTGAAGGTCTGATCAAAGTCGAGGGTCGAGGCCTGGACTCTCAGGACAATGTTCCGGTTGATGGCGTAGGCCGCGCCCAGATCGACGCCGGTGGTGCCGCCGCCGAGGGTGATGGCGAAGGGCGCGTTGTAGGTGTCGGCGGGCGCTTCGTCGGCGCGGACCGCAGTCGCTGCGCAGAGGCTGATGGCGCTGGCGCCAAGGACAAGCATACGGCGGATCATGACGGGCTCCGATGGGGCTGATGTATCCCCGCCAGAAGGCCTGAACAGACTTAAGAACGCGCTAACAATGCCCCGGCGAATTCAGCTTGCGAGCCGCATCTGTCGCTTTCGCTCAACAGATGAGGGGATCCGCAACGCCTCGCGATACTTTGCGACCGTGCGCCTGGCGATATCGACGCCCTGGGACTTCAGGATCTCGACGATGCGGTCATCGGACAGCACGCCTTCGTCGCCATAGCGACCCTCGCCCTCGGCGTCGATCAGCTGCTTGATCTTGTGGCGCACGGATTCGGCCGAATGCGCCTCGCCGCCGTCGGAGGAGGCGATGGACGAGGTGAAGAAGAACTTCAGCTCGAACAGGCCCCGCGGAGTCGAGATATACTTGTTCGACGTGACCCGGCTGACGGTGGACTCGTGCATGCCGATGGCGTCCGCCACCGTCTTCAGGTTCAGCGGACGCAGATGCTCCACCCCGAAGGCCAGGAACGCGTCCTGCTGGCGCACGATCTCCGTCGAGACCTTCAGGATCGTTCGCGCGCGCTGATCCAGGCTCTTCACCAGCCAGTTGGCCGAGGCGAGGCAGTCGGACACGAAGGCCTTTTCCTGATCCGTGCGCGAAGCGCGGGCGACCTGGGCGTGATAGCGCTGGTCCACCAGAAGGCGCGGCAGGGTGTCGCTGTTCAGATCGATGCGCCAGCCGCCGTAGCCGTCCTCGCGCACAAAGACGTCTGGCGCGACGACCTGCACCGGGACCGACCCGAAGGCGGCGCCCGGGCGCGGGGTCAGGCCGCGCAATTCGGCGAGCATGTCGCGGACATCCTCGTCGTCCACGCCGCACAACCTGCGCAAGGCCGCGAAGTCGCGCTTGGCCACCAGGTCGAGATTGTCCAGCAGGGTCTGCATGGCCGGGTCGAGCCGGTTCAGATCCGCCAGCTGCAGGCTGAGGCATTCGCGCACGTCGCGGGCGAATACGCCGACAGGATCAAAGCCCTGAACACGCTTGAGGACGGCCTCGACCAGCTCAAGGCTGCAGCCCAGCCGCTCGGCGGTCTCCGCAAGATCGAGCCGCAGATACCCGCCCTCGTCCACCGCATCCACCAGCACCTGCGCCACCGCCCGTTCGGGGCCGGTGAGCCGCAGAACCTGGAGCTGCTCGGTCAGGTGATCCTGAAGGGTCTTTTCGCGCTGGTAGGCGCTTTCCATACCTTCGAGGTCTTGATCAAAACCGCCGCCGCCGGCGCCGGCCTTGGACCAGTCGATGGCGCCGCCGACATCGGCGGCCGGGGCCTGAGCGTCGCCGGTGGCGAAGTCGCCCGGCGCGCAGTCATGCAGATCATCCGGACGGGCGTCGAGCTCCGCGCCCGCGCGGCCCGGCTCGTCCATCATCGCATAGGTTTCATCCGAAGCGGCCTCGGAGGGCGGCTCCGCCTCGGCGACGGGTTCTTCCCGCGCAAGGAGCGGATTCTTCTCGAGCTCCAGCTCGACGAAGGTCTCCAGCTCGAGATTGGACAACTGCAGAAGCTTGATGGCCTGCTGAAGTTGCGGCGTGATGACCAGACTCTGGCCCTGCCGAAGTTCAAGACGCGCACCAAGCGCCATGTCTGACGCGCCTCCCCGCCAGTTGCCGAATCAATAGGCTACCATGTTGCGGGACAAGGCCTTAAGGTTCAGTTGAACCTGTCGCCAAGATAGACGCGACGAACCTCGGGATCGGCCAGAACCGCGTCCGGAGAGCCTTCGAACAGCACCTCGCCGCCGTGAATGATCGAGGCGCGGTCAATGATTTCCAGCGTTTCGCGGACATTGTGATCGGTGATGAGCACGCCGATGCCCTTGGCCTTCAGATAGCCGATCACGTCGCGAATATCGTTGATGGCGAGGGGGTCGATGCCCGCAAAGGGCTCATCCAGCAGGATGAACGCCGGCTCCATCGCCAGAGCCCGCGCGATTTCGCAGCGGCGGCGCTCCCCCCCGGACAGGGACGAGGCGGGGGACGCCTTCAGATGGGAAATCCGCAGCTCATCGAGAAGACGGGTGACGGTGCGCTGCGCCTTCGCGGGGTCAGGCTCGTGCATCTCGACCACCGCCAGCACGTTTTCCGCGACGCTCATGCCGCGGAAGATCGACGCTTCCTGGGGCAGATAGCCGACGCCGAGCCGCGCCCGCTGGAACATCGGCAGGGGCGTGATGTCGGCGCCGTCGAGATAGATGGCCCCGTAATCGGCCTGGATCAGGCCGGTGATCATGTAGAAGCAGGTGGTCTTGCCCGCGCCGTTGGGTCCCAGAAGGCCCGCGACCTCTCCTCGCGCCAGGCGCAGCGAGACGCTTCTGACCACCGCCCGCGCGCCGAAGGTCTTGCCGATCCGGTCGACATAAAGGCCGTTCCGGATCGCGTCCGCCGACGGCGCCGGCCCTCGATCCGCGGCGGGCGCCGGGGACAGGTCCGTCAGGGGCTTGAATGGATCGCCGGGTCGGGCCATGGGCGCAGTCATCTCGCTCGCAGAAGGGCTAACCGGATACGCAGGATCAGTGCGGCTTCGCCGGGGCGGCGTCATCCTTGGGATAGAACACGCCCCGAACGCGGCCGTTTTCGACCTTGGGCGAGGCGTAGAGGGTCGAATGGCCGGTCGTATGCTCGATCACCAGCTTCTCGCCCTTCACGACATTCTTGTCCTGCAGAAGCACGACATTCCCTGACATGATCACCGTATCGCTGGCGGCGAGGTAGGTGGCGTGATCGGCCTGCGCCTTTTGCGTCGAGGTCACCAGATACACCGGCCCCTCGGCCTCCATGCGGTCGATCTTGCCCATGTTCGGCGCGGCGGACGCCGACTGCGCCGCGCGGTCTGCGCTATCGGAAAAATAGACCGTCAGCAGAGGGGTCAGAAGCTTCTGGTCCCCCTGGATGGCGACGACATTGCCCTGCCAGATCGACTTGTGCTGCTGCTGGTAGTTCTCGTTCCGGTCCGCGCTGATGTCGACCGGGCCGCCCTGCCCGGAAAAGCCCGAACCGCCCTTTGACGCGGGCTTGGCGTCCTGAGCCGCCGCCTGTCCGACGGGACCCGCCAGCGACAGGGACAGGGCTGATAGTCCGATCGCGAGGGCGAATTTCTTCATTGCGCCTGTTCCTGCCGGTTCACGAGATGGCCCCGCACATTGCCGATGAAAACGACATGGTCACCATGTTGATCCACCGAATAGGACGAAGCGTCGATATGTCCAAGAGGGCTGTCGCCATGGACCGCCGAATTGCCGGTCACGGTGTCCGCCTGAAGGTCCACGACGGCGCGATCGCTGGTGAATCGCGAGTCCGGACCGTTATCGAACACGACATGGCCGTCCATGTACAGGATCCGGCGATCGGCGAGATAGACGCCGTGATCGCCTCTGGCGCGCCTGGGAGGCTGCCCTTCCTGTCCGGCGAGCTCCAGCGCCGGCTGCGTCAGCTCGATCCGGTTGGCGTCGCGCTCATCGCGCACGGCGTCCTTCGAGGTGAGGACAAAGGCCTGATCACGACCGTCCCGTCCATGCAGGCGGGCGTTGGTCATGTGCACGCGACCGGAGGCGCCGTTCGCCTCGTTCAGGGCGGTCAGCACGGCGCGCACCGCGATCCAGCCGAGCAACAGGACGATGAGCGCGATCATGGTCGCCGGCAGCGCCCGCCGCAGGAAGAGAATTCTCTGCGACCGCCTGCGCCACGCCTCCAGCGCCGCGCCCTTCGCGCCGGACGCTCGCCCCCCGTCGGGTTCAGGATCTGCGTGCGGGAAGGCCACGACGTCGGACACGGCCGTCAGCTGTGCGCAAAGATGTCGACGTCCTCCCAGCCCGCCAGATCAAGTTCGGCGCGGGCGGGAAGGAAATCGAAACAGGCCTGGGCGAGCGCCGTGCGCCCCTCCCGCGCGAGCATGGCGTCGAGCCGCTCCCGCACCACATGAAGGTGAAGCACGTCGGACGCTGCGTAGGCCTGCTGTTCCGGCGACAGGGTGTCGGCGCCCCAGTCGGAGCTCTGCTGCGCCTTCGACAGATCAACGCCCGCGAGCTCGCGGCAGACGTCCTTCAGACCATGGCGGTCGGTATAGGTGCGGGCGAGCTTTGAGGCGATCTTCGTGCAGTAGACCGGGCCCGTCACGACCTTGAGATGATGCCGGAACATGGCGATGTCGAAGCGGCCGAAGTGGAAGATCTTCAGCACCTTCAGATCGGTCAGCAGCGCCTTTAGATTGGGCGCGTCATAGGTGTCGCGGTCGAGCTGGACGAGATGCGCGTCGCCGTCTCCCGCCGACAGCTGCACGACGCAAAGGCCGTCGCGACCGAGCCTGAGGCCCATGGTTTCGGAGTCCACCGCGACGGCGGATCCAAACGACAGGCCGTCCGGAAGATCGCCGCGATGCAGGTAGTTGGTCATGAAGGCCTCAGGATGCGTCTGTTCGAGGGCTTAGTCTCTTCGCGCGCTTTGGGCAACCGACCGGCGCGCCTGTCTACTCGCTGACGCTGTCCATCGGAGACGGCGGGGTCGGTGGCGGGCGGCGCAGGGCGACGATGATCGGCAGCATCAGGAGCACGATCAGCGCCATCCAGGCGAACACGAAGTCGTAGGCGAGCATGGCGCCCTGCCGCCCCACCAGGCCGCGCAACATGGAAAGACCGGTCGGGGACTGCAGCGAAACGCTTCTGGGCAGTGCGCCGACGAGCGTCGGGGCGCCCGCCACCAGATGTTCGGACAGCCGGGCCGCGTCCATCGCGCCCTGACGGACCAGGGTCGACTGGACCAGCGAAATGCCCACGCTTGAACCCAGGCTGCGCCCCATGGTCGACAGGATGGTGCCGTCGGGGCGAAGCGTCGGCGACAGGGTGGCGAAGGACAAGGTGTTGAGCGGCGCGAACATCAGACCGGTGCCGATCCCCTGAATGAAGCCTGACACCATGATCGGCCCGGAGGTCATGGCGAGATTGAACTGCGCCATCTGCATCAGCGCGATCATGCACAGCCCCACTCCGGCGACCAGCAGGGGCTTGGCCCCGACGCGCGGGATCAGGCTCGGGATCAGCAGGAACGAGATCAGGGAGCCGAACCCGCGGGTCATGCTGACATAGCCGCTCTGCAGCGCGGAATAGCCGAGCAGCGTCTGCATGAAGGACGGCAGGATCGCCGTCGTCGAGAACAGCAGCATTCCGACGAACAGGCTGAAGATGACCCCGCCGACAAAATTGCCGTCCCTGAACAGGGCGCGCGGAAAGAACGGGTTCTTCGCCGTCGCGATCTGCACGATGAACATGAAGAGCCCGAGGCCGCACAGGATCGCGTAGATCCAGATCTCCGTCGATTCGAACCAGTCCTGGCTGGGTCCCCGATCCAGCATCAGCTGGAAGGCGCCGACAAACACGGTCAGCGTGGAAAAGCCGATCAGATCGAACGGTCGCTGGCGGCCTCCGGGATCGTCCGCCATGTACATCTGCAGCACCATGAAGGCGGCCACGCCGATGGGCAGGTTGATGTAGAACACCCAGCGCCAGGACAGGTTCTCGGTCAGCCATCCCCCGAGCGAGGGGCCGGCGATGGGGCCCAGAATGACGGCTGCGCTCCACAGGCTCATCACCCTCGGGATCATGCGCATGGGGTACAGATCGAGAATGACGGTCTGGGACAGGGGCATCAGCGCTGCGCCGAAGAGCCCCTGTGCGACGCGGAACAGCACGATCTCCGGCAGGCTGGTCGCCACGCCGCACAACATGGACGTGACCGTGAAGCCGCCGATGGACAGGAGGAACAGCCGCTTGCGGCCGAGCTTTGACGCCAGCCAGCCCACCAGCGGCGTCATCACCGCTGTCGCGATGATGTAGGAGGTCAGCACCCAGGTCACCTGATCCTGGGCTGCGGAGACGCTGCCCTGAATGTGCGGCAGGGCGACGTTGGCGATGGTGCTGTCGAGGGTGTTCATCAGGGTGGCCAGCATCAGCGCCGCCGTGATCGGCGCGCGATTGGCCACATCCTTCGCGTTGGTCATGCTTCCCCTCCCCTGCGGCCGTTCTTTGGGCGGCCGCTCGGACGGGGCAGAGTGTCAGGCCTCGGACCTGACGTCAAAGTCAGGCCGCTGGAATCAGCCCGCGTTCAGGAGGGCCGTCGCATAGGCCTGCGCGCTACTGATCAGCGCGGCGGCGCTCGGCGAGGCGGGGACAGCCTGACCGGCCGCAACGGCCTGGGCGGTCGGCGGGACGATCACCGGAGGCGGCGCAGGCGGCGCCGAGTCCTGAACGATCTGGGCGAACGACTGCGCCAGGCTGGGCGATGTGTCAGCGGACGCCTGCGTGGACGCATTCGCCGCCTGGGCGTCGGCGGTGGCGTTCAGGGTCGCGGAGGTCGTGGGAGCGCTGAAGTCGGACGCAGCGCCGCCATCGGACTGCCCGCCCGTCGAGGGGCCGGGATCGCCGCCGCCGCTCTGCGAATCCTGAGTCGAGGCGACGGGCGCAACCTGCGCCGCATGGGCCGTCGCCGCAGCCGCGGCCTGAGCGATGACGGCGGACGGCGGCGGGGGAATCGTCGCCTGCACCGCGGCGGCGTAGGCTTGCGCCACGCCGGGATTGATCGTCGCGGCCGCCGGATTGCTGGTGAACGAGAAGGCGTTGACCGACGGCGCCGCGGCCTGAACGGGCGGCGGCGGCGGTGCGGCGGTCGCCGTCACCGAAGAAATGGCGTTGATGGTCGTCGTCATTGTCGACTTCCTGAATCTTCTATTCTGATGGACGGATTCCGCCCCAGGAGCCGACTACAACAGAAATCATTGAACACATTCACTACAAATTGAGTAAATATTCATCGCGCATAAAGTAACGTAAATCCATTTTAATGAATAACAAACCCTCGGAGCACCGCTTTCGATCATTTGGTAAGGGAATTGATCTAGAATTTTGATCGCGAAACCAAGGATCCGAAGCATGTCCGCGACACCGCCCACCTCTCCCGCCCCTTCAGACGTCATTGACGCGGCCACGACTCTGACGCTTCGGCGCGAGATCTTCGGCGGCGGGGGCCAGGTGACGCAGGCGATGGCAGACGACCTGTTCCGGCGCAACGACGCCGCAGCGTCCGCCTGCCCGGAGTGGAACGTCCTGTTCGTCGAGGCGCTGACCGACCTCTTCGTCCGCCAGCCAAGTCCGCAGGGATATGTCGACGAGGCCAAGGCTGACTGGCTGCTGCAGGCCGTCCAGCGCGATCGTCTGATCAAGGTCGACACCGAGCTGGAACTGCTGATCCATATTGTCGAGACGGCGGAGGCCTGTCCGGCGTCCTTCTGCGCTGCCGTCCTGAAACTCTGCGCGGCGCACGCCATTCACGGGAAATCGGGACGGGGCGTGACGGACGTCGATGTCGCGCGGCTGAAGCGGGTCATCTACGCCGGCGCAGGCGAGGATGGCGTCGCCGTGTCACAGGCCGAAGCCGAGGCGCTGTTCGACATCAATGACGCTGTCCGCGGGCGGGAAAACTGCCCTGAGTGGCGAGATCTGTTCGTGCACGCGGTGGCGAGCTCGATCCTCCTCGCCTCTACGCATCACAGTCCTTCGGCGGCGGAGGCCTTGCGGCGGGACGAGTGGCTGTCCAGGCCCACCCATCTCGATTTCGCCGGCGCCTTCAGCGGCGGCGCGCTGGCGACGCTGCAGCGTGCGCTGTCGCCAGGTCCGGAGGCGGCGCGCCGCGCCCGGCTCCTGTCGGACGACGCCGCCCAGATAGAGGCGCATGACCTGACCGCGGACGAATGGCGCTGGCTGACCGACCGTATCGGACGGGACGGGGTGACCGACCCGAACGAACAGGCCCTGATCGATTTCGTGACGGCGGACGCTGCGGCGCCGCCCACCCTGACCGGACTGGCCAGGGACGACACCGCCGCGCCGGCGTTCGGACGTCGAAAGGCGTCCTGACCGCCCGGCCCGTCACGCCGGTCGATCGTCAGGCGTTGCGAGCGTCCTGCGCGTGCCGCTCGGCGGTCGCGGGCGCGGCGCCCTGGACCCGGTTGAGCATCGCGATCAGCGCATCGAGGGCGATCGGCTTGCCCAGCTCGACGTCAAAGCCTGCGGCGCGGTAACTCTCGATCTGGTGCACCATGACGTTGGCGGTCACCGCGATGACCGGCGTTCGCGAAAGCCCGCGCCTCGCCTCCATCGCCCGGATTTCCCGCACGGCCGCGTAGCCGTCGACGTTGGGCATCTGGATGTCGAGCAGC
>Ga0208617_1000297_pt1 | contig 14729 bp, 16 predicted proteins | sample CryBogCBE06Nov07_FD_184581 | JGI IMG/M metagenome (GOLD analysis project Ga0208617, IMG submission 184581) | Freshwater microbial communities from Crystal Bog, Wisconsin, USA - CBE06Nov07 (SPAdes) (version 2) | ecosystem: Environmental > Aquatic > Freshwater > Lake | place: Crystal Bog...
TGTATTCGAGCGTGTACCTCGCCCGCCGCATCTTTTCCATAAATCTCCCCTTGCCAAATTACACCTCAGCAAGGGATACGTTTTACAGGGGCAAGGTCAATTTGAGCAGCCTGATATGTTTCAGGATATATATAGCGCAACGCATACGAACCGTCTGGAGAAATATCTGATTGGAGATTTTGTTTACAGTCAACAACCGCCTGGGTTGTCTTGTTTAAGCGTGCGAATTTCTCGTCTATTGCTTGGTATCTATAAGTGAAATAGGTCAGTGTGTCATGCTGTGCGACACTGGCCATGTCAACTTCGCTTTTGACCGCGTTATTTCCCGCGTAGAACTGCCAATCCTCCGCAGCAGCACTCGCAGCGACAACTGAAAAAATACTTGCCATCGTAATCAATCGGAAGAGCTTGAAAGCAGTCATAGCACTAGCCAACCCTATCAAGGTCAACCATGGTCAAGTTCCAATCGTCATCAATTTGGAATCCAATCATTTCAGATATTTTTGTGAAAATTTCATACCCCCAACAATAAACGATGCCTCTGGAAAGGAAAAGCGGAAGAACTGCTCAAGGAGTTGCGGAAAATAACTGCAAGGTCTTGAATACCGCCTTGTTGGAGCTCCTTGCGGGCGGTTTATGCTACTCTGAATATTGGGTGAACTCAGAGTCCGACTATCAAAATGCAGGCCGAGGATCAACTTTGCCGCTTGCAGCATCACATCTATTAGTGATTCGGCCATGGCCAAATATTTACCGCGGACTGACTGGCAATTGCTGTAAGCCCAATACTATTCTCACAGCCCTAAAGGTCGCTGAGGCATCAAGGAGCATGATATGCAGACACCAAGATTGAATCCAGCTGTAAGTGAGGTTCACGCCAAAGAAGTACGCTGGAAAGTCGAGTTTGAATGTCTCCGCCAAATCTGCAATGCATCCGGACTCAATGAGGAATTGAAATGGGGACAGGCCTGCTACGACCACAATGGGAAAAACGTGGTCTTGATCCATGGCTTCAAGGACTACTGCGCTTTGCTGTTCATGAAAGGAGCATTGCTTAAGGACTCGGAGGGCATCCTCGTTCAGCAAACCAAAAACGTGCAGGCCGCCAGGCAGATTCGCTTTTCCACATTTTTGGATATTGAAAAGCACGCAGCAACGGTTAGAAGTTACATCGAAGAGGCAATTGCCGCTGAGAAGTCCGGAGCCAAGGTGGAGATGAAGAGTGCAGCCCAATTCGACGTAGCAGAGGAATTTGCAAAGCGCTTGGATGAAGATCCTGACTTGGCTGAAGCCTTCGATGCACTGAGCCAGGGGAGGCAAAAAGGGTATTTGCTGTACTTCGCAGGCGCAAAGCAGTCAACCACCCGTGAGACGCGCATTGCCAAGCATTTACCAAGAATACGTAAAGGCCTTGGACTCGACGACTAGGAGTCTGTGCGACAGAAATATTTCGAGCGAGCAGTAAACTTTTCGACCTCTCAGAAACGCGCAGGTGCGATTATTTCTAACCTGCCAAGGGGTGAAGCACCCCCAAAAATGCCTAGATTTTCATCACGAAGTTTATGCCGCCCAGACTCCTAAGCGGTTCAGGGCAAAAATCTCCGCCAATTCTCCGCTATAGCGCTGTCGCAATCCAGGATTTGAAACTCCAGGCCGTGTTGTGCGAGTTCACGTTGTTTGGATCATATCCGCCGAAATACAGGACGTTGCTTTCGGTGGCAAACGGCGACAAGACGGCCGTGTAAATCGAGACCAAGGCCGGGTTGGCGCTGTTGTGGTGCCCGTTGACTTCGCCTACCTGGTAAGTACCCGGGCCAAGACGCATGGCATACATGGCGCCTGAGTACATGCCGCCGGTCTTGCCTGCCTGTGTTTCAGTTATCGAGACATAGTTGCCTGCGACCCAACAGTCCAGGCCAAAAACATAGTTGATCTGGCCGGTGGCGGGGTTGGTGACTGGATAAAAGTTGTTGTATGCACCCAAGACGTACGAGACGGGAGCGCCGCCCAGATAGGTGCTGATCAAATTGTTCATGCAGGCTTCGAGTGTCCTAGTATAAGGACCCGTTGAGCTGAAGTCCAGCCGGTACACGCAGCCTTTTGAATTAGAGGTTCCGTCGGGCGCCCAAAAAAACAGCAGCGAATTGCCGGAGCCGGAGCTGGCCGGGATGGCGGTGAGGCCCCGAATGCCGCCTACATTGGGATCGATGACCTCGCCAGTTGCCAGCAGGTCCGTATCGTCTTGCGCGAGGGCATAGGTGGGTGCCGCACCATCGACACGCCGATAGATCTGGCTGCCGGTCGAAAACAGCAAGGCGCCATTGGCTTCAACGATCGCCAGTGGCCGCACCAAAATTGGCATTCGTGCCGCCATAAGCTGGACTGATCGAATCCAGCCAATAGCCGACTGCGGCAAACAACGAACCATTGCGTGGCACCAGGTGCATGACCTGCGAGCCGCCCATATAGTTGCCCGAACTGTCATTTGATCCGGCCAAGTAGGCGCGCGACCAGCCAGCTGACAAGACCTCGCCAGCGAGCTCTGCGCCGGTGGGTGGGGAGACCGGTTGGGCAATGGGCGCAGTGACAGCAATGGCATTGGTGCTTGCGCTTCCGCCCCCGCCACAGCTAGCGGGGCCCAGCCCAAAAAAAAGGAAGGCGCCGACGATAGAAATAAATCTCGTCTTGGCGAAAGATAGTGACTGCATCCTGGGCATCTTGGTGAACTCCCGGCAGAATTGGTCTGACAAGGTCAACATGCATCGTAGTGGGAATCGATTTTTTTTTGCGAGGAAACACTGCTTGACTATGATTTATCTAACGATCTAGTGAACTAAAGCGCCAGGGCATCTTCAAGGTTGGCTAAGACAACGAATGCCGGGAGCCACTAGTCTTGTAGTACTTTTGGGGATTGAGAATGGGTCGTGGTGGATGGTTATCCAAATTTTGGCGGTGCACTGGTCATTGCCTTCCTGGCCTCCTACGTTAGAAACTCAGCAGGTCTGTTGCCTGCGCACAATTAGGAGACCATCATGAATTCTTATCGCACTTTCTTGGCATTTGCCCTCGCCTCCGCCCTGTTTGCTGCGTTTGCCGCCAATGCAAATGACGAGACCCAGTAGCAGAAAGACCATCCGAGGCGTGCGCAAATCAATGGCAGGCTTGCGAATCAGAACAAGCGCATCACCACGGAGGTCAAGGATAGTCAGATCACCAAGCAGCAAGCACAAGGCTTGCGTGCCAATGACAAGTCGATCCGTGGACAGGAGCGTGCCGACGCCGCACAAAATGGTGGCCACATTACCAAAGCCCCACAAAGCGGATTGAATCAGGAAATGAACCAGAACAGCAAAGCAATTGGCAAGTAAGCCCTGGCTCGTTTTTATTCGCGCTTGAAGACCCTATCTGGCGCCTTTTCGATTTTCTATGCGTATTCCGAAGTTGGTTGACCGTTTTTCCAGCAATTGCTGCCAAACCTAATGGATTCAACCGACTAACTACGGGGCTCTTGATTTGCCAAACTTCCAAGATATGGGATGTCAGCTGCTCCTCCAAGTAACGGTCTTAGGCGAATGACTGCTTCCAGCAACTGAATTCGCCCGGCGCCATTTGGCCTGACACGATAGGCGTACTGGATAACAAAAGCTACAAAACCGGGTAGAACCGACGGGCCTTCCGATGTCTGCCGATTGACCAAATAGAGCCTGAGGTGACTTACATCGGCGGTGCAACGCCGTTTCGGCCCGCCAGCACGCGCAGGGCAGTGGGCTTGCCGTCACGCACCTGGGCGTTGATCAGTACCCTGGCACCCGGCACGATTAGGTCACTGCCACCGGGCTTAAATGTCACCACGGGCACAGTGGTAGGGACGTTAAGGGTCTTTTCTCCTTCCTTGTATTTGAGCTTGAGTGTCCGTCCGTTTGGCGCAACGGCCAAGTCGGCCACAGTCGCGTTGGTCATCGTGCTTTGCGGCGCAAGATCCCAGGGATAGTGCCCCTCGCCAGTGCCACGAGCCGATTCCGGAAAGACGAGCACCTCCAGCGCCTCCAGTGAGCCATCAGGGCGGGTCATGGCGGCAGAGCCAATGAAACTGCCTGCCTGGATGTCTTCGAGCCTGATGGGCACAACCTCAGTCAGCGGTGTGTTATCTGGTAGCGCGAGCGTCACGACTTCGCCGCTACGCTCCCTGAGGGTGACCGAACCCGGGGCTACGCTTTCAATGCTGCCGCGCAGTCGAAAAACAGGGTTGGGGGCGGGCGCCTGGGCCAGCACGGCAGAGGTTGCGAGCATGAGGGCAATGGTTGCGAAAATTCGGGTCAGCATAGGTAACTCCGGTGAAAGGGTGGTTCCAGTCTAGTGATTTCCGCGAATTCCTGCTCGTCAAGTGTCTTGCGCAATCTGCAACTCTGAATCCACTGCGTCTCAGCGTGCGACCTTTGTACTTGGGCGTCAGACTTGGCTATCAGGAGGCGCTCGACCTTAAATGAATCCTTCAGAGCAAGCAAATCGCTCGGCATCATTTTGCGCGGACGTTCGCGAGGGAGCCGTTTACACATTTCGACAGCTACATCGGGTTGCAATTTGTTCGCTGCACGACACACCTTTGTCATGCCTTGTCGGTAATCTGAAAGCCGAGAAAAACCTGCTTGCTATAAACAGCAGAAAGGTGGTTTGTAGGTATGTCTTCCGGTCCTCGCGCCTGTGTTTCTCCCACCCCAATCGTATTTCTCTCGACCCCACCTGTGACAGTTCACAAGAGCCAGTTGGCATTTAAGGACACCACTTCTGCGGAAGCGCTGGTCCCTCATTTGGTAGGCCGGGTTTTTGACACCGCCACACCACAAATGAAATGTGCACTGGTCGATGCCCTACTTCGACCTCTTGGGGCCCTGTCTGTCGTTGCTGTTGCAGGTGGCGTGTTTGGAAAAATCCGCTTCCACCCGCACTGGCCTCACCTGGAGGATGACCCGGATATTGTGAGTCGCGTGAGTAGCACAGACATTGTCGCTCTGGTGAATCACGCCCAACAGGTAAGCTTTGCTGTCCTGGACAACCTGGCCCGGGTTGTTGACTCATCGCCTGCGATGACCTATTCGGCGGCCGCCGCACTCCTGACCCCTATCTTGATCCGCAGCCAGAAACAGCGAGCTGTCCTTTTGGAAGATTGACCTGCACCAAACGCTGTCTGCAAGCACCCCATTGAAATAGAATGCGTCAAAGTGTGGTCAATAGATTTATTCGGCGATAAATTGGCGTGTCACTGAATCTCAAGGAGATTGTCATGGTGAACTTGGTGATGACTGTCGGGGTAGTGTTACTCGCCGCAGTTGCAATTGTTCTTGTACGGGCGGCATTTATTCCAAACACGTTTCGTGTAGCGCGAGCAACGATCATTGATGCGACACGTGAAAAGGTATTTGCCCTTATCAACGACATGCAATCCTTCAATCAATGGAATCCCTTTGCAAAGATGGATTCCACTCTCAAGATTGAATACAGAGGACCAGCCAGCGGCCCGGGAGCGGCATATGGCTGGGAAGGGGCTGGCAAAGCGGGCAAGGGGAGTTTAGAGATTGCGGAAGCGAGCGTGCCCGGGTCTGTGACCATGAAACTCGACATCGTCAAGCCCATGGAAGCACACAACAAGGTGGTGTTCGCGCTTCATTCAACCGGTGATGCGACTGAGGTTTCCTGGACCATGACGGGACCCTATCCGTACGTCAACAGGTTATTCGGCATATTCTTCAATATGGACAAAATTATTGGCAAAGAATTCGAGAGCGGACTTGCGAATTTGAAACGCATGGCCGAGCTATAAAAAATCCAGCGACTCAACTCCAAGCGGGCTCGAGCCAAATACAGCAGACCGAATGGAGAAGGTTCTTGGGCGAGTCTGCTATGCCCAAAAATGAGCGGACATTGGCGAATCACAGACGGCAAACCGAATTGGATTGGGTCGTGACGATAAGTGCAGAATCCGTGGGGAAGATGGGGAGTATGAGCTTATCTTAGACTGCACGAATTAAAAGTGCGGAGCCCAAGGCGACAAGGGAAAGGTAGGTGCCCAATGCACCATAGAACCTCAAGGGATGGCGTACGCCGACGTTGGCGACGCGAAGCATTCCGACCGCATGGGCGAAGCGACTGACCGTTGCCAGCACAGCAATGCAGGTCAAATAAATGCCTGTGCTGGACTGTGTCGATTGCAGATACAGAAAAATCGCAACAAACAAGGGTATGTACTCAGACGCATTGCCATGAGCTCGAATTGCTTTGGTCAATTCAGCTTCAGTCATGTCTGAATCTTTTCGCCTCTCGCGTCTGATGCGCGACACGTTGATGCTGAGAGCAGCAAATAGAAGGACCAAGGCCGCAGAGCAAAGAAGGAGGATATTCATACGCAATTGTGACGCACTTGCTCGCACCAGGGACCGCTGGCATCAGGAATCCAAGTTGGAACTTGGTTATTGGCGGCGCATGCCAGTGAAATGCCAGGCCTTGATTTTTAGTGGGGACGTATGACTGCCATGCTTCGATCGCGATCACCCAAACGGAACTTCAAATTCCCAAGTCATCAGCAGAATATGAACGCAAGCCAGGCAGGGTCGTCAATGAAGTTGACCAAGACAAAGATACCCAGGCGAAACATGCAGGCCCGAGCCATGCCAATCGTCATTTCCCGTGGAATGGATTGTCCGCGAACTATACCCGGCCGCGCCAGGGCGGCGTTGCAATTTAGTCGATTCACGAGAGTGCAGCCTGGCCTGGCCAAAGCAGGCTGCGGGATTGAACGAGAGCCGCGTCCATTTATGCGATTTCGCGTACTTGCAGTTCTTGGAGCTTGGCTGCTGCCGCCTTTTTGCCTAAACCGCGAACCTGGGCTATGACTTCAATCTGGGCGGCTCGGGGCCGATTCTTGCCTTCTTCCCACTTGTAGACGGATTGGGCTGAGACTCCGATCAACCGGGCCAACTCTGCTGCGGTCAGCCCAAGGCGTTTGCGCATGGAGCCAAAGCCCTTGGCGCTGAAGCGCCGGGAATTGCTGTCTTCTCCGGATGCTTTCTCCGCAGGTTTGGCGCTGACCTTTGTCACCCGCTTGGTCAGCGTTTCAAGGGCGGCAATCTTGTGCTTAAGGGCTGCGATTTCTGAGCGGTGCTTGGCGGTCGAGGCCTTGAGGGCCTTGTTGTCAGCACGGATTTCCTTGCGTGCAATGCGGGAAATTTCGGCTTTGAGGTAAGTGGCGATATTGGCCATGTGAACTCTGGGTGAGTGAATCTACAGTGAAAGAACGCTGGGTTGTTGGAATAGTTCCTTGTATTTGGTACCGTTTATCCGGAAAAGATGTAAAGAAAGTCATTGTCCTGTTGCTCGGCCGAAACCGGTTTGATTCGACGCAACGCACAAGCAAGACGGAGGCAGGTCGTCTTCTAACCGAGCACTTCGGAAATGTTTTGCATCCATACTTTTGCCAGCTTTTCCCAACCTTGACCATTAGGATGAATTTCATTCAACCAATCTGCATCGCTGCCAGAAGCTGCTGATGTGGGCCTGCGCATATCCGCGGGTCTGTCGGTCATTGGTGCCATTTTCGGTGAATTCATCATCGGCTCGGGCAATGGGCAGGGTGGGCTGGGCGTGCAGATCGTGTTCGCACAGGGCCGCATGTACACCGCGTTTCTGTTCACCAAGGTGATTGCAGCGACACTGCTGGGCTTTCTCTTCTTTATGATCGTAAGTACCATCGGCACCCGATGGCTGACGAACTGGCACGAATCAGTGATCGGCCGTTAAGACTGGCTTAGGCCACAGGGGTTTGGTTGCCAGGTCCCGCTGCTGGCAGATTGACCAGGCGGGGATTCCATATGGCCTCCGCCCGGCTGCCAAAGTACCAGAAGCTGATTGCAAGCACACCAAAGAACACCGCCTTGCGCATGGAATCCCAGCCGTATTCAAAGAGACGGGTGTACAGGTTGATGAACAGGAAGGTGATCCCGAAACCGCGCGCGACGCCATCAATGTGCTTCTGGCCGTACCAGATCGTAGCAACCGCAACGCCACCGAACAGCACCGACCATTGCAGCAACACGTATTGCCGCACCGCTTGCCACGCGCCCATGTCCCCATAGTTGCAAATATCTACATGATCCACAGTGCGATGAACCGATTGAAAAGGACTACCACCTTGGTTTGTGGCGACATCAGGGCCACGCGGCTGCTGAAAGACCGCGCGCTGCCTCCCGGCCTGGCCTGGGCATGCTCTCCAGCGATGCAGATCAAAGCCAGCTCGAGGCCAAAAAGGGCGAACCGGCACGGGTAATTCATTCCGAGGAAATACATGCCCGAGCCGGAGACATATCCCGTTTCGGTTCCCATCCAGGCGGCGAGGGAAAGCAACCCAAAGACCCAGACCAGGCCGGACGGAAACGCCAGACCCAGGAGCCCATAAAGAGCGGACGCCAGGAGAAACAGCAGCGCGTAGTGATCCGAGCCCTTGCCGAATGCGACCCCGTAGAAATAGACCGCAGTCGCCAGGCTTAATACGCCCAGAAAGAATACGGCCTCGTTCCTGTACGCGTGGGCAGGATCCCCTTTTCTCCAGTCCAGGCCGCAATAGAAAATTGCCATCGCGCAAATGGTGGCCAACCCGCATTTGACCAGCGCTGGCACAGTGAAGAGCTTGGCGAGCAGCAGCATCAGCTGCCTGTCGGCCAGAGGGCACCAACCAAAATCACCACGCATACGAGCGCTGCAAGGAAGGCATAGCGCGCTGCCAGCTGCCAATTGAACCGCGCCATGGCAATGGAGTTGGCAAGCCTCAGTTGGGTCGGCCCATCAATCACGCCAGCCCTGCGCCAGTGATCGACCGCAAGCATTACGGTCCGGTATTGCTTCTTGGGCAAATTCACCGAAGCAATGCTTGTCGGTTCGCCTGGCATCTTGAATTCCCCTTTGGATTGAAGGCTGTATGGAAGTTGGTGCTGCGCGTGGAGGGCGCACCTGCAACAGAAGTTTCTGGCAGAAACCCCGATGGGCATCATCAAATAGCTGAGAGCCCGATTTGGGATAGGGGCGGTATCAAAAAATGGTACTTGCTCTGGGCAGCGGGAATGCTCGGCTGGTCTCGGTCTGACCAATGCGTTTGAATGCAGAAGCACACTGGGCGACCTCAACAAGGCGAGGCGCTGCCTATCGCATCAATCCCGCGTCACACGCACCAGCTCTTCGCGGCTGGTGATGCCCTGGGCGATAAGACGCTCGCCGTCTTCGCGCATAAGCGTCATGCCCTGCGCAATGGCGGCGCTGCGGATGTCGGCTTCACTGGCCTTGTTGTGGATCAGGGCGCGCAGAGGCTCGTCGGTGACGAGCAGCTCAAATACGCCAGTGCGACCCTGGTAGCCGGTGTGGCCGCAGACTTCGCAGCCCACACCCTGACAAGCAGTGCACAGCTTGCGCAACAGGCGCTGGGCCAGCACGCCCAGCAGGGATGAGCTCAGGAGGAAGGGCTCGACGCCCATGTCGGTCAGGCGGGTGACCGCGCTGGCGGCGTCATTGGTGTGCAGGGTGGCCAGCACAAGGTGCCCGGTGAGGGAGGCCTGGATGGCAATCTGCGCAGTCTCGAAGTCGCGGATTTCACCGATCATGATGATGTCCGGGTCCTGACGCAGGATGGCGCGCAAGGCTTTGGCAAAGTCGAGGTCGATCTTGGGATTGACCTGGGTCTGGCCTACGCCGGGCAGCTCATATTCGATCGGGTCCTCCACCGTCATGATGTTGCTGGCGCTGGCGTCGAGCTTGCCCAATGCCGCGTAAAGCGTAGTGGTCTTGCCCGAGCCCGTGGGCCCGGTCACGAGGATGATGCCGTGCGGCTGGCCGATCAGGGCTTCGAAGCGCGCCAGCGTGTCGCCCTGCATGCCCACGGATGGCAGGGTGATGCGGGCTTCGCTTTTGTCGAGCAGGCGCAGCACGGCGCGTTCGCCATGCTGGCTGGGCAGGGTGGAGACGCGCACATCCACTGCCCGCGTGCCAATGCGCAAGCTGATGCGGCCGTCCTGCGGAAGGCGTTTTTCGGAGATGTCGAGCTCAGCCATGATTTTCAGGCGCGAGATCAGTGCGGCGTGCAGGGCGCGGTTGGGCTGCACCACTTCGCGCAGCGCGCCGTCCACCCGAAAACGCACCGAGCTGTGGCGCTCATAGGGCTCAATGTGGATGTCACTTGCCCCGTCGCGCGCGGCCTGGGTCAGCAGGGCGTTGAGCATGCGGATGATGGGCGCGTCGTCGCTGGTCTCCAGCAAGTCTTCCACCGCCGGCAGTTCCTGCATCATGCGCGAGAGGTCGGCGTCATTCTCGACCTCGCTCACCACCGTGGCAGCGCTGGACTCGCCCTGCGCGTAAGCGCTGCTGATGCGCTGGGCCAACGCGTCGGGGCTGAGCGTTTCAATTGCGAGCGGCTGGCTGCCTGGGCCCGCGTGCTTGCGAAGGGTTTCGCTCAGGGCCTGGCGATCAGAGGCAGCGTTCAGCCAGAGCGTAAGCCGGCCTCCATCTTCCCCCAGCAGCAACTGGCTGGTGCGTGCGAAGGCATACGGCAGGAGATAGCGCATGGCCTTCTTCTTATTTGGCCGGGCTTGCCGCTGCGGGTGCCTGTGCAGGCGGGCGCGTAGGGGCAGGCGGCATGATGGCCGAGCCATTGATCGGCATGGTCTTGCTCTCTACCGGCTGCACTTCCTTCTCCTGTGCGCGCATGAGGTCATAGCGGTCCAGCGAGAGATTGCCCAGGCTTTGCGCGTCGCGCACCACCACCGGCCGCAGAAACACCATCAGGTTGGTCTTGGTGCGGCTGCGCGACTCGTTCTTGAATAGGTTACCGAGAAGAGGGATGTCGCCGATGCCGGGCACCTTGTCCTGGTTGCCGGAATAGGTGTCCTGCAGCAGGCCGCCCAGCACCACGATGGCTCCGTCGTCAACCAGCACGGTGGACTCGATCGAGCGCTTGTTGGTGATGAGCCCGCTGGTGGCACCCACCGACGATGCCTGTACGCTGGAAACCTCCTGGAAGATCTGCATCTTGATGGTGCCGTTCTCGCTGATCTGCGGCTTGACGCGCAAGGTCAGGCCCACGTCCTTGCGTTCGATCGTCTGGAAGGGGTTGACGGTGCCGCTGCTGCCGGTGTTGTTGTTGGTGTACTGGCCGGTCACGAAGGGCACGTTCTGGCCGATCACGATCTTGGCTTCCTCGTTGTCAAGCGTGAGCAGATTGGGTGTGGACAGGATGTTGCCGTCCCCCGTGGACTCGAGGAAATTGGCCAGAAAGCCCAGTACGAATTTGCCGTTGACCTTCTCACCCAGCGCGAAATTGAATCCGCCGCTCACCGACTTCACAGCCCCGGTGGCCAGACCCACGATATTGGTGCCGCTGATGTTGGAGTTGGTGCCCAGGATGCCGATGGTGTTGCTTGCCGAGTTGCCCACGGCGTTTTGCCACTGGATACCGAACTGCGCGGCCTTGCTGGTGTCGATCTCGGCAATCAGGCTTTCCACATAGACCTGGGCGCGCCGGCCGTCAAGCTGGTCGATGACGGCGCGCAGTTGCCGGTATTGCGGCTCAGCTGCGGTAATGATGAGCGAGTTGGTGGCCGGGTCGGCCTGGATCTGGCCGCCGGTGGAAGGCTGGGCCGAGGCGGCCAGGGCCTGGCTGCCGCCGGCGGCACCGGCGGCGGCACCAACCGAGTTTGGCGCAGGGCTGCCGCTGCTGGCACTGGAGCCGCCGCCGGCACCGGTGCCGCCCGCCATGCTGGCGCGCAGGATGCCGGCGAGTTTCACCGCGTCGGCGTTTTTCAGGTAGACGACGTAGATGTTGCCCGAGGGGCCCAGGCCGCTGGGCTGGTCCAGGCGGTCAACCAGCGAACGCACCAGGGCCGCGCGCGCCGGGTTGGCCGCCCGCACAATCACGGCGTTGCTGCGCGGCTCGGCTGCGATGGTGGTCTTGTAGGAGTTGTCGGCCTGGCCCTGGCCGGCCGCGGCACCGCCGCCGGTTTCAACCAGACGGGTCAGCAGCGGCACCAGGTCGGCAGCCACCGCGTGTTTGAGGGGGATGACATCCACGTCCCCGGCACTCGGCACATCGAGCGCGGCAATGATGCGCGCCATGCGCTGCAGGTTGTCGGTGTAGTCGGTGATGACCAGCGAGTTGTTGCCGGGGTTGACGTTGATGGTGTTGTTGGGGCTGATGAGCGGGCGCAGCACCGGCACAACGTTGTTGGCCGTTTCGTAATTGAGGCGGAAGATCTGGGTAACGATCTGGTTGCCCGCACCCGAGGGGGCCGGCCCGGCGTTCACGGCGCCGCCCTGCAGTTTGGCGTCGGCTTCGGGTACCACCTTGTAGAGTCCGGCGCTCTCCACCACGCTAAAACCCTGCAGGCGCAGTGCGGCCAGGAACTGGTCGTAGGCCGCCGCCTTGGAAACCCCGCGGTCCGTCGTGAGGTTGATCGTGCCCTTGACGCGCGGGTCAACCACTACATTGCGGCCCGTCATCACGGCGATGGTGCGGGCCACGTCGGCGATCTCGGCATTGGTGAAATTGAGCGTGACCTGCTCGCCGGTGCGTGCGGAAGCGGCTGTCTGGGCATATAAAGTCCCCGGAGCCAGCGCCAATGCCTCGCAGCATGCTATCAAAAAAGGAGCAAACTTATTCATGGGGCTAACCTAGTTGGATAAGGGAGCGCGGGCCGTTTCGCCTGCCAATGATATTGAGCAAATTGGCCAGCGCCGCTTCGCGTTCGGGCGCGGCGCTGGCCTCGCCGCGAAAGCGCAGGCGCGAGCCGACCCATTGGCCGCTGCCGCTGAGCTGGAGTGCGCCCTCCAGCGTGTCGAGCACTAGGCCGGGGGCATCCCCTCCGGTGAGGCGCAGGCGGTAGCTGCCCATGGGGCGCAGGGTTGACAGGCGGCTGGACATGTCCTGCGCCTGCAACTCGGCGCTGCCGCTGACCAGCAAACGTCCGGAACGCCATTCCAATCCCAGGCCCGTGCTTTGCAATTGCAGCCGCCCTTGCGCCTGCACCGTGTTCCAGGGCGCCCCCAGGCCCGCCAGCAGCTGGGCCGGCCAGGTGCTCAGCGAGTCGGCCAGCTCGACTCGGCCACCGGTCAGGCGCGGCGTTGCCCTGAGATTCAGGGCTTGGCTGGTGCAGCATTCGGCCTGCAATGCCAGACCCAGGCCGCTCCATCGCGGGCGCAGCGCCCATTCCAAACGGCCTGGCAGGGCGGTGGCATCCTCGCTGCCGGCACCCCCGGTGAAAATCACCGTGGCCGAGCCGTTCCAGACCGTGCCGCGCGGTTCATCCAGCACCAACTGCCCATGGGACCCAGCCGATACCGCGCCTGCAACCCAGCGCGCCGGTGCGAACGCCAGCAAGGCGCACAGGGTGCCAAGCGCCACTCCGCCCCAGGCCCAGGAGCCCAGCAGCGAATCGGCTGATGCAGCGGCGGGCGCTGGTCGGGCCTGGCTGCGGTTCGGCAAAGGAAAGCGCGTCATGGCGCGGGCAGGGCCAGCACCACGCTGCCGTCCCAGCCGGTGCGGGCATTGTTCAAAACCAGCCGGGCTTCAACCGGCAGGGCCCGCGCATTGCTACGCGCGGCGCCCAGCCAGAGTGCCAGCGCTCCGCCCGATACGCCCTTGAGCGCCACAGTGGCCCGCTCCCCTACGACGGCGAGCGTGCCGCCCGGGCCAAGATACTGTTTGACAGAACTTTCCAGCGCAATGAGGCTTTCGTCAGGCTTGCTGCGTGGCAGGGCTTGCAGCGCCTGCGCCTGGGCGGCAAGCGCACGCATGTTCTGCAGTTGCGTGTCGAGCACGTGGCGCTGCGCCTCGGCACTGCGCAGCGTGGCCAGTGCTGGCGCAATGCCGACCCACCAGAGCAGGGCCAGAGCGACTACCAGGGCTGCCATTGCAACCAGGCTGCGTTCCCGTGCGGCCATGCCGGCCCAGATAGCACTGGCCTGGGCCCGGAACTGCTGCAATCGTCCTGCCGCGCTCATGGATTGGCTCCCGTACCCAGGCGCAACACCCAGGCACCTGCGTCTTCGCGGCTATGGTATCCCGCCGCCGCGAGCGCCTGGGCCAACCGGGGCGCATCGTCGGGCGCGGGTGAAAAGCCCCGCAGGGTCAATTCGCTTCCTGCATATTCCATGGCAGTCGGCCCAGCTGTGCCGGGGGCGTTGTTTGCAATGGTTGCCAGCATGGGCTCGAGGTCGCGGCTGCCCACGGCGCCCGTGGCCTGGCGCAGGGCGGCAACCTCGCGTTCCATCTGCAGCGGCGCATCGACAACCAGCGGAATTTTTGGGAACGTGCTGGTGAGCAGGCTGCGGATCTGCATGCGCTTGTCGTCCAGTGTGCCGCGCTCCTTCCAGGCCCAGGCGTTGAGGCCGACCAGGTTGACCAGCAGCAGGCTGACGAGCCCCCAGCGAGCAGGACGCCAGGCCGCGCTGCCCGTCCACTGGGCCCAGGCCAGGCTGGCGCGGCGGGCCAGGCGCGTGCCCCCTGTGGAGGCCAGATCAAACTGCGCCAGGTCCCAGCCCGAGCGGGCCGCGGCGACCAGACCCTGCGCACCCTGGCGTATCTGCACCTTGTTGCCCAGCGACTGTTCTGCCTGTGCGGCCACGGCGGGCTCAGCGAAAACCTGGATTGCGCCGGGTACACCATAGGTGGCGTCGCCAAGCCCGAAGGCGGCGTGGGCAGC
>Ga0208617_1000301_pt1 | contig 14613 bp, 16 predicted proteins | sample CryBogCBE06Nov07_FD_184581 | JGI IMG/M metagenome (GOLD analysis project Ga0208617, IMG submission 184581) | Freshwater microbial communities from Crystal Bog, Wisconsin, USA - CBE06Nov07 (SPAdes) (version 2) | ecosystem: Environmental > Aquatic > Freshwater > Lake | place: Crystal Bog...
TTGCTATAACGACAAAAAGCAAGAAAAACTTAAGCACGCCAGATGAATACTTATGCAAATAGGCAATACCTAGGTAAAGACCGCCAAGCCCCCCGCCAATGAATCCGATAGCTCTAAAGATTGTTGAGAGAAATCCAGCTCGGTAGCCGCGAACAAAGGCAAAGAGCAGCGCTACTACAAATACCCAGTCAACCCAATTCATAGTTTGATGCCCAGATACTTGCTCACTTCAGAATTAAGTTGTTTTTGGGAAGTAACTAGTCCAACATGGCGATAAACAACATAACCCCTTGCATCTAAGAACCATGTCACAGGGACTCCTGGGCCAAAGCTAGATTTAGTGACCCCTGTTGCGTCATAGAGAATTGGCCAAGTAATTCCTTTTTTAATAACAAAATTTCGCCCCGCTTGAATGTTTGTCTCTTCGACATCAATCCCCACAATAGGAACTTTTTTTGTTGCATAAAGTGAAACAAAGATAGGGATCTCTTGTTGGCATGGAGCGCACCATGAACCAAATACGTTAATGACAACAGGACCTCTAATACCTTCTAGCGTTACCTTGCTTTTGCTATCCAAACAAGAAAGAAGCGTCTTTGATTTCACTTGCCCTTGTCCAGTCTTAATCGCTGAACAACTCACAACGGAGCCTGCCGCGTGAGCAGATGGGGTGAGAGATAGGAGAAGAACGCTAACGATCAGAATACGAATCTTCTTCATCTGAAATCCTCATCTGATTTAACAAGCGCCATAGCTTTTACTTTATCAGTCTCACCTATCCCATAACTTGGGCATAGATCAGCAAGAGGACATGCACCGCATGCAGGTTTACGTGAATGGCAAATTCGTCTTCCATGCCAAATCATTCTTTGTGAAAGATTCGTCCATTCCTGTTGAATAATGAGTTCGCCTACCTCATATTCAACTTTTACTGGATCCTCTGATGTGGTCCATTTAAACCTTCTGGAGAGTCTTCCGAAGTGTGTGTCAACAGTAATTCCTGGAATATCAAAAGCGTGACCTAAGACTACATTTGCCGTTTTTCTTCCAACACCAGGAAGTGTTACTAGGTCATCCAGATTACTTGGAACAATCCCTGCGAACTCGTGCATGAGTTTTTCAGATAATCCTTTGATGTTGCGAGCTTTAGCATGATAGAAACCTGTGGAATGAATGAGATCTTCAAGCCTTGAGATCTTTGCCCCTGCCATCTTCTTGGGCGTTCCAAACTTTTTAAAGAGCGCTGGGGTTACCTGATTCACTCGTTTGTCTGTGCACTGAGCCGAGAGCACTGTGGCAACTAGAAGTTGGAATGGCGTTTGAAAATCCAACTCGCATCTGACATTGGGGTATCGCTTACACAAAACCTTATACATGGCGCCAGCACGTTTCTTCTTGGCTTGGAAGGATTCGCGCATAGAGCAAGCCTATTTGATTTGAAAATACTGCCAATTGGAAGCTCTTCGCCAGCAAGAGTAAGGTGAGCATGTGGCTAACCCGAAAGATGATGACGCGATAATCCGCCGTGCACCGCTGTTTAGTGCTCTAGATGATGCATCTGCGGCCTCTGTTCGCGAATCAATGACTGCACTCAAACTTGCAAAGGGTCACACACTTTTTAAAGAGGGCGATGAAGGCGATCGTCTATATGTCATCGTCTCCGGCAAGGTAAAGCTTGGAACATCATCAGGAGATGGGCGAGAGAACCTTCTCTCCATTCTTGGACCTGGCGAGATGTTTGGGGAGCTTTCACTTTTTGATCCAGAACCCCGCACAGCAACTGCAACTGCAGTGACAGATGTGCGATTGGTTTCTTTGGCTCATGATCAAGTAATCGGTCTGGTTACAACACATCCAAAGGTTTCACTTGAGCTACTGCGCCGTTTGGCTCAGCGCCTTCGTAAATCTAATGAAGTATTAGCTGACTTAGTCTTCGCAGATGTTCCAGGACGCGTAGCAAAGGCAATTATTGATTTAGGAACGCGCTTTGGTGTGCAAAAAGATGATGGTCTGCACGTGAACCACGACCTCACACAAGAAGAACTTGCTCAGTTAGTTGGAGCATCACGTGAGACAGTGAACAAAGCTCTTGCTGACTTTGCAGCGCGCGGATGGGTCAAACTAGAACCCCGCGCCGTATTAGTCACCGATATTGAGCGAATAACAAAGCGCGGGCGTTAATTTAACTTTTAAGCAACCTCAACAGTGAGTTCAATCTCCACTGGTGCATCTAACGGCAACTCAGCAACACCAAAGGCACTACGTGCATGCTTTCCGTTGACATCTCCCCAAATATGAATCAATACTTCTGAAGCGCCGTTCACAACACCAGGTGCTGAAATAAAGCCAGGAACACCGTTCACATAACCAACCACGCGAACAACCTTCACGATTGAATCAACTGGAGCAACAAGTTCAACAGCAGCTAGAGCGTTCAAAATACATACTTGCGCCATCTGGTTTGCTTGCTCAGGTGTAACAGCGCCGCCAACTTTGCCAACAAATGGAATCTTTCCATCAACGAGTGGAAGTTGCCCTGCGGTGAAAACAAGATTGCCTGTACGTACCGCTGGAACATATGCAGCAACAGGAAGAGCAGCTACAGGTAACTTCAAACCTAATTCAGCTAACTTTGCGCGAACATCCATTTATTTCATCTCTCTTTTCATATAGGCAACTAATTGATCTCCCCCGCCAGGTGCAGGAACTACTTGAACAAGCTCCCAACCTTCAGAACCCCATGTATCCAGGATTTGCTTAGTCGCGTGGGTAAGAAGTGGAACTGTGACATATTCAAACTTCATTTAATTTCCTCCAGTAAGAGCGGCTTTAACTAAACCTGAAACAAGTCCACCATCTGCTTTGCCAGCAGTCTGTGGTGTTACAAGCTTCATAACTTGACCCATACCTTGAGGTCCTGATGCACCGCTTTGGGCAATTGCATCAGCAATAATCTTTTTTACTTCATCTTCAGATAATTGCGCTGGAAGATAAGTGGCGATTATTTCGCCCTCTTTTTTCTCCTGCTCAGCGCGATCGGCTCTTCCACCCTCAGCAAACGCTTCGGCAGCTTCGCGGCGCTTTTTCGCTTCACGTGAAAGCACGGTGATGATCTCCGCGTCTGAAAGGATTCGCGCTTCTTTGCCAGAAACTTCTTCGTTGGTAATTGCCGTTAAAACCATACGGATCGTGCCGGATTTAATCTCATCCCGAGAACGAATTGCTTCAGTAAGGTCACTTTGTAGTGTTTCTTTAAGTCCCATAGGGGTATCTTCTCATGTCTATGGGATACCGACTACGCCAAGAATCTATCCCCGTATTGCCCCAGGGGCATCGGGCAATACGCGTGCTGCACTTTTCAGATCTGCATCTGACTCCCTCTTGCACAAAAGAGATTGCAGATATCAAGTCTTTTGCCCAGCTCTCACCTGATCTTGTGATTAGCACTGGGGATTTTCTCGCCCATCCCGATGCGGTTCCTGTTGTGTTAGATGCACTTGATTCCTTGCTGGATTTGCCTGGGTTATTCGTTTTTGGCTCTAATGATTACTACGCACCTAAATTTAAAAATCCTCTCTCTTACTTGAAGAAAGATCATGGCAAGCGAGTGCTTGGCCCAGATCTTCCAACAGAAGAACTTCGAGAAGGTTTAGTAAGCCGCGGTTGGTTTGATCTCAATCATAAAAAGGCAATTGCAACCATTAAAAACACCGTGATTGAAGTGCGCGGAACAGATGATGCTCACCTCAATCGTGATCAATACGCATTAGTCAGCGGTAAGCCTGTGCAATGCGATCTTGCAATTGGAGTTACTCACGCGCCTTATATGAGGGTATTGGATGCAATGGCTAAAGATGATCTGGATTTAATCTGCGCGGGCCACACCCACGGCGGACAAGTTCGTCTTCCTTGGTTTGGCGGTTCAAAAGCGCTCACAACAAACTGCGACTTACCAACATGGCGAGCACGCGGTGTGAGTAAAGTAAAAGATGAACCATGGCTCAATGTTTCAGCAGGAATGGGGACAAGCCCCTTTGCACGCATACGCGTTGCATCCCCACCAGAAGTATCACTGCTGATACTTGAAAGCGCTTTATAAAACTTAAGCGCTAAATTCCTTTGCAACAAGTTCAGCAATCTGCGCAGTATTCAGCGCAGCGCCTTTGCGCAGGTTATCTCCGCAGACAAAGAGATCAAGTGCATGATCATCATCAAAACTGCGGCGAACACGGCCAACCCAAGTTGGATCTGTGTTCACAACATCTGCTGGCGTTGGCCAGATTCCCTTTTCAGGGTCATCCAAAAGCTCAATACCAGGAGCAGTTTTAAGTAGATCTTGCGCACCCTTTTGTGTAACTTCTTTATCAAAGATTGCGTGAACTGAAAGTGAGTGCGTTGTAATTACTGGAACGCGCACACATGTCACAGCAACCTTGAGGTTTGGAAGACCCAAAATCTTGCGAGATTCAAAGCGAACCTTTGTCTCTTCAGATGAATAACCATCAGGCTTAAGTGATCCGGCCCAAGGAATAACGTTAAGAGCAAGTGGGGCTGGGAATGCGCCAAAGTCCTTAATGACAGTGCGTAAATCTCCTGGCTCTTCGCCAAGCATTGTTCCTGCAACTGCGCTAATTTGATTGCGCAAAGTTTCAGGACCAGTTACTCCCATACCTGAAACAGCTTGGTATGAAGAAACAAAAAGTTCTTTGAGTCCATAGGCCTTATGCAATGCGCCCATAGCAACAATCATTGTCATAGTTGTGCAGTTTGGATTAGAGATGATGCCCTTTGGACGGTTCTTAATTGCTTCTGGGTTAATTTCAACAACAACCAGTGGAACTTGATCATCCATACGCCAGAATGTTGAGTTATCTACGACAACTGCCCCGCGTGAGACAGCTATAGGCGCCCATTCACCAGCAATGTCATCTGGTGTATCAAACATGGCGATATCAATTCCGTCGAATGCTTCTGGAGAAATTGGAACAACGGTGAGTTCCTCACCGCGGCACATAAGTTTCTTACCTGCGCTGCGCGCAGATGCAATTAGGCGGATCTCACCGTAAACGTTGGGACGCTTGCTCAAGATATCAAGCATGACGCTACCAACAGCGCCTGTTGCACCTACAACTGCAAGTGATGGTTTCTTACTCATCGGCCTGTTCCTCCATATACGACGGCTTCTTCTTTGGCATCTAATTCAAATGCAGTGTGAGCTGCTTTTACGCCCTTTTCTAAATCACTTGCACGGCAGATAACTGAAATACGGATTTCAGATGTTGAAATCATTTCAATGTTAATTCCTGCATCAGCTAAGCATGCAAAGAATGTTGCTGTCACACCTGGATGTGAGCGCATTCCTGCTCCAACAAGTGAAAGCTTTCCGATCTGGTCATCATATTGAAGAGAGGCAAAACCAATCTCACCTTGAAGGCCCTTAAGGAGCGCGACTGCTTCAGCGCCATCTGCCATAGGAAGTGTGAAGGAGATATCTGTCAGCCCAGTAGCTGCCGCCGATACGTTCTGCACGATCATGTCGATGTTGATGTCGGCATCTGCGATTGCTTGGAAAACTCTTGCTGCAATACCAGTTCTATCTGGCACTCCAACTACGGTGATCTTCGCTTCGCTCTTATCGTGGGCGATACCGCTGATAATTGCTTGTTCCATTTCTCCTCCTGGGTGATCTTTGACGATCCACGTTCCTTCTAAATTTGAAAATGATGAGCGGACATGAATAGGTAAATCAAAACGGCGTGCATACTCCACGCAGCGAAGGTGCAACACTTTTGCTCCGCTTGCTGCGAGCTCTAACATCTCTTCATACGTAACGGTTGTGAGTTTGCGTGCGGTTGGCACGATGCGTGGGTCGGCGCTATAAACGCCATCAACATCTGTATAGATCTCACAAACATCAGCATCAAGGGCAGCAGCGAGCGCAACAGCAGTTGTATCTGATCCACCGCGTCCAAGTGTTGTTACATCGTTTGTATCTTGAGAGACACCTTGGAAACCTGCAACGATCGCAATGTGGCCACCATCTAGCGCCTCACGAATACGACCTGGTGAGACATCGATAATGCGAGCCTTACCGTGTTTGCTATCTGTAATTACTCCAGCTTGTGAACCTGTAAACGACATTGCTTCATGGCCTAAGTTTCCAATTGCCATCGCAAGAAGAGCCATAGAGATTCGCTCACCAGCAGTAAGTAGCATGTCGAGTTCTCGGCCGTGAGGAAGCGGTGAAACTTGGTTCGCTAGATCGATTAATTCATCGGTCGTATCGCCCATAGCCGAGACAACAACGCAGACCTGGTGGCCAGCACGTTTAGTGGCCACGATTCTGCTGGCGACTCGCTTGAGCCCTTCGGCGTCAGCGACGGAAGAGCCGCCGTACTTCTGAACGATTAAACCCATAAGAGAAGGTTTCCACAATAGTTGGACATAAGGGATATCTTCCCACAATGTGAGACGCTGGCGCGTATTAAATAATGAGATAGTCCCTAACTAACTTCAATCAGGACCTATTCGACTGTGCGGCGCCCCTCAAATGCACGGCCCAAGGTGACCTCATCGGCATATTCAAGATCTCCGCCCACCGGTAGCCCTGAAGCAAGACGGCTGACCTTCACGCCTAAAGGTTTGATTTGGCGAATCAAATATGAAGCTGTTGCTTCACCTTCAAGATTGGGATCTGTGGCAATGATTAATTCTTGAATCTCTGTATTTCCTAAACGAATCATGAGCTCTCTAATTCGCAAGTTCTCTGGGCCAACTCCATCGATAGGAGAGATTGCGCCACCCAGAACGTGATACTTCCCTCGAAATTCGCGCGTCTTTTCAATTGCCATGACATCTTTTGGTTCTTCAACAACACAGATGATGCTTGCATCACGCCTTGGGTCTTGGCAGATACGGCAGAGGTCTTCTTCGCTGATATTTCCACACTCTGTGCAGAACTTCACTCGCTCTTTTACCGTGCGCAGAACATCTGCAAGACGCGTGACATCTACTCGCTCTGATTGAATGATGTGAAATGCGATGCGCTGAGCTGACTTAGGTCCAATACCTGGAAGTCGGCCAAGTTCATCAATGAGATCTTGTATGGCTCCGTCGTACATCACTGCTCAAATTCTTTAATGACTTGTGCGCCTAGCTCACGTGCAAGTAACGCAGTGCCTGAAAGTTGATTCTCATCTGTGTGCTCCTCGGTTGTGCGCTCACTTGTGGGTATCCCGATAGATGAATCAACGATCACCTCAATCTCGCGCTTGAGTCCAATGACATCTTCAAAAGCTGCCTTTAAAATCTCATCACTGCCACTGCGCATAAAGGAATCGCGCGCGCCAGCATTCACAATCGCAATTGTGATGTTCTTCTCATCAATCGCAAGTACTTGCGCGCTTGCCGCAAGTAGTGACCACGTTAAACGGCGGCGCTTTTTAACATTCTCAATTACCTCTGGCCACAAGCGTCTAAGGGCGGCAATATCGACTGGACCTGTGGGTTGATTAGTCGAGGGCGCAGCTGCTGCTGCGCGAATAGGAGTTGGTGCCTGCACTTTCTCTTCTACTGCTTTTGCTTCTACCTTTACTTCTTCTTTCGCTACTTCTTTTTTAATTTCTTCTTTCTTCACTGCTGCTGGCGCTGCAACTGGGGCCGCAGATAGCGCAGATGTCGCAGGATTAATTCCGCGCTCTAACCTTTCAAGACGTGCGATTACTGCGCTGTCATCTCCAGAAGGAAGAAGAATGCGCCCACAAATAAGTTCTAGTGTTAGACGCGGAGCCGTTGCCCCGCGCATCTCTGTAAGGCCGGAAGAGGTGATATCTGCTGCTCTTATGAGTGTTGCTGCGCCGATGATATTTGCTTGGCTGCGCATACGATCTAGTTGATCTTCTGGGAAATCACGCAAGACATGTGATGCATTCTCTTTAACAGCCCCGATGATGATCAGGTCGCGAAGACGCTCTAAGAAATCTTGTGTAAAGCGGCGTGGATCAAGTCCTGATTCAATGACGTGATCAATCGTATTAAACAAAGTTGTTCCATCTTTTGCAGCCAGGGCGTCAATAGCTTCATCTAGAAGCGCGCCATCTGTGTAACCAAGAAGCTTGACGGCAATCTCATAGGTCACGCCATCTTTTCCAGCACCAGCAAGCAATTGTCCAAGTACAGAGAGCGCATCACGAACTGAGCCCCCACTTGAGCGCACAACAAGTGGAATTACACCCTTTGCTACTTTGATACCTTCAAGTTCACAGATCTTCTCTAAGTGGGTGGCAAGAGTTCCTGGTGGCACTAAACGAAATGGATAGTGGTGTGTACGAGAGCGAATAGTGCTAATTAACTTATCTGGCTCTGTTGTTGCAAAGATAAAGATGACATGTGGAGGCGGCTCTTCGACAACTTTGAGCAGCGCATTTGCGGCGCCGGGTCCAAGTTGGTGGGCCTCATCAATAATATAAATCTTGTAACGTGATTGAACTGGGGCAAAGAAAGCTTTATCGCGAAGATCGCGTGCATCATCTACTAGGCCATGTGTTGCGGCATCGAGTTCCATAACATCAATGGAGCCTGGACCGTTGGCAACAAGATCTTTACACGACTGACAAAGGCCGCACGGAGTTGGTGTTGGTCCCTTTTCACAATTAAGACTGCGCGCCATGATGCGAGCGCTTGAAGTTTTTCCGCAACCACGAGGACCACTAAACAAATATGCGTGGTGAATTGCCCCAGAGGCTAAAGCGTTTGAGAGCGGAGTTGTCACATGCTCTTGACCAATAACGTCAGCAAACGTTGATGGTCTGTACTTGCGATAAAGAGCGAGCGACACTTTTCTCCTTCTTACATTTAAATACTTATTTGATAGGGACCCCCCGCACACCCATTAGAGCGCACCTACCCTTGCTACCTTCCGGTCCTGGGGGAGTTCAGTACGGTAATGCCGCACGGAGGATCTGCGGGTAATCATAGTTTCTAGCACCGATACCCTTGGCCTGTGGCCCCAGGGCCAATAATTGGAGGATTCGCATAGCGGCCGAGTGCGCACGCTTGGAAAGCGTGTATAGGGCAACCTATCGAGGGTTCAAATCCCTCATCCTCCGCGCAGATCAAGGTGTAAAGCGGACAAGCGTCGTAAAATAAAGACCTGAGTTACTTACTCATATTTATTACGTTCCATTAGGACAAGAAAAGGACATCGTGCCAAAAGCTTGGACGGATGACGCGCCAGAACCAATGGCCCTGCAGGAGCACGCTCACCTTCGTGATTCTCTTTCCTACAGAATTAAAAAAGCATTTTTAGGTAAACCGCTTAATCGTCACACACTTTCACATCAGCGCCTGAGCAAAGTCTTTGCTTTGGGTGTTCTTTCGTCTGACTGTATTTCATCCTCTGCATACGGAACAGAAAATATCTTGTACTACTTACTTCCTGCATTTGGAGCAGCTGGCTTTGGAATCTTAATGCCGATGACCTTTGTTATCTTGGCCGTCTTATTTATTGTGACCCTGTCATACCGCGAAGTTGTTATGGTTTATACAAAAGCAGGTGGCTCGTATGTCGTTGCAAGAGATAATTTTGGCGTCACAATAGCTCAAGTTGCTGCAGTTGCACTTATGCTGGACTACATCGTGACTGTTGCGGTTCAGACGGCAGCAGGAACGTCAGCCCTGACCTCCGCATTTCCATCCTTAACGTCCCACAGCTTGCTCATAACTCTTGGTGTCGTGGCTATTTTATTTTATGGAAACCTCAAGGGTGTAAAAGAAGCAGGTAGATTATTCGCAGCTCCTACCTATTTATTTGTTGGTTCCGTATTTATCGTGATTGCTATTGGGTTCTGGCGAGAATTTCACAACACACTTCATCACGTAACTGTCCAGTCTGGAAATGTTGGATTCGGGCATTCCCAACAGCTAATTACTGGAGTTTCAATCTTCGTTCTTCTCAAGGCTTTTGCCAATGGAGGATCATCTCTCACTGGGCTTGAAGCCATTTCAAATGGTGTTTCAATGTTTAGATCACCCGAAGGAGTTAATGCGCGAAGAACTACCGTCATTATGGCAACAATTTTGGGCTGTCTTGTTTTAAGCGTTTCATATTTCGCCCATTTGACCCACGCCGTTCCCTATCTTGCAGGTTCCCCCACAGTCATCTCACAAATTGCCGATGTTGTTTTGGGACACGGCGTTGTGGGACATATTCTGTATTTGTTTGTGCAATTCTCGACGATGTTAATTCTCTATACGGGTGCAAATACTCCGTTTAGTGGATTTCCCTACCTAATGAGCTTTATCGCCGAAGATGGTTTCCTACCTCGCCAATTAACTAAGCGTGGACACCGTCTGGTTTTCTCAAATGGAATAATCTTCTTAACAATCACCTCAACAACACTACTAATAGTTGTGGGATCAAATGTCGCGAAACTGATTGCTTTTTACGCAATTGGCGTTTTCACAGGTTTTACAATGGCGGGTTTTGGAATGGCCAAACGATCTCGCACCCAAAAAATTGGAAACTGGCGTGCGCGCTATTTGTTAAATTTTCTCTCCGGCTCAATTTCACTTGCTATCGTTATTATTTTCGCGGTTGTTAAATTTACAGAAGGTGCATGGCTTATTGTGATTATCTTCCCAGTGGCGACTGCAGCATTAATTCGTTTAAATCGCCAGTATCGCAATGAACAAATAGCGCTAAAAATTAACCAGAAAAATTCTCAAGCAACTCATATTTCTCGTCACGATCTCACAATCCTTGTTGATTCGGTTGATATTGCAACTATTGGTGCTGTGAGATATGCCAGAAGCTTAAATCCGCGCAGCGTGACCGCTGTTCATTTTGTTATTGATGACCAACGAGCTGAAGAAATTCGAAAGGCATGGCTAGAGAATGCAGCCTGTGCTGAAGTACCACTCGAAATGATTGATTGCCCAGATCGACGTTTAGCTAATGCAGCGGTTGACTATGCAATTCGCATGACTGACGCTCCTGATGTCGAACTTACTCTCTTGCTTCCTCGCCGTGCTTATTCAGGATTTCTTGGTCGCCTTTTGCATGACAGGACAGCTGAATCAATCGCCGCGCCAATCTCTCAATTGCCCCGAGTAGTGGCAACGATTGTTCCATTTGATGTCGAAAAAATAATCTCAGGTCACAGTATTTATCGCCATGAAGAACATAAAATTCAAGCGATACCAGCACAATCAAAAACTCGTCGTGTAGCTGATGAGCCAACAGTGCCGGTAGAAACTAGCCACTACGCAGAAGAGGTCTTACCTATTTCCTCTGCAACATGGCGTCACCGGGCCCATATTCGGGGTAACGTCACTGCAATTCGCAATGCTGCTGCCAATTCAACTGCGCACGTTGAAATCGAAGTATGGGATGAAACGGGCGGAATCACCTTGCAATTTATTGGGCGCAGAGAAGTCACTGGGCTTGAAGTTGGTTCAACTATCTGCGCTGAAGGCATGGTTGGTGAGAGCGATGGCTCACTTGTCATTCTCAATCCGTCGTATGAAATCATTATTTAATATCTACCTTTGCTGCTGAAAAAACTCCTTAAGGATCCCAGCGCACTGCTCCTCTAATACTCCTGAGACAACTTCAACTTTGTGGGGGGCGCGTGGGTCTCGCAAAATATCCCACACTGATCCAACTGCTCCGGCTTTCTCATCCCATGCACCAAAAACGACTTTCTTCATACGAGACTGCGCAATTGCTCCTGCGCACATCGCGCATGGCTCTAAGGTAACGACGAGAGTGTGGTCATCTAGGCGCCAGTTCTCCGCAACTAAAGCCGCCTCACGCATAGCGACTATTTCTGCATGAGCTGTTGGGTCATTATCAAATTCACGTAAGTTATTTCCTCTGCCGACAATTTCACCGGCAGCATTAATGACTATTGCGCCAACTGGAACATCACCAGTTGTCATTGCTTGGCGCGCTAGTTCAAGCGCTGCGTTCATGAGTTCAGTCTCGGTCATAAATTTCATCGAACTGATCTGCAAAGCCAAGGCGTGAAGATAGAGCGCTAATTTGATCTTCAGGATATAAATCTAAGTCATCACTCATCACTTCAAGCTCCATGGCGCTAACACCAAGATCTGCAAGTAAATCTATATCTCCGCCAGGCTGTGGCTCATCATCGTCTTCCGGAAATGGAAGGTCGAGCATGTCAATCAAATCTGCAGCAACTTCATATTCATTGGCATATGTAACATCGCTGAGCATCATGTTCATATGAGCGCCTCGCGCTCTGGCAATTATGAAGAATTCTTGATCAACAGAGATCAACACAATTGCGCCGCCATCTGTTTGTTGTGCTTTGAGCTGATCGATAATTGATGAAAGATCTCTTGTTTCCACCAGGCGGGAGAGATTCCAGCGGCCATCTTCGTGCCAAGCGATGAGACCAAAGTCATCTTCGTTGTAAACGCCGCTGCTCATCATGCGTACATAGTGACACCGAAACGGGCACGCGACAAGGTAGGCGCCCGCGAGTAAAGTGAAGTTATGAAAGTTCACGTCGCCAACCATCCGCTCATCGCCCACAAGGTCACAGTCCTGCGCGATGAAAAAACACCTTCTTCTACGTTCCGTGAGCTCATCGGTGAGATCGTCACCCTCTTGGCATACGAAGCAACTCGAGAGGTCAAGACGGTTGATGTGAATGTGAAAACTCCCGTGGCAGAGACCAAGGGCACCGCTCTTGCAAAGCCAGATCCTGTCGTAATTCCAATTTTGCGTGCAGGTCTTGGAATGCTGGAAGGAATGGAGCGTCTGATTCCATCTGCTCAAGTAGGTTTTCTTGGAATGGTTCGTGATGAAAAAACACTTCAAGCTTCCACTTATGCCAACAGACTTCCCAGTGATCTAACAGGTCGTCAGTGTTATGTCTTAGATCCAATGCTTGCGACGGGTGGCACACTTATTGCTGCTATTCACTATCTTCTAGACCTTGGAGCGGCAGATATCACAGCAATCTGCATCATCTCCTCTCCCGAAGGAATTGCTGCACTTGAAAAAGAATTCAAAGATCAGAAAGCGCTCACAATTGTTACAGCAGCCCTTGATGAGAAACTTAATGAAAAGGGTTACATAGTTCCTGGTTTAGGAGACGCCGGAGACCGTCTCTACGGGGTCGTCTAATGGCCTCTAATAGTCCTGGGTATGCAATAACCATTCGCGTTGATGGACCACCATCTGCTCAACCTGTTGCCGAAATTACTGCAGCGATAACTTCTGCTGGTGCGAGCATTACAGCTCTAGATGTTGTTGAATCGCAAATTGACCGGGTTGTTATAGACGTTTCATGCGATGCTCATGACAGTGATCATGCCGAGCGAATAACAGACGCGATCTCTGCTCACCCGAATTTAACTGTTCGCAAAGTAAGTGACCGCACATTCTTGCTCCACCTTGGTGGAAAAATTGAAGTGCATTCAAAAGTCCCACTCAAAACTCGAGATGATCTCTCACGCGCCTACACCCCTGGTGTTGCAAGAATTTCTCAGGCGATTGCAAAAGATCCAGAAGATGCTCGCAGACTCACCATTAAGCGCAACACCGTTGCCGTGGTCACAGATGGCTCTGCTGTATTAGGACTTGGAAATCTTGGTCCTGCCGCAGCCCTTCCTGTCATGGAAGGAAAGGCAGCGCTCTTTAAAAGATTTGCAGATGTTGATGCTTGGCCAGTTTGTTTAGACACACAAGATGTTGATGAGATCGTGCGCACTGTTCAAATTATTGCCCCTGTGTATGGTGGAATTAATTTAGAAGATATTTCAGCGCCCCGTTGCTTTGAAATTGAAAGACGTCTGCGTGAACTTCTTGATATTCCAGTTTTTCATGATGACCAACACGGAACAGCAATTGTTGTATTAGCAGCGCTCACTAACTCACTTAAGTTTGTGAAGAAAGATTTAAGCAGGGTTAAAATTGTTATGAGCGGGGCTGGCGCGGCAGGAACTGCGGTTGCAAATCTTCTGACGACAAGCGGAGCAAAAGATATTTATTCCTTCGATAAAGATGGTCCTGTAAGCCCTTCTGGCTTTAAAGGAACAATTAGTGAAGCAATTAAAGGCGCTGATGTCTTTATCGGGGTGAGCGCTCCAAACGTTTTAACTGAAAATGATGTTGCTTCTATGGCACAAGGCTCGATTGTTTTTGCTCTTGCAAATCCAGATCCAGAAATCGACCCTGTTATTGCCCGTAAGTACGCGGCAGTCGTTGCCACAGGGCGCAGTGATCAGCCAAATCAGATCAACAATGTTTTAGCATTTCCTGGAATTTTTCGTGGGCTTCTCGATGGTCATATTCATAAAATCACCGATGCTATGTTGGTTGCTGCCGCTAAAGCGATAGCAAGTTGCGTGAGTGATGATCAGCTCAACGCCAATTTCATTATCCCCTCAGTCTTTGACCCGCATGTTGTCACTAAGGTCGCAGAAGCGGTGCGTAGCGCTGCTAAGTAGCCTCGGGCGATAGACTTGCGCCCGTGACCAAACGAACTGATCTCAAGATGTTTGATGGTCGTGACATTTTTTACTACGACACAGAGCAAGTTACTCGCGCTGCGGTCGATAAAAGATCCAAGGAAGATCGCC
>Ga0208617_1000306_pt1 | contig 14474 bp, 10 predicted proteins | sample CryBogCBE06Nov07_FD_184581 | JGI IMG/M metagenome (GOLD analysis project Ga0208617, IMG submission 184581) | Freshwater microbial communities from Crystal Bog, Wisconsin, USA - CBE06Nov07 (SPAdes) (version 2) | ecosystem: Environmental > Aquatic > Freshwater > Lake | place: Crystal Bog...
GCGGTTGGTCACCAGGTCACCGCTGGCGATCCACTCGTCGTGGTGGAGGCGGACCGTGACTGAGGTCGTCACCTACGAGCGTCGGGGCCCCGTTGCATGGCTGACGATTCGACGACCTGAAGCACGCAACGCCCTCTCAGCCGCCGTGCGGAGCGGTCTGTGGGATGGTCTCCGAACCTTCACCACCGACGATGTCGCCAAGGTGCTGGTGCTGACCGGTGAAGGTGATGTCGCCTTCAGCGCTGGTGCGGACTTGAAGGAGATGGCCACGACCGCAATGGAGGTGCCACCCCCGGACTTCCTCCCGCAGATGGGTCGCAACATCACCGTCACCAAGCCCACCATCGCCGCGGTGAACGGCGTGGCCTTCGCTGGAGGCTTCGCCCTCGCGCAGAGCTGCGATCTCTGCGTCGCTTCGGAGCATGCGCAGTTCGCAATCTCTGAGGCTCGAGTTGGTCGAGGGGCGCCCTGGGCCGCACCGCTCGTGTCGATGCTCCCGCGTCGCATCGTGTTGGAACTCCTCATGACCGCGGCGCCCATCAGCGCGGCTCGGGCCTACGACCTTGGCCTCGTGAACGAGGTGGTGCCAGCGGCGGCGTTGGTCGAGCGGACCCAGGCCCTCGCCGAACGAATTGCTGCCAACGCGCCGTTGTCGGTGCGCGCTGCTAAGGCAATGGTCGACGTAATCGACCCCAGTCGGACCTCGGAAGCCTTCGACCTCGCTGAGGCCATCTGGCAGCCGGTCTACACCTCGGCTGATGCCCAAGAGGGGCCGAAGGCCTTCGCCGAGCGGCGGACGCCAAATTGGCAGGGTCGATGACGGACGACCTCCAGCGCCAGTTGGTGCACGACCTCCAAGACGAGACCGCTGCCCTCCTCACCATGCTCGAGCCGTTGCGGCCACAGGACTGGTCGACGCTGACGCCGGCGACGCCGTGGACCGTGCTCGACCAGGTCACCCACTTGGCTGCGTTCGACGAGCGACAGACCATGGCGATCACCGATCCAGAGGGCTTCTCGACCCAAGCAGCCAAGGAACTCGCGAGCACGCGCAACCTCGTCGACGCGGTGCGCGACGACTTCGCGTCGATGGAACCGAGCGCGGTGTTCTCGTGGTTCTCGAGCGTGCGTGCCACCATGGTTGAGGCGCTGGCGTCGACGCCACCTTCCACACGCATTGGGTGGTACGGCCCGTCGATGGGGCCGGTCTCCGCGTTGACAGCACGTCTCATGGAGACCTGGGCGCATGGTTACGACATCGCAGATGCGCTCGGTGTCACGCCAGCCCCAACGGCACGGCTCCGCCACATCGCCGAGTTGGCCTACCGAGCTCGATCCTTCGCCTTCAGCGCCCACGACGTGGCGATGCCGGAAGCGCCACTGCGCTTCGAGCTCACGGCTCCTGATGGTTCGACCTGGACGATTGGTGACGACGCAGCAGTGGCAGTGGTGTCGGGTCCGGCACTGGATCTCTGCCTGCTCGCCGTCCAACGTCGCCACCACGACGACCTCGATCTCGAGGCCTCGAACGCAGACGCCGCCTCTTGGCTGGCGGTTGCCCAAGCCTTCGCTGGTCCTGCGGGACCTGGTCGCGCCGCGAGGAGGAACCCATGACCCGACCGCTCCGCATCGCCAACTGCTCCGGCTTCTACGGTGATCTCTTAGACGCCCCTCGACTCGTGCTCGATGGACCCGATCCCATCGACGTGTTGACGGGGGACTACCTCGCTGAGCTCACGATGCTCATCTTGTGGAAGTCACGCCAGCGCGATCCCGATGCTGGGTACGCCACGACCTTCCTCCGCCAGATGGAGGAGGTCATGGGGACCTGTCTCGAGCGGGGTATCCAAGTCGTGGTCAACGCTGGTGGCCTCAACCCCCGAGGTCTCGCAGCAGAGCTGCGGGCCCAAGCCAGAGCCTTGGGGCGCACCGTTGACGTCGCCGTCGTCGAAGGTGATGACCTCATCACCCACCTGCCCGACCTCATGGCCAAGGGTGAGCTGTTCACCCACCTCGACACCGGCCACCCCTTCGCCAGCGCTGGTCGATCCGCGCTCACCGCGAACGCGTACCTCGGTGGTTTCGGGATCGCTGAGGCCCTCAACCGCGGTGCGCAGTTCGTCGTCACGGGACGCGTGACCGACGCAGCGCTGGTCATTGGACCAGCCGCAGCGCACCACGGCTGGTCGAGGACCGACTTCGGCCCCCTCGCCGGCGCCCTCGTCGCTGGCCACGTCATCGAGTGCGGCACGCAAGCGACGGGTGGCAACTACTGCTTTTTGGACGAGCTCCCCGACGCACGGTTCCCAGGGTTCCCCATCGCCGAAGTCGCGGCCGATGGCTCCTCGGTCATCACCAAGCAACCCGGTTCTGGTGGGGTCGTCTCGCTTGGAACGGTGACCGCCCAGCTGCTCTACGAAGTCGACCGTCGCCACTACGCCAATCCCGACGTGGTGGCCGATTTCTCATCCATCTCGCTGTCTGCTGCTGGAACCGATCGGGTGGCGATTGGTCCGGTTGTCGGTCAAGCACCGGCTCAAGAAATCAAGGTCGCCATCAATTACGACGGCGGGTATCGGAACCAGATGTCGGTGATCTTGACCGGTGCCGATCCTGAAGGAAAGGCGGCACGGGTTCGAGCCATGCTCTTCGACCTGCTCGGTGGCGAAGAACGCTTCAGCGAGGTCGCCGTTGACCTCTTCGCCGCCGACTGGCGTGATGCGGCGACCAATGAAGGCGCCATCAGTCGCCTGCGGATTGTCGTGAAGGGTGAGGACCCAGGCCTCGTCGGTCGAGAGTTCTCACGAGCGGTCGTGTCGTTGACCCTCGCCTCCGTGCCGGGCATGTTCGCCGACACCCCACCCTCTGCCGGGTCCGCCTACGGCGTCTACTGGCCGGCACTCATCGACCGCAGCCACGTGCACGAGCGGGTGCTGCTCGAGAACGGTATGACCGTGATCCTGCCCCAACCTCCGGTGACGGTGCCGCTGCCCTTGGACGGCGGCGAGGTGCCGGTCGTCCATCCACCCTTCAGTGGCGAGACGGCGCCCATGTTGCTCGGAGAGCTCTGCGGCGCTCGATCAGGCGACAAGGGTGGGAACGCCAACGTCGGGGTGTGGACGTTCGACGATGACCGGTACGCGTTCTTGGTAGACCTGCTGACTCCAGAGAACGTGCCGGCGCTGCTCGGCTTGCCGCCTGGGGTCACGGTGCGACGGAGCCTGTTGCCGAATCTGCGTGCCATCAACCTCGTCTGCGTCGGTCTCCTCGGCGAAGGCGTGGCATCGTCCACGCGGCTCGATCCTCAGGCCAAGGGGCTCGGGGAGTACCTCCGGTCCCGAACGGTTGAGGTCCCGGTGGAACTCCACGGCCGAGGACGCACGGCCGAGGGCGTGGCGACCGCTCAGTAGCTCCGGGGGAGTCCGAGCGTGTGGGTGGCGATGTAGTTGAGGACCATCTCACGCGACACCGGGGCCACCTTCAGCAGGCGGGCCATGCCCCAGACCGTGATGAGGCCGTAGTCGGTGGCCATGCCGTTGCCGCCGTGGGTCTGCATGGCCTGGTCGATGGCCACGAGGGCGGCGTCGGCAGCGGCGAGCTTGGCCATGTTGGAGGCCTCTGCCGGGTCGAGACCCTCGTCGAACTGCCACGCCGCCTTGGCCGTCATGAGGGCGGCGAGTTCGACGTCGATGGCGGCTTTGGCCAAGGGGTGGGAGAGACCCTGGTGGCTCCCAATGGGCACGCCCCACACCTCTCGGGTCTTCGCGTAGTCCGCAGCCTTGGCGAGCGCGTAGCGACCGAGACCGATGAGGGTGGCCGCAGAGATGATCCGTTCCGGGTTGAGGCCCATGAACAACGGGCGGAGCGCACCACCTTCGGGGCCAATCCGGTGGTCGTCGGAGAGCGCCACGTCGTCGAAGGTCACCGTGAACTGCTTCTCGGTCGCCACGATGCCGACCGAGATGGGGGTGAAGGAGAGTCCCGGGGCATTGGTCGGCACGACGAACAAGGTCAACTGCCCACGACCGGTCAGCGGATCGGTGCCAGTGGAGGTGACGACGAGGACGTGGTCCGCCTCGTCGATACCGGAGATGTAGTACTTGGTTCCCGACAGCGACCAGCCATCGCCTCGGCGGGTCGCCACTGTTGCCACTCGGTGGGAGTTCGATCCAGCATCGGGTTCGGTGATGGCGAACGCCATCTTGGAGGATCCGCTGCCGAGTCCCGGGAGCCATCGGCGTTGCTGCTCCTCAGTGCCGAAGCGAGCGATCACCTCGCCGCAGATCGCCGGCGAGACGAGGAACATGAGGAGCGGACATCCGGCCGCGGCTGTCTCCTCAGCCACGATGGCGAGTTCGGCCATGCCGCCGCCTCCACCGAAAGGGAGGGGCAGGTTCACGCCACAGAATCCCGCTTCGGCGAGGGCATCCCAGAGTTCGGTGGCTTTCCCACCAGTTGCCGCCTGGTCCACGAAGTAGCGATGGCCAAAGGACTGAGCGATCGATGCCACCGTGGTCCGGAGGAGTTCTTGTTCGCTCGATGCTTGGAAGTTCACGTCATCCACCCTTCGTCGTCATTGACTCTACGGCCCGACCGGGCAGTCTGAGAGGGTGTCAATGGTGGCGCCGAGCGTCGCAGAACAGCAGCACGCGTCACTGACGAGCCGAGTGCCAAATCCTCAGATAGATGAGTGCCAAATCTTTAACTCTTTTAGTGCCAAATCTTCAAGTCATGGTAGAATACGTCGGTGAAATCCTATATTTCTCGCCTCATCGATCCAGTCTTGGAATCACGCCTGCAGTCTGCAGGTGCGGTGGTAATTGACGGTCCGAAGGCCTCCGGCAAGACAGAGACGGGTCGTCGCATCGCCAAGAGCGAAGTCCTCCTCGATAGTGATCGGGCGCTCAGAGACCTCGCGATGGCCGATCCCCAACTCGTGCTCGGTGGAGCACCTCCACTGCTCCTCGATGAGTGGCAGGTCGTTCCGGAACTGTGGAACGCCGTGCGCCGCGCGGTCGATGACCGACGTGCGATGGGGCAGTTCATCCTCACAGGATCCGCTTCACCGGCTGATAGCTCGACTCGGCATTCTGGGGCAGGTCGGTTCTCTCGATTGAGGATGCGGCCGCTGACCCTCGTTGAAACTGGACACTCGTCGTCGGAGATTTCGCTCGCTGCACTCCTTCGAGGGGAACGTCCGTCTGCGGCTCCACATCACGTGCAGATCCATGACCTCGCGGAGCGAACGATCACCGGAGGATGGCCGGCGAGTCAACACCTCGCCAGTCGTGACGCCGCCCGATACGCCGTTGACTACATCGATCAGATCGTGCGACTCGAGATTGCTGGTCTCGAGGGAGTGCGACATGACCCGCGTCGCGTCCGTTCGCTCATTCGCTCGCTCGCGAGGACGACCGCGTCCGAAGCATCGTTGGCGACGTTGGCCACCGATGCCGGTGGCGATGAGCGTCCGCTCGCCCATGAGACGGTGACGAGCTACCTCGCCTCGCTCGAGCGGATCTTCGTCCTCGAGATTCAAGAGGCTTGGGATCTTCCGCTTCGGACGCGAACTGCGCTCCGCAAGGCGCCAAAGCGACACCTCGTTGATACGTCGCTCACCGCCGCATCCCTCCGCATCGGAACGCCGGAGCGCCTCCTCGGCGACCCGTCGACATTCGGATTGCTCTTCGAGAGCTTGGTCTTCCAACAACTCCGCGTCTTCGCTGATCTCCTCGATGCTGGGGTGTATCACTTCCGTTCAAAGGTTGGGCGAGAGGTCGACTTCATCATCGAACTCCCCGATGGAACGTGGGGGGCCTTCGAGGTCAAGCTCGGCGCAGGGGTGATCGATGCTGCGGCGACGAACCTCATGTCCTTCGTTGACTCCATTGACACCAGTCGTCATCAACCGCCCGCTGTTCTCGGCGTCATCGTGCCAACTGGCCCCTCGTATCGCCGACCAGACGGGGTCGTGGTGCTCGCCCTGACGAACCTCGGGGCGTAATCCCCCGCGACGTGGACCGGAGCGAGGAGCCAGCCGTGATCGCCCACCGATGCCCGTGTTGGAGCTGATGCGAGGTCTAGGTTGACCGTGGTACCCAGTCGCGGGTTATCGAGAAGGGAGTCGTGACAACGTGGTCACTGTTCCAAGTACGGCAGACGATTCCCACGACGCATGGTCGGTCGTTGCGAGCACGATGACTCGAGCGGCGCTGGCCCTCGACCTCGATCCAGGGCTCACAACCATGATCGTGAAACCCGAGCGAATCCTCGAGGTTGCCGTTCCCATCCGCATGGACGATGGACGGGTGGAGATGTTCACCGGGTGGCGCATCCAGCACGACACCTCGCGTGGCCCCGGCAAGGGTGGCATCCGCTTCCACCCATCGGTGTCGGCGAACGAAGTGGCGGCGCTGGCAGCGGACATGTCGATCAAGTGTGCAGTCGTCAACATCCCCTTCGGTGGAGCGAAGGGCGGCGTCTGCGTCGACCCGTCGACGCTGTCTGCGGCAGAACTCGAACGGCTCACCCGTCGCTACACCTTTGACATCGCTCCGATTCTCGGTCCTGAGAAGGACATCCCCGCCCCCGACGTGAACACCGATCCGCAGGTGATGTCTTGGGTGATGGACACCGTCTCGATGTTCCGGGGTCAAGGAACGCCGGGGGTGGTCACGGGAAAGCCCATCGCCATCGGTGGCAGCGCAGGTCACGCAGGGGCAACCTCCCTCGGCGTGTCGGTCTGTGTGGCCAAGATCTTCGAACACCTCGGTCGCGACCTCACAGGAGCACGAGTGGTCATCGAGGGCTACGGCAAGGTCGGCGGTCCACTGGTGGGGCTCCTGGTCGATCTCGGCATGGTGGTCGTCGGCGTCGCCGACGTACACGGCACCATCGTTGCCCCATCGGGCATCGACCCCAGTGCGCTCGCCGCCCACGTCGCACGAACCGGCACCGTCGTTGGCCTCGAGGGTGCAGCACCGCTCACGAGTGGCCACCTGTTTAGCGTTGACGCTGACCTCGCCATCCCAGCTGCGCTCGGTGGCACCATCACCGATGACGTGGCGCGGCAGATGCGTGCATCCATCGTGGTGGAGGCGGCCAATGGACCGACTACGGCAGCGGGTGATGCCGTGTTGAACGAGCGGGGCATCGTCGTGGTGCCTGACGTGCTGGCCAATGCTGGTGGCGTCGTGGCGTCGTACTTCGAGTGGGTGCAAGACCGTGAGGGCTACGCCTGGGATGCCGCCCTCGTGAGCGAGCGGGTGGCGAGCACGATCGAGCGAGCGTTCATTTCGGTCGTGGAGCGAGCAGAGAGCCTCCACCTCCCGTTCCGCCAAGCCGCCACTGTGGTCGGCGTGGCGCGCATCGCCGAAGCGACGACGCTCCGGGGACTCTTCCCATGAGCCCATGTGGTGCGAGAGGATGAAGCCATGAGCAAGAACAGCGACGTTGCCCTCGACGATGTCTTCACCGCCACGACGGGAAGTGTCTTCGTCTCAGGAATCCAAGCCCTCGTCCGGTTGACGCTCGAGCAGATGTGGCTCGATGAAGCACGAGGGCTCAAGACCGCGTCGTTCGTCTCGGGATACCCCGGATCACCCCTCGGTGGCGTGGACATGGAGTTCGACCGAGCGAAGCGCTTCCTCGATCCGGCTGGTGTCCGGTTCCAGCACGGCCTCAACGAAGAACTGGCAGCAACCGCAGTGGTTGGGACGCAGTTCGTCGACCAGCTCCCCGGCGCCACCTACGACGGCGTCGTTGGCTACTGGTTCGGGAAGAACCCCGGCCTCGACCGTGCCGCCGATGCCCTCCGGCACGGGAACTACGCCGGTACGACACCGCTCGGTGGGGCAGTCGCCATGATCGGTGACGACCCGTCGTCGAAGTCGTCAACCTTGCCCTCGTCATCGGCCGAGATGTGCGAGTCACTCATGATCCCGGCGTTCAACCCCTCAACTGTTGGTGAACTCATCACCTACGGACTCCACGCCGTGGCCATGAGCCGAGCAGCGGGGGTCTTCACCGCGCTCCGGGTCGTCACCGACCTCGCCGACGCAGCAGCCGTCGTCGACCTCGTCGACCCATCGACGTTCATCGCTCCACCAGATCCCGATCGATTCACGCTTCGCCACGTCCTCCTCGGGAACCGAGCTGTTGAGGCGGAGCAAGACCTCTTCGAGCACCGCATCCCCTTGGCCATGGCCTACGGCAAGGCCAACCGCTTGAACGCGGTGACCTTCGAGGCGTCTCGTGCGACGATCGGCATCATCGCCTCCGGGGTGACCTACGCCACGGTGCTCCGAGCTTTCGAGATCCTCGGCATCGACCAACCGGCGCTCGAGCAGATGGGCGTCCGCCTCATCAAGATCGGCCTCATCTGGCCGCTCGACCACGAGGAGTTCCGCGCCTTCACCGCTGGGCTCAGCCAGGTCTTCGTCGTCGAGGACAAGCGGCCGTTCTTGGAGCTCCACATCCGTGATGCCCTCTACGGTGCCCCCAACCTGCCGGTGATCTTGGGGAAGAACGACGAAGACGGCAGTCCGCTCATCCCCTCGTGGGGATCGATGGACGTCGACGGCGTCGTGGCGGTGCTGGCCAAGGTGCTCGAGCGGCACAACCCACCGCAGTACGTCGTGGACGAGATCGCCCGCATTCGGCGACCGAAGCACCGCCTCTCGGTCACCGCGCTCCCGGTTCGTCAGCCCTACTTCTGCTCAGGTTGCCCCCACAACCGTTCCACGCGTGCCGATGATGACCAACTGGTCGGCGTCGGGATTGGCTGCCACGTCATGGTGGCGTTCCAAGACGAGCACCGCGGCCACAAGGTGGGCATGACGCAGATGGGTGGCGAAGGTACGCAGTGGATTGGCATGGCACCGTTCACGAGCGATGCCCACTACGTCCAGAACTTAGGGGACGGCACGTTCTTCCACTCAGGCTCTCTGGCCATCCGAGCGGCGGTCGTGGCCGGGGTGAACGTCACCTACAAGCTCCTCTACAACCGAGCCGTCGCTATGACCGGAGGCCAACAGCCAACCGGTGTGCTCGAGATCCCCCAGCTCACCTCGTGGCTGGCACTCGAAGGGGTGCAGCAGGTGATCATCACGACACCCGAACCTGCCACCTACAACGACGTGGTCCTGCATCCCATTGCTTCTGTTCGTCACCGAGATGACTTGGCCGACGTCCAGGACGAGTTGGCGGCGCTTCCCGGGGTCACCGTGCTCATCCACGACGACCGCTGCGCAGCCGAAGAGCGTCGACTCCGCCGACGGGGCACGATCGCCGCACCGACCACTCGGCTCCACATCAACGAGCGGGTCTGTGAAGGCTGCGGTGACTGCCAGCGAGTGTCCACCTGTCTGTCGCTCGAACCCGTCGACACCCCCTACGGCGACAAGACCCGGATCCACCAGAGCTCCTGCAACCTCGACTTCAGTTGCGCGAACGGGGATTGCCCCTCCTTCGTCCGGGTGATTCCTGGAACCAAGGCCGACCACGTCGTCCCCGACCTGCCCGTGGCCTTGGTCGACCCAGTGGTGATCGTCAACGAGACCGACACCACGATCCGGATGACCGGCGTTGGGGGAACTGGTGTGGTCACGGTCTCTCGCATCATTCAAATGGCTGCTCGACTCGACGGACGGGCTGCATCGGGACTCGACCAGACTGGACTGGCCCAGAAGGGTGGCCCGGTCATCTCCGATGTGCGCATCGCCGACCACGAGCTGTCGACCGCGCCCAAGGCGTCGGAGCACATGATCGACCTCGTGCTCGGCTTCGACCTCCTCGGCGTGCTCACGCCGTCGGTGGCTGACAAGTTGACGAGCGACCGCACCATTGCCGTGCTCAACATGGACACCACGCCCACCCACGATCAGTTGATGCGCAAAGGTCCAGCAACGCCCAACGCGACCCACGTGCACGAGCTCATCGAGCCGCTCACGAGAGCTGCGCACAACGTGTACTTGAACGCCCTCGACATCGCCGAAGCAGTGGTGGGCGATCACCTGGCCGCGAATTTGGTCCTCTTCGGTGCTGCGTTCCAGGCTGGGTGCATTCCCCTCTCTGCTGCTGCCATCGAGCGGGCCATCACCTTGAACGGCACCGCGGTAGCCACCAACATCACCGCCTTCAACTGGGGACGGGCTGCGGTCATCGCCCCAGACGCCGTGGCGGCAGCCACTGCTCCAACCATTCCGACGGTCGCGACACCTCGACAGCACCCAGCTGTGCTCGAGGCGGTGCGCGCATCAGCGATTCCTCCGGCACTGCAGGGCCTCGTGACCGAGCGAGCGAATGAGCTCGTGGCCTACCAGTCCGCCTCCTACGCCACCTCGTTCGTTGGTGCCGTCGACGCGGTGGCCCGAGCACTCTTCGCCAGTGGCGGTTCGGGCACCGAGGATCTCCTCTCCGCCTACATCGCCGGCGCGTTCAAGTTCCGTGCCTACAAGGATGAGTACGAAGTGGCCCGACTGCATCGCGACCCGGTGGAGCAGGCCAAGATCGAGCGAGAATTTGGCAAGGGTGCGAAGGCAGCAGTGCTCCTCCACCCACCGATCTTGAAGAGCCTCGGCATGAAGCGCAAGCTCGAACTCGGCAGCCTGGCGCGACCAACGTTCGCAGTGCTGTCGGCGATGCGTCGACTCCGCGGTACTGCGTTCGATCCCTTCGGTCACACCGCCATGCGGCGAGCAGAGCGTGCACTCATCGATCGCTACGACCGCCTCGTGCTCGACGCCGTTGCGCAACTCCGACCCGAGAACCTCGCCACGGTCGGGGCCTTGGTCGCCTTGGCCGATGACGTGCGCGGCTACGAAGACGTGAAGTTGGCGAACATCGCCCGTTTCGACGAGCATGCCAGTGACCTGCGGATCGCCCTCGAGGCCTCGTCCGTGCCGAATCCCGCCTGAACAGGAGCACCATGATCGAAACCACCGTCGCCAATTGGCATGCGCACCTGAAGGGCCAGTTCCCCGGGGGACTCGACGCCCTCCTCGCAGACGACTGCGTCTTCTCCTCGCCCATTGTCTTCACGCCCCAACACGGCAAGGAGATCACCAAGCGCTACCTCATGGCAGCGTCCATGACCTTCCCCGGCGACGTCGCACCATCGGGTGGGGCGATGGGTGGGGGGAGCTCGTCCTTCCACTACGTGAAGGAGATCCTGAGCGGCAACCACGCCGTCTTGGAGTTCGAGACGAGTATCGGCGGCAAGTACGTCAACGGGATCGACATGATCACCTGTGACGACGAGGGGAAGATCATCGAGTTCAAGGTGATGATCCGGCCACTCCAGGCCGTCAACCTCATCCACGAGCAGATGAAGGCGATGCTGGAGTCGATGGCCTAGCGCAGGCGGAAGGTCGCCAGCATCTTGGCGACGTGGGCCACGGGCTGCGCGAGCGCCACCGCGAGCGGCACGGTTGGCCGGGCGAAGTGGATGAAGGCCGAGGGCCAGTTTCCGGACTTGGTCAGGAGTTGGCGTGTGGTGTAGGCGCCGGACCAGTTGTCGTCGGAGATGATGATGGCGTGGGGGAGCACTTGCTCGACGTAGGCGACGTGGTTGGAGTTCCACTCCGCAATGGCACCAACTGCGGGTTGGGCGTTCACCGTGGCGCCGTGCTCTTGGGCCAGTGTGGCCCACTGGTCGCCATCTCCATGCCAATTGAGGACGATGCCCTCGCGCTCGAGGCGGAACGCGGCGTACAAGGTGCAGTTGTGGGGCCCGTACGCGTTGTAGTGCGGGATGGATCCGCCGTAGAAGCGCCAGGCCCACCCTGAGTGCGCAGCGGTCCGGGCGTTGTAGCCACCGGTCGTGCAGGTGTACGCCGCACTCTTACAGAGGTACGTCGTTGACGCTCCAGCCGAGGTCTCCGCGCTCGATAGGGCAACAGGGATGACCACGCAGAGCGCAGCGAGGAGTGCTGCGAATTTCCGCATCTCGCCATGTTACTCAACGGTCACCAAGGCGACCGAATTTCGTCACAGAGCAAGGTCCTGCAGCGTCAGTGCGACTGCTGCGCTGCCTGGCGGATTGCGGTGAGTACCTCGTCCTCGGAGGCCCCAGGACCGAGGACGGCGACCACTCCGGCCTCGGTGAGGGCGGGGAGATCGCGATCGGGGATGATGCCGCCAATGACCACTGGGGTCTCGAGTCCTTGGGACCGAAGCGCGGCAATGACGTCGGGAACGAGGGTGAGATGTCCGCCGTTGTGGAGTGAGATCCCAACCACGTCGACGTCTTCTTGAACGACCGTTGCCGCAATCATTGCTGGCGTCTGGCGGAGTCCGGCGTAGACGACCTCGCACCCACCGTCACGCAGCATCCGGGCGATGACGCGCAAGCCCCGATCGTGACCGTCGAGGCCAACCTTGGCCAACAGCACGCGCACCGGAGCGGTCATGGAAGTGCTGGCTCAATCCAGGTGCCAAAGACCTTCTCCATTGCCTGCATCTGCTCACCCACGGTGCACCGCACACGGCTGGCGGTGATGAGCGGTTCCATGAGGTTCGCCGTCGGATCGGCTGCCGCCTCGGTGATGGCGTCCAGGGCTGCCTGCACCGCAGCGTCGTCACGAGCGGCCTTGGTGGCAGCCAAGCGCTCGAGCTGTTCAGTTTCGACGGCGTGGTCGATGTACAAGATGTCGGTCTCGCTGCGGTCGTCACCGTTGGTGTAGCCGTTCACACCGACGACGATCGCCTCGCCGCTGGCGACGGCTCGCTGCGCGCGATACGCAGCGTCTGCGATCTCATTTTGGAACCAGCCCTCTTCAATGGCGGCGTAGACGCCGGGGAGGATGTCGCCGCCACCGAGGGTGCGCAGGTGGGTAAAGATCGCCTCTGCTTCGGCGTCGAGCCGATCGGTGAGGGCTTCGACGAACCAGGATCCACCGAGGGGATCGGCCACGTTGGCAACCCCGGTCTCCTCCGCGATGACCTGCTGGGTGCGTAGCGCCAAGCGGGCGGCCTTCTCCGTCGGCAAGGCGAGCGCTTCGTCGTAGGAGTCGGTGTGGAGGGATTGGGTCCCGCCGAGTACCCCAGCGAGTGCCTCAATGGCCACTCGTGCGAGGTTGACCTCAGGTTGTTGGGCGGTCAAGGACACACCGGCAGTCTGGGTGTGGAACTTGAGCTGCCATGACTTCTCTGAGGTGGCGCCGTAGTGGTCTCTGAGGGTCCGAGCCCAGATCCGGCGAGCGGCGCGGTACTTGGCGATCTCTTCGAAGAAGTCGATGTGGGCGTTGAAGAAGAAGCTCAGCCGTGGGGCGAAGGCGTCAACGTCGAGACCAGCGGCGATGGCGGCTTCGACGTAGGCGAAGCCATTGGCCAAGGTGAAGGCCAGTTCCTGCGCAGCCGTGGATCCTGCTTCGCGAATGTGGTAGCCCGAGATCGAGATGGGGTGCCACTTGGGCATCTCCCTCGTCGTGAAGGCCACGAGGTCGGTCACGAGGCGCACCGACGGCTCGGGAGGGAAGACATACTCCTTCTGCGCTTGGTACTCCTTCAAGATGTCGTTCTGGAGCGTGCCGCCGAGGTGGTGGCGGGAGGTTCCCTGTTCTTCGGCCACCACGAGGTACATGGCCATGATGACCGCAGCCGGGGAGTTGATGGTCATCGAGGTGGTGACCGCGCTCAGGTCGATGCCGGCGAACAAGGTCGCCATGTCGTCCACCGTGTCGATGGCGACGCCAGCCTTTCCAACCTCACCACGGGCGAAGGGGTCATCGGAGTCGCGTCCGAGCAGCGTTGGCATGTCGAACGCTGTCGACAGCCCGGTGCCACCACTGGCGAGGAGTTGGTGAAACCTGGCATTCGTATCGCTCGCCGAGCCGAAACCAGCGAATTGGCGCATCGTCCACAACTTCGACCGGTACATCGAGGGGAAGATCCCCCGGGTGTAGGGGTACTGGCCGGGGAGTTCAGCGTCGTCGGGACCGTAGACCGGGTCGAGCTCGACCCCCGACATCGTGGCGAAGGTGCGCTTGCGCTTCGGCGCTGCCTCGTAGGAGGCGTTGAATGCAGCTCGATCCGACATTGCTCACCTCCGCGGCTCCCTGCGTCCCAAGCCTACCGGGGTCAGTCCGCTCCACAGGAGTGCAGTGCGGCTCGTCGACCCGATGAACGCGCACCGCGGAGTGGGAGTCAGCGTGGGGATCGCTCGTCCAGTGTCACATTTCATCTCAGCCTCCGTTCGCTGAGACGCTTTGCACCACGCGAGACGCGCTCATAGCCTGCTTGGAGAGCGGTGTTGCTCGTCGCTGGGGGCAAGAGCGGTGATTGGGCCCGGTGCCGGCGAGCGGAGCCTGCTAACGGCTAAGGATCGACTTATGCGTTGGATCGCGGGCGACTATCGAGAAGGTATCGGAGGAAAGGAACATGGCAACAGCGAAACAGTGGAGGGATGTTCGAGAGTAAGCCGTCAAGAATGGCCTGCTCGACGAGGATGCCGTGCGGATCGAGGAGTCCAAACT
>Ga0208617_1000309_pt1 | contig 14425 bp, 11 predicted proteins | sample CryBogCBE06Nov07_FD_184581 | JGI IMG/M metagenome (GOLD analysis project Ga0208617, IMG submission 184581) | Freshwater microbial communities from Crystal Bog, Wisconsin, USA - CBE06Nov07 (SPAdes) (version 2) | ecosystem: Environmental > Aquatic > Freshwater > Lake | place: Crystal Bog...
TCCTGACTCAGGAAACCGCGCTCAACACTCAAAGGCGCGTGGTGGCCGATCTCGACGGGATGGCGCTGACATACGACATCTCCCTCGTCCGCGCGCTGGGCGGCGGATATGTCGCCGCAAAGACGACAGCTTCGAAGACTCCTTCCTCAAACACTTCTTCCTCACAGACTCCTTTTTCAAATACTGGGCGCCGATGACGCCGACCGACACACATTTCAAAGCCTGGAGGCCGACCCATGGCCAGTGACACGCCGCTCGCCGCACCGCCTGGCGCATCGCCCCCATCCAATCTGCGCCAGCGCCTGTTCACGGGCCTCGCCGGCGTCGTCGCTGTAGCCGCTGTGGGATACGGGGTCTGGTGGCTGCTGGTCGGCTCGCACCACGTGACGACCGAGGACGCCTATGTCGGGGCCGACGTGGCCGTGATCACGCCACAGACGGCGTCGGCCGTTCGCAAGGTGCTGGTCAGCGACACGCAGACGGTCAAGGCCGGGGACGTGCTGGTCGAGCTCGACCCCTCCGATGCGCTCTATCCCCTCGCCCAGGCGACCGCGGACTACGATCGCACTGTCAGGCGAGTGCGGGGATCACTGGCCACCACCGAAGCCACCGCCGCGCAAGCCGCCGCGAAGGCTGCGGACCTGGAGCGAGCCAAGGCCCAGCTGGCCGCCGCCGCGTCAGACCTCGCGCGGGCCAAGCTTGACGCGTCGCGGCGCGAAGCGCTCGGCCCCTCCGGCGCCGTCTCGGGAGAAGAGCTGTCGACCGCACGCACCCTCGCCCGGAACGCCGAAGCCAACTACGCCGCCGCCAAGGCGGGCGAGGCCCTGGCCGAAGCCAATCTGAAGGTCGCGCAGGCGCAGGACGCCGCGCAGAGCGCCCTGACCTCAGGCGTGAAGCTGGAAGACCATCCGGACGTGAAATTCGCCAAGGCGCAGCTCGAGGCCGCCAAGCTGAACTTCGAGCGCACGGTGATCCGCGCTCCGGTCGACGGGGTGATCGCAAGACGCACCGTGCAGGTGGGTCAGCGGGTCGCCATCGGCGCCAACCTGATGTCCGTCGTGCCCGTGGCCAAGGCCTATGTCGACGCCAACTTCAAGGAAGTGCAGCTCGCCAAGGTGCATCCAGGACAGTCCGTCACGATCGAGAGCGATCTCTATGGCGGTTCGGTCAAGTATCACGGCAAGGTGGTGGGCGTCGGCGGCGGCACCGGGGCGGCTTTCGCCGTCATTCCGGCCCAGAACGCCTCAGGCAACTGGATCAAGGTGGTGCAGCGTCTGCCGGTGCGCATCGCGCTGGATCCGGCGGAGCTGGCCAGGCACCCCCTGCGCGTCGGCCTTTCAGTCAAGGCGGACATTGACACATCCAGCGACCCGCAAGGGTGAGCACTTCGATGGCCCAGGCCTTCTCATCGGATGATGTCCGCCCGCTGACAGGACCTTTGCTGGTCCTGGCGGCGATGGTGCTCGCCCTCGCCAACTTCATGGCGATCCTCGACACCACCATCGCCAACGTCTCGGTGCCCAACATCGCCGGCGGCCTCGCGATCTCGCCCAGCGAAGGCACCTGGGTAATCACTTCGTATTCCGTCGCGGAGGCGATCACCGTCCCGCTGACCGGCTGGCTGGCCGCGCGGTTCGGCGCCGTTCGTGTGTTCACCCTGGCGGTCCTCAGCTTTGGCGCCTGTTCCGCATTGTGCGGCCTCGCCCCGTCCTTCGGCCTGCTGGTCGTGTGCCGCGTCCTGCAGGGCCTCAGCGGCGGTCCGATGATGCCCCTGTCGCAGACCCTGATGCTGCGCATCTTCCCGCCCGAGCGGCGCGGCCAGGCCATGGGACTATGGTCCATGACCGCCGTGGTCGGCCCCATCGCCGGCCCGCTGCTGGGAGGCGCGATCTGCGACAACGCCGGATGGCCGTGGATCTTCTATATCAACGTCCCGGTCGCGCTGTTCATCTTCACCCTCGCCACCCGTCTTCTCCCCCGTTACGAGCTTAAGCTCGTGCGCGCACCCGTCGACTTTGTCGGTCTGGGACTGCTGGTCGTCTGGGTCGGCGCGCTGCAGATCATGCTCGACAAGGGCGAAGAGGTGGACTGGTTCAATTCCAGTCTGATCGTCGGTCTCGCCATCGTCGCCGCGATCGGGTTCGCGAGCTTCCTGATCTGGGAGCTGACCCAGAAGGACCCCATCGTCAATCTGCGCCTGTTCGCCAATCGCTCCTTTGCGGTCTCCTGCCTGGTCATGGCTCTGACCTACGGCTCATTCTTCGCCTCGGTCGTGCTGATCCCGCTGTGGCTACAGACCAGCATGGGCTACAGCGCCCTCTGGTCCGGGCGGGTCATGGCGTTTCAGGGCGTGCTGGCGGTGATCATGTCCCCCATCGTCGCGTCGCTGGTCGGACGCGTTGACCCGAGGCGCCTCGTCTTCTTCGGCGTCAGCCTGATCTCCGTCGTGCTGTTCTGGCGAGCCCAGCTCAATACGGACGCCGGCTACTGGGCCATCACCGCGCCGCAGATCGTACTGGGTTTCGGCGTGCCCTTCTTCTTCATCGGCATCAACAGCATCGGCCTCGGCGCCATCGGACCTGCGGAGACAGCGTCGGGATCAGGGATCCTCAACTTCCTGCGCACCACGGCGGGGGCTTTCGCCGTTTCACTCACCACGACCAACTGGGCGAACGCGTCATCGCACACCCGCGTGGAAATCGCCGGACGGATGGCGGCCGCCGGCGCGCTCGACCCGCTCCAGCAAGGCGGCCTCTCCTCTGCGCAGAGCCTGCAGAGCCTTGACCAGCTCGCCCAGCAGCAGGCGGTCATGCTGGCGACCAATTCGGTCTTCATGGCCCTGTCGGTCTGCGCGCTGATTTCGGCCTGTTCAATTTGGCTTGCGCCGCGTCCCGCCGGGCCGGTAACGCTTTCGACCGGACACTGACGTCCACCCGATTCCCAGCGGCAACCGCGTAGCGATCATGACCCTCGAACCGATATCCATGACGCTGTGCGACACGGACTTTCCGGCGTTCAGCGACGCTCTCGGCGCGGCCTTCGAACGCTATGGCTTCGCTGTCGTCTCCGACCATGGCCTGCCCGCATCGCAGATCAAGGGCGCCCTCGACGCGGCGCGTGACGTCTTCGCCCTGCCCGACGCGGTCAAGCGCCGCTATTGCATCGAAGGCGGCGCCGGCCAGCGCGGCTACACCCCCTTCGGCGTGGAGACGGCGAAAGGAGAAACAGTGTCCGATCTGAAGGAGTTCTGGCACGTGGGCCGGGATCTTCCGGAAGGTCACCCGGCCTTGGGGCTGATGCCGGCGAACGTTTGGCCGGATGAGATTCCTCAGTTCAAGGCCAGCATGCAGACCCTGTTCAGGGCCTTTGATCAACTCGGGGCGCGCCTGCTCCGCGCCGTCGCCCGACGGCTTGGCCTTGCGGATGATGCGCTGGTCGAGGCTGTCAGGGATGGCGACAGCATCCTGCGCCTTCTGCACTATCCGCCCCTGGCTTCAGATGCGGTCGGCGTGCGCGCGGGCGCTCATGAAGACATAAATGTGATCACACTTTTGTTAGGTGCAGAAGAAGCGGGACTGCAGATCCTGGACCGGGACGGCCGCTGGATCGACGTCCAGCCGCCGGAAGGCGCCATCGTCTGCAATATAGGCGACATGTTGCAGCGGCTGACCAATCGCACCTTGCCGTCAACGACCCATCGCGTGGTCAACCCGTCCGCCGCTCGTCGGTCAATCTCAAGATACTCAATGCCGTTCTTTCTGCATTTCTCTCCCGAGTTTCTCATCGAGACCCTGCCGAGCTGCGTAGACGCCGCGCGGCCAAATCTATTTCCTACGCCCGTTACATCTCGCGAATACTTGAACGAACGCCTGCGGGAACTCAGATTGTTAACGTAGTATACACTATATTTGCTTGGTTCGATCTAACTACATTTATTTAACGACTATAGGGCATAGTCGTCGAATGAATGAGTCGGCAAACCGTCAAATTCGTCTCGATCGTCCCGGGCTGGCGCCTCGCCTGCGCGCGCTGGACGAGATCGGGTTTGACGCCGCCATAGAAGACACAGCGCTGGATCCGATCGCACGAATGGCGAAGTTCGCCTTGGGCGCGGATCTCGGCTTCGTCAGTTTCCCGGTCGAGGACGGCGCCTGGCGAAAGGGCTTGTCCGACCCCGTCGAGCGCGCGCTCGAGGGCGACTCATTCTGCCACTATACGGTCGAGTCCGACGATGTCCTGTGCATCAATGATCTGAAGTCGGACCCGAGGTTCAAGTCGAGCGCGCTGGCGAAAGCAAAGTCGGCCCCCCGCGCCTACGGCGCCGCACCGATCATCCTCAAGGACGGCATCCGGGTCGGAACGGTCGGCGTCTCATACAAATCGCCGCATCGTTTCACGGCGAAGGATCAGGCGATCCTGACCGAGCTGGCGGAAACCGCCGCGCAGCACTTCGAGTTGCGGCGCGAAGTGACCGCGCTCCGGAAGATCGGCAAGGCCAACGACACGGTCGATCACATGATGGAGCGGTTCATCGAAAGCGCGCCCGTATCTGTCGCGCTCATCGACAGGGACCGCCGCTTTGTCCAGGTCAGTCCGCGCTGGCGGATAGACATGGGCGAGGGCGACACGCGCCTGATCGACCGCCCGCTCGAAGACGTCTTTCCGGGCAGTTCGCACGTCTGGGCGCAACTGTTTCGCCGATGCCTCGCGGGGGAAGTCCTGCGGAACGAGTCCGTCGAACTGACCGACCGTTCCGGCGTGGTGCGCTGCATTCGGGCGGAAGTCGCGCCGTGGACTTCCCTCAACGGAGAGCCGGCCGGCTTCATCCTGCTTGCCCACAATATTTCGGACATGCTGCAGTCCCTGCGCGCCGCCGAGCGCTCGGAGCAGCGCCTGAAGCTGGCGGTCGAGATGGCCGACATGGTCGTGTTCGACCTGCACCTGCCCTCGGGCCGCCTGTTCCAGCTCGGCGCGGCGCACCTCATCGCCGATGGGGACGGCAAGATCGCGAAATCACCGCTCGATGTCCTGCGCGGGGTCCACCCCAAGGACACCCCCCGCGTGCTTCGCGAGTGGAAGAAGGCGCTCAAGTCAACGGAGCGACAGTTCCAGACCAGCTATCGACTGGAGCGTCCGGGCCGGGATATCTGGCTATCCTGCACCAGCGATATCCACTTCGATGAAGACGGCGCCCCCGAACGGATCCTGGGCGTGATCCGCGACATCACCCTGGAGCATGAAGCCTCGCAGGCGATAGCCGACGCGCGCGACCAGGCCGAAGCGTCCAGTCGCGCGAAAACCGAATTTCTGGCGAACATGAGCCACGAGATCCGCACGCCGCTCAATGGCGTGCTGGGTGTGGCCGGAGCGCTGGCGCGGACCAAGCTCGACCTTCGGCAGAAGGAAATGGTCCGGCTGATCGAAAGTTCCGCCGGAGCGCTCGAGCGTCTTTTGACGGACATCCTTGATCTGGCGAGGGTCGAATCGGGCCGCAGCGAGCTTGCGATCGAACCGTTCGAGCTGATGGAGCTGCTGGTCGGCGTGACCGCCCTGTTCGAGCCGAGAGCGCGGGAAAAGGGGGTCGAGTTTGACTTTGTCCCCGACCTGGACGCCCTGGGCTGCTATCACGGCGACATTGTCCGACTACGGCAGATCCTGTCCAATTTCCTGTCGAACGCCGTCAAGTTCACGCACCAGGGGTCTGTCGAACTCACCGTGAAGACCGAGCCCGCGCCGGACTCCGACAAGACCAGATTGACCTTTTCCGTCATCGACACCGGCATCGGATTTGCCCCTGAGGCCAAGGAGCGCCTGTTCCAAAGGTTCGAGCAGGCGGACACCTCGATCACCCGGAAATACGGCGGAACGGGTCTTGGGTTGCCCATCTGCCGCGCCCTGGCCGAACAGATGAGCGGCGTCGTGGACGCTGCGCCCAATCCTGGCGGCGGATCGATCTTCACCTTCACCGTCGATTTGCCGCAAGCCGAACGCAAGCGGATCGATACGGCGAAGACGGACGCGGATTCCGCTGACCTCACGCAGGCGCCTGAACGTGCCCGGATCCTCGTCGCGGAAGACCACCCGGCGAACCGCAAGGTCGTCGAATTGATCCTGGGCCAGGTGAATGCAGACCTGACGACGGTCGAGAACGGCGCCGAAGCGGTCGCCGCGGCGACATCGCAGGACTTTGCGCTGATCCTGATGGACATCCAGATGCCGGTGATGGACGGGCTCACTGCGATCCGCGCCATTCGCCAGCAGGAAACGGTCAGGGGACGTCCGCGCACGCCCATCCTGACCCTGTCGGCGAATGCGCTTCAGGAACACGTGGCGGAGTCCCTCGCCGCCGGCGCGGATGGACACATCACCAAGCCGGTTCGGGCCGTGGTGCTGCTGGACGCCGTCGCTGCGGCGTTCCGCGGAGAAGATCTGTCGGACGTCTCTGAGCGCCTGAGCGCCTGACGGGGGCCGTTTCAGGCGGACGTCGGCTCGGGAAACACGAGCGCGGTTCGCAGACCCGGACCGCCCCCCTGACCGGCGGCGCCCTGCACGAAGCCTGGACCGTCATCTATGTCCAGCCTCCCGCCGTGCGCTTCGGCCACCGCCTGAACCAGCGACAGACCAAGGCCCGTACCCGGCTGTGAACGACTGTTCTCCAGCCGGACAAACCGCTGCACAATCCGCGGACGCTCTTCGATCGGCACGCCGGGTCCCGTATCTGTGACGGAACACTCGACCTCACCGGACGAGCGCCGGCGAACGCGCAACATCACAGCGCCGCCGGAGGGTGTGTACTTGATCGCATTGTCGAGAAGGTTGGCCATCGCCTGGCCGGCAAAATCCCGGTCGCCTCGAACCTGCAGCCCCTTTGAGAACTCTGCGGAGAAGGCGAGGCCCTTGTCTTCGCAGAGCGGCTGGTAAAGCTCGGCCAGCCCAGAACACAACTCCGCGGGGTCGAACAGTTGCGGGTTGGGCACCTGACCAGCGGCCTGCAGCCTTGAAATGGCGAGGACGGCGTTGAAGGTCTTGAGCACGCCGTCCGTGTCCTCAAGCGCCTGGATCAGACTTTCGGTCGGATCGGCGCGTCCGTTGTCGACCTCGATTAACGCCGCCTCGAGACGCGAACGCAGCCGCGTGAGCGGAGATCTGAGGTCATGCGCGATGGCGTCGCCCGCATGTCGCAGCCCGCCCATCAGCCGCTCGACCCGGTCGAGCATGGCGTTCATCCCCGAGGCCAGCTCGTCATACTCGTCGCCGACCCCACGAACGGGCGCCCTGGCGTGCAGATCCCCGGACTCCACCGCAGCCACGGCGCGCTTCAGGCCGAGCAGGCTGCGGGAGACGTTTCGGCTGACCAGCAGTCCGGCGGCGAGCCCGAGGATCAGAACCAGCACGCCAGCGCCCCAGGTCGCCCGGACGATGCGGAGCACGTAGCCCTGCCCCTCGCCGATATCGACACCGACGAAAAGCAGCTCTCCCTTCGGCAGGCGAACCTGCCGCCCCCATGACGCGCGGCGCCGGATCGCCCCGTCGGGATCGGTCTCGGTGACGCGAAAGCTGGAACGCGCCTCGCTGGTCGCGGGCTCGACCGGCGTCGCGGCGATGTTGCCGCTGATCGGCTTGGCCGCGGGGTCCATGAGCAGATAGAAATACGGCCGCTCGCCGATCGTCCGCTCGATCAGCGCCTGGTTCACGCCCGCCTGCCCGGCGCGCGCGTAGACGGTCTCCAGCGAACTGATCTCGCGGCCGACTTCCTCGTCCGCGCGCTGCGTCACCTCCCCTGCGGTGGCGATGTAGATGTAGAACAGGAACGCCGCCGCCGCCGCCGCGAACAGGGCCAGTGACAACAGGGTCAGCCGGAAGGAAGTCGTTCGGACAAGGTCAGGCAGGCGCATGCACGCCCCTCGCCCGAACGGCCGTCCCACGGACAGCCGACAAGGTCACGCGTCCAGGCGGTAGCCCGCCCCGCGAACCGTCTGCAGCATGGGACGGTCGAAACCCTTGTCGATCTTGGATCTCAGACGGGAGATGTGCACGTCGATGACATTGGTCTGGGGATCAAAGTGGTATTCCCAGACCTTTTCCAGCAGCATGGTTCGCGTGACCGACCGGCCGGCGTGACGCATGAGAAACTCGAGAAGCTGGAACTCACGAGGCTGCAGGTCGATCTCGACCCCCGCCCGATGCACGGTGCGCGCCAAAAGATCCAGCTCCAGATCCCCGACCTTTAGCAAGGTCGCCTGGCCGCCGGTATCCTTGCGGCGGCACAGCGCCTCGACGCGGGCGATCAGTTCGGCGAAGGCGAAAGGCTTGACCAGATAGTCGTCGGCGCCCGCTTTCAGGCCTGTCACGCGATCATCGATCTCGCCCAGCGCCGACAGGAAAAGGACCGGTGTGGAGTCGCCCTCCCGTCGCAGGGAAGAGACCGCCGTCAGGCCGTCGACCTTGGGCATCATCCGGTCAACCACCAGCACGTCGAACCCGCCGCCTCGGGCCGCCTCAAGCCCCGCCTCACCGTCCGGCGCATGCGTCGCCTCGTGACCAGCGTCCGCGAGACCCTTGATGATGGCCTCGGCGGCGCTGACGTCGTCCTCCATGATCAGGATGCGCATGCGTGTCCCCCCGAAGCTTGCGCGCCCGTCCCCGGCAGAAGGAACGGGCGCCGCCGGACACTCAAGGTCCGGCGCTTTGCTCTATTTTTCAAGCTTGAGCACAACGGGCTGGGTCTGCGGACCGCGGGCGACGAACAGCAGCACCGTTGACCGGCCCGCCTTCTTGGCTTCCGCAGCGACCGCAGCCAGATCCGCAGGCGTCGACACCGTCTTCTGGTTGGCGCTGACGACGACGTCGCCCGGGCGCAAACCTTTCCGGCCGGCGTCGCTGTCATCGTCGACGCCGGTCACCACAACGCCCTGAACATTGGGCCGGAGGTCGTACTTGCGACGCGCGCCATCCGTGATCGGCGCGACGGCGATACCGAGCGCGCCCGGCTTGCCGACATCTGGCGTGTCAGGACCGTCCGGCGTGTCCTCGCCGCCGTTGCGTCTGGCCAGCAGCGCCGTCTCCGAAGGACGGGTGCCCGCCTTGGCGACCAGCGAAAGGGTCTTGCCATTGCGCCACACTTCGATGTTCAGCGCACCGCCGGGCGAGGTCATCGCAACAGCCCGCGTCAGCGCACTGCGGTTGGCGAGGGACTTTCCGTTGACGGACAGGATGATGTCGCCGTTCTGCACGCCGGCCTTGGCGGCGGGACCGCCCGCCGTCACGTCGCCGACCAGGACGCCTCGGTTCGGCGGGATTCCGAGACTTTCCGCCGCCTCCTTCGCCAGGTCATAGACGCTGACGCCGAGATAACCCCGCACGACCGGTTGACCGGCCATGAGCGACTTCGTGATCTTCTCCGCCAGTTCCGCCGGGATGGCGAAACCGATGCCCACCGATCCGCCGGAGGGTGAGAAGATCGCCGTGTTCACGCCGATGACGCGACCATAGATGTCGAACGTCGGGCCGCCCGAGTTGCCGCGGTTGATCGGCGCGTCGATCTGCAGGTAGTCGACGAAGCTGTCGCCGATGTCGCGTCCGTAGGCGGACACGATGCCCGCCGTGGCGGTGCCGCCCAGCAGGAACGGGTTGCCCACGGCGATGACCCAGTCCCCGACCCGCGGCTTGGCGCGGTTCTCGAAGCTGACGAACGGGAAGTCCTTGCCCTCGACCTTGATGACCGCGAGATCGGTGCCCTCATCGCGACCGACGACCTTGCCCTTCAGCTCCCGCTTGTCGTTGAGCTTGACCGTGATGGTGTCGGCGTCGGCGATGACGTGATTGTTGGTGACGATGTAGCCGTCAGACGAGATGAAGAAGCCCGAGCCGGACGCCATCGCCTGGGGCGCATCATCATCGCCGCCATCACTGGAGTCAGGATCCGCAGGCGCATTCGGACCGCCCGGAGGAACCGGCTTGGCGCGATTGGACTTCGGCGCGGCCTTCGGCTTGGGCACGGGCACGCCGAAACGCTTGGCCAGTTCCGCCATCTGTTCGTTCGCCTTGGCCTTGGAGGTCACGTCGATGGACACGACCGCCGGGGCGACCTTCTCGAAGATGTCGGCGAAGGAGAGCGGCGCCCCGGGAGGCGGGGCGAAGGTGGCGCCGGGTTGAGCCTGATTGACGGCGGCGCGTTCATCCGCCATCGCCGCCGGCCACTGCGCCCCGGCGCCCGCCAGCGCCAGAACGGCGACACTGACGCCCGCAAGCGCGCCCATCGAGAAACGCTTATTCATCGCCATTCAAAACGTCCTTCCATGCGCCGAATCCCACGGCGACCAAATCCTACCACACAGAGTATGACTATCGGATCTAAGCAATCCTTTGGCCTAACTAGGGCGCTTGCGTGTCAAGATGAACGAAGATGCTCCAGTTTTTCCTGCTCCTCCGGCGTCAACGGCGGCTCGTCGGCAAGCTTTCCGCTCGGCCGGCGTCGCCAGACGATGACCGCGGCGGCGGCCAGCACCCCGAAGGGGCCGAGCCACAGAAGCGCCGTGCCGGTGTCGAAGGGCGGCTTCAACAGGACGAACTTGCCGTACCGGGCGACGAGGAAAGATCGCACTTCGGCATCCGTTCGGCCGGAACGGATCTGCTCTCGAACGATCCTTCGCAGATCGTCGGCGAGCTGCGCCTCTGAATCGTCGATGGACTCGTTCTGGCAGACGAGGCAGCGGATCTCCTGAAACAGGTGGCGGGCGCGGCCCTCCTGCGCCGGGTTCGGCAACTGATCGGCAGGATCCCCCGCGGCCCCGGCGGTGAGCCAGAGGGCGCAAAGGGCGCCGATGATGGCGCGCGCCTTGCGGGTCATGTCGCAGCCTTGGTCTGTGCGGCGGCGACCGCCTTGCGGCCGGCCACCAGACGCAGACGCCTGTCCGACAGGGAGAGCGCGCCGCCCAGCGCCATGATCAGGGGGCCCAGGAAGATCAGCCGCGCAAACGGGTTCCAGTAGGCGCGGATCAGCCAGGTCGGCTTGGCGCCCTCCCGCCTTTCACCGAACACGACATAGAGATCGCTGGCGCCGTGGACGTCGATGGCGACCTGACTGACGGTCTGGCGATTGGCGGGATAAAAGCGCCGCTCCGGGAACAGGACACCAGGACCAGACGGTCCGTTCACGTCCACCCTGGCCCGCTCCGCCGTGAAGTTCGGACCTTCGACCGTGGACACGCCGGACAGGGTGAGGTGGTAGGCGCCGATACCGACGGTCTCGCCGGTCGCCAGGACCTTGGCGACTTCGACCCGACCGTTCAACTCCACACAGGCGCCGAGGACGAACACCCCGACGCCGATATGGGCGAGGGTCATGCCCAGCGCGCTGCGGGGCAGATGCGTCAGGCGGGTCACGCTGTCGGACAGTGTCGTGGCGCCGAGCCGGATGCGGTGGGCGAGCTCGCTCAAGGCGCCGGCGATCAGCCAGACGCCCAAGGCCACGCCGAGGATCGCGAACCCCGTCTTCGGGTTTTGCAGCAGAAACGCCAGCGCCACCGCACCAACCACCGTCAACGCGGCCGCCCACAGGCGCTGAACCGCGCCCTTTGCGTCCGCCCGCTTCCAGCTCAGCAGGGTCGCGACCGGCATGACCAGCAGGATCACGGCCATCAGGAGTCCGAACGCCAGATTGTAGAACGGAGCGCCGACGCTCAGCGGCTGCCCCGTGATCGCCTGATAGATCAGCGGATAAAGCGTCCCCACCATCACCATCAGCGCGGCGGTCGCGAGAAAGAGGTTGTTGAGAACGAGCGCGCCTTCGCGGCTCACCGGCGCAAAAAGACCGCCTGGCTTCAGGTCCGGCGCACGCCACGCAAACAGGCCCAGTCCGCCCCCGGCCGCCACAGCCAGAATGCCAAGCAGGATCGACCCGCGTTTGGGATCAACGGCGAAGGCGTGGACAGAGGTGAGGATGCCCGAGCGCACAAGGAACGCGCCAAGCATCGAGAAGGAGAAGGCGGCGAGGCCGAGAAACACGGTCCAGCCGGTCAGGGCGCCGCGCTTTTCCGTCACGATGGCCGAATGCAGCAGGGCGGCGCCCGCCAGCCAGGGCATGAAGCTGGCGTTCTCCACCGGATCCCAGAACCACCAGCCGCCCCATCCCAGCTCGTAATAGGCCCAGAAGGAGCCGAGGGTGATGCCGATGGTCAGAAGGCTCCACGCCGCCAACGCCCAGGGCCGGACCCAACGCGCAAAGGCCGCGTCGACCCGTCCTTCGATGAGCACGGCGACGCAGAGGCTGAACACCACCGAAAATCCGACATAGCCCGAATAGAGGAAGGGCGGATGAATGGCGAGGAAGGGGTCCTGCAGGATCGGATTGAGGCTCGCCCCCTCCACTGGCGGGTTCGGGACCCGGACAAAGGGGTTGGAGGCGAAGGCGGTGTAGCCGATGAACAGAACACCGAGCAGGCCCTGAACGCCGACGGTCACAGATCTCAGGTTCGTCGGCAGTCCGCCGCCCGCGAGCACAATCGCCGCGCCGAAACCGGTCAGAGCGAGGTCCCAGAGCAGCATGGAGCCTTCATGACTGCCCCAGACCGCGGCGACCTTGTACAGGAGCGGCTTTTCCGAGTGCGAATTGTTGGCGACGTTCAGCACGGAAAAGTCCGACGTGACGAACGCGGTCATGAGGCTTGCAAACGCAAAGGCGATCGCCGCGAAGGCGACCAGGGCCGCGCCCTCTCCGGCGCCGCGCAAGCTCGCGTTACGCCCGCGCCGACCGGCGAAGGACAGGCCCGCCTGGGCGGCGGACAGGGCGAAGGCGAGGATCAGCGCAAAGGCGCCCAGCTCGACAATCATTGAGTCTGACCGCCATCGGGCGGACCCCGCCACTGGCCGGATTTCTTGAGCGCGTCGGCGACGTCCTTGGGCATGTAGCGCTCATCGTGCTTGGCCAGCACCTCCTTGGCGACAAAGACGCCGTCGCTGCGAAACGCGCCCTGCGTCACCACGCCCTGTCCTTCGCGGAAGAGGTCCGGCAGGTCGCCCTGAAACTCAACGCGGTCCGTTGCGATCTTGTCCGTCACGACGAACCGGACCCGTCCGTCCGGCGACTTCACCACCGAGCCCGCCGCGACAAGACCGCCGATCCGCACGGTTCGCCCCTTGGGCACATGCTTGGCTTGCGCCTGCGAGGGCGTGTAGAAGAAGACCGCCGCATCGCCCATGGCGTAGAGCGCCAGGGCCACGCCCAGCCCGAGCACCGGCGCGGCGACGGCCACAGCCATCAACCGGCGACGCGCCTTGGGCGATTTCGGAAGCAGGGTCATACTCACCTTTATAGTGCGCCGAAGAGACAGGTAGAAGGCGCGGCGTCAATTTTTGGCTAAGGCTGCGTCAGTCAGGACGGCCGCGCGTCAGGCATCGTTCCCAGAACCAGCGTCTCCGTCCGTCCGCCTACCCAGATCCGCCCCTCCGCGTCCTGATCGATGAAGATGCGGCCGGTCCGGCCCAGACACTCGCCTTGCGCGGCCACGTAAGGCGCGCGGACGAGGCCCCTCGCGATCATGGCCTGCGCCACGGCGGCGTTGAGACTGCCCGTCACCGGATCTTCGCGCAGCGCCCCCGCCTCAGCGGTGAAGAAGGCTCTGACCTCATAGGCGAGCGGCCCGCCCGACGGATAGAGACCAACGACGCCGAGATCGAGACGGCCCGGCGTCGAGCGCAGCGGATCCAGCGCTTTGACGGCCGCCGCGTCCGCGAGCCGCACGAGGATCCAGCCCGGCCCGTTGTCGGCCCAGCCGGCCTCGACAATGTCCTTGGGATCGATCTGCAGAACGCGGGCGATCTCGCTGATCAACTCCGGTTCGATCGGCCCGGAGCGGATCAACGGCGGCGCTGCGAACGCAAGAGGCTGTCCCGGCTGATGGCGGATATCGATCAGACCGGCGGCGCATTCCTGGATCACGAGACCGTCCCGCTTCGGGCATCCGCCGCCGGACAACCAGGCGTGGCAGGTCCCGAGCGTTGGATGACCCGCGAACGGCATTTCCCGATCGATGGTGAAGATCCGGACCCGATAGTCGGCGTCCGGGGTGGACGGCGGCAGAAGGAACGTCGTTTCCGACAGGTTGAGCCAGCGGGTGATGCGCTGCATCTCGTCCGTCGACAGATCCTCCGCGTCGAACACGACCGCCAGCGGATTGCCTGAAAACGGCTTGTCGTGGAACACGTCCACGGTCTGATAGCGGCGAGACATCCAGCGCTTCCCTTTGGTTACATTGCGGGGGTTATCTTGCGGGCGCCGCCCGCGCCTGCGCCTCGATTTCGGCCATCACCTGCGGTCGGCCTGCAAAGATCTTCCGCGCCCGCGCCAGCGCCTCGCCCTGCGCCTTGTCATCCTTCAGCACGCCATAGGCGCGGACCAGGCGGCCCCAGCCTTCCGGATCATCGG
>Ga0208617_1000312_pt1 | contig 14342 bp, 11 predicted proteins | sample CryBogCBE06Nov07_FD_184581 | JGI IMG/M metagenome (GOLD analysis project Ga0208617, IMG submission 184581) | Freshwater microbial communities from Crystal Bog, Wisconsin, USA - CBE06Nov07 (SPAdes) (version 2) | ecosystem: Environmental > Aquatic > Freshwater > Lake | place: Crystal Bog...
TCATCCCGACTATCATTTTATCAATGTCGTGCTGCCGAGTGGCGCGTCATACCGCACCCGCTCCACCTACGCGAAAGAAGGGGCGACGCTCAACCTAGATATCGATCCGTCGACTCATCCGGCCTGGACCGGTGGCCAACAGCATATGCTGGACCGCGGCGGTCGCGTGTCTCGCTTCAATGCGAAATTCGCAGGGTTTACCGCGAAGCGCTGATACCCGGGCACGCCCCATCCATGTGGTGGGATGATCTGAGCCAGGACATTCAAAAAAGAGGCCGGCCGCGTCATCGCAGCCGGCCTTTTTGCCGGGAGTTATGGCGATCGCGGTGGGGTGCGACCGCCGATACGTCGTCAAATATACCGGCGAAGCGAGCGCGCGAGCTCAGACCCGTCGCTTCGGCGAGCCTTCTTCTGCTGCGGCTGATAGGCAATCCGAGCATGCTCGATGCAGTACGGGCCATCTTCGCCCGTACGGCGACCACAGAAGCTGAAGCCGTCCGTCGCTGGGTCGCCAATCGGCCACTTGCACATGTGGGCGCCAAGGGTGAGCACCGTGGCGGAACCCGGCTCTTCCTGACGATACATCGGCATAGGGGGCAATGCCGTCTGGACCGGCGCCGGCGGAGTCTCCATCCGGCGCGGCACGGTCTGTACGGCAGGCACAGGCCGGGCGGGCCTGGGCGCCTTGAATGTCACCCGAGCGGGTTGAGAGGGCGTTGCACGACCCGAAAGACCAAGCCTGTGCACCTTGCCGATGACGGCGTTGCGCGTCACGCCGCCCAGCTGCTTGGCGATCTGGCTTGCACTCAAACCGTCCAGCCAGAGCTTCTTTAGCGTCGACACGCGGTCATCTGTCCAACCTGTCACCGACTCCATGCCCATCCCCTGTTTCCAGACCGCCCGACTCGGCGACACAATATGTAGATCTTTGGCGCGTTGCGTCGCGACGCCAGCCACCACATATCGTAAACAAAGAATGAATCATCACAATAGGCGCCTTCTGCTTCGTCCACAGGAACTAGATGTAGATAGGCGGCGAGACCGGTTCGGCCGACACGAAACGGCTTGCGCTGGGCGTTGCGACACCTCAAATGCGAGTGATGACAAAGACGCTCCAGGCCACCGCCGCAACGCCAGCCGCTTACGCAGAACGGCCGGTCACGCCGCCGACCCCCAGAACCTATCAGGGCGTGAACTGGACCGGGCTCAAGACACTGTATCTGAAAGAGGTTCGGCGCTTCTGGAAGGTCGGAATGCAGACAGTGGCGGCGCCTGTCGTGACCACGCTGCTCTACATGTTGATCTTCGTGGTCGCGATGAGGGGCGCAAGACCCGTCGTGGGCGGCGTTCCCTTCGCCCAGTTCGTAGCCCCCGGACTCATCATGATGGCGATCCTGAACAATGCTTTCGCCAACGCGTCATCCTCGCTCATTCAGGCGAAGATCATGGGTACGGCTCCCGACTTTCTGACTCCCCCCCTTTCGCCCTTTGAACTGGCCACGGCGTTTTCGCTAGGCGCGGCGACAAGAGGCGTATTCGTGGGCGTCGTGACCGCGGTCGCCGTCTGGCCGTTTGCTCATTTCGGGTTTGCAAGCGTCGCTGCGGCGCTCTACTTCGGTTTCGCTGCGTCCTTGCTAATGGGCTTCGTCGGGCTTCTCACGGGACTCTGGGCGGAGAAGTTCGATCATCTGGCCGCCATCACCAACTTCATCATCATGCCCCTCACCTTCCTTTCCGGCACGTTCTACAGCGTAACGGCTCTGCCTACGGCCTTCCGCGCAGCAGCAGCCTTCAACCCCTTCTTCTATCTGATCGACGGATTTCGGTACGGGTTTGTCGGTCACGCCGACGGTGACGTCGCGATCGGCGTCGCTTACACCGCAACCCTGGTCGTTGTTCTGGGCCTCGCCAGCTGGCTCGTGATCCGGAGCGGATGGCGCCTGAAAAGCTGAGACGCGATCAAACGGCTTCAAACCTCAGCGCTTCGCCCCAGAAACTGCTGACAAGCTGATTGGCGGGTCCCGCAGGTCCACTGGTGAGGAACGTGCGCGCGCCCCGTCGGTTCATCACATACTCAGGATGGCGTTCCAAATACCGGATGAGGCTGTCCGCAACAGCCGTTGGCTGATGGATCAGAGGCGTCGCCGACGGCAACGACTCACGAAACAGATCTGCGATGATCTCATAGTGCGTGCAGCCCAGGATCGCGCGATCCGGAGGTCGGCCGATACGGCGGACGAGAGCGGCCACATGCTCCGAGATCTCCGGCTGCAACCGGTCTCGCGACGCCCCCATCTCAATCAGTCGCGCAAGATTCGGACAGGGTTCGGAAAACACCGCCACGTCCTGGCGGCGCTTGTCGATCTCAATCTCATAGACCCGGCTCGCTGCTGTCCCGGGCGTCGAGAAGACCCCGATCACATCGAGTTTCTCCAGCTTTTCACCCCGCCGTTCGGCCTCGTGCTCCCAGGGCAGGCCTGTTGCGGCTTCGATGGTCGGCACGATGATCCCGAGAACATTCACGGGACGGCCGAGGTCACGCCTGAACTGCGGGAGCCATGTCTGCTGCAAACGCCGGAGCGCAATGGCGGACGCCGTATTGCACGCCAGGACCACCAGATTGGCGCCCCTGTCAAAGAGCACCTGACACGCGTCGCGGGTCAGGGCGACGATCTCCTCGCCGGTCTTTGCGCCGATCGGCGCGTGGGCCTGATCGCAATAATAGATCGCGTCCACCTCTGGTAAGCGATCCACCAGCGCGCGGTGAACGCTCAGTCCACCAACACCGGAGTCAAAAACGCCAAGGGTCACAGTTCGAGCACCACTTTTCCGACATGACCGCCCTGCTCCAGCCAGGCATGGGCCGCCGCCGCATCCGCCAATGGAAACCGTCGATCGACCACGGTTTTCACGAGCCCCTGCTCGATCCAGGGCCAGACTCTCGCCTCGACGGCCTTTGCGAGGCGGGCCTTCTCGTCTGCCGACCTTGGCCGAAGTGTGGAGCCGGTAATGGTCAGGCGCTTTTGCATGACTTTCTGAACATCCACCTCGATGCGACCACCGGCCTGAAATGCGATGTAGACGAGCCGTCCTCCCGGGTTGAGGCAATCGATATTCTTCGGCGCATAGTCCCCTCCGACCATGTCAAGAATGACATCCGCACCGCCGAATGCGGTCGCTTGCGCCGAAAAGTCGCCGGAGATGGCGTCGATCGCCAGATCGGCGCCGAGGGCCTTCGCCTGTTCCGCCTTGAGAGCGCCTCGAGCCGTTGCAATGACCTTGGCGCCGGCCGCCTTCGCCATCTGGATCGCGGTCGCGCCGATGCCGCTGGTGGCGCCATGGACCAACAAGGTCTCTCCGGCGGCCAGCCCCCCGTGTTCGAACACATTGGCGAACACCGTGAACACGGTTTCCGGCAACCCGGCGCCTTGTACGAAATCCAGTCCGGCAGGCATGGGCAGGACGTGTCGCGCGTCGACCGCGACGAACTGCGCGTACCCGCCGCCGCCAAGCAGAGCCACAACTCGATCGCCCAGCCCCCATCTGCGGACACCGGTACCCAGAGCCGCCACTTCACCAGCGACTTCAAGTCCAAGCGTGTTGGGCGCGCCGGGCGGGGGCGGATAGAAGCCCAGTCTCTGCAGGATATCCGGACGATTGACGCCCGCGGCCCGTACACGGATGAGAATTTCGCCCGGCCCAGGCGTGGGCGTGGGAAGAGAGGTGAGCTCCAGCGCATCGGCGGCTCCCTTGCCACCCCGCACGGTGATCGCATTCATGGTTGCAGGTACGACGGTCATTCCTGGTATCCCCGGGCGTTCGGACGGACTTTGATCAGAATAGCTCAACCACGATCTGCAGGCCGGGGAAAGCGCGCTGTCCCGGTCGACGCCGCTCTTCCCATGGAATGTGTGGCTATTGTCGTCCTCATTGATTTTGAACCAAGCGCGATCAGGCCTATGATCCCGGATCTGGCGTGAGGAGGCTGTCACCCATGGAGGAACCCGCAAACCCCCGCAGCGGTCGCGGCGCGATCTTGGACGCGCTCGCCAAGGAAGATCTGGACCTCTACTCCATCGAGGACCTGGATGACCGCACTGCGCGACTGGAGATGGAGATCAAGCGAGTTGCTTCGGCCAGAGCCAGGAAGCTGGAGGGTCGGGCGGCCGCAGACGCGCTTTTCGGCGGGGGAAATCGTTAATGGCACGGGCGTTGCAGATCCCCCTCGTGACAGTATCAAGCGTCTTACGTCGACGCGTTCGTATCGTCGACGTGGCGTGTCAGGAAGGTCTTGGTTGTTCATGAATGAGGTTAGCTCCGTGCGTTCGCCAAGGGACACCGTCGTGCAGGACTTTGCTCGCTCCGAATTGTTCGAGCGAACGTTTCGCGAGGGTATGGAGCTCGTCGAAACGGCGGCTGTCTATCTCGACGGAGCCGGACGTCAGGAATCCAAGCTCTTGTCGAGAAACGCAGCCTTGGCCTATGCCAGCGAAAGTATGCGCCTGACGACGCGGTTGATGCAGGTGGCGTCGTGGTTGCTGGTACAACGCGCGGTCAGGGAAGGCGACATGAGCGCGCAGGAGGCCAGCGATCCAAGATACCGCATCGGGCCTAAGCCTGTCGCAGCCCGAGAGCGGGAGGGCGCTGTGACCAGTCAAGTTGCGCCTGAACACCTGCCCGAAGGCTTGACCGACCTCGTTGATCGTTCAGAACGACTGTATGATCGGATCGCGCATCTTGATCGTCGGATGTATCTCGAAGACGGCGGTGATGACCAGCCGAACCCGGTCCTGTCTCAATTCGAACGGTTGCGCGCTGCATTTGACGGGGGGGCGGCCCAGTAAGCCAGGCCGCCCGATTTCATCATCATTCCGCAGGGACGTGAGTATCCGTTCTACGGCTCATGAGTTGTTCAAATGCCGTCCAGACGCCGCCTTCACCCTGCCACTGACCGCGGGTAGCGGCTTTCGAATATTCCGTCGCCCGCGCTTCGAAGAAGTTGGCGTGCTCAACACCTGACAGCATCGATTGGAGCCAGGGCAACGGGTTTTCGGAAATCCCGTAGAGCGGTGGAAGTTCGAGTTGCCGCAGCCGCCAATCGGCGATGAAGCGAATGTACCGCTTGATATCATCCGGCGTCATGCCCTGAACCTCTCCCGCCTCGAACGCGAGATCGATAAAGCGATCTTCGAGGGACACCACCGTACGGCAGTTTTCCATGATGTCGTCGGCAATGGACTTCGTTACGCCGCCGGTTTCCTTAGCGAAGGCGTGGAACAGCTTGATCATGCCCTCACAGTGCAGGCTTTCATCGCGCACGCTCCAGCTGACGATCTGCCCCATCCCCTTCATCTTGTTGAAGCGTGGGAAGTTGAGCAGCATGGCGAAGGACGCGAACAGCTGGAGGCCTTCGGTGAACGCGCCGAACATGGCGAGGGTCCGCAGGATATCCCCCTCTGTTTCAACGCCGAAGGTCTGCATGTAGTCATGCTTGGCGCGCATGGCTTCATAGTCCAGAAACGCCGAGAATTCCGTGTCCGGCATGCCGATCGTCTCCAGAAGGAGCGCGTAGGCGGCGATGTGAATCGTCTCCATATTGGAGAAAGCCGACAGCATCATCTTCACCTCGGTCGGTTTGAAGACGCGGGCGTATCGCTCCATATAGTTGTCGTTCACTTCGACATCGGATTGCGTGAAGAAGCGGAAGATCTGGGTGAGGAGATTACGCTCCCCATCGGTCAGCTTGCCCGCCCAGTCCTTGCAGTCCTCTCCGAGAGGCACTTCTTCCGGAACCCAGTGGACCTGCTGCTGCTTCTTCCAGAAGTCGTAGGCCCAGGGATAGCGAAAGGGTTTGTAGCTGTAGGACGGGGTCAAGAGGCCGGGCTTGACCAGTGACCTTGGAGCCGTCGTCGTCATATCAGCACACCATCCTCAATCCGGGCGTCAGTGAGAATCACCACGCCCGACGACCACTGTCGAGTCCTATGGTGAACAAAGGGTTTACTAAGTCTAGTGGTCAGAGCGAGTTCACCCACATCATATGGTAGTTATCTACCGATCGGCACACAAAATTGAATGCCATTCAAAAGCGTGAACCGGAGGATATTCGTCTCGGAGGAGCTTGCTCCCATACCTACTGGCAGGCGAGACACTCCTCGTAATCGGTCTTCGCAGTTTCCGAATAGATGGATTCCACGATGTCAGCCCCGGCGAACGCCGCGCGCTGAACAGACTTCGAGCGGAGATAGTAGAGCGATTTCACTCCCCGCTCCCAGGCGGTCCAGTGCAGCATGTGCAGGTCCCACTTTTCGACGTCGCCGGGCAGGAAGAGGTTCAGGGATTGCGACTGGCAGATATCGGGCGTCCGGTCTGCGGCCAGATCAATGATCCAGCGCTGATCGATCTCGAATGCGGTCTTGAACACGTCCTTCTCATCCTGGGTCAGGAAGTCGAGATGACCGACCGAGCCCTCATTCTCGAGGATCGAACTCCAGACGGCTTCGGTGTTCATTCCCTTCTCTTCAAGAACCTTTTCGAGATACGGATTCTTGACGGCGAACGATCCGGACAGGGTCTTGTGGGTGTAGATATTGGCGGGGATCGGCTCGATGCCCGCGCTGGTGCCGCCACAGATGATCGAGATGGACGCCGTGGGCGCGATCGCGAGCTTGTGGCTGAAACGCTCCATAACGCCTTGATCGGCGGCGTCCGGGCAGGGTCCCCGCTCTTCCGCCAGGACACGGCTCGCCTTGTCGGCTTCCCGGCGGAGGTGTTTGAAGACCCGCATGTTCCAGGATTTCGCCAAAGCGCTCTCGAACGGCACGTTCTGGCTCTGCAGGAAGGAGTGGAAGCCCATCAGCCCCAACCCGACCGAACGTTCCCGCATGGCGGCGTAGATCGCCGGATCCATTTCCGGCGGCGCGCGATCGATGAAGTCCTGCAGCACGTTGTCGAGGAAGCGGAACACGTCTTCGACAAACGTCGGGTGATCACGCCACTCCATGAAGGTCTCGGCATTCACCGATGACAGGCAGCAAACAGCCGTGCGGTTTTTCCCGAGGTGGTCCTTACCGGTGTGAAGCACGATCTCCGAGCAGAGATTCGATTGACGAACCTTGAGCCCCAGCGCCTGTTGATGCTCCGGCATCGACCGGTTCACCGTGTCGGAAAAGATCAGGTAGGGCTCGCCGGTCTGTAGTCGGATCTCGAGGATCTTCTGCCACAGCGACCGAGCGTCCACATATTTGACGATCTCACCGCTCTTTGGGGAGCGCATCGCAAATCGCTCGCCGTCGCGAACAGCCTCCATGAACTCATCTGAGATCGAAATGCCGTGATGGAGGTTCAGGGATTTGCGGTTGAAGTCGCCGGAAGGCTTGCGGATCTCCAGAAACTCTTCGATCTCCGGGTGATTGATGTCGAGATAGACCGCAGCTGAGCCACGACGGAGCGAGCCCTGGCTGATCGCCAGCGTCAGGCTGTCCATCACTCGGACGAATGGAATGATGCCGGACGTCTGACCGGCGCCCTTCACCTTTTCGCCGATCGACCGCACGCCGCCCCAGTAGGTGCCGATGCCGCCGCCGTTCGCTGCGAGAAACACGTTCTCGTTCCAGGTGCTGACAATGCCGTCGAGGCTGTCCGGCACGGCGTTGAGGAAGCAGGAAATCGGCAGCCCGCGATCGGCGCCGCCGTTCGACAGCACCGGCGTCGCCGGCATGAACCAGAGCTTGGAAATGTAGTCGTAGACCCGCTGGGCGTGGTCGGCGTCGTCGGCGTACGCCGTCGCGACGCGGGCAAACATGTCCTGGTAGCTTTCCCCGGCGAGGAGATAGCGGTCCTGTAGTGTGGTCTTGCCGAAGTCGGTCAGGAGATCATCTCGCGACCGATCAAGTTCGACCGGCCGAACGAGGCTCAACCTGGGACGCTCGGTCTGCGCCGCCGGCTTTCCTACTCTCGTCCGCGTCGCGGTTTTCGTCCGCGCCGATTCTCTACCAACCATTTTTCAAGCCCCAAAAACCCGCGGAAAGAACACGTCGGAATACGAACGCAACCTGCCGTCTAACCCATACATCTTGTAGTGAGGCCACCCTCACTGCCCACATATGGTGCGCGAACCCGACCCGAATCGTCAACGGGGTGCATGATGCGCGCCCGGACTTTTTCGTTAACAGACACCTAACATAGGGCGCCTCAGCGCATTCGCATTAACCTTTCGGAAAGCATCCGGACCTGCCAGGGGCGGGACCGATGACGCGAGCCCCGAAGACCCCTATAGGTGGGCCATGCGCGACAGACTGACGTCCATTAACGATCTCTTGCCGGCGATTCGCCGTCATCTCAAACGCGATAAACTGAGGGTCTACACACCCGGCGCGGCAGCCGAGCCTCTGGCCCTCGCGAGGGCGTTGTCATCTGACCCCGGACTGGCGGATGGCGTAGAGTTCGTCGGCGTGTGGATTCCAGGCGTGAATCGGATCGACTGGTCCAGATTCGGCGATGGCGGCGAAACGACCTTTGCTTCCCCGGATTGGTCAGCTGGCCTCAAAGACGGCCGAATGAAGATCCGTCCGCTCACCTACACACAAACCTATCACTGGCTCGGACACACACCTCTGGACGCGGCCATTTTTCACACCGCTCCGCCCGACAAGGATGGGCGATGCAATCTCAGCCTTACGGCGGACTTCGCCGCCGCCCTTCTCGAACGAGACATTCCCATCGTCGGTCTGTTCAATCCCGAGCTTCCTGTCGTGCTCGGCGCGCCCAGCGTTCCGCTGGACCGCTTTACCTGGACGGTCGAGGCGTCCTGTCCGCCGCCGGGCTACGACCCTGGCGCAGACGACGCCGTGACAGTCAGCGTCGCTCGAAAGGCGGCCGAGCTCATTCCGGACGGCGCCGTGGTCCAAACGGGAATCGGCAAGCTGGGTGCGGCCATCTTGAGTGAATTACGCGGGCGCAAAGGTCTGAAGATCTATTCCGGGCTCGCCGCAGATGGCGTCATCGATCTCATCGAGTCAGGCGCCCTGGCCGATGGCGAGGGCGTGATCACTGTTGGCGCCATATTGGGCGCGCCTCGTCTTTGGAACGCATTGTCTCGCGAGACACGGCTGGTTATGGCGCCCGTGTCGCTGACGCACGGACTTGCGCATCTGTCCGCCTTGAAGGGGCTGGCGGCCGTCAACTCGGCCATCGAAGTCGATCTTTTCGGCCAGGCGAATGCGGAGCACGCCGGCGGGCGGTTGCGATCGGGAATCGGCGGCTTGAGCGACTTCATGCGCGGGGCCGCGAACGCCCCCGGCGGCATCCCTATTCTGGCCTTGCCCGCAGAGACCCCTGACGGTCGGCATAGCCGCATCGTCGCGCAGTTGCCTCAGGGCGTCGTGACCTTGGCGCGGACGGAGGTCGCCTATGTGGTGACGGAAAACGGCGCCGTTGATCTTCGAAATATGGATCTGGATAGCCGAGCGCGCGCGTTGATCTCGGTGGCTGCGCCATCACGACGCGCAGCACTTGAGTCGGAGTGGCTCAGGCTTCGATCAACGCTTTGACCGAACGGTTCGTGGGCTTCAGCGCTGCAAAGCTCTGATGTGGGCGTCGGGCTTCCGGTCGATCAACTTGTTATAGGGGTCTATACCGGCAAAGGCAGCCGCGCCATCGACTGTCAGGGTCACTGTATGGACGCCGGACTTCACAGCCATGCGCTGGACCGTCATCACATCCTTGGCCGAGAACTGTTCCTTTTGCGGGTCACTGCGGAAGACGCCGAAATCAACGACATCCGACATCGGCGCTTCCTTTTCGCGCCCCTGCCCATCGGCATAGACCTTGTGCGCTTCGTACGTGATTGCGACGTCCGTGCGCCCACCGGGCCGCCGCGCACTCCGCGCCGAGATGACCCTGAGATCGTAGAGCGTGATCTTTTGGAAGAGGTCGGTGATCAGATCCTGCTGATCAGGTCGCGCCTGAGCGCGGAATAGATCGACCAGCTCCCTCGACGTCGGATAAGGCGCGCCCTTGAACTTGTGGCGCTCGAGGAAGGTGCGCAGTGCGGCGTTGACCTTCCCGGCGCCCAGCTCCTCCTTGAGCTGGTACATGACAAGCGAGCCCTTGCGGTAGTGGATGTAGGGCTGATTCTCGACCCGCTCGAGGGGAAGCTCCTCCACCTTGTCTCCGCCTCGAGCGCGAAGGTACCGGTCAAGTTCGAACCTCAGGAACTTGCGCACCCCTGTCTCGCCCGACAAGGTCTCCATCGTCATGAGCGCAGAATACTGGGCGAGGGTTTCGTCCAGCATCGTCGCGCCCTGGACGTCCGCTCCGATCACCTGGTGCGCCCACCACTGGTGAGCGAGCTCGTGCGCCGTCACATAAGTCGTCATATCGATCTTGTTCGGATCCCGAGCGTCGACGATCCAGCCCAGATTTTCCGAATAAGGGATCGTGTTGGCGAACGATTGGGCGAAGTCGGCATAGGCTGGAAACTCGAGAATACGGACCTGGCGGAATTGGTACGGTCCGAACTGGGACTGGTTGTAGTCGAGCCCGACCTTCAATGCGCGGATCATCCGATCTACATTCCACTGATGAGCCGGATGGAAATAGATGGACAGGTCAACGCCCTTGTAACGCTCCATCTTCACGGCATAGGCAGCGGATTGAATGGAGAAAAACCTCAGGATAGGCGCTTCTGTTACAAACCTGGCCACGCGTCGACCGTTCTCGATCCTATCGAACACCTTGTAGCCGGGGGCCATTGGGGTCTGGTCGGGCGTTGTTGAGACCGTAATATCCGCCGTCACCCAGTCAGCGTCTCGGCCGAGCAAATTCCACTGCCGGGCGGTCACGTCTTCCAGCCTTGGCGCACGGAGCTGCGCCGGGAGACCGTACTTCCGCCGTTTAGCGCGATCTGAAAGCAAGCCGTTCTGGTCAACGCCGATCGAGGGCGCCAGATCACGATCGTCGAGGAAGGTTCCATTGTCGTGGATACGCGTCCAGCCGTTGTCGCTGTTGGCGAAGCCGCGTTGGGCACGAACGGTTGTGAACGACATCTGGCGGCGCTCACCAGGCTGCATCGGCGCATCGAACGTGAATATCCGATAGTTGAACCGCTCGAAGGTCAGCTTCGGGCGCGCGCCCTCCACGCTCAGACTGACAACAGACAGCTTCCGGTCAAACCGGACGTGAAGCTCGCGGATCGGGACCGTGGTGCGGTTTTCAAGCTGATAAACCCCCCTCGTATTGGCGCGATTTCCGTGCGGGTCGAGATCAACAACGAGCTTGACGTCGGTGATCTTGGGCTGCGGCAGGGACTGAAACGCCAGCAGGGTCCGTTCAAAGTCGGCGAGCCAACGGTCATCGTCTTCCGCCGTTTGATAGGGATTCAGGATGTGGGTGTTGTAATAGATCACAACGCCCAGCGAGGCGGCTGACAGCACAAGCACGACCAGCGCCGGGCGAATGGGGCCGCTCAGTTTTCGAGGCAGCTGCAGCAGGCGGGGCAGCAACGCTACGTTCTGTCCCCGCCGCCAAAGTGCGAAGGTGATGAGCGTGAGCACGCCGCCGATCGCACACCAGTAGGCCTCGAACCAAAGACTGATCGCACCGAAGCGCCCCTGCCCGTTCATGTCGGAAAGCGGAACAGGCGGCGCGCCCGCGTATCTGTAGAGGTAATCCTCGAGGTGCAAACTCGACATGATCTGTACAAAGATCATGTAGACAAGCATGACCGCGAAACCGACGAACTTGTGCGGAGTCAGCGCCTGAACGAAGACAGCCAATACGGCGATCAATGAGAGCCGCACTGTCAGCGGAAAGACGTACCAAATCAGGTACTTGTCCAGTTCGACCTCACTCCAGCCCTTCAGGAGCTGGACACAGACCGCCACGACCACACTTGCCAGCAATGTCGACATCAGGACGAGTGCGATGGCGATGATCTTCGGCGCCACGAAGGTCCAGTTCGGAGCCGGTGTCGAATCAATGATTTCCTCTGTTCGACGATCTCGCTCCCGCCAGACCAGATCGCCGGCGTAATAGACCGCGATGATCACAGGGACGAAAGCGAACGACCCGCACAAGGCGCCGATGAACACACGCGTGACCGGATATATGTCGGTGTCATAGAGCCCCTGCGAATACCAAAGGCTGTTCAAAGCGTTGAAGACGCCCAGCGCCAGAAGCGCAAAAAATGCTGGACTTCCAAACACTTGCGAAAAGTCCATTCGCAGGCGCGCCAGAAATTGACTCCAACCCGCATCTCGCCTCGGTGCGGCGGGCGCCACGGGGTGAAGGCGCGGCGCGACGTTCGGCTCCAGCTCGAGCTTGGTCTTCGCCTTTCGCCCCACTCCAGCCGTGAAGCGGTAAGCGACGTGGGCCAGCGCCAGCGCGGTCAATGACACAGTGAGCCAGATCAGCCGGGACCATAACAAGACGCCGCCAAAGCCAGGGTTGAGCGTGTTTCTTTCTGCAACCGTCCAGTACTTTGTCGCGAACGTGAATGCGCCGAGGCCGAACGGCTCGAGATAAGCCATCAACAGTTCAAGTTCCGGCTTGTCGGTCGCGGCGAGACTGGCGCTCCAGGCCATCAGGAGGGCGACCATCGCGACATAGGTTGCCGACATCGATCTCGTCGCTGTCGCCAGGGCGAAGAACAACGCGGACGTGAGAAATATGGTCGGCAATCCCAACCAGAAATAGTCATACGCGTAGTCAATCAGATGAATGGGGCCGAGGGTCTCCCGGTCAAGCCAGGGCGCACACGCCCCGAGCGCGGCACCGACGGGAACGGATAGGAAGCCTAGACTGATCGCGGAAAACGCGCCCAGAAATCGTCCGTAGAGGTAGTCGCGCTTTCGAATTCGGCTGGACCTCAATATGGCGCCGAAGCCCGTTTCGTCGTCCCGCACCACGATATTGGCGACGATGGCCGTCGAAGCGAACATGTAGAACACCGCCATGATGAGGTGCGTCATCGCAATGGCGTAAGGCGCGTTCTTGTGGATGTTGCTGTTGTCTCCGCCGATATGGACATGATCCACGGCTTGCGACGCGAAGGTCAGCAGAAAGAACAGAACGACCGCAACCCAGAAGACAGGGCTCTTCAGCTGATATCGAAATTCGAAAGCCGCGATCTTGAAAAACATTTTCTGGGCCGATCAAGCTGCGCGTCGGGAGGCGGCCAGGGCCGTGAAATACACGTCCTCCAGGCCACCCACGTGCGCGGCGAATCCACCGCCGGGGTCCACATCCGAAAGCACATGCACCACGGTTCTGCCGCCAACGAGTCGGGTGGAAATGACGGTCAGGCGCAGCTTCAATGCCTCGAGTTCGCTTCTATCCACCGTCTTGCGCCAGATCTTCCCGTCAAGTTCGCGCATGAGCTCGTGGGGGGCCCCTTGCCGGATGATCCGGCCGTTAGCGATGATCGCCATGGCCGGACAGAGATCCGCGACGTCTTCGACGATATGGGTTGAAAGGATCACGACGACCTTGTCACCGATATCTGCGAGCAGGTTCAGGAAACGGTTCCGCTCTTCCGGGTCGAGACCCGCGGTCGGCTCATCGACAATGATCAGGGATGGGCCGCCGATGAGCGCCTGCGCAATGCCGAATCTCTGGCGCATGCCGCCCGAAAAGCTCGCAATCGCCTTTTTGCGGACACTCCAGAGGTTGACCTGGTCGAGCAGCCGCTCGACCTCACCCCGCCGCTCTTTCGCGTCGGAGACACCTTTGAGGACCGCCATGTGGTCGAGCATGTCGTAGGCTGACACACGAGGATAAACGCCGAAGTCCTGAGGAAGGTATCCTAGCGTGCGTCGCAATGCCTGCGGGTCGCGCACCACGTCAATCGCCTCAAATCGGATCTGTCCGGACGTGGGAGTCTGAAGCGTGGCGATGCACCGCATCAATGTCGATTTGCCAGCCCCATTGGGGCCCAGCAAGCCATACATCCCCGGCTTGATCGACAAGGTGACACGATCAAGGGCCTGGACGCCGTTCGGATAGACGTGGCTGAGCTCGTCGATTTCCAACATGCCGAGATTCCGCCTCCGACCTGCACGCGCATACTGACCGTTGACGTTGCCTCGCAGCGGCGAGCAACGCAAGTGAACGGATTGTCATGTTAAAGCGCGCTCTTGGAAGCCATTTCGATGGCGCGACGTCGATTGGGCGTCTAACCAAATGGTCAATGCAGCAGTCCGCTGAATCACTGAGGACGACATGAGTCTGATCCTGCACGGCTACTGGCGATCAAGCGCAAGCTACAGGGTGCGCATGGCCCTAAACCTCAAAGGCCTTTCTTTCAGCACTGTTCCGGTCAATCTCAAGACCGGAGAGCAGCA
>Ga0208617_1000317_pt1 | contig 14313 bp, 11 predicted proteins | sample CryBogCBE06Nov07_FD_184581 | JGI IMG/M metagenome (GOLD analysis project Ga0208617, IMG submission 184581) | Freshwater microbial communities from Crystal Bog, Wisconsin, USA - CBE06Nov07 (SPAdes) (version 2) | ecosystem: Environmental > Aquatic > Freshwater > Lake | place: Crystal Bog...
CTCACACGCGGCGGCGAGTTGGACGGCGCCGTCGTCCGCGAGCGCGCTGACGTCGTTCCAGATCGAGGCGCCGGCGGCCAGCGCCGCCCGCGCGGTACCGGTCCGGCGGGTGTCGATGGAGAGGGGCCGGTCGGTCAGGCGGCGGAGGCGCGCGATGACCGGTTTGGTGCGTGCGATCTCTTGCGCCTCGCTGACCGGATCGGCGCCCGGGCGGGTGGATTCTCCGCCGATGTCGAGGACGTCCGCCCCGGCGGCGACGAGGCGGAGCGCGTGCGCCACCGCCGCATCCGGGTCAAAGGCGCGGCCGCCGTCGGAGAAGCTGTCCGGCGTGACATTGACCACGCCCATGATCAGCGGACGACGACGCGCCGGGTCCGCCGCGAGGTCGCTCAGCGTCACCGGATTTGCGTCCGGTCAGGCCGGTTCCGGCGCCGCGCCGCCGCCGAGGTCCGGAGCGGGGTGGGTGATCGGAACGCTGACGCTGGGCGCCGGCGGGCGCTTGTCGTCCGGCGTTTCGCGCACCGGCGGGATGCCCTTCAGGAGATTGATGATCTCGTCGCCCGACAGGGTCTCGAACTCCAGCAGCGCCTTGGCCAGCACGTGCAGGTCGTCCAGCCGCTCCGTCAGGATGCGCTTGGCCTCTTCATAGCCGTGCTGCACCAGACGGCGCACTTCGGCGTCGATCTTGCGCGAGGTCTCTTCGGAGATGTTCTGGGTGCGGCCCATGCTCATGCCGAGGAACACCTCGTCCTGGTTCTCGCCGTAGGCCACCACGCCCAGCTCCTCGGAGAAGCCCCAGCGGGTCACCATCATGCGGGCGAGCCGCGTCGCCTGCTCGATGTCCGAAGAGGCGCCGGAGGTCACATTGTCCTTGCCGAAGATGAGCTCCTCGGCGACCCGGCCGCCCATCATGATGGCGAGGCGCGAGGTCATCTGCTGGAACTTCATGGAGTAGCGGTCGCCTTCCGGCAGCTGCATCACCATGCCCAGTGCCCGGCCTCTCGGAATGATCGTGGCCTTGTGCACAGGGTCGGAGGAGGGAACGCTGAGGGCGAGGATGGCGTGGCCGCCCTCGTGATAGGCGGTGTTCTTCTTCTCTTCCTCGCTCATGGCCATGGACTTGCGCTCAGCGCCCATCATGACCTTGTCCTTGGCGTCCTCGAAGTCGCTCATGCTGACCATGCGCCGGTTGCGGCGGGCGGCCATCAGCGCAGCCTCGTTGACCAGGTTGGCGAGATCGGCGCCCGAGAAGCCGGGGGTGCCGCGGGCGAGGGTGCGGACCTCGACATCCGGGCCCAGCGGCACGTTGCGCATGTGCACGCGCAGGATCTTCTCGCGTCCGCCGACATCGGGGTTCGGCACGACGATCTGACGGTCGAAGCGACCGGGACGCAACAGGGCCGGATCGAGCACGTCTGGGCGGTTGGTGGCCGCGACCAGGATGATGCCCTCATTGGCCTCGAAGCCGTCCATCTCGACCAGCAACTGGTTCAGGGTCTGCTCGCGCTCGTCATTGCCACCGCCGAGGCCAGCGCCGCGGTGACGACCCACGGCGTCGATTTCGTCGATGAAGATGATGCAGGGCGCGTTCTTCTTGGCCTGCTCGAACATGTCGCGCACGCGGCTCGCGCCCACGCCGACGAACATTTCGACGAAGTCGGAACCCGAGATGGTGAAGAAGGGCACGCCCGCCTCGCCGGCGATGGCGCGGGCGAGCAGCGTCTTGCCGGTGCCCGGAGGGCCGATCAGGAGCGCGCCCTTGGGGATCTTGCCGCCCAGTCGCTGGAACTTGCCCGGATCCTTCAGGAAATCGACGATCTCCTGCAGCTCTTCCTTGGCCTCATCGACGCCCGCCACGTCCTCGAAGGTCACGCGGTTCTTGTTCTCGGTCAGAAGGCGAGCCTTGGACTTGCCGAAGCCCATCGCGCCTTTGCCGGCGCCCTGCATCTGACGCATGAAGATCACCCAGGCGCCGACCAGAAGGATGACCGGCAAGAGGTTGACCATGAGATTGACCCAGGTGCTCGACTGCGGGGACTGGACGCGGATATTCGCCTTCTGCTGCTCCAGCCGCTTCAGGAGCTCGTCCTGGCTGACGGGGGTCGTGGCGATGAAGGAGGTGTTCTGGCCGTCATTCGCGGTCGCCGAGTCACCGCGCAGGATGACGGACTTCACCTCGCCCTGATCGATCTTCTGCAGGAGCTGCGAATAGGTGATCTCGTTGGCCGGCTTGGTCTTTCCGCCGGGGCTGACCACCGTGTAGAGCGCGACGAGCACGGCGACGACCACGCCCCAGATCGCCAGATTGCGAAGTGTCATTCGAATAGCCTTCCAGGTCCCTTCGAAAGCCGCCGGACGACGGCTTCCGCAGCAGAGTGGGCGCAGGCGCGCCCCGTTGTACAAGAACATAGGATGACGAGGCGTCCAGCGCCATCCCGAGCCGCATGTTCGGACGATCAAGTTCGCGTTGGCGCGCAAGTTGGCGTTGTCCATCTGGCGTTCAAACCGTATCGCCGCTATCAGGCGCCTAGTCCGACAGGTTTGGAGCGCAACCTTGAAAACGATTCTCGTCGCAGGCGGGGCCGGGTATGTGGGCAGTCACTGCTGCAAGGCCTTCGCCGCCGCCGGTTACAAGGTGGTTGTGTTCGATAACCTCTACCGCGGCTGGCGTGATCTGGTGCAGTGGGGCGACCTGATCGAGGGGGATCTTCTCGACCCCGCAGCGGTCGAGGCGGCGGTGGCCAGCGTCAAGCCGGACCTCGTCGCGCATTTCGCCGCCCTGACCTATGTGGGCGAGAGCGTGTCCGATCCCGCCCGCTACTACGCCAACAACACGCTGGGCGCCTTCAACATGCTGGAGGCGATGCGCAGGCACGGCGTGTCGAAGTTCATCTTCTCGTCCACCGCGGCGACCTACGGCGCGCCGAAGATCGTACCGATGCCGGAGGATCATCCCCAGCAGCCGATCAACCCCTATGGCTGGTCGAAGCTGATGGTGGAGCAGATGCTCCGCGACTACGAGAAGGCCTATGGTTTCCGCTACGCCGCGCTGCGCTACTTCAATGCGGCGGGCGCGGATGCAGACGGGGATGTGGGCGAGCGGCACGTGCCGGAAACCCATGTCATTCCCCTGGCCCTCGAGGGCGCCCTGCGGGACGACTACGCCTTCACCATCTTCGGCGACGACTTCGACACCCGCGACGGCACCTGCGTGCGCGACTATGTGCATGTGAACGATCTTGGCCGCGCGCACGCTCTGGCGGCGGAGCATCTGCTGGCCGGCGGCGCGGGCGGGGCCTTCAATCTCGGGACCGGCGACGGCGCGACGGTGAAGGAGATCGCCGACGCTGTGGCGCGGGTGACCGGCCGGCCGCTGCCCCGCAAGGTGGGTCCGCGGCGCGACGGCGATCCGCCGACGCTCGTCGCCTCCAATGCGAAGGCGAAGGCCGTGCTGGGCTGGACGCCGACCCAGTCCTCCATCGATGAGATCGTCGAGACCGCCTATCGCTGGCGCCTTAAGGACGGCCAGCGGGGCTGAGCCTTTCGGCTGTTCAGGCGTCCGGTTTTTAGGCGTCCGGCGTGTTCGTCGCCAGCTCTTCCAGCCAGGCGGCGGCGTGGGCGTCGGACGGCATCCGCCAGTCCCCGCGCGGCGACAGCGAGCCGCCGGAGGAGATCTTCGGCCCGTTGGGCATGGCGGTGCGCTTGAACTGGTTGGCGAAGAAGCGCTTCAGGAAGAGCCCGAGCCAGGACTTGATCTCGGAAAGGTCATAGGCCCGCCTTGCGCTCTGCGGCGTGTTGGCCGGCCAGTCGCCCTTGTCCGCATCGCCGAAGGCCTGGAAGGCGAGATAGGCGATCTTCGACGGCGCGAAGCCATAGCGGGTCAGGTAGTATAGATTGAAGTCCTGCAGGGCGTAGGGGCCGACGAAGCTCTCCGTCGACTGGACCGCCCCGTCCTCGCCGGCGGGTACGAGCTCGGGCGAGATCTCCGTATCGAGAATGGCGTGAAGTGTGGCGGCGACCTCGGCGCTGACATCTCCCGACGCCGCGACGTAGCGGATCAGGTGTTGAATCAGCGTCTTCGACACCGAGCCGTTGGGATTGTAGTGCGACATCTGATCGCCGACGCCATAGGTGCACCAGCCAAGGCCCAGCTCCGACAGATCGCCTGTCCCCACCACCAGCCCGTGGGCCTGATTGGCGAGGCGGAACAGGTAGTCCGTGCGCAGCCCCGCCTGCACATTCTCGAAGGTGACGTCATACACCGGCTCGCCGTCCGCCGCGGGATGGCCGAGGTCGCTCAGCATCTGGTGCGCGGCGGGGCGGATATCGATCTCCTTGGCCGTGACGCCAAGGCCATGCATCAGCGCCCAGGCGTTGGCGCGGGTCTTCTCCGACGTCGCAAAACCCGGCAGCGTGTAGGCGCGCACCTGGCTTCTGGGCAGGCCGAGCTGGTCCATCGCCCGCGCGGCGACGATCAGGGCGTGGGTAGAGTCGAGCCCGCCGGACACGCCGATGACGAGGGTGCGCAGGCCGGCCGCGCGCAGGCGCTGGGCGAGGCCCTGCACCTGGATCTGGTAGGCCTCGCTGCAGTCCTCCGCGAGCCTTGCGGGGTCCGCGGGCACGTAAGGGAAACGCTCGACCTTGCGTAAGAGCGGCTGCCTTGAGGCGGGCGGGGTGATGTTCACCGGCAGGATGCGGTAGCGGTCGGCGGCGTCCTCGCTGAGGCAGAAGGCCCCCGTGCGCATTCGCTCGGCGCGGATCAGATCCAGATCGATGTCGGCCAGGGCATAGGTCGCCTGCGGTGAGAAGCGTTGGGTTTCGACCAGTTCCCGTCCGGTTTCATAGATCGCCCCGTGACCATCCCATGCGAGGTCGGTGGTCGATTCCCCCTGTCCCGCCGCCGAATAGGCGTAGGCCGCGCAGCAGCGCATCGATTGCGCCTCGCATAGGGTGCGACGGGCTCTGGCCTTGCCGATGACGATATTACTGGCCGACAGGTTGAGCAGCACCTCCGCCCCCGACACCGCAGCAAGGGTGGAGGGGGGCTGCGGCGCCCACAGATCCTCGCAGATCTCGATGTGGAAGGTGAAGGGCAGGGCGCCGTCGCTGCGGAACAGAAGGTCGGTTCCGAAGGGGACGATCCGGTCGCAGATCGCGATCTCACCGCTGGTGTTCTCACCGCTGGTGAACCAGCGCGGCTCGTAGAACTCGCGGTAATTGGGCAGGAAGACCTTGGGCGTCACACCGGCGATCCGGCCCGCATGGATCACCACGCCGCAGTTGTAGAGCCGGCCGCGGCGGCGCAGCGGCGCGCCGACGACGAAGGCGCAGGCCAACTCGCGGCTCGCCTGCGCGAGTTCATCCAGCGCCGTCTCGACCGCGTCCAGCAGCACCGTCTGATGGTGCAGATCATCGATGGCGTAGGCGCTGACGCAGAGCTCGGGGAACACCAGCAGGCTCGCCCCGTCCGCGTCCGCGCGTCGCACGAGGTCGAGGATCGAATGGGCGTTGAAGGCCGGATCGGCCGGGCGCACCTTGGGCGTGCAGACGCCCAGCCGCACGAAGCCGTGGGCGAAGGGCGAGTGGAACGGCGGCGTGTCGAGCTCGGTCATTGGACGGACTATAGCACGACGGTCGCAATCGGTCGTTAAAGCCGCGCGCGGCTATTTAGCCGAGCTTCGCCTTGACCGCTGCGGCCAGCGCTTCCGCCGTGATGCCGAAGTGGGCGTAGAGCTTTTCCGCCGGCGCGCTGGCGCCGAAGCCGGTCATGCCGACAAAGACCCCGTCGTCGCCGATCAGGGCGTCCCAGCCCTGGCGGACCCCCGCTTCGATCGCGGCGCGAACAGGGGCGTCGCCGATGATCTGGCGGCGATAGCTGTCCGGCTGGGCGGCGAAGAGCTCGAAGGAGGGAACCGACACGACCCGCGTCGGCACGCCCGCCGCCTCGAGCTGAGCCCGCGCATTGAGGGCGAGGGCGAGTTCGGTGCCCGTGGAGAAGAGGGTCGCCTTCGCCGCAGCCGAGGCCGCCGCGATCTCGTAGGCGCCGCGGGCGCTCAGCGTCTCAGCCGATGCCGACATCCGCGCCGCGGAGGTCTTCTGGCGCGACAGCACCATCACCGACGGTTCTTTACGCGACACAGCGAGCTTCCAACACTCCGCCGTCTCCACCGCGTCAGCGGGGCGGTAGACGGTCAGGCCCGGCATGGCCCTAAGGCTCGCTACATGCTCGACCGGCTGGTGGGTGGGGCCGTCCTCGCCCACGCCGATGGAGTCGTGGGTCATGACGTGGATGGCGCGCACGCCCATCAGCGCCGACAGGCGGATGGCGGGGCGGCTGTAGTCGGAGAAGACGAGGAACGTGCCGGCATAGGGGATCACGCCCCCGTGCAGGGCCATGCCGTTCAACGCTGCGGCCATCGCGTGCTCGCGCACCCCGTAATAGACATACCGCCCCGCATAGTCGGGGGCGTCGAAGGGCTTCATGCCGGGCGCCAGCGTGTTCACCGACCCGGTCAGGTCCGCCGACCCGCCGATTATCTCGGGCGCGGCGGGGGTGAGGGCGGCCAGCGCGGCGCCGGAGAACACCCGCGTGGCGCCGGAGGGCTTTTCCTCGACCATCCTGGCGATGTGAGCGTCGAGGGCGGTCAAGGCGTCCGTCGGCAGGTCGCCGGCGATCACCGCGCGGCGGAAGTCCGCGCCCTTGTCCGAGGCGTCGAGGCGGGCGGTCCAGGCCTTGTGCGCCTTGGCGCCTCTGCGACCGGCGGCCCGCCAGGCGCGAGCGACGTCGTCCGGCAGCTCGAACGGCGCGTGGCTCCAGTCCAGCGTCTTGCGGGCGGCGGCGGTGTGTTCGGCGGAGAGCACGCCGTGGGATTTGTAGTTGCCGGACATCTCGCCGGCGCCGCGGCCGATCTCGGTCTTGGCGGCGATCAGGCTGGGTCGATCCTGCCGCGCCGCCCAGGCCAGGGCCTTGCGGATCTGAGCGTGGTCGTGCCCGTCAATGGCCTTCACCGCCCAGCCGGCGGCCTTGAAGCGGGCGATCTGGTCGCCGCTTTCGGAGAGGCTCACCTTGCCGTCGATGGTGGCGTTGTTGTCGTCCCAGATCACGGTGAGTCGATTGAGTTTGAGACGGGCGGCGAGGCTGATGCTCTCGTGGCTGACCCCCTCCATCAGGCAGCCGTCGCCGGCCAGCACATAGGTGCGGTGGTCGACGAGATCATCGCCGTAGCGAGCGTTGAGGCTCCGTTCGGCCATGGCCATGCCGACGGCGGTGGCGAGGCCCTGACCCAGCGGACCCGTCGTGGTCTCGACACCGGGGGTGTGGCCGAATTCGGGGTGTCCCGGCGTCTTCGAGCCCAGCTGGCGGAAGTTGCGGATCTCGTCCATCGACACGCCCTTCACACCCGTCAGGTGCAACAGCGCATAGAGCAGCATCGAGCCATGACCGGCTGACAGCACGAAGCGGTCGCGGTCCGCCCAGCCCGGGGCCTTGGCGTCATATTTGAGGAAGCGGGTCCACAGCACCGTGGCCACATCCGCCAGCCCCATCGGCGCGCCGGCGTGGCCGGAGGCGGCCTTCTCGACGGCGTCCATCGCCAGCACGCGCACGGCGTCGGCCATGCGCAGGTTCAGCGGTCGGGCGGATTGAGTCATGACGGCTCCCTCAAGGTCGAGGGGTGTTAGCCGTCAGTTGCGCAGTTAAGCAAGCGGAACTTTGGAAGGGACGTTTGTCCGTTAGCGCAGCTTCAGCAACTGCATCGTCAGGTAGATCGCCGTGATCCAGAAGCCGCCGCAGGTCACGAGAATGAACGCGAGCGTTGCGGAGGGCGGCCAGCGATCGCTGCGATCGTCCAGGTCCGCCATGTCGAGGCTCAACGCCTGCTGCATCATCCGGGCGGGAGAGTCCACGGCGAAGTCACGCTCGGCGTCCGCGACGCGCGCGACCGCGCGGGGAGCAGGGGCGGCGGCGGTTTCCCGAAGGTTGCGCAGGGGCTGGGCCATGGGGTGTTCTCCAATCGACCAGCCGATCCTAGAGCGCCACACTTAATGTTTTGTTGCTGAAACCAATATTCGCGACCTGAATATTTCCTTAATTTCACGGCAACATTAACAGGCGTCGTTAATACTATAACGATTCTTCATCTCACACGGATGCGCGGCCGATGCTGTGGTAGCGGAAGCCCAGCTTGGCCATCGCGTCGGGCTTGTAGATGTTGCGCAGGTCCACGAGGACGGGCGAGCGCATCAGGTCCTTGACGCGGATAAGATCGAGGGCGCGGAACTGGTCCCACTCGGTGACGATGACCACCACGTCCGCCGCCTCCACCGCCTCGTAGGGGTCGGACTTGAACACCACGCCCGGCAGAAGCTGGCGCGCTTCGTGGGCTTCGGGATCGAAGGCCTGCACTGTCGCGCCCATGGCCTGCAGGGCCGGCACGATGTCGAGGGACGGGGCGTCGCGCATGTCGTCGGTGTTCGGCTTGAAGGCGAGGCCGAGCACGCCGACCGTCACGCCCTTCAAGGATCCCGGGGTTCCATCCTTGCCCAGGGCTTCGGAGACCTTTGAGGCCATCGCGCGCTTGCGGGCGTCATTCACGGCCACCGTCGTCTCGATCAGGCGCAGCGGCGCGCCGGCGGCGGCGGCCGTCTTCACCAGCGCCAGCGTGTCCTTCGGGAAGCAGGAGCCGCCATAGCCCGGGCCTGCGTTCAGGAACTTCTGGCCGATCCGGTTGTCGAGGCCGATGCCGCGAGCGACCTGCTGCACGTCGGCGTCGACCCGCTCGCACACGTCCGCGATCTCGTTGATGAAAGTGATCTTCATGGCGAGATAGGCGTTCGCCGCATACTTGATCAGCTCGGAGGTCCGCCGGCTCGTAAACATCAACGGCGCTTCGTTCAGGGACAGAGGACGGTAGATCTCGCGCATCACGTCCTGGGCTCTGGGATCGGACGTGCCGATGACAACCCGGTCGGGGCGCTTGAAGTCGGAGATGGCGGCGCCTTCGCGCAGGAATTCCGGATTGGATACGACCGCAAAGTCAGCCTCCGGATTGACCCTTCGGATGATCGCTTCGATCTCGTCGCCGGTGCCGACCGGAACCGTGGACTTGGTGACGACGACGGTGAAGCCCTGGATCACCCTCGCGATGTTCTCGGCGGCGGCGTAGACGTAGGACAAGTCCGCGTAACCGTCGCCCCGCCGTGACGGCGTGCCCACGGCGATGAACACCGCATCGGCTTCGCGCACGGCGTTTTCGGTGTCGGTGGTGAAGAACAGCCGGCGCTGCTCGATATTGGCCTTCACGAGTAGATCAAGACCGGGCTCGAAGATCGGGATCTCGCCCTGGTTCAGACGGTCGATCTTGCCCGCATCCGTGTCCACGCAGGTGACGACATGGCCGAAGTCCGAGAAGCAGGCGCCGGACACCAGACCCACATAGCCCGACCCAATCATTGCGATCCGCATGGCTTCCTGAAACCTTCCGTCGGTTGAGCGCGCTTTGGGACGAGGCCTTACAACGCCCGGCCCCAGTTGCAAACCAGGGGCCACCGATCATCACCAGGTGAATGCAGGCGACCCCTGCTCAGAAGCGGCGCGACGTCCTTGATCCGCAGCTTGACGAAGCCCGCGCGAGGTCTCAAGGCTCTGCGCCCATGATCCTGACCCTTTCCTGCCAAGACCGGCCCGGCATCGTCGCCGCCATCTCCACCGCGCTGTTCCGCAACGGGGCCAACATCCTCGACGCGCAGCAGTATGACGATCTCGACACGGGTCGTTTCTTCATGCGCGTGGTGGTCGATCCGGCCAAGGTTGACGAGACGACCCTGCACACGGACCTCGAGGGGATCGCGGGCGAGCTTGGCCTCAAATGGTCGCTGCGGCGGCGGGACGAGCGGCGCAAGGTCCTGATCATGGCCTCGGCCGCCGATCATTGCCTCGCCGACCTGTTGTACCGCTGGCGGGGCGGCGAGCTCGCCATGGACGTGGTGGCCATCGTTTCCAACCATCCGCGAGAGACCTACAGGAATCTCGATTTCGCCGGGATCCCCTTCCACTACCTGCCTGTGACCAAGGACACCAAGCTGGAGCAGGAGACCGCCCTCTGGTCGCTGATCCAGGAAACGCAGGCCGAGCTCGTCGTCCTCGCCCGCTACATGCAGGTGCTATCCGACGGCTTGACGGCCAAGCTCGCCGGGCGGTGCGTGAACATCCACCATTCGTTCCTGCCGGGCTTCAAAGGGGCGAAGCCCTACCATCAGGCGCATGAGCGGGGGGTGAAGATCATCGGCGCCACGGCGCACTTCGTGACCGGCGACCTCGACGAAGGCCCGATCATCGAGCAGGACGTCGAGCGGATCAGCCATAAGGACCGGCCGAACGACCTCGTGCGCAAGGGCCGCGACATCGAGCGGCTGGTGCTCGCCCGCGCCGTGCGTTTGCTGCTCGAGGACCGGGTGCTGCTGAACGGTCACCGCACGGTGGTGTTCAAGGACTAGACCGCCCCGGACGCCCTGCTCAGCGCCTCGCGGACCAGTTCCGGGCGCTCCATCGGCAGGAAGTGGCTGGCGCCGTCGATGGTGGTCACGGAGGAGGCGCGGTTTCCGCGCAGGAACAGGCGGCCGTCGCCGATGCGACAGGTCGAGCCGTGCTCGGCGCGGAGGATGGTCATGGGCGCGCGCACGCGGCCGGCGAAGCTCCAGATATTGTTGGCCATGGCGCTGAAATTTGACGCCTCCCAGGCGGGGGCGCAGGCGAGCTCTACCTGACCGTCCGCCCGGTCGCGCAAGCCCCCCGTCACATAGTCCCGCAGGATCTCATCGGGCCAGCTCTTGAAGGCGCCGCGCCCCCGATAGGCGGCGATCACCGCCTCGCGGTCCGGAAAGACGTCCCGGCGCGCCAGGGCCCGCGTGGCGATGGGCGCCTTCTGGTAGAGCCCGGGGCTCGCCCCCGGCAGCAGGGCCTGCAGCGATAGCGGCAGGGACAGCACCACGGGATCGAACAGCACGAGGGTCTTCACGCGCTCTGGCCGGATCGCCGCAGCCATGATCGAGGCGGCGCCGCCCATCGAGTGGCCGGAGAGGATCAGCGGCCCGCCGGGCAGCTGGTCGATCAGGGCGGCGAGGTCGGCCTGCAGGTCCCGCCAGGACTTTCGCCCCCTGGGGTCGGCGGGCAGGGTGCTGAAGCCGTGGCCGCGCTGGTCGATCGCGAGAATATGAAACCGCTCGGCGAGGGGCGCGAGCACCGTCCGATAGGTCAGCGCATTGAAGCCGTTGGCGTGGGCGAAGACGATGTCGACAGGGCGGGTGGGGTCGCCGAACGCCAGCGCGGACAGAGCGCCGTCCTTCAGCTGAAACGCAACGCGGCGCGGGTCCGTCGGGTTCGCTTGCGCCATGCCTCGTCCTTCATGCGAAAAACCGCGGCGCCGAAAACTGGACGTCGCTCAGATCCGGTTTATGCTCGGACCCATAACCAGAAGACAAGGGAGATCCTCAACGTGAACGCCCCCGCCGCCCCGACCTGGACCTGCTTCTCCGTCGAGATCGCCGATCATGTGGCCCATGTGAAGCTGAACCGGCCTGAAGCGATGAACGCGCTGAACCGTCCCTTCTGGAACGAGCTGCCCGCCATCATCGCCGACATCAATGACAACGCCCGCGCCCGGGTGATCGTGATTTCCTCGACCGGCAAGCACTTCACGGCGGGGATGGAGCTCAGCGTGTTCACCGATCCGCAGGCCGGCGTCACCGCCCGCCCGCCCGAGGAGGACCGCGCCACGTCGATGGAATCCTTCCGCCGCCACGTGCATCACCTGCAGGACACCTTCTCGTGCCTTGATGAGGCGCGCATGCCGGTGCTGGTCGCCGTGCACGGCGGGTGCGTCGGGGCGGGGGTGGACATGATCTCCGCCTGCGACATCCGCTACTGCACTGCCGACGCCTTCTTCGTGATCCAGGAGATCAACATCGGCATGACGGCGGACGTCGGCACTTTCCCGCGTCTGTGCAAGCTGATCCCCGAGGGCTGGGTGCGGGAGATGGCCTATACCGGACGTCGGGTCCCGGCCGCCAAGGCCAAGGAGATCGGTCTCGTGAACGAGGTGTTCGACACGCACGAGGCGCTGCTCGACCACGTGATGGCCACGGCCCGCGAGATCGCGGCCAAGCCGCCGGTGGCGATTGCGGGCTCCAAGGTGATGATCAACTACGCCCGCGACCACACCATCAAGGACGCCCTCGACTACATCGCTGTCTGGCAGACCGGGATGTTCGCGCCTTCGCACATGATGGAGGCGTTCAAGGCCAAGGCCGAGAAGCGGGAGCCGGTCTATCCGGATCTCGTCCCGCTGCGAAAAGGGATGTAGCCCGCTCAGGCGCCGGCGGGGTTCGCGTCGGCCTTGATCCTTTTGACGACGGCGAACAGGCCTTCCAGGATCTGCGCGCGGCCGGCTTCGCCGATCTTGTCGCTCATGGTGCGAAGCAGCTTCAGCCCGTTCATGTGCACCTCGACGGCGGCGGCGTTCCAGCCCCCCTGGTCGATGAACACGTCCAGGAGGTCGCAGAAGCTGAAGGCCGCCTTGCCCATGTCGCCCAGCCCCGCGACACCGGCGATGCCGACGATGTCGTTGGAAAGGTCATAGAGCCCTGCGAGCACCTCCTCGCGGCGCAGGTAGTTGGGATTTTCGATCAGCTCAGCCAGGCTGGCGAGGATCTTGTCGAGGGACGCAAGGCAGTCGTCCTTGATGTCCTCGAGCCTGGCTTCGGCCCCGGCGACCGCCTCGGCGATCGTCTTACCCCCCGGCGCCCGCACGGCGGCGGCCAGCGTGTTTTTCACCCGGATTTTCTTCACGGCGCTCATCGGAGAACTCGCTTTGGCTGAAGCATGGCGTCGATATCGTCTTGCGGAAGATTGGGCTCCACCGCTTCCCCAACCTCAAGCGGCAGGTCGTCGCTGCGGCGGCCTTCGGTGTTGGGCGGCGGGCCGATGGAATGGAAACGGCGATCCGGTCCGAGATAGTTGTCGCACTCGATGAAGGAGCGGTTCTCCCGCGCGACCCAGATCACCCGGTCGATCATCACCTTCGGGGTCAGGGGCTTGGCGACGATGAAGTTCGCGCCGCAGTCCCTCGCCTTTTCCACCTTCGACTTCTGGGTGTGACCGCTGATGATCATCACGGTCGTGAAATTGTTCGGCTCGATCTTGGAGTGACGCAGCCAGTTGACGAAGTCATAGCCGTCGATGTCGCCTTCGAGCTGGGACTCGCAGACGATCAGGTCGAGATCGGTCTTCCTCACGATGGTCTTGGCGTCTTCGGCGTTGGTCGCGCGATGCGGCGCCTTGGCGCCGAAGCCCGTGAAGATCTGTGACAGGATCTCGAGCCCGTGCGCGGCCGGCTCGACCAGCAGGATCTTGGCGGTTTCGAGATTGTATTTCGGCTTGGGGCCTGACTTGGGTTCGCTCACAGTGAGGCGCCCCCGTAGGTCGCATCGGCGCGGCGAAAGTCTGGAGTGATCTTGGCGTAACCCACCGGCGCCTGGACCCTGCTGTTATCTCAGTGGGCTATTTGTACCCTGTATATCTTGCGTTTTTGCTACCAAGCGGGGCAAACAGGCGGACACGAATGCCTGTCGGCGTGTGCTGGAATCCTGCTCCTGCACAGACTTTATTTGGCGTTTACCTTGTCGACAAAAATGAACGCCCCGATTTCCACACCTCTCTAGAGAGCACGCCAGCCGATGTCGCGACGGCAAAAGCCGCCCGGCCAGTCGATCCGGTCGACCAGCGCATAGGCGAGACGCCGCGCCTCGGCGACGTTCAGCCCAAGACCGCACGCGTTCAGCACGCGTCCGCCCGCGGCCACCAGCGCCCCGTCCTCGCGCCGCGCCGTGCCCGCATGGAACAGGATCGCGCTATCCTGCGAGGCCGCTTCGGCTCCGGATATGACCGAGCCGGTCTTGGGCGCATCGGGATAGCCCTCTGCGGCCATGACCACGCAGATCGCGGTCTCGTCCTTCCAGACCGGCGCAGGCGCAGCGTCCAGCCGGCCTTCCGCCGCCGCCTTCAACAGCGGCAGCAGATCGCTGTCCAGGCGAAGCATCAGGGTCTGGCACTCCGGATCGCCAAAGCGGGCGTTGTATTCGACGAGCTTGGGACCCTCCGGCGTCACCATGATCCCGGCGTAGAGCACGCCGCGATAGGGCGCGCCTTCCGCCGCCATGCCGGCGAGGGTCGGCCTGATCATCTTCTCCATCACGAAGTCGAGACGGTCCTTCGTCATCAGCGGCGCTGGGGAATAGGCGCCCATGCCGCCGGTGTTC
>Ga0208617_1000320_pt1 | contig 14254 bp, 13 predicted proteins | sample CryBogCBE06Nov07_FD_184581 | JGI IMG/M metagenome (GOLD analysis project Ga0208617, IMG submission 184581) | Freshwater microbial communities from Crystal Bog, Wisconsin, USA - CBE06Nov07 (SPAdes) (version 2) | ecosystem: Environmental > Aquatic > Freshwater > Lake | place: Crystal Bog...
AGGCTTGAAGACCGCTATCAACTGATTGAGATGGGTCGACGCATTCAGGACGTCGACAGGATATCGGAAGGGGGCTTGGAGACAACGCCCCCTTTTTCGTGCGCGGATGCAATTTCGCTCGCGAGAATAATCGTTTATGCGTGCTGCAAATCGGGCGGCTAGCTCAGCTGGTTAGAGCATCTCGTTTACACCGAGAGGGTCGGGAGTTCGAATCTCTCGCCGCCCACCAAATCATCTGCGGCCACGAGGCGCGGCGGCTGATTTCGATCCTGGATCTTGAAGCGATGTGAGTCTGGGCACTGCGCCGGTGGCTGCTCAGCGCGCGCGCACATCCTGGCTTGTTCTCTGAGAAATGTCGTGACGGTCAGAATCAGGGCAACCATTGGGCTCAAGCAGCGTACGCCTGCGCGTCCCTCAACGACGCTGGTGGCGCGCCCGGATGAGGAGGCTTGAATGTCGGCGATGTCCGTCGAACACCAAAAGTTCTGGTCCGCCGGAATGCAGCTATGGCGTGACCCGACGGAACGGACATGGATCCTCGTCAATCCGACCTCGATCGGAGACACCTACGTCGTTTGCGCCCTCGCGAAGGCGTTCAAGGCGACCCATGGCGGCAAGCTGACCATGGTCATGAAGCAGTCGCAGCTGCCCATCGCCCACATGTTCCAGGACGATATTGACCGCATGCTGGCCTATGAGGATCAGGAGCTCCTGTCCTTCAGCTGGAAGTTCTTCGGCGTGGGCAGCTTCGATATCGATCAACCGATCATGGCGCATCCGCAGTGGCACGGATCAGGCCATGATTTCCACCAGTTCGCCGAGCTGTTTGCCTATCCCGGTCGGGGCGGCCTGACGTTCGCGGACTGGTTCCGGCTCATGCTGCGCCTGGGCTGGGACTCCGAGCTCTCCAAGCCGTCCATCCCCGAAGACTGGCGGGTCGCGTCGAACGCCTATGCCGATCAGATCGGCATGACCGAGGGGGAAAGCATCATTCTGTTCCCCGACAACAACTCTCAGGCGCCTCTGCCGGACGCCTTCTGGTCACAGCTCGCCGAGCGGCTGAGCGCGGAAGGGCTCAAGGTGTTCACCAACATGGCGGGGAACCGTCACGGGCCAAGGACCGTTCCGTTGCCCGGAACATACGGCGTGAACATCACCCTGGCCAACGTCATTCCGCTGGTGGAGCGTGCGGGGCGCTTTGTGTCGATGAGCAACGGCATGTCGTCGATGCTGACGGGAAGCGGGGCGAAGACCCGTCATGCCTATGTCATCCAGGTCCCGGCGCCCGGAACTGAGGTCGTGATCAACGGTGTTCATGTGCGCCAGCCCGTGATCGTGCAGACCCAGGCCGTGATCGGGCTGGCTCAGGGGCCCTTCAACGAGTTCATGGTGGAAGCTCAGGGGCCTTGGGAGCAGCCTATCGGCGACGTCGCACGTCTCATGGCGGCCCCGGTGACGTGACGAGATTTGGGGCGCGGCCGCGCTGAGACGTCGTGCGTGATCAAGTTTGAGGAATAGAAGATGGTCGCCCTGCATTCGATCTACCAGGATCACTGGACCACGGCGCTGAACACCTTTCGTGATCCGGCGCGACGCAGCTGGATCCTGGTGAACTCCACCTCGATCTTCGAAACCTGGATCTGTTGCGCGTTCGCGCGAGCGTTCAAGGCCAAGCACGGCGGCCCGATCTCGATGGTGATGCGGGAAACGCAGGTGCCGATCGCCTGGATGTACCGAGAGGATATTGATCGCATTGTCGCGGTGGAAGATGCGAGGCTCTTCAGCATCACCAGCCGCCTGCACGGACTGGGCAGCTTTGACATCGACCAGCCGATCGTCGCGAACACCTACTGGCAAGGCCTTGGCAACGACTGGCACGCCTATGGCGAGCTGTTTGCCTACCCGGGGCGAGGCGGTGTGAGCTATGCTGATCTGACCCGCCTCATGCTGCGTCTGGATTGGGAGGCGGAACTCGCACCCTGGTCCATCCCGCTGGACTGGCGGATTCAAGCCGCTCTTCATGCCAAGGCGCAAGGCGTCGATCCCGGGAACAGCGTCATCCTGTTTCCGGACAATAACTCGTCTCCAGCCTTGCCCGAGGCGTTCTGGCGAGACCTTGCCGACGCTCTGACTCGAGATGGCAAGAAGGTCTTCACAAACATGGCCGGCAACAATCTGGGGCGCCGGGCCTTGCCTGTGCACGGAACGCACCCGATCCTCTGCGATCTCACTAACGCCATCCCATTGGTCGAGACCGCCGGCCGGGCGATCTCCATGAACAACGGTCTCTCCGCGATGCTGGTCGGGCTGGGGATCGACGCCACCCTCACCAACCTCATTCGCGTTCCGGCGCCTGGACAGGACCACAAGGTTGGGTCGATTCAGGTGAAGCATCCCATCGCGGTGCAGACTCACAGGCACCTCGGCGCCGCGCGGGGGCCGTTGCAGGAGTATGTGGTCGATCTCGGCCGGGCAGACCACCGCGAACTGATCGAGGGCATAGCCCGACAGGATGCCGCACTTATGTTGGGGCTTTAGTATTGCCCAAATAAGTGTTATAAATCAAAACGTAAGCTCGTATATCTCACTCAAAGAATATGAATTCGTGGTCGCCTGAATACCCGGTCTTCTCGAACAGGAAATTCCATTCCTCAGGCGTATGGAAGGCGCGGCAGGTCAGCTGCCAGTACATCAGATTCACCTTCTCGCGTTCGTTTCGGTAGGCCTCTACGCATATGTAGGCTTGACCCTTGCCGACGCGCTGGATCTCTCCAAAGGCGGCCCACAGGTCCTGCAGATAGAGATTGTGCAAGGTGGTGATCGAGATCACGAGGTCGAAATGATTGTCCGGCCAGGGCAGACTTGCTGCGTTTCCAACGCGGCACATCGGCTTGACGGATTCGAGCGTGTGCTCGACGGCATAGGTGGAGATGTCGATGCCGGCGACCTCCAGTCCAGGGCAGGATTCCGTGAGATCGTGCAGCAGGAAGCCCTTGCCGGAGCCAACGTCGAGCACCCGCATTCCCGGCTTCAGCCCGTAGGCGGCGACCATGGCGTCCGCCACCTTCCGCCAGCGACCGTCATAACGATAGCCGCCGTAGCCCGTATCGCGACCGCCGTCCCAGTAGTCGACGCCGTATTGAATGGCGAGTTCGGCGACCTCCGCCTTGTCCCGCTGAGTGACCCGGGCGAGATAATCCCGCGGCGTGGACTTGTGGATCAGGCTGACGAAGTCTTGATAGGCCATGGTGTCCTCAGGCGAGCGAATTGGGGGTGTGGAGGGCGGATAACGCGGCTTTGGCCTTCGACATCTGGGTCGAGCGACTGTGTTCTTTGGACGTGTCCTTTGAAAACTGACGACGCGCCAGTCCCTCCGACAGGAACTCGTTCAGAAGGATGCAGATCCATTTTATCCGATAGGCCTTCATCAGGCTTTCGACTCGGAGGTGCAGGGCGTTGTTGCAGAGTCCCGCTCCCTGAAGTCGTGACAGCATCGGCGAAAGGAAGTGCGCCGGAACCGGAATGTCCGGCTGGCAGAAGAAGTCGCAGATCAGCTTGGCGGGATCGTCCCGACCGGCATATTCGAAATCAAGAAAGCCGAGCCGGCCTTCCTTATCGCAAAGCGCGTTGTGGAACCCGAAATCGGACGGGGAGATCCATTGGCGGTCCAGCGGCAGCTCGACCTCCACGTTCCATCCCGAGTGCGTGAACGCGTCCGACATTTCGCTGCGAATATCGCGCCAGGTCGGCGCCAGGTCGTGCCCGACGAACGCCGCAAAATCATCCGCCAATGGTCCATCCGGCTGATGGTTCTGCAGGCGCAGGACGCGTCGGTCTATGGTCTCGAGGTGTTGCGTGAGGCTGAAACAGGCTTCGCTCGCCGGTGCGAGAGCGGACGCTGTTGGCGCGCCGGTATTGAGGGCGATGATGAAGTCCGTCGCTTGCGCGACATGCTCCCACACCAACTCATCAGCCACGAGTTTTCGACCCGGCGTGAAGCTGAGCAGCACGCACCTGCGACCAAGATCGCGCGCCACGGGGTGCGGCGTCGACGTCATCTCCTTGTCTTTGGCGAGGTTCAGGAACGCCCATTCCGCGCCAAGCCGGTCACGCGGATCGCGGTCATCTGTGAAGTATGCCTTGAGGATCAACGGCTCGCGATCACCGAACTGAACCTTGTAGACCTGATTGTTTCGCCCACCGGCGAGAGCGTCCACGGCGGTGGGGCGTGCGCCGATGAGCTCTGCAACCATGTCTGTCGGTGTGCTCATGTCCCGGTCGCCAGAATCCGCGCCGCAGCCTCGGTCCAGCTCGACACACGCGACACCGGCGACCCGATATGCACGCCGTCCGGATCGAACAGGAGCGCGCACGTTGCTGCGGGAAAGTCCGCGTTCAACAGGACGTCGGGCAGATCGTCGATGAAGACGTCGCAGGAGAGTGTGGCGATCCGCGAGATCTTTTCGCCCTGCGTCGCCTCGAAGTGAATGCGGCTTTGATCAATCCGGCCAGGCGTCAGAAGACCGCGGTTGACCATGAAGGTCTTCGCCGCCGCGCGAAGGTCGTAGGCGGGGCCCGCCAGCGGCGTCGCCGATTTATGGCTGACGACAAAGAGTTCGTGGCCCTGCGCGCGTGCGGCGTCGACAAAGTCCATGAAACCGGGAAAGACCTGCGCCAGGTCCATCCTTGCGCCATAGACGTAACCCTGCAGTTCGGTGAAGTCCTGCTTCCGCCCGGTCCCGTTGAGATAGTCTCTCACCGAGGTCTTGTGAGTGGGCAGGTCGGCTGGGATCAGTCCGCGCGCCAGGGCGGCGGCGTGGAACACGCCGTCATAGCAGGCGATGGTGTTGTCGAAATCCAGTCCGATCCGCATCTTGATCTACAGTCGTATCAGGATAGATGCATGTCGATCAGTGGGCGTCCGATCCTGCCGGACGCGAGGTCCTCCAGCGCCTCGTTGATCTGGTCCAGGCGATAGGGCGCAGACAGGAGCCCGCGCATGCGGTCGGGCTCGGAGGCGAGCAACTCGCCGTACCGTCCATAGTCCCGGTCCGGCTGACTATCTCCGCCCCAGGTGCCCATCAGGCTCTTGCCCTGATTGAAGAGACCGGGGTTCAGCTTCAGTTCGGACCCGTGGCGGGCGTTGCCGATCACGACGGCGCGCCCGCCCTGCTGACGCACCACCGACAGGGCCTGCGCCATGACTTCGGGCAGGCCGCTCGCCTCGACCGCGAGGTCGACGCCAGCTGCGGTGATTTCGCGGATAGCGGCGCTCAGGTCTTCAACGGCCGCGTCGATCACGTGCGTCGCGCCAAAGCTTAGGGCAAGCTCCCTCCGAGACGGGTTGGGATCGATCGCGATCACCGGTTGCGCTCCGGCGGACGCCGCGGCGAAGATGGCGCAGAGCCCCACGCCGCCCGCCCCGAAGACGGCGACGGACTGGCCGGCGGCGGCGTTCAGCACATTGAAAACCGCGCCCATGCCCGTCGGCGCGGCGCAGCCCAAGAGAACCGCAAGGTCCATCGGCAACGGGGAAGGCACAGGCGTGAGCCGATTTTCACTCACCACTGCATGACGCTGGAAGGTTGTCACGGCGCCCGCATTGACCTTGCGGCCGTCCCACTCATAGACGCAACCGCCGGCCTCGACGCCGCCGCCCTTGATCCACGACAGCACCACAGCGTCGCCGGGCTTCACCCGCGTCACCGTCGGGGTGGTTTCCAGCACCTTCCCGACGCCTTCGTGCCCGAGGCAGTGCGGCAGCCAGCGATCCTCACCCTTGTAGCCACGCGCCTCCATCACCTGTGTGCCGCAAGCGCCGGAGTAGTCGATCTCCACCAGCACCTGGCCTGGCTTCAGGGCCGGAACCTCAAGCCGCGCCAGGACCAGGGGTTTGCCGGTCTCGACCAGAAGGGCGGCGTCAATCAGCATGGGTGATCCTTCGTCTTAGGCGGTCGGCGATCTGATGACCGCTGAGGTTCAGTTGCTCGCGAGCGAATTCCTGCTCGCCGGACTGCTTGAAGAAGGCGTCTGGCGCGCCGATCCGAATGAGTTTGGACGCGTCGATCCGGTTGTCGATCAGCCATTCCGCCACGGCTGAACCGAAACCGCCGATCAGGGAATGTTCTTCCACCGTCGCGACCAGCTGGAACTCGTTGAACGCACGTCTAAGCGCGTGGTCATCGAGGGGTTTTACCGTATGGAAGCTGAGGACTTCAGTGGAGTGGCCCGTCTCGTCGAGGCGGTGCGCCGCCTCCAGGGCTTCGGGCAGCATGGTCCCGTTGGACAGGATGCAGATCTGCGATCCCGGCTTGATGGGGAGAGCCTTGCCGATCTGGAATTCTGACGGCGTCTCCGCATGGACGATCGGCTCTCCCTTCTTGCCCATCCGGATATACACCGGGCCGTCCTGACGGAAGGCGGCGGCGAGGGCGGCGCGGACTTCAAAGGCGTCACCAGGACACACGACCTTCATATTGGGAAGGACGCGCAGCATCGCGATATCTTCGCAGGCATGGTGGCTGGGCCCCAGGCCAGCGTAGGACAGGCCTGCGCCCACGGACACGACGGTCACCGGAACATTGTGGTAGCAGACATCGGTGCGGATCTGCTCGAGACAGCGCGTCGTGACAAAGGGGGCGATCGTGTAGACCACCGGACGGTGTCCGGACATCGCCATCCCCGCCGCCAGCCCCATCATGTTCTGTTCCGCCACCCCGCAATTGTAGAAGCGGTCCGGATGGGCCGCGCGGAACTTGTCAAACAGGCGGTTCCCGATGTCGCCCGACAGCATGATGATGCGCGGATCGTCCTGGCTGAGCTTGGTCAGAGCGTCGGCGAAAGCGTTTCTCATGCGAGGCCCAGCTCTTTATGCGCCTTGACCACTTCGTCCGGCGTCGGCGCGCGATAGTGCCAGTTGTTGTCGTCCTCCATGAAGGAGACGCCCTTACCCTTGACCGTGTGCGCGATGATGGCGACCGGTTTGCCGGATCCGTTCGGCACGGCGCTCATGAGTTCGGCGAGTTTGCCGACATCGTGCCCGTCCGTTTCCACCGCGTCCCAGCCGAAGGCGCGCCACTTGTCCACGAGAGGCGCGAGGCTCAGCGTCTCGTTCGAGCGCCCGGTGGCCTGCCACTTGTTGTAGTCGACGATCACACAGAGATTTTCGAGCTGCTTTGCGGGAGCGAACATCGCCGCCTCCCAGACCGAGCCCTCGTTATTCTCACCGTCGGAAAGCAGTGCATAGACCCGGTACGCGGCGCCCTTGATACGTCCTGATAGCGCTATGCCGCAGGCGATCGGCAGGCCGTGGCCCAGCGAGCCGGTGGCGGCCTCGACGCCCGGTAACAGGTTCGCAGGGGGGTGCTCGGCCAGCTGTCCGCCGTTTTCACAGAACGTGTCGAGCTGGGCGACAGGAATGAAGCCCTTGAACGCAAGGGTTGCGAAAAGCGCCATCGCCGCGTGTCCCTTGGACAGGATAAAGCGGTCTCGTTCTTCGCTCCACGGGGTCTTCGGATCGACATTCAACGCGTGCCAGTAGGCGGCGCTCAGGATGTCACAGCAGGAGAGGGCGGACGCAAGATGCGCGGCCTGGGCCTTGGCCGACATTTCCACGACCTTGCCTCTCAGCCGCGCGGCCTGCGATGAAAGCGCCGCTATGTCGGGTGCTGATTTAGCCATCTGTCACTTTTCCACCTGTGGGAAGCCGACGTCGTCTCAGGGCTTGTGCTCGTAGCGGCTGGGCAGCTGGTGCAGTACGTCCTTGAACCGATCCGCCCAGGCGATCACGCCATCGATTCCGTTCGAGAGTGAAATGCTGTCGCTCCAGCCGAGAGTCCTGCGAAGTCTGTCTGACGCCAGCTGATATGTCGTATCCTTGCCGGGCCGCTCCGGGCCCAGCTCGACGCAGTCCTCGAAGGACTTGCCCAGCTTGTTGAGGATCATTTCGACCAGTGCGCGTATGGAGATCAGCTCCGTACCGGAGATGTGATAGTCCTCGCCGATCTCGCCGCCCTCGGCGATGCGGAAGGTGGCGTCTGAGACGTCATCCATATGGATGAACACTCTCACCGACGTTCCGCCGCCATCGAGCCTGAGCTTCTGACCGCCGATCGCCGCCAGAATGGTTCTGGGAATGATGCGGTAGAGTTGCTGACCCGGGCCGTACACATTTGCCGCCCGTGTGGAGACCGCCGGAAAGTTGTAACGCGCCACGTAGGTTCTTAGACTCATGTCCGCCGCAGCTCGAGAAACGGCGTAAGGAGTCGACGGGTTGAATGGCGCGCCCTCCGACACCCATCCATCGGTGGATCCGTAGACTTCCGGCGTCGTGACGTGGACGTAACGCTCAAGACGCTTGTGCGCGCGCAGGATCTCGTGCAGCCGGACGGTCGATACGACGTTGGTCATCATCCAGTGATCCGGGTGATCCCAGCTCTCTCCGACCATGCTCTGGGCGGCGAAATTGACGACGTGCGTGGGGTTTTCGGCGCTCAGCAGGCCAGCCAGCCGGTCGAGATCGTGATTGATGTCGATCTGAAAGAACCGGACCGCATCCGCGTGGTCGCTCCATGTGTAGGGCAGGAGCGCCGTGTGGGGTTCGGGCGAACGGCTGGCGGCGAGCACTTCATGTCCCTGATCCGCCAGCCAGCGGACGAAGCTCGCGCCGGAAAAGGAATTCGAGCCCAGGACCAGGTATCTGGCGCCGCTCACTTCAGCACCTCCGCCTGCATCCAGCGCAGGTTGTGCCAGCGATCCTCGTCGACCAGGACCCCCTGGCTGTAAAGGCCAGCCAGTTCCTGGATGGCGTCAGCCACCGTCTTCTTCGGCCGAAACCCCGTCTTGAGCAGCCGGTCCGAGTTGATCCGGTAGGAGCGGGGATCCGATGAGGGGGTTACGATGATCTCCGCCGGAATGTGGTCCGTGACCATGCGGGCGATGTCGAGAATGGAGATGTTCTCGAAGCCGGCGTTGAAGACGCCGTCATGTTCCGGGTGATCGAGCAGGAAAAGGTACAGATCGGTGATGTCGTCAATGTGGATGTTCGGCCTCGTCTGCTCACCGCCGAACACGGTGATCCTGCCCTTGGTCAGGGCCTGCAGCGTCAGCATGTTCACAGAGACGTCCAGTCTTTGACGCGGAGAGTATCCGCAGACGGTGGCGGGTCTGACGATCTGCACCACCATCTGGTCCGAATAGGACAGGACGATCCGCTCACCGCACATCTTGGTCTTGTTATATTCGGTGATCGGGAAGAGCTCGAGATCCTCGGTCACGTCGAGTTCGTCCTTGATCCCGTAAACGCTCCCGGATGACGCGTAGATGAAGCGTTTGATCCCCCGGCGCGCGGCCTGATCGGCCAGTTGCATGGTGGCCAGACAGCTGATCTCCCAGGTCAATTTGGGGTCGAGGTCTCCGCAGGGGTCATTTGCGACGCTCGACAGGTGAATGATCGCGTCGACGCCGTCGAGCGGCACATCCGCGATGTTGCGGACATCCCCTTGCACGACGGCGAGGTTGGCGGCGGGTGTGAGAAAATTGCCGAACCACATGATGTCGAAGGCGACAACTTCATGACCGGCTTTCAGGAGTTTGGGAACGAGGACGCTTCCCTTGTACCCGCAGGCGCCCGTGACCAGAACTTTCATGTGGCTTCCCGTACTAGACTGGCTCTTGGGGGGAGGAATTCGGCGCGCGCGCGTTCAAGGCTTTCCGGCGTGCCGATGTCCCGATGATATCCCGGCGTCTTCACTGCAAGGATTCGCCCGAGATAGTGCGGGATCACTTCGGTGGAGAGGTCAACGACCGGCCGGCCAAAGCTCGCGATGTAATCCAGCACCTCGGGTTCAAATATGTACACTGCGCCGTTGGCGAGATTGCCCGGAGGGTTCGCGACCTTTTCATGGAAGCCCATGACGCGGTGATCCGCGGCGAGCTCGAGGATGCCGCAGCTTCTTGGCGCATCGGTCTCGAAGGCCAGAAGCGTGATCGCGCAGGTCGGTCTGGCCGCGACATGCGCGCTCATCAGCGCTGTCGCGTCGAAATCGGTCAGATTGTCGGCATGAGCGACGAGAAGCGCCTCTCCGCCGAAGTAGTCGCGGTTCGCCAGAACCGTTCCGCCCGTGCCCAGAAGACTGTCCTCATGGACGAGGTCGATGCGATCGCGCCACGGAGAACGGGCGACATGGTCTTCTACGGCGGTTGCGAGCCAGTGGGTGTTGACGAGGGCGCGCTCCACGCCTGCGCTGAACAGAAGGTCCAGCCAGTAGTCGAGGAGAGGCTTGCCCCCGATCTCCACGAGGCATTTCGGGACAGTGTCCGTCAGCGGTCGCAAACGCGTGCCCAGACCGCCCGCCAGCAGAAGCGCACGCACCCGACGTCACCCGCCTTCGGCGAAGAAGTTCTGCGGGTCGAGTTCGGCGGCGAGATCGGTCAGGCGCAGCGGAGCATTGCCGACCCGCGCCACCTGCGCGGCGGCCGCGACGGATCCCAGATACACGCTCTCCCATTCGCTCAAGCCTGCCCTCAAGCCCAGAGACATGCAGGTGAACAGACTGTCGCCGGCGCCGGCGGCATCCTTTGGCAGGGTGTTGAACGCGCCCAGTCGGTCTGTGACGTAGCCGCCTCGATCGCGGCCTTGAATGACCAGGCCTTCCGAGCCGAGCGTGATCACAACCGTCGTGGCCTGTGAGACCCGTTGAAGCTGGTCGCTGATGACCGCAAGGCCGCTGTCGAAATCGTGCAGCGCGAGCCGCGCCTCCCGTTCCGTCGGCGTGATCAGCACCATGCCGCGAAAACGGGAGATGTCCGCCATCTGTGAGGACGCCTGGCTATCGGCGGCCATCATCACGCCTCTTTCGGCGGCGCGCTCGCGAATGGCGTCGACGAGGGCCTGAGGCAGGCAGCCGTAGTTGAAGTCCGAAAACAGGATCAGGTCGGTGGTCGCGAGTCGCGATTCCACGTCGGCAAGGATCTGCGAACAGAGTTCCGCGCCGATCGGATGCTGGCGAAGGTGGTTCACCCGCAGCAGCGTCTTGTTGAGGGCACGAAACCGCTGCTTGCGGGTTGTCGGACGGCTTTCGTCGACGAACATCGAGACCATGACCTTGAGGTCTTCAAGATTGTCTCGGGCGAACTGAGCCAGAGCGTCGGGACCGACCACCGTGCAGAACTGAACGTCGGCGCCCAGTCCATTGGCGTGCGCCGCAACGACACCGGCGCCGCCGACGAAGGTCTTCGTCTCGAGGGGTGTGACCACGATCGTCGGGTCTTCCTGAGACATGCCGATCGGATCGCACGTGATGTAGTCGTCGATGATGAGGTCGCCGATCACCAGTGTGCGAATGCCCGCCAGTTTGGACAGAGACGTCTTCAGGCCCGCAATGGTGAAGCCGTGCCGCTTCGGGAAATCGGTGGGCAGGCGGATCGTGGAACGGTGCGGACGATCGTATTCGCTCTGCAGCAGCATGTTGGAGGAGAACCGCATCTCCCCGGAACTGAACAAGAGCTTGCCGCCATAGGAGTCGAGGATGGCCTGCTCGGGATTCTCCCGGTGCTCGAACTCCTTCCCCTTGACCACGAATGCAGGGCGCAGCGTCTCCAGAAAACGCTCCGGACCTTCATCCAGAAGCACGGTGTGGTCCACGAAGGAGATGCAGCGCACAGCTTCAAGGCGGTCGTCCGCGGGCAGGGTCGCGCCGGGGCTGCCGTCGGGATTGATGCCGACCACAAGATAATCGCCAATCTCGGCGGCGAATTTCAGCAGGCGCAGGTGCCCGGGGTGCACGACGTTGAAGTTTCCGTGCACGAACACAATCTTGGCCGCCCTGCCAGCGGACAGTCGGATCAGATCCGCGCTCAGATTGGCGTGGGGAAGCATCATCAAGCGAGACCTCGGCGCATCGACAGCGGCCACGGCGGCGTCATGCTGCATTCGCCTGGGTTTCATGTGTGCCATCAGGAGTCTCGATCCTTTCGGGGCCAGTCCACTGGATCTTGGCGATCATCATTGAGCGCTCAGCATGTCGACGAACGCTGCGACGGTGGTGTTCACCGCTGCCGAAGAGACATGCCATGCGGCGCCGTCGTCGGTTCCGTAAAACGGTCCGGCGTTTGATCCGGCCCACCGGAAGATCTCGAAGGACGGCCAATAGTAGATGTCGTCGAGACCGCTGTTGTTCACCACTTCGTGCGCCGTCAGACGCATGGTGCTCTTGGATAGACAATCGGCCACGACGGCGGAGTCGAACTCGAAGGTGACCAGGATGGGTACGGGCGATACGGTGACGACGATCTTGCACTTGGGTGACAATTTGCGGATATAGTTTAGCAGATACAGGACGTTATCGACGTTTTCGGCGACGGTGGTGGTGCGGTTGACGTATTTTTCCGCCAGCGCTCTCATATTCAGATGGGTTGAGCGGGGCATCACAAATTCGCCGGTGTTTCGCTCGAAAAAGGCTGGAGCCACCCCCAGGGTCAGAATGAAAACATCCGTCCGTCTAATTTGCTCTATAGTCTTTTCGCGGGTGAATTCGGGGGGCAGCAATTCTTCAATACGTTCCCGGACGCTTTGATCCGGCAGCTTGTCTTCAAGCCAGTCGACAAACCCTCGATTGGCGAAGGTCGTGTTGATGAACTCCGAAATTTCCATGTAAACGGTGTCGAAACCGGCGCCCCGAAGGGCGGAGCCGATATTTCGGGCGAAGCAGGACCCCATAGTAAAGAAGACAGTGTCCTTCGTAATGAACCGAGGCGAGTGTTTGTGCTCGGTGGCGATGTGGTCGCGAATCAACTCGCCGAGATCGCCCTTGAAAGCATCAGTGGTCGGGTAGCGGTGCTTGCGAACCCGCTGACGCGTTACGGTCTGCGATTTGACACTTTCGATGATGTCCAGGGTCTGGGCGTGTTTCGCCTGGCCGTATTTGGCCGGATCTAACTTGACCGCCCGCCGCATAGCCGCTTCAGCGTCCTCGAGGCGATCGACAATGGCTAGCGACTCGCTGAGGTGGAAGAAGTCGTCGGCCGTGCCACGCGCCTCGGCGAGCATACTCCCAAAGCGCACAGCCTCATCAAACGGACCCACCATGCGCGAACATTGCGCAAGATTATCCAGGGCGGCCATCCCCAGTTCGTGTTCGACAACTATGTTCGGGTGCTGCAGGATCACTTGACGCAATATATCCCGACACTCGGCCAGCTGCGCGTGCTGACCAGTCCTACGGACGAGAATGGCGAGATAGATCCGCGCACTAATGTGGTCCGGATCGAGCGACAACACGGTGCGCAACAGGTCGGCAGCCGGCTCGAGATTATTTGAAACCAGGAGATAGAAAGCTGTCGCGTAGAGAACGTTCGGATCCGCCGGGCTTTTCTTCAGGAGCACTTCAATAAGGCTCTGCGCCTCGTCAAGACGCTGAGCGTTGACCAGGTCGACTACCGATCTCCAATCCGCCCCGGCGACATTCATTTGACGACCCAATCAATTCTGGAAATCTAGCAAGTGTTAATTCGATTCGTGGGCTGCGTATAATGACGGCGTCGGCGGCGAGTTGAATGCTCAACATTCAAAGGACGGACGCTGGATTTAGCGCGCTTTGCTTTGCGGGGACGCCCCATTTATCTGACGGTTCTCCGTCGAAGTGTCAGTTGATTCGCAAGGTCGAATTCAACTGATCAAGGAGTTGTACGCTCAGCATGCTCGCGCAAGACCAGCGTCAATTTATTGTGACCGCTTGCCGTGGCTGCGGTGCGGCTGGCCTGGCGGCGCGGAGGCGGTGGGACGACCTGCCGGTCTGCAATCAGTTCGGGACCCTCAAGCCCGAGCGTTTCGAGATGGGTCTGTCCCAGTGCGACGCGTGCGGGCTGGTGCAGTTGAGCGAAGGTCCCAGGGCGGAGCGCCTCGTTCCGCGACTGGACTGGATCAAATATCGGGAACCTGAAGCTCACCTGGACGGTGTCTGCGAACAGCTGATGTCGACTGATCGCGCGGAAGGCCTGTCCGCATGGGGCGTGGGTCCCTTTGATCGCCCTTTGCTGGATCGGCTGGCGGGGAAGGGCGCTGATGTTCGTCAGCTTGATCTGGTCGGTCCGCTGACCAATCGGGAGCGCCAGATTTTTCCGTATCTGGAGACTCTGCAGGGGATGGTGCGTTGTCACGACACGCCTGCCGCCCTGGAAGCGGCTTCCGCGGATCTCATCGTCTTTCGCTATGTCATCGAACATTGCGACGACCCGCTCGACGCGCTGAAAGCGC